>Ga0207720_100011_pt1 | contig 368065 bp, 374 predicted proteins | sample A23P2SouthBayCA_2_FD_187751 | JGI IMG/M metagenome (GOLD analysis project Ga0207720, IMG submission 187751) | Aerobic enrichment media microbial communities from Eden Landing Ponds, California, USA - A23 E3 (2) (SPAdes) | ecosystem: Environmental > Aquatic > Marine > Unclassified | place...
GAGAGGACGGCCGCGAGAGCCGGCACTCGGTACCGGGCGGCGAGGCGCATGTGGACACTCGCGGCCGAGTGCCGAAGGGAATTGCGATCCGGGTCAGTAGTGCCAGGGATAGTCCCGGAAGTTCGGCTCGCGCCCCTCGTTGAAAGCGTCACGCCCCTCTGCAGCCTCGTCTGTCATGTAGCCCAGCCGGGTGGCCTCGCCGGCGAAGACCTGTTGCCCGACCATGCCGTCGTCGGCCATGTTGAAGGCGTACTTGAGCATCCGGATGGCCATCGGCGATTTGCGCGTGATGGCGTCGGCCCACTCCAGCGCGACCGCCTCCAGGTCGTCGTGGGGGACGACCTCGTTGACCATCCCCATCTCCGCCGCTTCGCTGGCGTCGTAGTCGCGTCCCAGGAAGAAAATCTCGCGGGCGCGCTTCTGGCCGACCTGCCGGGCGAGGTAGGCCGATCCGAAGCCGGCGTCGAAGCTGGCGACGTCGGCGTCGGTCTGTTTGAAGACCGCGTGCTCCTCGCTGGCGATCGTCATATCACAGACGACGTGGAGGCTGTGGCCGCCGCCGACGGCCCAGCCAGGGACCACGCAGATGACCGGCTTCGGCATGAACCGGATCAGTCGCTGGACCTCGAGGATGTGGAGGCGGCCGACGCCCGCCTGCCCGTCGCCCGCGCCCGATGCTGAGTCGCCGCTCACACTGTCCGAGGACTCGCTGTGCTCGTCCTCGCTGCCCGCGGCTCCGCCGCTTGCACTATCCGAGGTCTCGCTCCGCTCGCCCTCGCTATATTCGTACCCCGACTCCCCGCGGATCGACTGGTCGCCGCCCGAGCAGAAGGCCCACCCGCCGTCCGTCGGCGAGGGGCCGTTCCCCGTCAGGAGCACGCAGCCGACGTCTGGCTGGCGACGTGCGTGGTCCAGTGCGGTGTAGAGTTCGTCGACCGTCTCGGGCCGGAAGGCGTTGCGGACCGCGGGGCGATCGAAGGCGATCCGGACCGCCGGGACGTCGACCCCGCGATGGTAGGTCACGTCAGCGAAGTCGAAGCCGTCCACCGGCTCCCAGTCGTCTGGCTCGAAGACCTCTGAGACCATGGGGCCGCTCCGGGCGGTGCCAGCAAAAAGGTTCGACGTTCGCGCATGCCGCCACGGTCTGGACAGAACCGTCCCGAGGGCCGATTGCGCTCGTCCCAACTCTGGAGGCGTCCGGAGTCGTCGTCACGACCAGCCCAGTGACCTGCCCGCCGGCCTTCTGGTGAGAAAGCCGTCAGTTCGTTGATGGCCGTGGCGGGCAATGGCTCGTGTATGGCACACGGAACGCGTCGGTCACGGCGTCGGTTCATTCAGATCGCAGGCGTAGCGTCGCTCACTGGGCTGGCCGGCTGTGGCGGTGGAAATGGTGCCGGTGGCGACGGCGGCGGAGACGGGGACGGCGACGGGGCTGGCGACGGGGACGCAAACGGTGGAGACGGTGGCGACGGCGATGGGGGGAACGGAAGTGGCGGGGACCTCGGACCGGTCCCGGCGGAGTACGAGACGGCCACCTCGCTGGACGGGACCGAGCGAAGCCCCGACTCCCTGTCGGCCAAGTCCGACGTCCAGTACCAGTCGTCCCCGAGCGACGGCCAGCAGTGTTCGGGCTGCGCGTACTACATCACCGACATGAACGACGACGGCCTCGGGGCCTGTGCCATCGTCGAGGGGATGATCGAACCCGAGGGGTGGTGCGTGAGTTACATCGAGTACCAGGAATGACCCTGCCGAATACGCCCTGGGGCGGAGGGCGCGATGTTCCGTGGTCGCTGGCGGGCGCCCGACGCCCGAACGCCCTGGCTCGCCTCGTGACTCCCGTGGATTTTTGCCGCGTGGAATTCACCTTCGAGCGACGCTCGCCCCATGGCCAGGACGTACTACGAACGCCTCGGGGTCTCGCCGGACGCCTCGCGCGAGCAGATCAAAGCGGCGTACCGGGACCGCCTCACTGAGGTCCATCCCGACGTCAGCGACGACCCGGACGCCGGCGCCCGGACGCGCCGCCTCATCGAGGCCAGGGACGTCCTGACAGACGAGGCCGAGCGCGAGCGGTACGACCGACTCGGGCATCGCGCGTACGTCGAGCGAACGGAGGGCCTCGAAGGCTCGACCTCGCACGCAGATGAGTCCCGTGCCGACGACGCGCCGACCGCGTCCCGCGACGGTACGTCCACGTCAGAACCGGGAACGGACGGCGCCGCCTCTGGAGCGAGCACTACCGGCAGGGCGAGCCAGCGGACGACTGCACGTGGGACTACTGGGACCGGTCCCCGCGAGTCGCGGACCGACCGGGACCGCCGCCGGCGGCAGAACCGGGAGACGAGGGCCGGCTGGAACACGGCCGGGCAGGCCGGAGCAACCGTCGGGGACGAGGCGGGCGCTCGCGGCTGGCGCGCCTGGGATACCGACGCCCCGTATCGCGTACACGCCGCGGACCGGACCACCATCGGCAATCGGCTGTTCCCGCCGGGGCCGTCGCTCATCCTGCTTGCGGTCGGGTTTGCCATCTACCCGGTCCTCCTGTGGGCGACGCTCGAACCGCGCTTCCCGCTGTTCGTGAACCTGGTCCTCGGCGCGTGCCTCCTCTTCCTTGTCGTCTTCCTCGTCGGCATGCCGGCCGTGGGGGTCGTGGTCTTCGGCGCGTGGACCGTCCTGCTGCCGGTCGTGCTGACGGTCGGCCTCGGCGTCCCACCGACGGCGCCGCTGTGGTGGGTCGGTCTCGGCGGGACGGCCCTCCCGCTCGGCCTGGCGGTGCTGATTCACGTCGCCTTGCGGGACTGAGTCATGGCAACCGATCGGCGATGTCGGCCTGGAGTGCCTCGCGCGTCCGGTGGCTCGCCGCGGCGTCGACCTCGACGGCGAGCACCTGGGTCCCGTCCGCTCCGACGGACGACTCGAAGGCGTCGACGAAGTCAGCCCGGTCCGCGACCGGCTGGAAGTCCAGGTCGTAGAGGTCGCCCGTCGGCGCGAAGTCGATGCCGTGGGGGGTCTTGAACAGGTCGGTGAACGGCGGATCGTAGTCCTCGATGGGGAGCGTGTGGAAGATGCCGCCGCCGTCGTTGTCGATCAGGACGATCGTCGCGTCGACGTCACAGCGCCCGAGGGCGAGCAGCCCGTTCATGTCGTGGTAGTACGCCAGGTCCCCGAGCACGCAGACGAGCGGGTCGTCGGTCGCGCTGCCCGCGCCGAGGGCCGTCGAGACGATGCCGTCGATGCCGCTCGCCCCGCGGTTCCCGAGGGCGGTGACCGCGGCTGCCCGGGGCCGTCCGAAGCGGTCCAGGTCCCGGACTGGCATGCTGTTCGAGACGAACAGCGTCGCCGGATCGGGGGCGTGCGTCGCGACGGCGTGCAGGTAGCCTCCTTCGAGGGTCGAGTTTTCGACAGCGTCGGCCACGCCGTCCCAGTGAACGCGTTCGGCGGCCTGGAACCGCTCGCGCCAGGCCGGACTCCCCCCACCGTCGACGACCTCGGCCAGCCCTGCCACGAGGCGCGTCGGGTCCGCGCTTACGCGATGGGTCGCGGTGAACTCGGCCTCGCGCCATCCGCCGGCGGGGTCGACGAGCACCTGGCGGGCGTCGGCGTCCCGAAGGTAGTGACGGAGCGCCTTGGAGGTCGGCGAGGCACCGAACCGAAGGACGACGTCCGGATCCGGCCAGTCCGTGACCGCGCCGACGTACCCGTCGTAGCCACCACAGATCGGCAGGTCGGGGACGTGAGGTCCGAACCGCAGGCCGGAGAGTGGGTCCGCCAGGACCGGCGCGTCGACGGTGGCCAGCAGCGAGGCGAGCGCGTCGGGATCCGGCGTCGCGGGATCGGCCGGGCCACAGACCACCAGCGGGCGCTCCGAATCCGCCAGGGCGTTCGCGAGAGCGTCCAGTTCGCTCCGGTCGAGGCTCGGCCGTCCCTGGCTGGTCTGAACGAACGGGCCGTCACGACCGGTCTCACCGAGTGGTGCCGTCTCGGACAGGTCCGCCGGGACGTCGCCGGGGACCTCGACCGGTTCGAGTGGTTTGCGGAAGGGCACGTTCAGGTGGACCGGGCCCGGCGGGGTGCCGGTGGCCGCGTCGACGGCCCTGGCGGCGCTCACTCGGAGCGACCGGAGCTTCCGGCTGTCGGCTTCGGGCTCGGGGAGCGTGCGGTGGTACCGGACCGCGTCGCCGTAGAGGTCGGTCTGGTCCACCGTCTGGTTCGCCCCGCTGTCCCACAGTTCCGGTGGGCGGTCGGCGGTCAGGACGAGCAGCGGGACGCGCCCCTCGCTCGCCTCGATCACGGCCGGGTGGAAATTCGCGGCGGCCGTGCCGGACGTACACACGAGGGCAGTCGGCTCGCCCGTCCGGCGACCCCGGCCGAGCGCGAAGAAGGCTGCGGACCGCTCGTCGAGGTGTGAGAAGACGTCGATGTCTGGGTGCTCGGCGACGGCGACGGTCAGCGGCGTCGAGCGGCTTCCTGGCGCGACGCAGACGCCGGTGACGCCGCAGGCTGCGAGTTCGTCGACCAGCACCTCGCCCCAGAGGGCGTTCCGGTTGGGGGCCGTCATTCGAGTACGTCCAGGACGGGCCGGTACTTCAGTTGTAGCTCGCTCCACTCGCGGTCGGGCTCGCTATCGGCGACGATACCGGCCCCCGCGAACAGCGTGGCCCGATTCCCGCGCGCGACGGCCGATCGGAGCGCCACCGAGAATCCCCCGTCGCCGTCTGCGTCGATCCACCCTACGGGGGCTGCGTACCAGCCCCGGTCGAAGCCCTCGTGTTCGCGAATCGCCCGCAGGGCGGCGTCCTGTGGCATCCCTCCGACGGCCGGCGTCGGGTGCAGCGCCTCGACGAGGTCGAGGACGTGTCGGTCGCGGTCCAGCGTCGCCGACACCGGCGTTTCCAGGTGCTGGACGGTTGCGAGGGTCCGGACGCGTCGGTCGGCCGTCGTGATCGACTCCGTCATCGGCGCGAGCTGGTCCCTGACGGCGTCGAGGACGACCTCGTGTTCGTGGAGGTCCTTGTCGCTGCGCGTCAGTTCTGTGGCGAGCCAGTCGTCCTCGTCGCTCGTCTCGCCGCGGCCCGTCGACCCGGCGAGCACGGTCGTGTCGACATCGCGTCCCGAGAGGCGCACGAGACGCTCCGGGGTCGCGCCGAAGAAGCTCCCGGCGCCGCTGGGGTCGACCAGGAATCGCGTGCAGTCGGGGTAGGTCTGGGCAAGGCGGGCGAGCGCGTCCGGGACGCGCAGGTCACCGTCGAGGTCGACGGACAGCGACTGCGCCAAGACGACCTTGTCGAGCGCCCCGCCGTCGATGGACGCGAGGGCAGTCTCGACCTGGTCGCGCCACCCCGACCGATCGGGGCGGGGTCGGCGTCGCCGGATCCCTGGCGGGCCGGACGGCGACTGCGCGGGAAGGGCCGCCAGCCGCTCGGTCCAGCGCTCGAGGCGGTCGGCGGCGACGTCGTGGCGATCCGAACCTGCGGCAGCCGTGGTCAGCCAGGTCCCCGCCGCCGTCTGGGTCAGTTGGATGGCCGGCAATACGAACAGGGCCCCGGGAAACCCCTGCCAGGGCCCATCGGCGGGCATGCCGTGCGCCTCGTGGAAGGCGAAACCGCCGAACAGCCGTGGGCGCGCGACCTCGGCGAGGTCGTCGGGCCGTTCTAGCGACTCGAAGAGTCGGCGTGCGTCTCCCTTCACGGCCTCGAACCGGTCGGGGCCGTGGGCGACGAGCGTGAGGGCCGCGCCACCGGTGACGACTGTGGCATCTTCTGTCGACCAGGCGAACCGTGGCTGGTCGGCGAACGAGAGGAGCGAGCGGTCGGGCGCGGTCGGGACGCGACGACCGGCGACGGCCACGTCCGTCGGTTTCTGGCCGACACGTCGGTCACGGCCGCGCCTCGACTCCATTGCGTCCGGTTTTGACCCGTGCCCCTTTGAGCCTAACTATCCCGAACCGATCCGCGGACGGTTCGTATATACATCATGATAAATATACGACGGTGGATAATATTTTGTCCCGATTGGCGAAGAACCCTTGTCTCGATTCGAGGCAGAGTTCTGCTCATCGGCAACCACCCCCGTCAAAGTTAAATACCCCTCAGTCGAACGCACCAACGTTCCGATGCCCAAGGTAGAGATCACGGTCCCGGAGCACCTGGAGATGCAGATCGCCCAGCTCGTCGAGCAGGGCGAGTTCCTCAACCGCGAGGAGGCGATCGAGGATCTCCTGTCGACGGGACTGAAGGCATACAAGACGAGCGGTCCCGTCGACGAGGAGGACGAACCCGGGTTCGAGGACGACGGCATGATGGGCCACGACGACGAGTACGTCTTCTGACCGGTCCTGCCAGTTCGCGGTCCTGTCCTGGACTCCCCCGCGTTTGCAAACGCGTGCGGCTGGGAGACGATCCCAGACAATATTTAACCGGTGGCGGTTCGTAGGCCCGGCATGCACAAGGACGAACTGTTGGAACTGCACGAACAGATGGTGCTGATCATGGAGTACTTCGCCGACCTCGAGTCGACGGATCCCGAACTGTTCGAGCCATACCGGCAACTCGACGTAACGCCGGACGACGTTCACATGTCCAAGAGCGAGCACAAACACGCCGTCTTCGTCCTCGGCAACGCGCTGGCCAACGCGATGAGCGAGGACGAGTTCTCCGACGCGGGTCGCGTCGGCAAGCGCATGAAGGAACTCGCCGAGGACGCAGAGAGCAAGCTGTAACTAATTTCGCGTCCGTCGCCCTGCGTGTACCGCCCCAACAGTTGGGGGCTGTGCTTGTGCAGGGGCCTGCCCTTCCGTCTCTATGCGCATTCACTGGCACCGGCGCGACCTCCGGATCCCCGACAACCGGGGTCTATCGACGCCGGACGAATCCGCGCCGGTGGTGCCGGTCTTCGTCCTCGACGAGGACGTGCTCGCCCACGCGTCACCGCCGCGCGTGGCCTTCCTCCTCGACGCGCTTCGGTCGCTTCGCACCGACTACCGCGAGGCGGGGTCGGACCTGCTGGTGGGCCACGGCGATCCCGAAACCGTCCTGCTCGACCTCGTGGACGCCGTCGACGCCGACCTCGTCACGGCGTGCGCCGACTACTCGGGTCTCGCTCGCCGGCGCGACGAACGCGTAGCTGCCGCCCTTGGCGACGCGGACGTCGCCATCGAGTTCGTCGAAGACGCGGTCCTCGTCGCCCCCGGCACGATCACGACCACCGCGGGCGACCCCTACAAGGTCTTCAGCTACTACGGCGATACCTGGCACGAGCGGGACAAGCGGGACCCCGCGCCGGACCATCCGACGCTGGCGTCGCCTCCCGATAGCCGCTCTCCGGGTTCGATTCCGGATCTCGCGGACTGCTGCTGTGCGTCGCCCACGGCGACCGTCCCGCCAGCGGGGACGGCCGAAGCCCGGGACCGTCTCCAGCGGTTCTGCGACGGCCCGATCTACGCGTACGCCGACCGTCGCGACTATCCGGCGGCCGCGGCCACGTCGCGACTCTCGCCACACCTCTCGTTCGGAACGATCGGCGTCAGGGAGGTCCACGCCGCTACCGAACGGGCCCACGCCGATGCGCCCGACGACGACGCGCGCGCCTCGGTCCGGGAGTTCCAGGAACAGCTCGCCTGGCGGGACTTCTATACCGAACAGCTGTCGAACCATCCCTCGATGGTCGCCGCGAACCTCGACCCCTTCCCGGAGTCCCTCGACTGGGACAACGACGAGGCTGCCTTCGACGCCTGGACGCAGGGAGAGACCGGCTACCCGATCGTGGACGCCGGCATGCGACAGCTCGAGCGCGAGGCCTGGATGCACAACCGGGTGCGGATGATCGTCGCCTCGTTTCTCACGAAGGACCTGCGGATCGACTGGCGGTGGGGGTACGCCTGGTTCCGCGAGAAACTGGTCGACCACGACCCCGCGAACGACGCGGGCGGGTGGCAGTGGGCCGCCTCGACGGGGACCGACGCCCAACCGTTCTTCCGGATCTTCAACCCCGCCACGCAGGCCGCCGACTACGATCCCGAGGGGGAGTACGTCCGTGAGTACGTGCCCGAGTTGCGCGACGCGGCGACGGCCCGGATCCACGACTGGCCCGACCTCGAGGAGTCGGTCCGTCGTCAGGTCGCGCCGGACTATCCGGCACCGATCGTCGACCACGCCGACGCTCGAGAGGCGGCCCTGGAAATGTACCGGACGGCCCGGGGCGAGTGAGCGCGCGGTAACACTCGCGTCCCCGATGCCCGCAGCAGGTGGCCGCCATCTCAACCTTTAACAGGCGTCCAACCGACAGTTTTGCCCGGAGGGATTATCTATGCCAGAGCAATCTGATCCGGAGCTTCCACCGCTCCCGTACGACTACGACGCCCTCGAGCCGCACATCTCCGAGCAAGTACTGACGTGGCACCACGACACCCATCACCAGGGCTACGTCAACGGCCTCGCGGCCGCCGAGGAGACGCTGGCCGACAACCGCGCCAGCGGCGACCACTCCTCGACCGGCGGTGCGCTGGGCAACGTCACCCACAACGGCAGTGGCCACTACCTCCACACGCTGTTCTGGGAGAACATGAGCCCGGAGGGCGGCGACGAGCCGTCCGGTGACCTCCGCGACCGCATCGAGGCGGACTTCGGCTCCTACGACGCGTGGGAGGACGAGTTCCGCGCCGCCGCCGGCGCCGCCGGCGGGTGGGCCCTGCTCGTCTACGACCCCGTCGCCAAGCAACTGCGCAACGTGGCCGTCGACAAGCACGACCAGGGCGCACTCTGGGGTGCCCATCCGATCCTGGCGATCGACGTCTGGGAGCACTCCTACTACTACGACTACGGGCCGGACCGCGGCAGCTTCGTCGACGCCTTCTTCGAGGTCGTCAACTGGGAGAAGGCCGCAGACGAGTACCAGAAGTGCCTCGACCACTTCGAGTAGCGCCACCGGCCAGACCACCCGTTTTTTGCGATCGAGACCGGCGAGCGACGGCTATCACGACGTCCCAGTGACGAGGACGGGAACCGCGATGTAGTGGGTGAAACTCGCGCCACTCCTGTCAACCCACTAAGGAGGCAATTTTTACCCTCGGGGTAGTTGCATGTGGGCATGGGTGTCGACGACGCAAATCCGATCGCACGACCCGCAGACCCGCCGTCCGATCCGGCGGCCCTGGCACGCGACCCGGGACCGACGGTCTCGGAGTACGTCGACCTCGCGGCGGATCTCCGCGAGGTGGTCGGCGGCGACGTCCGATTCGACGAGTACGCACAAATTCTCTACGCGACCGACGGCAGTATCTACCAGGCACGCCCGGCAGGTGTCGTGTATCCTGAAAACGCTGCCGACGTTCAGGCCGCGGTCTCGGTCGCGACCGACCACGAGGTCCCCATCCTGCCCCGCGGTGCCGGCTCCTCGCTCGCCGGCCAGACCGTCGGCCCGGGGTGTGTCGTCCTCGACATGTCCCGGCACATGGACGGGCTCATCGACGTGGACCCCGAGGCCCAGCGAGCCACCATTCAGCCCGGCATCGTCCAGGACGACCTCGACGCACACCTCGCCGACTACGGGCTGAAGTTCGCCCCCGACCCGGCGTCGTCGAACCGCGCGACGGTCGGCGGCGGCATCGGGAACAACTCCACCGGCGCACACTCGGTCCGCTACGGCATCACCGACGCCTACACAGAGGAAGTCACGGCCGTCCTCTCGGATGGCTCCCTGCTCCACGCCCGCCCCGTCGTCCTCGACAGCCAGGAGTACGAAGACATCGTCTCGAAGGACGACCGCGAGGCGGAGATCTACGAGACGGTTCGCTCGCTGATCGAGGACAACGAAGCGGAGATCGCCGATCGCTATCCCGAACTCAAGCGCCGCGTCAGCGGCTACAACCTCGATCGAGTCATCTACGAGAACGAGGACGGCGAGACGGTCATCAACCTCGCCAAACTCTACGTGGGGTCCGAGGGCACGCTCGGCGTCATCGTCGAGGCGACGGTGGGACTCGTCACCGTGCCGGAGGAAACGGCGCTGGTCCTGTACTGTTTCGAGGACCTCGTCGATGCGATGGAGGCGGTCCCGGAGGCCCTGGCGTTCGACGTCTCGGCCGTCGAACTGATGGACGACGAGGTCTTCCGTCTGGCCGCCGAGTCCGATGGCTACGACGAGTACGTCGAGCCGATTCCCGAGGGAACGGCCGCGGCGCTCATGCTGGAGTACGACTCGGAACTCCAGGACGACTTCGAGGCGGCCGTCGCCGAGACGAACGCCTACTTCGTCGACGAGGGCGACGCCTTCGACGCGATCGAGGCGTACTCCGCCGACGCGCAGGCCGACATCTGGAAGCTCCGGAAGGCCGCCATCCCGCTCCTGATGAGCCTGCAGGGAGACCCGAAGCCCTACCCGTTCATCGAGGACGCCACCGTGCCGCCCGAAGAACTCGCGGAGTACGTGACGGAGTTCGAGGAGGTCCTGGACGACCACGGCACCTCGGCCGCCTACTTCGCCCACGCCGGGAGCGGGACGCTCCACATCCGGCCCATCCTCAATCTCAAGGACCAGGACGGCATCGAGACGATGCACTCGATCACGGACGACGTGACCGACCTGGTACTCAAACACCACGGGGCGTTCTCCGGCGAGCACGGCGACGGGATGGCCAGGACGGAGTTCAACCCGAAGATGTACGGGGAGGACCTCTGGCACGCGTTCAAGGCAGTCAAGACCGCCTTCGACCCCGAGTGGTACATGCACCCGGGCAACGTCGTCTACCGAGACGGACCCGAGGATCCCGGCCCCGACGGCGAGCGCGGCGTCGGCGCGGACATGCGCGAGCACCTCCGGTACGGGGCCGAGTACCAGTCCCTCGAACCCCAGACGTCGCTCGACTTCTCCGAGGAGGGCGGGTTCTCGCACCTCGTCGAACTCTGCAACGGCTGTGGGACCTGCCGCCAGCACGGCACCGACACGATGTGCCCCACGTTCAGGGCCTCCCGGGAGGAGATCCAGGCGACCCGCGGCCGTGCCAACATGCTTCGGGCGGCGATCAGTGGCGAACTGTCCGACGACGAACTGTACTCCGAGCGCTTCCAGTCGGAGGTCCTCGACCTCTGTGTTGGCTGCAAGGGCTGCAAGTCCGACTGTCCGACGGGCGTGGACCTGGCGAAACTGAAGGCCGAGGTCAAACACGAGTACCACCAGGAGAAGGGCACCAGTCTCCGGTCGCGGCTGTTCGGCAACATCGACCGCGTGAGCGCCATCGGGAGCACGCTCGCGCCGCTCGCGAACGCGGCCCAGAAACTCCCGGGGAGTGGCCTCGTCGCGGAGAAAGTGCTGGGCATCGCGCCGGACCGCGACCTCCCGAAATTCACGCGAACCACCCTCGAGGACTGGTTCGTCGCCCGCGGCCGGTCGCAGGTGCCGGCCGAGGAGGCCGAGGACCACGTCCTGCTGTTCCCCGACACGTACACGAACTACAGTTATCCCGAACCGGGCAAGGCGGCCGTCGAGGTGCTGGAGGCCGCCGACGTCCACGTTCAGGTGCTCGACAGCGACGAGGTGGCCCCGAGCGGCCGGGCCGCGTTCTCGATGGGGCTGCTCGACGAGGCCCACGACCGTGCCCAGACGAACCTGGAGGCGTTAGCTCCGTACGTCGAGGACGGCTGGTCGGTGCTGTTCGTCGAACCCTCCGACGCGGTGATGTTCCAGGACGAGTACACCGACTTGCTCGGCGGAGAGTCGGCCGACCCGCGAGCGGACGACCGCGTCGAGGACCTCGCGGTCGCGGCCTACGGCGTCTCCGAATACCTCAACACGCACGCCGTCTACGATCGCATCGACTTCGACGCCCCCGACGAGTACCTCACCTACCACGGCCACTGCAACCAGAAGGCGCTGGATCGTGACTTCCACGCTGCGGTCACGCTCCGCGAGGCGGGATACGACGTCGACCACCTCGACTCCTCCTGCTGTGGCATGGCCGGGTCCTTCGGCTACGAGGCCGAGCACTACGACGTCTCGAAGGCCATCGGGCACATCCTCTACGAGCAGGTCGAGGACAGTCCCGGCGACACGGTCGTCGCACCCGGTGCGTCCTGTCGCTCGCAACTCGGTGACGACGACTTCGAGGGTGAGCACCCCCCGCATCCGGTCGAGAAACTGGCCGCAGCGCTCGCCTGAGTGATTCGACGGCCGGTCCGCGCAAGGCGGTCGTCGCCGGGCGGCCGACGACAGCGGCCGCAAGCCCGACCGATGAGCCGGCTCAGTCGAGGGGCTGGACGAGTTCGACCACGTGACCGTCCGGATCCTCGATGAAGGCCGTCCGCGCGCCCGCCGCGGGCTGGTCGGCGGGCTCTTTCACGACGCCGTGGGCGTCGATGCGCTCGAAGGCAGCGTCGACGTCGTCGACGCCGAGTGCGAGGTGATCCCAGGCCGTGCCCGACTCGACGTCGGTCTCGTCCTCGGTGTCGGAAAGCTGGAGTTCGACGCCGTTCCCGTCGCGCACGTAGAGGTTTCGCGTATCGCCGTCCGGCGTGGTGAACTCCCAGGAACGTTCGAAGCCCAGTTCCTCGCAGTACCAGTCGGCGACGCGGTCGGCGTCCGAGACGTTCAGGCAGACGTGGATGATGTCCATACCGACGTGGGGGCGGGCGCGACCAAAAACCCCAGCTATTGGCACTGAGTGTACGGACCGACGACGAATCTGCCGACGCGACGGCGCTGGCCCGATTGCCCGGGACTCGCGCGGACCGATCAGTCAGCGCCGTGCAGTGGGACGTGCCCGCACTCGCCACACTCGATCGTGCCGTGGGCGCGGCGGAGCCGACCGCCGCAGGACGGACACGCGAATGCTGTCGGGCCGCCGGTTCGTCGCGCTCGCGGTCGACTGCCGTACGTGTTGGACGCCATACAGTACGGTCGTGGGTACGACTACAGTTAAAGGTATTCTCGACAAATGTCGATCTCGCTCGAATCGGTGGCCTTACCGGCCGAGGTTTCCAAACGCCGGACATGCCCGTCCCGAAGTCCGAGTACGACGACCTGCGCCCGCTCGCCTTTCGCGAGCCCGACGAAGTTCTCGACCCCGACCGGCTCTACACCGTCTACGAGGTCGGCCGTCTCCTCCAGGGGCTCGAGGCCGACGCCGACCTCGACGTCGAGACCGAGAACGTCCTCCTGGACTGGGCGATTCCCTGGATGATGCGCCACGCCGAGGACCTCGTCTTCGCCGAGCCGGCGGCGGACGACGAACCCGGCTACTACGGTCTCGCGGAATGAATCTGCTCGTCGCCGGCCTGAACCGCCTCGACGCTGGAAAGACGACCTTCGCGACCGGGCTTGTGGCCCACGCGGGCGCGGTGGGCTTCAAGCCACGTGCAGGCAACGACTACTGGTTCAGTCACGACGATTGCCGAAGGGTTCTCGACCGGGGGCGGCTCCACGGGAAAGACGTCGTGCGCCTGGCCGAGGCGAGTCCGGGCGACTTCGAACCGGAACCTCTCAATCCGGTCCACCGCCTCTGGCGTCCGTCCCCGGGACCGGGAGCCGGCCTCCTCGGCCAGGACGACCGGGAGTTCCTCGTGGACCGTGCGGGTGACCGGTTCGTCGTCAACGGGACCGTCGACGTTCCCGACACCGTCCGCCGGGCCCTCCCACTCGACGACGCCGTCGTGGTCGAGTCCCTCCCGGCCCTGAACGCGGCGATGCGGGATGCCCACCTGCCAGCCCTCGAGGCGCTCGCGCGCGACGTCGAGCGAACAGATCGAGCCGTCGTCGAGTCCTACACCCACGTCGCACGGCCGATCCGCGAGCCCGAGCCCGACGCCGTGGCAGTCGTCGAGCCCCGTCGGGTGCGCCTCTACGACGGCCGCCGCTACGTGCAGGCCTGCGAGGTGGCTCCCGGCAGCCGGACCGACGGCCTCCTCGAACAGCGAACCTCGGCGGTGGTCGACCTCCTGGAGCCGGCCGCCACCGTTTCCCTCGAGCCGTTGCCCGACGCGGTGCGATCTGACCCCGACGCCGTCGCCGACGCGCACGGGCGGGCGTACGAGGAGTTACTCGACCTGGCGACGGCCGACTGAGCGCGCTCCGGGCTCAGCGCCCCATCCCGGCTGCCTGGCGGGCGAGGTGGAGGTCCTGGCTCGGGTTCGTCGTGACGCTCGGTCCGTGGCCGGTGTGGAGTTCCGCGAGGTCCTCGTCGACCGTCTCGACCACGCGCTCGATGCTGTCGATCAGGAGTGGGCGGTCGCCCTCCTCGAGGTCGGTCCGGCCGAATCCGCCGTTCGCGAATATCAGGTCGCCGGCGAACAGGATCGTCGGCTCGGCGGCGTAGAAACACAGGTGGTCGTCCTTGTGCCCCGGCGTGTGCATGGCGAGGTAGTCGTGGTCGCCCAGTTTGACGGTGTCGCCGTCCGCGATCTGGTGGTCCACGTAGTCGAGCCCCTCGTCGAAGCCCCAGACGTCGACGTCGAAGGCGTCGACGACGTCCGGGAGCGTCCCGACGTGGTCGGGGTGAGTGTGCGTGAGGACGACGGCGTCGAGGTCGTCGACGTGCTCGCGGACGGCCGCGACCACGTCGAAGTCGTTCCCCGTGTCGACGAGCACGGTGCGCTCGCCGGCCACGAGGAAGACGTTGCTCGTGAAGCCGGGTTCGTTCGCGGCGAGGTTGCGGATCATGTATTGGCTGTCCGGGGGATCGTGCTTACGCGTGTCGAAGCCGGACTGTCCCGCGGCGGGGTCGCGTGAATTGTCCGGACCCCCAAGGCTTTGTGCCATGCCCCGGAATCGGAGGCCAGAGCCCAGATGACGGACGCCGAGGATCCGGTCGTGTTGATCGTCGAGGACGAGACGGACGTGGCCGAGACGTACCGGCTCTGGCTCGACGACGACTACGAGGTTCGCGTCGCCGCAGACGGCGAAGCGGGGCTGTCGAAACTGGACGAGCGAGTCGACGTGGTACTCCTCGATCGGATGATGCCGGGTCTCTCCGGCGACGAGGTGCTCGACGTCATCCGCGACAGGGAACTGGACTGCCGGGTCGCGATGGTCACCGCGGTCGAACCCGACTTCGACATCCTCGAACTGGGGTTCGACGCGTACCTCACGAAGCCGATCAAGAGCGACCAGCTCCTCGACACCGTCGCGAACCTCCTGGAACGGTCGGCCTACGACGCCCTCCTCCAGGAGTACTACGCCATGGTCGAGACGCGCGCCACCCTCGAGTCGACGAAGAGCCGCGCGGAACTGGCAAGCAGCGAGGAGTACGACCGCCTCCGGGCCGACATCGAATCGATCCGGGACGACCTCGAGGACACTCTCGGCGGCGTCGAGGACGACGACGACTTCGTCGCCACGATTCGCGACCTGGCGGACGAGCCCTGAACGACAATGTACGACCTCTCCGACGTGCTGGACGTGACGGCGCTCGAGGCGGTCCCGGCAGGGGCCAGTATCCTCGTGTCCGGACCGGCAATGACGGGTACCGAGTCCCTCGTCCGCGAGATGCTCGCCAGTGGGGCCACCGACGGCGAGGGAGCCGTCTTTCTCACGACCGGTGGCACTGCCGGGGACGTCCTCGGCGACCTCCGGGAACGCGCCCCGGACGCGGACCCTGACCAGTTCAGCGTGATCGACTCCCGGGGCGAGGGAACCGACGACGCGACCAGCGGGGCCCACCGGCACCACGTCGCCGACCCGAGCGACCTGACGGGGATGGGCGTCGGCATCACCAGTGCCCTCGAGCGACTGGAGCGCGCCGGGATCGAGCGAGGTCGACTGGGCCTCACCTCGCTCTCGACGATGTTGACCTACACCGACCGACAGACCGTCTTCAAGTTCTGCCACGTCCTCACCTCCCGGATCGACGCCGCGGACTTCCTGGGGGCGTTCACGATCGATCAGACCGCACACGACGAGCAGACCCTCCAGGTCGTCAAGCAGCCCTTCGACGGCCTGATCGAGATTCGCGAACGCGACGGCGGCCGAGAGGCACGCGTCCTGGGTGTCCAGCCCGATCCGTCGCCCTGGGTCGACCTCTGAGGGTCGCCGGCCCGTGGAGTGCCAGGAATTTATCTACCTCCGGGTCACCCCCACCTGTATGAACGTCACGTTGCTGGAAGCCACGGACGATCCCGAGCGCGTCGTCTGCCAGGGCGCGCGGAACGACTACATGGGGGAGTTCGTCGGGACGATGCCCTTCGAAGACGCCATGGCCGACGTCGAGGGCGGGGATCTCGAGGAGCGCAAGGAGACACTCATCCACCACCTCCTCGAGCACGGTCACTACGGCCCCTTCGAGCACGCGCAGGCGACCTTCGCCATCGAGGGCGTCAGCCGCTCGTGCATGGCCCAGATCACGCGCCACCGCCACGTCTCCTTCGACGTGCAGTCCATGCGCTACGTGGCGTTCGACGACGTCGACCCGGCCGACGTCCGCGAGGGCGAGATGGTCGTGATTCCACCGTCCGCGACGGATCCCGACTGGGTGGGTCGCAATCAGCGGACCGGCCAGGTCGACGCGGAGACGGCCCAGCAGCGCGAGGAGATCTTCACGGACGCCATCGAGGACGCCGTCGAGTCGTACCAGGACCTGCTCGACCTCGGCATGCCCCCGGAAGACGCGCGGTTCGTCCTGCCCATCGGAACGAAAGTCAACATCGTGATGTCGATGAACGCACGAATGCTGATGCACGTCGCGGACATGCGCGCGGCGGCAGACGCCCAGTGGGAGATCCGCGAGATGACCGAGCGCATCCTCGAAATCGCCGGGGACTGGTGTCCGATCACCTTCGAGTACTACGAGGAACACATGAAGAACCGCAAGAACCGCCTCGCCCCCTGACCGGTTCGCGCACACGAGCGACGCCTTTCGACCGCGCTCCTCGGACCAGCGTCCCGCCGTGCGCGCGCCCCGTTTTTACCGGCCTGTGGGACGAATCGCCCGCCCCCGTCGATGCCAGGCACAGTGTTTTTATCCTGCCCTCGGATGGTACACAGTAGATGAACCGCCGGCTGGGGAGCTGTCTGCTCGGGCTCGTCCTCGTTACGGCCCTCGCCAGCGTCGGGGCCCTCGGCGGCGTCGCCGACGCGCAGGCCGCCGCCAGTCCCCAGCCCCAGTCGACCCCCGAGGAGTTCGACGGCACCCTCTTTCGAATCACTGTCTACGAGAACGGGTCCGCCCGGTGGACTGTCCAGCACAGCCGGCCGCTGAACGAGTCGGAGAAAGCCGACTTCGAGCGCTACGCCGAGGAGTTCCGACAGACCGAAACCCAGACGTACACCGACTTCCGGAACCGGTCCCGTAACCTCGTGGCCTTCGGCGAGGACGCCACTGGACGGCCGATGAACGCGACGGCCTTCTCGAAGGACGCCTTCGTTCGCGAACTCGGTCCGGACCGCGGCGCCATCGAGATGTCGTTCCGATGGACGAACTTCGCCAGGACGGAGGGGGACCGCGTCGTCGTAAGCGACGTCTTCGAAGGGGGGATGTACGTCGGCCCCGACCAGCGACTCCGGATAGAACGAGGCTCCTCTCTCGCCTTCGCCAACGCCACCCCTCCCCCGGACTCAATGGCCGTCCTGGGTGACCTAACCGCGAGCGAATCGATCACATGGAGGGGCGAGGCGCGCTTCTTCGACCAGCGACCCTCAGTGACGTTCCTGCCGCGGGGGTCGGCCGGCGGTGAGCTGACGACTGCCGCCGCCGGTGACGGTGCTGCCAGTGGGGGCGACGGCGCGGCCGGCGACGGTCAGGGGACGCCCGCGCGGGGTGACGCCGGGGGGATGATGCCCGTGCTCCTCGCCGGCGGCCTCGTCGTGCTCCTCCTCGCCGGCGGCGTGGCCTGGTACGGCGGATACGTGCCCTCGGGTCGCGGGGGGATTCTCGACCGTCAGTCCGGTGACGATGGCGCGTCCGGATCGACCGACGTCGACGCCGGAGGGCGCGGGGGAGCGGGAGCGGCGGCGACAGCCGGCGCGGCCGAGGTTCCGGAGGAGGACCTGCTTTCGGACGAGGACCGCGTCTTGCACCTCCTCGACGAGAACGGCGGGCGCATGAAGCAAGTCGCCATCGTCGAGGAAACCGAGTGGTCGAAGTCGAAGGTGAGCATGCTGCTGTCGGACATGGAGGACGAGGGTCAGATCAGCAAGCTTCGACTCGGCCGGGAGAACATCATCAGCCTGGCCGGCCAGGAGCCAGAGGCCGCCGGCTCGCCCTTCGAGGACGAGTGAGACCGCCTCACATCCCTCCGGCGAAGCGCAATCATTAAACGTCACTCAGGGCTACCAGAATGTACGCGCTCCGATGGTGTAGTCCGGCCAATCATATTGCCCTCTCACGGCAATGACCAGGGTTCGAATCCCTGTCGGAGCATAGCGAGATTCGAGCGGAGCGAGAATCTCGAATAGCCGAGCGGTGAGCATAGCGAACCGCGAGGCGTAGCGAGACGCGATCGACGGGGGTGTCTCGATTTTCACGAACGGCGAATACAACGAGCCCTCAGTACTGCCGCGAACGAAGTGAATAGCGATTGCGACTCACCGGAAATTCGACGTGACAGCCAGTCTACCCCTCGGACCAAACCTTCTTCGGTACCGTCCCCGAGTGAGAAACCGTGACCTGGGACCCCGATCGACTGGCAGGCGACTTCTCGCCCCCCGACTCGGTCGCACCGATCGTCGAGGACGTCCACGAGTTCATCGAGACCGAGGTGAAGGCCGTCGAGAAGGAGTACGAGGACTACCTCGGCGACCCGCACAACTACCTGGACGAAGACGGCAAACTCCGCGAGGAGATTCACGAGGCACAGGCCGAGGTCCGCCGCCGGTCCGCGGACGCGGGGCTGTACGCCCTCCATCTCCCGGAGGAGGTGGGTGGTGGCGGCCTTTCGCAACTCGAACACTTCTACGTCATCGAGGAGGTGTTCCGCTACGGGACCGGACACGGCTCCGGGCTCACGAAGTCGATGCTCGCCTGGACCGAGGGGCCGGCGGCGCCGCTGCTCCACCTGGACGAGGCCCAGCGAGAGGAGTGGTTGACGCCGCTGGTCGAGGGCCGGAAGTCCGCCTGTATCGGCATCACGGAGCCCGGCGCCGGCTCCGACGTCGGCGCCATCGAGACCACCGCCGAGAAGGACGGCGACGAGTGGGTCATCGACGGACAGAAGCGCTACATCACGAACGGGCCGTACGCCGACACCGCCCAGATCCTGGCGAAGACCGACCAGGCCGACGGACCAGAGGGAATGGCGATGTTCCTCGTCGACGCCACCGAGAACCCCGGATTCAGCCACGGCCGCATCAACACCAACCTCATGATGGACGGCATCACGTCCGACCTCCACCTCGAGGACTGTCGGGTCCACGACGACCAGATGGTCGGCGAGGTCGGCCAGGGCCTCCAGCTCGCGCTGACCTGGATCAACTGGCGGCGGATCGACCGCGGCGGCATGTGCGTCGGAATGGGGGAGTACCTGCTCGAGAAGATGCGATCGCACGCGACGAGCCGCGAGGCTTTCGGCGAGCCGATCGGGACCAATCAGGCGGTCCAGTGGCCCATCGTGGAGACGGCGACCGAACTGAAGGCCACGCGGGCGTTCGCCACGCAACTCATCGAGGAGTACGAGGCCATCGCCAGCATCGAGGACCTGGACCAGCCACCGGACGCCCGCCAGTTGCTGGCGATGCTCAAGTACTACCCCGAGACCCAGCTCTACGAGTGGGCCGACCGCGCGGTGCAGGTCCTCGGCGGCCAGGGCCTGATGCGAGCCGGCGGCGTCGAGCGCGTGTTCCGCGTCGCCCGGAACCTGCGGATTCCCGCGGGAACGACCGAGATGCAGAAGTCCACGATCGCCAAGACGCTCGGCCTCGAGGACTGACATGCGCGGCGAGGGTCGCCGGATCCTGCTCGTCGTGCTCGACGGTGCGGCGGACAGACCGGCGTCTGCCCTCGGCGGCCGGACGCCACTCGAAGCGGCCCAGACGCCCCAGCTGGATTGCCTCGCAGCGGGCGGCGCCTCCGGCCTCGCGGACGTCGGCCCGCCGGGGACGCCGCTGCCGAGCGACCGCGCACACGCCCGCCTGTTCGGCTACGATCCCGCGGCGCTCCCGCGCCGGAGCGTCCTCGAGGCCCGGGGACTGGACGTTCCGGTTCCCGAAGATGGCGTCGTCTGCAGTGCGAGCTTCGCCCGCGTCGACCCCGCCGCCGACGGCTGGACCGTCACGGATCGGTCGGTGGGGGACGCCCGCGAAGACTGTGAGACCGACGCGGCGCTCGTCGAGGCCTTCGACGCCGACGGCGTCGACGTCTCGCTGACGTACACCTGGAAGAACCGGGGCATCCTCCGACTGACGGCCGACGACGCCGACCTGGACCCGGGGGTGACCGACACCGACCCCTTCGAGGCCGGCCTGCCGGTCGTCCGCCCGGAACCGACTGACGACGCGGCTGACGAGCGGGCTGCCCGTCGCACGGCCGACGCGCTCGCCGCGTACACGCGCTGGACCGTCGATCGTCTCGCTGACCGCCGGACGGACGTCGTCCTGGCGAAGTGGGCCGGGGCACCCACCAATCCCCCGCCCTTCGCGGAGACGCAGGGGATGCAGGGCGTCTCGCTCACGCCGAAGCCGGTGCTGTCGGGACTCGCCGAGACGCTCGGGATGGCAGCCCGCGACCCGCCTGCGGACTACGACGACCGCGCGGCGGCCGTCCTCGAGGCCGTCGACGACGCCGAGTTCGTCCACGCACACTACCCGGAGCCGGACGAGGTGGCCCACGCGGAGTCGCCGGCTGCGAAGCGAGACGAACTGGCTGCCATCGACGCGTCGCTCGAACCGGTCGTGGACCGTGCGCTCGCCGATCCGGACCTCGTCACGGTCGTCACCGCGGACCACACCACGCCCAGCGTCGGCAACGTCGTCCACTCCGGCGAACCGGTCACCGTCACGATGACCGCGCCGACCGTGCGCGTCGACGACGTCGACGCGACGGGGGAACGACCAGCCTCGGCCGGGGGCCTCGGGCGCGTAGACGGTGGCGACCTCCTCAGGCTCGCTCGCGCCGCCGCGGACAGAGTCCTCCTCGCGGGACTCCGCCGGACGCCCGCTGACGGGACGGTTCCGACAACGGACGTTCGCCCGCTCGACAGAGAGCAATGACGGCCGCAGACACCGACCCCGTCAGTGCGGACCCGTCGCGGTGTGGCTGTGCCGGGAAGACGCCACTGGATCGCGTCGTCCGCCCGGCAATCGAGACACTGCGCGACGACCTGGACGGGGTTCGAATCGCCGCCGACCTCGAGGCCGGGTTGCTCCCGAATTCGGCGGGGCTGGACCGCACCCCCCTCGGCGACGACGGCGACACGGCGCCGGCCGGGGCGCGGCCGTCGCGCGTCGTCGCGGCCGCGTTCCTCGACCCCGAACGCGGGAGTGCGCCATCTGCCCTCGCTGCCACCCTGGCGGACGCGTACGGCGGGTGGGCAGACGGTCGCTCCGTGACGGTGGTGAAGGGCCACTCGCTGCAGCTCGACGGGGCCACCCGGCCGACCGTCTGGGGCGAGTGCCTGGTCCCGACCGGGCGTCGGCGTCCCGGCTATCGCGCCGTCAACGTCGACGTCGTCCACGCGTTCCCGGACCTCTCGCCGACCGAGCAGGCGCGGGTGGCCGTCTGCCACGCTCTCGACGACTGTTACACACAGGGGGCGGCCGAGGAGCGGGCCGTCCGACCGGTGGTGACCGCCCCCAGGGGGACGACACCGGCCCACCATCGCGTCAGCGACTGGTACGAATCCGCGGCACCGTCCTCAGTCACGGTCCTTGCCCCCACGGTCGTATCCCACGATGGGCGCGGCTGGCAGTTCGGTGCGTCCGCGTCGGCCGTGACCCGTCGCGTGCCGCCGGTCCGGCGGCGCGCTGTCGAACCGGGCGACGAGGTGCTGCTCCACCGTCCGCTCGGCGGACTCGCGCTCTACGCGGGCGTCGTCGACGAGACCGTCGCGCTCGACCCAGCCACGAGAGAGCGTGCCGTCAGGGCACTCACGACCGATCACGTAGACGTCGCCCGGGCCGTCGCAGCCGCGTGCCCTGCACCGGGTGACGACTTCGATCCTACGCGCCACCTGAAGTGGGTCGGTGACGTCTCCGGTCCCGGCGTCGGCGGCCTCGCGCGGCCGCTCGCAGCCACGGACTGTGGCCTCCGCGTCGAGTCGCTGCCGGTACTGAACGACGACGCCATCGCGACCGTTCGTGACGGCTGGACCGTTCCGGACATGACCGTCGAGACCAACGGGCCGCTCGCGGCGGTCGGGACCCCCGCCGCGCTGGATCGGTTCGAGCGGCGACTGGATTCCGTTTCGGCTGCCGACCCTGTCAGGATCGGCCGTGTGACCGACGAGACCGGTCTCCACTGGGACCCCGGGACCGACCTCGCACGGTACCTCGAGCGCGTCGCCCAGCGGCAAGGTCCATAGGGTGCGGTGCCCAACCGCCCGGTATGACCGACCCCACGCCGCCGGCCCACGTCCACGGGCGGTTCCAGCCGTTCCACGACGAGCACCTCGACTACGTGCGCTGGGCGGCGACCGACAGCGCGAGCGATCGGCTGCTCATCGGGATCACGAACGCCGACTCGGCTCACACGGTCGCCACGGACGCCGACCCGGAGCGCCACCGTCCGCGCAACAATCCGTTCACGTACTACGAGCGCCACCGGATGATCGAACGGGCGCTCGCCGACGCCGACCTCCCCTGTCCCGTCTCGATTGCTCCCTTCCCGATCAACAGGCCCGACCTCTGGGACGCCTACGCCCCGCCCGAGGCGGTCCACTACGTCAACGTCCTCGGCGAGTGGCACGAACGCAAGGTCGAGCGGCTGCGGAACACCGGGCGGACCGTCCGCGACAAGCGGGGCACGCGGACGGTGAGCGCGACGGCCGTCCGCCAGGCGATGGCCGCGGGCGACGAGTGGGACGAGCGCGTTCCCGACCCCGTCGCTGCGGAGATTCGAGAGCGCGGACTACTCGACCGGGTCCGCGACCTGTACGAGGACGACCCCCGTACCGACCGGTGACTCTCAGTCGAGAACGCGCCGGGAGACGGCCGCGAGTGACCGATAGCGAGGGGTGAGCGTGGTTTCCGGCCCGGACCCGTCTGGCCTGGATCCGTCCGGGTCGAGGAGGACCGGATCGAGGCCGGCCCGGCGTGCGCCGGTCACGTCTTCTTGCGCGTCGCCGACGTGGATCGTCCCGTCGGCCGACGCGTCGACGCGGTCGAGCGCGACCTCGAACGGTTTCGGATCGGGTTTCGCGGCGCCGCACCGCCCCGCGACCGCCATCGCGTCGACGTGCTTGGCCAGGCAAGTTCGCTCCAGTTTCTCCCGCTGGAGCCCGGCCGGGCCGTTGGTGACGATCAGCGTAACCCCACCGGATTCACGGACGCTGGAGAGAATCTCCACTGCGCCCGCCCGCTGTTCGAGCCGTTCCAGCCGTCGACGGCGGTAGGCCCGCGCGAACGCGGACAGCGTCGGCGCCGGCGGAACGCGTCCGCGCTCGGCGAACGCACGCTCGAACGCCGCGCGTCGAACTGGCATCTCGCGGGCGGTATTCGGGAGCCGCTCTCGCAGGGCGTCTCGGAAGGCGGTCTGGTAGGCGTCGACCGGGACGCGGGGGAGGGCCGGGTCGACGACCTGGCGGGCGTGGTCTATGGACTGCTCGCGGGACTCCGCGGACCGAACCAGCGTCCCGTCGAGGTCGAAACTCACCGCGTCCATCAGGGCAGCAGTTCACGTGGGTCGTCAATCAGTCTTCCCACCGACGGCTGGGACCGAAACCTCGAGCGGCCACTCATCAAAGAACCCATACGACCCGGCGGCGTACCCCTGCGCCGCAACGGAACCAATGAACGCACTCGAGCTCTCGCTCCGGCTGACCGCCGGGCTCGTGCTCATCCTCGCCAACGGCTTCTTCGTCGCCATCGAGTTCGCGCTGACGCGCGTCCGGCAGTATCCCGAGTCCGAGTTCGACGAACCTGGCCTCAGGCGCGGGTGGGAGATGACACAGGACCTGGAGATCTACCTCACCAGCTGTCAGGTCGGGATCACGGCGTCGTCCATCGCCGTCGGCATCGTCGCGGAGCCGGCTCTGGCGGCTATCTTCGAGCCCGTCTTCGCGAACACGTTCTTCGCATCGGTCGGCGCCGGCGCGATCGTCGCCTTCGTCATCATCAACCTCGTCCACCTCACCCACGGGGAACAGACGCCGACCTACCTCGGCGTCGAGCGCTCGAAGTTCGTCGTCCGCCACGGCGCGACCCCGCTGTACTGGTTCGCGAAGGTGATCGCCCCCGTCATCGCGATCGGCGACAGCGTGGCCAAGTGGACGCTCGGGCTGTTCGGCGTCGAGATGTCCGGCGCGTGGCTGGAGACGGAAACCGACGTCATCGAGACGCGTGCTGACCTGCGCAATCGCATGGGATCGCTCCTCGACCGCGTCGACATGGACGAGGAACGCAAAGAGGAGGTCCTCAACGCGCTGACCGTCGGCCAGCGCCCCGTTCGACACGAGATGACCGACGTCGACGACGTTATATTCCTGTCGACGACGGCGTCGCCCGAGGAAAACCTCGACCGTGTGGGCGGGAGCCCGCACACGCGGTTCCCGCTAGTTGGCGAGGACCCGGCGGACTTTCGGGGAATCGTCTACGTGCCCGCCATCGTCGACATGATCGACGACCTCCGGGCGGGCCGGGTGACCTTCGCGGATATCGCGGCGCCGCCGACGACTGTGGACGTGGAGACGCCGCTCAGCGAGGCCGTCGACCAGTTCCAGCGGGAAAACCAGGAACTGGCTCTCGTGCTCGAAGACGGCGAGGTCGTCGGCCTCCTCACGGCGACCGATGCACTGGAAGCGGTCATGGGCGAGATCGAGGATCCGCTGGACGTGGACACGGACGCGATCGTGTCCAGCGGCTAAGGTCGTCGCTCAGTCGTCGGCGCTCGCCGAGACCTCGTCGATCACGGGCCGTTCGACGTCGCGGTCGGTCGTCTCGCCGTCGACGTCGTAGGGATACTCGCCGGTGACACAGCCCAGACAGAGGTCCTCGTCGTCCATCTCCATCGCGTCGGTGACGGCGTCGACGGAGATGTACGAGAGGCTGTCCGCGCCGATCGACGCCTCGATCTCGTCGACCGACCTGTTCGCCGCGATCAGTTCCTCGCGCGTGGCCATGTCGATGCCGAAGTAACACGGCGCGAGGATCGGCGGCGACCCGATGCGGAGGTGGATCTCTTCCGCGCCGGCGTCACGCAGCAGGTCGATGAGTTGCGTCGAGGTCGTGCCGCGCACGATGGAGTCGTCGATGAGCGTGACGGTCCGCCCCTCGATGGTGGACTTGATCGGATTGAGCTTCAGCCGGACGGCGCGCTCGCGTTCGTCCTGCGTGGGCATGATGAAGGTGCGCCCAACGTACCGGTTCTTCATCAGGCCCTCGGCGAACTCGGTCTCGGCGCCGTCGTCGCCGGCCGCCTCGGCATAGCCAGAGGCGAAAGCCCGGCCGGAGTCTGGAACGGGCATGACGACGTTGGTCTCGATGCCGGATTCCTCCCAGAGCTTCCGGCCGAGGTCGCGGCGGACCTCGTAGACGAGCCGGTCGTCGATGACGGAGTCCGGCCGGGCGAAGTAGACCTGCTCGAAAAAGCAGTGGGCGGTGTGGTCCTCGGAGACGAGCTGGTAGGAGTCGAAGCCGCTGCCGTCCGGGTGGAGGACGACGAGTTCGCCGGGCTTCACGTCGCGGACGAGGTCGCCGTCGAGAGTGTCGATGGCCGCCGACTCGGAGGCGATGACGTAGCCGTCGTCGAGTTCGCCGATGCACAGCGGGCGATTCCCCTTCGGGTCGCGCAGGCCGAGCACGGTCTCGTCGTGCATGATCGTCAGCGAGTACGAGCCGTGGATGCGCGACATCGTGCGCTTGACGGCGCGAACGAGGTCTTCCTCGAGGAGGTTCCGCGCGAGGTCGTGGGCGATGACCTCCGTGTCGCCGTCGGAGGTGAAGGCGTGGCCGAGCATCCCCAGTTCGTCGCGGAGTTCGTCGGCGTTGACGAGGTTCCCGTTGTGCGACAGGCCCAGCGAGCCGCTCTTGAAGGAGACGGAGAAGGGCTGTGCGCAACTCTTCTCGACGCTCCCGGCGGTCGGGTACCGGACGTGGCCGATGCCGTTCGAGCCGTTCAGTCCCTCGAGGTCCCCGGGCTCGAAGGCGTCGCCGACGAGGCCCATCTCGACGTGGCTGTGCTGCTGGAAGCCGTCGTGGGTGACGACCCCGGCGGATTCCTGACCGCGGTGCTGGAGCGCGTAGAGGGAGTAATAGAGGGGGCGTGCTGCGTCGCGGTCGGCGAGGGAGACGCCGACGACGCCGCACTTTTCGTGCCAGTCCTTCAGGTGGGTGTCAGTCACGGTTGGATCGAGAATGTCGGTGCCGGGGCCACGGACGGGCCGGGCATGTTACTCGCCGGCCTTGCTCTGCCAGGCGTAGTCGCGCCGCTTGGCAGACTTGCCGAAACCGCAGGACGAACAGACGCCCTTCTTCGAATGGTAGGACTTCTCGCCACACCGTCGACACTTGACGTGTGTCGTGGTGTTCTTCTTGCCCTGGCTCGGAGTTCCTGCGCCGGTCATGGACGTATCGACACGACGTTGTCGCCGCGTATAATCGTTGTGTTGTCGCCCGCCTCGACGACGAGGTTCATGTGCTGATCGTAGCCGACGAGCCGTCCCTCGTGGACCTCGCCATCCTTCAGCGAGACGACGACCTCGTCGCCGACGGCGGCTTCGAGGACGTCCAGTGGTCGGTTCCCGCGGTCACTCATGTCTCAACGGGGTGGTAGTGGCCGCATAAACGTACCGGACGCGGACCGGGCTGTGCACCGCTCGCACGGGTGCCGTCTCGACGTGGTCGGCTTGCGGTTACACGCCGACGTCGGGCTCGAACTCGAACCGGTGGGCCTCGGCGGCGACCGCACCCAGCAGTTCCGCCGTCGCCTCGAGGTCGCTCGGATCGACGACCTCGACCGGCGTGTGCATATACCGGTTCGGGACGCCGACGCTCAGCGACGGGATGCCGCCCCGTTCGGTGTAGAAGGCGTCGGCGTCCGTCCCCGTGCGACTCCCGGCGGCCTCCAGTTGGACGTCGATGTCCTCCTCGCGGGCCACGTCGCGGACGGCCTCGCCCAGGCGCGGGTGGTTGACGCTGCCGCGCTTGATCGCCGGCCCGGCAGCGAGTTCGACGCCGGTCGACCTGTCGCCGGGGACGCCAGGCGTGTCGACGGCGTGGGTGACGTCGACGGCGATAACGGCGTCCGGGTCGAGGTCGAACCCGACCATGCTCGCTCCCCGGAGCCCGAGTTCTTCCTGGACAGTGCTGACGGCGTAGACGGTGGCCTCGGGGTCGCGCTCGGTGGCCCGCCGGAACGCCTCGGCTGCGGTCCAGATGCCGATGCGGTTGTCCATGCCCCGCGCCGCGAGTCGCCCGTTCTCGAGTTCGGTCACGCGCTGTTCGAAGGTGATCGGGTCGCCGCGATCGACCAGTTCCTCGGCCGCGTCGCCGTCGTCTGCGCCTACGTCGACGAACTGCTCGGACACGTCCTGGAGGGACTCCTCGTCGGCGTCACGGAGGTGGATCGCCGTCTGGCCGACGACGCCGGAGACGGGCCCGTCCTCGGTGTTGATCCGGACGTGTTGCCCCTGCGAGACCGTCCGGTCGGAGCCGCCGATGCGCTCCATCCGCACGAAGCCGTCGTCGCTGACGTCGCGAACGATAAAGCCGATCTCGTCGCCGTGGCCGGCGACGGCGATGCTGTCTTCGGTGCCCTCTCGCACGGCGACGGCGTTGCCGTATTCGTCGGTTCGCACCTCGTCGGCGAACTCGGAGACGTACTCGACCCAGGTCCGCTGCCCGGGCAGTTCGTGACCCGACGGGGTGTGAGTCTCGAGGAGTTTCCGCAGGAACTCGCGACGCGTCTCGTCCATGGGGTGGCGTCGTGAGGGACGACCGTCAATCCCGCGGATCGGCACTGGCCAGGCATCCCCCGGCGAAACCCGTATATGTCTCGTCGGCGACCCCTCGTACATGGAGATTACACTCCTCGAGGTGAACCTGGATAACCCGTCCTTCAGTGCGAAAGCGCCCTTCAGCGGCGAACGGCTCGGCGGCGAGTCCGAGAGTGAGACTGACGACGGATTCTCGACCGGCGACGCGGAGACGGACGAGAGCGGTCGATCGCCGCTCCCCTTCGTCGTCGGACTGGTCTTCCTCGTCGGCATCGGCCTCGCCGTCCGACGCCTGCGGGGTGGCGACTCGGATCCCGTCGAGGAGACCGAGACCGAACCCATCGCAGCCTGACGGGCCAAGACCTATAGCGGCGGGGCTCCGACCGGCCCCATGGGATTCTATCGGAGCGTCCGCGCGGTCACCGGCGCCTCCGGCACGGGACCGATCGACTGGACTGCAGTGACCGAGGCGGCGACGGCTGCGACCGACCCCGGCGACCTCGATGTCTCTCCGGCCGAGCGGGCAGCCATCGCCGACGACGTCCGTGAAGCGCGTGCCCGCGTCCGCGACGTCACGGCCATCGACTTCGACCTCCCCGAGACTGTCGAGATTCAGGACCGCCACCACTGGCTCGAGGCCAACGTCGGCACCTTCGAGCGCGTCATGGCACCCCTCGAGTCACAGGTGGGCCTCATGCCAGGGGTCGCACGGGTCGTGAACACCGGCTCGATGACCGTCGCCCTCTCCTTCCTGGCGAACCACGTCCTCGGCCAGTACGACCCGCTCTTGCTCGCTGACGGCGACGACCACAAACTGTACTTCGTCCGGCCGAACATCCACCGCGTCGCCGAGGCACTCGACGTGCCGGTCCCCAGGTTTCGCCGCTGGATCGCCTTCCACGAGGTGGCCCACGCCGCCGAGTTCGGAGCGGCGCCCTGGCTTCCGGGGCACATGGAGGCGCGCCTGGAGGAGACCGTCGAGAAACTCGCGTCCGGGTCGATCGACCGTGACACGCTCGGCGAACTCGACACGACGATGACCGCCGTCGAGGGGTACGCCGAACTCGTCATGGACCGGGCCTTCGACGCGGAGTACGCCGACCTCCGCCGGAAACTCGAGGAACGCCGGAAGGGCCGCGGCCCGGTCGAGACGCTGATCCGACGCCTCCTCGGCCTGAGCGTCAAGCGCCGTCAGTACGAGCGGGGGAAGGCCTTCTTCGAGGCCGTGGCCGACGAGCGCGGCATCGCTGCGGCGGGCCGGGTCTGGGACGACCCGGCGCACCTGCCGACCGACGGCGAGATCGACGCGCCCCGTCGCTGGATCGCCCGCGTGCTGGACTGATCGGCTCTCCCAGGCCTGTCCTCGCGGGACACGAACGCAGGGCGTTCCTCTACACCCACGTCCATCCACGGGCGGAGTTGCACGGCCTGCAACGCTGGGCATCCGGGTATGTACCCCGGGCGCCTGGGTCGACGTGAGTCCGACACCGTCGGGCGAATCACACGATGGCCCCACGTCGCGCTGCCCTCCGAGCCACGGTCCTCGTCGCCCTCCCCACCGTCTTCTCGGTGCTGGTCGTGGAGTCGGTGGTCTCGCCGACCACGGCCGCCGGCGCCGTCGCGCTGGGGCTGGTCGTCGCGGAACTCCCGCTCGCCGGCCCGTCTGACTGAGCCGGTCGAGCCTGCCGAACCCTCGCTAGCGACCGCCCTCCGAGAGACTCACGACGCCGTTCCCCACTTCGACGATGGCCGTCTCGTGGGGACCGCTGCCGACCAGACAGTCCGCGCGGGCGACGTGCTCGCCGTCGACCGTCGCCGTCACGCGATAGACACCGCGCTCCAGACGCCGGGCGACGCTGGTCACCCCGAGCGGAGCGACCGTGTACTGGCGCTGGAGCGCGACGTCGTCGTGCGCGTCGAGAAAGGTGACCCGGACGTCGTGGGTGGTCTGGCCGTCGTAGTTCCGCAGGACCAGAATCTCGTCGCTGACGCCCTCCCCGTCGCTGGCCCGGTCGTGAACGGGACCGCGTCGAGACTGCCTCGCAGATAGCTGGCTCATGTGATCGACTGTGCACGGACAGGCCCTATATCCCGGCGTCGAGTTTCTGATTCGGCAACATGGGCCGTCCCGATGGCGATTCCGGCATCTCGGTTGGTAGTGCGCGATCGGACGGCGGCTCAGAGCCGCCCCGGAATGTCGCGAGCGAGTGCAGGAAGTCCACCCGCGACGTGGTCGAACGCGAGTGAGCGGGCACCACGGAGCGCGTCGAGCGTGGGTGACCGAGTGTGGCTCCCAGTATTCCTCGCCCGGTCGTGACACTCACTGCTGATGGCGGCCATCCGCTGGTGGCGTCGCGTCTGGTACGACGCGAGGGCGGCCTCGGCCGACGACGGTCCGTAGGCGAGTTCGTCGGCGAGCACCCAGGCGTCCTCGACGGCGAGGCTCGGCCCGAGGCAGTCGCCGGGCACCGACGCCCGGACCCCCGGCCCGAGGAGCCCGACGCTGCCGGTCACCATCGACCGCGGGAGGTGGCGACCGGACTGCCAGTACTGCAGATCGTGCTGGGCGAGGCCGTCAAACGGATCGCCGATGTCGGCCAGCAGCGGGCCGAAGACCCCCTCCAGCTGTTCCACTGCGACCGGCGTGTCGGGGGTCGAGCCGTCGGCACCCAGTAGAAGGACGCGGACGCCGTCGTCGACCGGCGTGGTCATGGCCGCGCGGGCCCCCTCCACCGACTCGACGGGTTCGTCCGGTCCCGACAGCGTTTCCGGCCACTCGAAGCTCCAGGCCCTGAGACCGGTGGGGCCGGACGACGGGGCCGCGTCGGGGTAGAGGGACGGGACGGTCGTGACGGCGGCGTCGAACGTCTCGGAGATGCCCGGCTCGAAGGCCGCGCGCACGCCGGCCCGGGTCGATTCGAGACCGGTCACCGCCGTCTCTTTCGTGCGAATCCGGTCCCGGACCCGCGCTGCCAGCAAGTCCCGGAGGTCGCCGGCCCGGATGGTCACGAGCACCGGTCGGTCGGCTGGATCGCTGGCGGCAACCCGGGCCCCGTGGATGGTGCGCCGGGCGTCGAGGCGCGTCCCCAGCCGTTCGACCGGTCGCCGGAGGCCGACGTGCGACAGCAGTTCGAGCCCCGGCCGCCAGATCGGCACCCCCTCGCAGTCGGGGGTGACCGTCGTCCGGGTGGCCGGCGCCAGCACCGGGTCGAAGCCGGCCTGGTCCAGGAACCCCGCGCAGGTGAGGGCAGCGAGCCCATCGCCAGCGACGAGCAACTGCCGGTCGCAGTGAATCTCGTTCGTCACGACGAGCAGCCCTCCGACGTGCATGACCTGCGCCCCCAGTGGCGGTGTGCCCCACGTTGGATCACGCAACTGTACTCGGCCCACGGCGTCCCGGCGTGGCCCGCCCGTGACCAACGGTCTCGGGGATCCGTGCTGGTCGGCTGGTTCGTGAGACGCTGCACGATGACGCGGAAGGGACTACGCCGACGTAAAGCGACGAGCCGCGTTGCTGGCCGGGAAACACGGCCATCCGCGGGCCCGCGACGCCGCCACATCAATCAGTATAGCCCTGTCACTGGGTCACAATCAGTCAGCACTACCATCACAGTTGGGTGGGCAGAATGCATTCGTCTCTTTGATGACGGCGAACGAAGCAGTCACCATCGCCACGTCGGATGCCGCCACCAACCGGCGGTCGACTGGCACGCGGCGCACCGCCACGCCCGAGACCGACCCCACCCCCGGATCCACCCCCGACGAATCCGAGGTCGCGGTGACAGAGATCCTCGAGTTGCTCGGCGACGAGTACGTCTGTGACATCCTCCGGGCACTCGAGGGCGGTTCGATGGCAGCCAGGGACATCGCGGACGCCTGTGGCATGTCCCGGGCGACGGTCTACCGCCGCCTGGACCGCCTCACCGACGCGGGACTCGTGACGGCCCGGATGCGGGTGTGTCGCGACGGCCACCACCGACAGCGGTTCGAACTGGTCCTCGACGAACTGCGCATCGCCGTCGACGAGGACGGCATCGACGGCCAGCTGCTGCTGGCTGATTCCGGCGCCGACTGACGTCGTAGCTGCCGTCATCAGCCGTCCACCTCGGCCCTCCACGCCACACCTCCACCACATCCCCACCACGCCCCACCTCCACCACATCCCCACCACGCCCCACCTCCACTACATCCCCACCACGCCCCAAACCATTCCACCATCGTCACCGTCCGCGCCGCTCGTTTCGACCTGCCCACTTCTCGAGGCCTGACGAATTCACCTCGGGCCACGCCGATCAGCTGGGGTCTGTATCCGCCGAGCCGAACAGCAGGTCGAGGATCTTCCGTTCACCGAGACGAATGTGCTTGTTCACGGTCGGCTGCGTGATGTCCAGCGACTCTGCGACGGCCTCGCCGCTGCTCTCGCGGGGCCAGTCGAAGTAGCCCATCGCGTGGGCCGTCACGATGGCCTCGTACTGCCGGTCCGTCAGCTGCCGTTCGACGCGGTCCTGGACGTCGCCCGGCCTGGTGTCGGTTTCGCGGTGGTGTCGCTGTGCCGTGAGTTCCAGGGCCGGATACTCGGCCTGGAGCCGCTCGACGATGGCTCGCGTGTCCGTCTCCCGCGGAAGCTCGACGACGAGTTCCACGCGTTCCGGCGTCGCCTCGCCGTATCGGAGGACGCCACCGTACTCCGAGACCACGGCGCCGAACCAGGAGGAACCGCGTCGTTCGAGGACGGCCCGCTCGCCGCCGTCGGCGACCACCTCGACGTCACCCGGGAGGGTCTCGGTCGCCAGCGCGTCGAGGTCGGCGGGTTCCCCGTCGCGGAGGCTGTAGAAGACGCTCACCGTCCCATCCTGGCGTCTGACGGTTCGTTCGTGGTGGACGTGACAGTCCCCCTCGCGGGCGAGTCGGGCGATGGGGAGATCCATGTCGGGTCCCCTGAAGGCCAGTTCGACGGTGTCGTCCGACTCCAGCGCCCGCTGTCGCTCGATGGCCGTCGTCGCGTGCCCGATCGAGTGGCCCAGCTGCGAGAGGACGTCGACCACGCGCTCGTCGAAGGCGTCTGACTCGTCGGCGGCAACGACGAGCACGCCGTAGGTGACCCCGCCGTGAGCCAGGGGTACGGCACAGACCGAGCTCAGGCCCGCCTTGAGCAGGTGCTGTCGCCACTCGCTCCGTCGACCGCCGCCGACGAGCGACCCGACGACGCGCGGCGATCCCGACTGCCACGCGTCCGTCGCGGGGTGGCGGTCCGCGTCGGACGTCGTCTCACCGCCCAGCACCCGGTCGACGTGGTCGCGGTCGACGCCGGCCACCGCCCGGGGCGTCAGCCGATCGGTCCCCACTTCCGCGCCCGCGATCCACGCCCCGGTGAAGGGATCGACCTCGACGAGCTCCGAACATACGGCCTCGAAGACGCCGCTGCGGGTCGATTCGGTCGTGATGGCCGCTTCGACGCGTCGGGTCACTTCCGTGATCGCTTCCAGCCGCCGGGCGCGTTCGGTCTGGGTCTCCAGTTCCTCGCGGCGGGTCTCCAGGCGCCGCTCGCCCCGGAGCCTGTTGAGGGCGGCCTCGAGCGTCGCCGCCAGGATGCTCGCCGCCTCGGTGTCGAACTCCCCCGTCGTCCGCCAGACCACCAGGAGCCCGTTGCCCCCCAGCGGGAGCAAGAGCGCCTCCGGCCACGAGCCGACGTCGAGGGCCGCCGTCTCCTGGACTGCGACGGAGTACATCGTCTCGTCGACGAACGACTCCCAGGCCCGCGCGTCGTCTGCGGTGAGGACCGGAAGGTCGTCCGCGTCGGGGACGGCCGGGCCCGTCGCCGTCGGGTCCAGTCGCGCCGAGTCGTCGTAGTGATAGACGGCGGTCGCCGGGAGGTCGAAGACGTCGGCGGCCGCGTCGACGGCGATCCGTGCCGCCTCGGTGACCGTCTCGGCCGTCGTGAGGCCGGCGGAGGCGTCCTGGAAGGACTCGACCGTCCGCTCGCGCTCCTTCCGGGCGGTGACGTCGCGACTGACGATGACGACCTGTGGCTCGCCGTCCCGCCAGTCCGTCGGATAGAAGTCGGAGTGCACCCACCGGACCGTCCCGTCGGGTCGCTCAATCCGATACTCCCGGGAGTACCGATCGTCCGCGTCGCCGGCCTCCACGTCGTCCACGATCCGATCGATCAGGGCGCAGTAGCCGTCGTAGTCGTCCGAGTGGAGCGTCCCGAAGAACCCCTCGTCGTAGCGCTCCTGGATCCCGTCGAGTGACTGGCCCCAGATAGCCTCGTAGCCCGAACTGACGAAGTCCGGCGCGGGCTGTGCCTTCGGGAGTTCGGACACCGGAGCGAGGAAGATGGCCTCGTCGATTCGGTCGACGATCGCCTGGAGACGCTGCTGGCTCTCGCGGAGCTCCCCCTCCCTGGCGATCCGGTCCAGGGCCGTCGTGGCGTGTTCGGCCAGCGTCCGGGCCACGTCGAGTGTAACCTCGTCGTAGGTTCGCGAGTTCGACCGCCCCGCCGCCACCAGGCCGTGGTCGCCCAGTGGGAGCAACACGGCCGTCTCGAACTCGACCTCGGGGTGGACGTGCCGCGGTTCGTAGGCCGTGATCTCGCCCGCCTCGAAGACATCGTACTCGAAGGCGTCAGCCGGGACCGGAGCGAAGAGCTCGCGTTCGTGGATCGGGTCGGTCGCTGCGATCGGCGTCAGCCGGTCGGGCGAGTCCTCGTGCAACCAACAGCAGGCAGCCGGGAGCCCGAGCGCGTCGGCAGCGGTCTCGACGACGATTTCGACGACCCGCTCGCGCGTCCCGGCCTGCTGAATTCGCTCGGTCGCGGTCTGCAGCTCCCGAATCGCGTCTTCGCGACGCTTGCGGTCGGTGACGTCCCGGACGCTCGCGAGCACCCGTTCGGCACTGCCGAACTGCACGGTCTGGAGGTGCACCTCGGCGTGGAACCGCTCGCCGCTCTTGCGCACGCCCTCGAACTCGAACAGCTGCGGGCCGCCCTCCCGTGCGTCCTCGATGTGGCGGAGGGCCGTCTCGTAGGAGTACTCGGAGTCTTCGGGCACGATGATGCGTATCCGGGAGCCGATCAACTCGGATCGGTCGTACCCCGTCAGCGAACAGTACTGGTCGTTCACGTCGAGAATCTCGCCGCTCTCGGGTTCGTGGACGACCAGCCCGTCGGAGATGTTATCGAACAGCGACCGGTGTGTTCCGTCGAGTCCGCCGCCAGCGTCCGCGGCGGCTCGCGTCCGTGAGACGACTGTTTCCACGCGGCTCGCCGCGAGGCGCGGCCTCTCGAGGCACACCGATCGTGGCAGGTAGCCGTCCGCACCGGCCTCGATGGCCGTCGAGACGGTCGCCTGGAACTCCGCAGCGACGAGGACGACGACGGCGGGCCGTCGCCCTCGGTCGGTCGCGTCCGCGAGAATCGCGTGCCACCGGTCCGGGGTGGCTTTTTGGTCGACGAGCAGGCAGTCAGCCTCCAGCGGGTCGCCCAGCCCGTCGTCCGGGTCCACGGTCGCGACGCTGTGTGCCGTTTCGTCCTGGAGCACACCCCCGAGTTCCCCAGTTACGTCGGTCGGCCCGACGACGGCGAGTCGGAGCCGATCGTGCGTGGTCGTCATCGCTCGTGTGCTACGATTTTGACCACGCACGCGAGGGTGTAAAATTCTGCCGCTCGCCCGGTCCGGACTGCCCGATCCGGTCGCGTCGTGCGCGTTCGGTTGCCGCGACCGGTGACGGAATCCCCCCTGCGTCGGGTGACTCGAAGCCGTGTTGCTGGGCCCGCAACGCTGCGGTGGGTGTTTTTTCGACCCGGTGCCACGATTCACTTGCCGACGACCCCGTCGGCGTGGTTCCCCTGACAACCGACGACTCCCCCACACCGGACGACGTCGCGGATCGGATCCGATCGCGGCGCCACCGCAACCGTCACACCACGGACGACGCCACCTCGTCCGACGGCCAGTAACGCCCGCCTTGCCACCGTTTTTCCGGCCGATCGACTGATCGGTCCATATACGCGACCGTACTTGCGACGACACGCCACCCTGCCTGCCGCGCCGACACGATTCTGGACGCTTCGACGAGACGCGTCCGTAGTCGAGGATGTCGTGGCCCGGACGAACGCCCAGAATGAGACGTCTGACTGCAGACCGTCCAGGAACCATGCGTTACTCGACCGACCGCGTCCCTGCGTGGGGTGCCGATGGCTCGTCGCCACTGTCGCCGACGGCGGAGCGATAGTACAGCCCGACGGCAGCGAGGGCGGTGAGCGCGACGATGCTGGCGACGAATCGCGTTCGGAGTCGCATGGCGTTACGTTCACACCGTGTCGGGAAAGTATCGCCCGCCGCGTTGCCGGCTCTGCAACGGGTGACCCAGCGGCGTACCGCTCACTCGGAGAGCGGCTCCCCCCCCCCCCCCCCCCCCAACGCGAAGTTCTCGCGGGCCTGGGTAATCTCGGCCGTGACGCGGTCGCCGACGTCCGTCTCGGGCACGAAGACGACGTATCCGGGGCCGATTCGAGCGATGCCGTCGCCCTGGTCGCCGACGTCCTCGATCTCCACCTCACAGACTTCGCCCTCGGAGACCGGTGGCCCGCCGTTGTGACGGTCCTCGGGCTCGGACCCGACGGCGGTACCGCGATCGACACGCTGTGGGTCGGTGTCTTCGCTCGATTCCTCCGCCCGGGGCGGCAACACGGCGATCCGGTACCGGTCACCGACCGCGAGGTCGCCGATCTCGAGTTCGCGGTCCGGGATGGCGATCGAGGGGTCTCCGTCCCGGACCTCGATTTCGGCCGCGTACAGCGCGAGCAGGTCGTCTGGGAGTTCCATGGTGGACGTTCCTACTTCCTACTCCGGCCGGGCCCCGTTGAACGTATCGGTTGCGAACGTGGGGTTACCCGCCGAATCCGCTCAGAGCTCGGCCGTGGTGCTGACGTGCATGCCGACGAACCGCCACGTCGGCCACTCGGCGTCGCCGTCCGCGGGGCGGCGTTCGAGCGTCCCGCTCCAGCGCGTCTCGAACTCGAACCGAATTCCGCGTTCGGTGTCGGTCCATCCCAGCGCCACCTCGTCGCTGAACCAGGCGTGGTCGGCGCGCTCGGTGACGCGAAGAGCGTCGCTGTCGACAGTCCAGCCGCTGGTCGTTCGGGTCTGCCGGGCGAGGCCCGACCGGACGGCCTCGATTCCGACCAGTCGCTCAGAGATGCCGACCTTGACGGTCGCGTCGTCGCCATCGTCACGGCGGCCCGCGACGAACGGCCCCAGTGGCTCTCCGGCGCGCAGCGCGTCGTAGTAGGCTTCCACGGTCTCCCGGGCGTCCATACCCGCCGCGTCGGTCCGGTTGGCCTTACGACTTGCCGACGGCCCGGTCTGGGGCGACCCGGCAACGACACGCATTTGCGGCTCCCCGCGGAAGCGGCGGGCATGGAGGCAAAGCGAGAGCTGACCAGCGTCGACGTCGCCGCCCTCGCACGGGAACTGGGCGACTACGAGGGCGCGTTCTTCGACAAGGCGTACCTGTACGACGACGACCTGGTCCGGTTCAAGCTGCGCCACCACGAGCACGGCCGGGCCGAACTGCTCGTGAACGTCCGCGACCCGAAACACGTCCGCGTCGCCACCCCGGACCACGTGCCATCCGCCCCGGAGCGACCGCCGGACTTCGCGATGATGCTGCGCAACCGCCTCGAGGGGTCGACGTTCGCCGGCGTCGAGCAGTTCGAGTTCGACCGCATCCTCGAACTCCGCTTCGAGCGCGACGGCGACAGCACGACCGTCGTCGTCGAACTGTTCGGCGACGGCAACTTCGCCGTCCTCGACGCGACGGGTGGCGTCGTCGACTGCCTCGAGACCGTCCGGCTGAAGTCCCGGACCGTCGCCCCCGGCGCCCAGTACGAGTTCCCCGAGGCGCGGTTCAACCCCCTCGCCGTCGACGAGGACGGGTTCGCCGCGCGCATGCGCGACTCGGACACGGACGTCGTCCGGACGCTGGCCACCCGCCTCAACTTCGGCGGTCTCTGGGCCGAAGAACTGTGTACCCGTGCCGACGTGCCCAAGACCCTCGACATCGGGGAGGTCACCGACGACCAGATCGCCGCCGTCTACCGCGAGGTCCAGGCGCTGGTCGAAACCCTCGACGACGGCGCGTTCGACCCGCACGTCTACTACGAGGCAACCGCGGACGCGGACGACGTCGAGGCTGATCGGCGGCCCGTCGACGTCACGCCGGTGGCCATGGAGGAGTACGCCGGCCTCGACGCGGACCGCTTCGACACGTTCAACGGCGCCATCGACCACTACGTCGAGCGCCTGGCGGCCGTCGAGTCCGCGGCCCCCGAGAGCAGCGACGGCGACGAGCGCCAGCGCCCCGACTTCGAGGCCGAGATCGAGAAACAGCAACGCATCATCGAGCAACAGGAGGGGGCCATCGAGGACTTCACGGCCCAGGCCGAGGCCGAACGGGAGAAGGCCGAACTCCTCTACGCGAACTACGACCTCGTCGACGAGATCCTCTCGACGGTCCAGGACGCCCGCGAGAACGACGTCCCCTGGGCGGAAATCGAGGCGACCTTCGCTGACGGGGCCGAGCGCGGCATCGACGCGGCCGAGGCCGTCGTCGACGTGGACGGCAGCGAGGGGACGGTCACGATCGACCTCGGGGACCACGACGTGACCGTCGTCGCCGATACCGGCGTCGAGAAGAACGCCGACCGGCTCTACACCGAAGCCAAGCGCATCGAGGAGAAACGTGCCGGCGCCGAGACGGCCGTGGAGGAGACGCGCGACCAACTGGCCGAGGTAAAGGAGCGACGCGACGCCTGGGACGCCGGCGAGGACGAAGACGAGGACGACCTGGTAGACGAGGCGGACGAACCCGACGAGATCGACTGGCTCTCCCGGCAGTCGATCCCGGTCAGGCAGGACGAACAGTGGTACGAGGAGTTCCGGTGGTTTCACACCAGCGACGACTTCCTCGTCATCGGCGGCCGCAACGCCGACCAGAACGAGGCCCTCGTCGCCAAGTACCTGGATCGCGGCGACCGGTTCGTCCACGCCCAGGCCCACGGCGGGCCGGCGACCATCTTGAAGGCGACCGGGCCGAGCGAGCCCACGCGCGAGGTGGACGTCCCGCAGTCGAGCCTGGAAGAGGCCGCGCAGTTCGCCGTCTCGTACTCGTCGGTCTGGAAGGACGGGAAGTTCGCGGGCGACGTCTACGCGGTCGACCACGACCAGGTGAGCAAGACCCCCGAGAGCGGCGAGTACCTGGAGAAGGGCGGGTTCGCCATCCGCGGGGACCGGACCTACTTCGAGGACACGCCGGTCGGTGTTGCGGTCGGGATCACCTGCGAGCCGGAAACGCGAGTGATCGGCGGGCCGCCGTCGGCCATCGAGGGGCGCGCCGAGACCACTGTCCGGCTCGAACCGGGGAAGTACGCCCAGAACGACGCCGCCAAGCGCGTTTACCGCGAACTCCGGGGCCGATTCGCAGACGAGTCGTTCGTCCGGAAGGTCGCCAGCCCCGACCTGATCCAGGAGTTCCTCCCGCCGGGCGGGAGCCGGATGGTCGACGACTGAGGCCTGGGTGGCCGCCCGTGGCCGGCGGCCGTCCTGTCGGCACCCGGAACCAGCACGCACTTACCACCGCCTCCCGGACTCGGCGTATGCGCATCGCCGAGCGCGAGACCGTCGAGGGCGGGCGCGAGCGCATCGAACTCGTCCCAGAGCACCTCGACGACCTCTGGCACCTCTCGCACGTCGTCGAGCCGGGGGACACCGTCGCCGGCGACACCACGCGGCGGATCCAGCGCGACGACGACCAGCTCCGCGACAAGGGTGGCGAGCGCGAGCACCTCTGGGTCGCCATCCGCGTCGAGGACGTCGAGTTCGCGAAGTTCGCCAACCGCCTGCGGATCGGCGGCGAGATCGTCGGCTGTTCCCGAGAGGACCAGCTCGGCCACCACCACACGCTGAACGTCGAGGAACACGACGAGATCTCCATCGAGAAGCGCTGGAAGCCCGACCAGATCGACCGCGTTGAGGGCGCCGTCGAGGCCACGGAGAACCCCGACGTGGCCATCGCCACCGTCGAGGAGGGCGAGGCCCACGTCCACACCGTCGCCCAGTACGGCACCGAGGAGCGCGCCACGATCACCGCGCCGACTGGCAAGGGCGAGTACGCGCGCCCGCGCTCGGAGCTGTTCCAGGAACTCACCGACGTCCTCCGGCGCCAGGACGTCGACGCCGTCATCCTCGCCGGGCCCGGCTTCACCAAGCAGGACGCGCTCTCGCACATCGAGGACGAGGCCCCCGAACTGACCGACCGGATTACCGTCGTCGACACGAGTTCCGTCGGCGACCGTGGCGTCCACGAGGTGCTCAAGCGCGGGGCCGTCGAGGACGTCCAGCAGGAGACTCGCATCGCCGAGGAGTCCACCCTCATCGACGAGCTGATGGAGCGCATCGCCGAGGGTGCGAAGGCGGTCTACGGCCCGGAGCAGGTCGCACAGGCCGCCGACTACGGGGCCATCGAGCACCTGCTCGTGCTCGATTCGCACCTCCGGGACGACCGCCGGGGCGAGGGCGACTGGCCGGTGGACGCCGACGAGATCATCGAGACGACCGAGCAGAAGGGCGGCGAGGTCACGGTGTTCTCCGGCGAGTTCGACCCCGGCCGGCAACTGGCAAACCTCGGGGGCATCGCGGCACTGCTCCGGTATCGACTGGAGTAGTCCCCGGCGCTCTCGGGGGATCTCCCAGTTTTAGGTCTGGTAATTGGCGACTCGGTTTTTTATACCAGGACGCGAAATTCGAGGAAAACAGTCGCGGATCAGGCATGTCATCCGAGGACCAGAGCACGTCGGGCGGGACCACGGAGAAGACGGCCAGGACCGTCGGACAGCTCGTCAAGTACAGCCGGGAGGTCAATCAGAGCGAGACCGTCGACGAAGTCGGCACCTACGCGCTGGAGGCGACGTACCACGTCATGGACGGCCACCCGGCACCGACGGTCTTCGAGGTCGTCCAGGGCGAGGCACGGGTCCTGGAGAGCATGACGCCCGGCTATTCGTCTGGCGATCCGGCGGGCCCCATCGCCGAACGGGCGTGCGAGACCGGCCAGACGGTGATCGTGACTGGCGACGAGACGGCGCTGGGCTACGAAACTGACGACTGCACCGCCACGTCGCCTGGCTCGCTCGACGAGCCGCCGTCCGCTGCAGCCACCATCGCCGCGCCGAGTTTCCATGGCGACGAGGCGGGCGACTCCGGCGTGATCCTCCAGGTCCAGTGGGACGTCATCGACGCCGTCGAGGAGTACCACGTCAAGCCCGTCGAGTACCTCGCGGACCACGTCGCGACGGCCGTCGCCAACATCCGGTCGCGCGAGCAACTGGAGCGGGCCCGAAACGACCTGGCCAAGCGCAAGGAGATGGTCGAGATGTACGACCGACTGCTCCGTCACGACCTCGGCAACGACCTCCAGGTCATCAACGGCTTCTCCGACGCACTCGCCACGGCGGTCGACGAAGACGACGACCAGCTCGCCGACTACGCCGAGAAGATCCAGCGGACCTCCAGGAGTGCGGCTGACCTGATCGGGCGCGTCGGCGACCTCGTGCGAACGCTGGAACACGAGACCGAACCCGCGGTCCGGGACCTCGAACCGATCCTCACCGACGTCGTCGCGGACGTCGAGTCCAAGTTCGAGGACCTCACCGTCGAGTACGACCCCTCGGACTTCGAGACGCAGGTCTACACCGGTGACCTCGTCGACTCCGTGTTCACGAACGTCCTCTCGAACGCCGTGGCTCACAACGACGAACCGGTCACCGCGAGTGTCTACGCCGTCGAGACGACACCGGGCACGATCACGGTGGGCGTCGCCGACGACGGCAGGGGCATTCCGGATGGGGTTCGCGACGACATCTTCCAGATCGGCGAGAAGGGCCCCGAGAGCGACGGGACCGGGTTCGGCCTGGGTATCGCGCGGGCACTGGTCCAGTCCTACGGTGGTTCCGTGTCGGTGACCGAGAGCGACAGCGGCGGTGCCGACTTCCGGATCACGCTCGAACGGGCCTGATCCGCGCTCGGTCGGGTGTCAGGACACCGAAACCGACAGGCCGTCGCGAGCGACGCGGACGTCGCCGTCGTAGGACTCGCCCACGGAGTCGAGCATCTCCTCGTGGTGGCCCTCGGTGTGGGGATAGAGGTGGGTCAGGTAGACCCGCCCCACGTCGGCGTCGGCCGCGCCGAGCGCCTCGCCGAGGCTGGCGGGGGTCGGGTGGTTGTCGACGTCGACCTCGTCCGGGAACGAGCAGTCGTGGGCCAGGATCGCCGCGCCGTCGGCGAACTCGACCAGGTCCGTCGTGGCCTCTCCGTCGCCGCTGTAGACGACCGCGGGTCGGCTGTCGGCCGCGGCCGCCGACTCGCTCGCGTGTTCGAACCGATAGGCGTGACAGTGCATGGAGTGAATCGTCTCGGTGGCGTCGACGGTGAAGCCGGCCACGTCCAATGGGGCGTCCGTCGGTTCGACGTCCCGAACTGTCAGGTCGAGGCGATCCTGCATGTAGTCGTGAACGGAGAGGAGGTCGGCCACGAGCGACTCGGTTCCCTCCGGTCCGACCACCGTGAGCGTCGTCTCGCCCGCCAGCCACCGCGCCTTCATGAGGACCGCGAGGTCCGAGACGTGGTCGAGGTGGTGGTGGGTCAGGAGGACGGTGTCGACGCCCTCGTAGCCCACGTCGGTGCGGGCGAGTGCGTGCAGGACGCCGCTGCCACAGTCCACGAGGAGCCGGTCGTCGTCGGCTTCGAGGAGCAACCCGGTCTGGACGCGGTCGCCGGTCGGCATCGCGCTCCCGGTTCCCAGGAAGGTCAAGTCCATGTCCCGGTGTCCGCTGCCCGGTCGAATAGTGGTTTCCCACGAGCCGTGGCACAAGTCGTTTGGGGCCCGGGACCGACGGATGGGTATGAGCGAGATCGACCCGGACACGCTCCTCCCGAGCGAACGGATGCGCGAGCAGGCCCTCGACGGCGAGGTCACGCAGATCCACCGCGGCCACCGGTACGCCGACGTCGGCGACACGTTCGTCGTCGACGGGACGAGCTTCGAGATCGTCGACGTCGCGGAGCGGACGCTCGGGGACCTGACCGACGCCGACGCCCGCGCCGAAGGCGCGAGGGACCTCGAGCAGTATCGCGAGATCCTGGACCGTGCGCACGACCACTTCGAGTGGGACGACGAGGCGGACGTCGTCCGCCACCGGTTCGAGCGACGCGACTAGGTGGCGGCGACGAGTGGCGAACAATCATATGCGACGGGGACGCATGGTCGGCAAGCGGATCTGAAACGATGGCACACGGGACATACAACCACGCCAGAGTCCAGGAATACTGGCAACACGTCTGGAACCGCGAGGACGCCTTCGAACTCGACGACGACGCGACCGACCCGACGTACGTCCTCGGGATGTTTCCCTATACCTCCGGGACCCTCCACATGGGTCACGTCCGAAACTACGCCATCACGGACGCCTACGCCCGGTATCGGCGGATGTGTGGCGACGACGTCCTCCACCCGATGGGGTGGGACGCCTTCGGCCTCCCCGCCGAGAACGCCGCCCACGAGCGCTACACCGATCCCCAGTCCTGGACCCGGGCGTGCATCACGCAGATGCGCGAGGAGATGGAGACGCTCGGCTTCGGCTACGACTGGAGCCGGGCGGTTACGACCTGCGAGCCGGAGTACTACCGCTGGAACCAGTACTTCTTCCGGGAGTTCTACGAGGCCGGCCTGGTCGACTACCGCGACGCGGCCGTCAACTGGTGTTCGGACTGCGAGACGGCCCTGGCGGACGCGCAGGTGATCGACGAGGACGGCACCGACGTCTGCTGGCGCTGTGGCACGCCCGTCGGCCGGCGGGACCTCGAACAGTGGTTCTTCACGATCACCGACTACGCCGACGAACTGCTCGACGGCCTCGACGACCTCGACGGCTGGCCCGAGAGCGTCCGCGAAATCCAGCGCAACTGGATCGGTCGGCAGGAGGGTGCGACCGTGTCCTTCGACGTCGACGACTACGGGACGGTCGACGCGTTCACGACCCGACTCGACACGGTCTACGGCGCGACGTTCGTCGCGGTCGCACCCGGCCACGACCTCGCCGAGCACCTCGCCGAGGCAAACGAGGCCGTGGCGGACTACGTCGAGTCACCGCCGGACGACCGGTCCGGTGGCACGTCGGGCGTCGCAACCGACGCGACCGCCCGCCACCCACTCACTGGCGAGGAACTGCCGGTTTACGTCGCCTCCTACGTCCTGGAGGACGTCGGGACCGGCGCGGTGATGGGCGTCCCCGCGCACAACGAGCGCGATCACGGCTTCGCGATGGCCCACGACCTCCCGATCGAGGACGTCGTCGAACCCATCGACGGGACGGCCGGCCTGCCAGCCGAACCGTTCACCGGCGAGGGGATGCTGACCGACAGCGGGGAGTACGACGGCCTGGCCAGCCAGGCGGCCCGCGAGCGCCTGCTCGCGGAGGTCGACGCCGTCGAGTCGGCGACCACCTACCGACTGCGCGACTGGCTCATCTCCCGCCAGCGATACTGGGGGACGCCCATCCCCATCGTCCACTGTGACGACTGTGGTCCCGTCCTCGTCCCCGAGGAGGACCTCCCCGTCGAACTCCCGGCGTTCGTCCAGTCCACGGGGAATCCCCTGGCCAGCGTCGACTCGTTCGTGGAGACGACCTGTCCCGAGTGTGGCGGCGACGCCGAACGCGAGACGGACACGATGGACACCTTCGTCGACTCCTCGTGGTACTTCCTCCGGTACCTCTCGCCCGACCGCGACGACGTGCCGTTCGACGCCGACCGGGCGCGGGACTGGCTGCCCGTCGACGCCTACGTCGGCGGCGAGGAACACGCCGTGCTCCACCTGCTCTACATCCGCTTTTTCACGAAAGCACTCGCCGACCTGGGTCTCCTCGACCAGCGCGAACCGGTCGACCGGCTGGTGAACCAGGGGACGGTCCTGCACGGCGGCGAGAAGATGTCGAAGACCAAGGACAACGTCGTCACGCCCCACGAGTACGGTGCCGAGACGACCCGGCTGTTCGTCCTGAGCGCGGCCCACCCGGAACAGGACTTCGAGTGGACCGCGAAGGACGTCGGCAGTGCCTACGACCTCCAGCAGACCTGTTTCGACCTGGTGACCTCCTGGGCCGAGTCGGGTGACGGTCGATCGGAGCGCGCGTCACACGACGACTACGTCGCTCGCGAGATCGACCGGACCATCGCCGCCGCGACGGAGGACTACGAGCGGTTCCGGTTCCACCAGGCCACGAACGAGGTCCGCTCGCTCGCCGACCTGCTGGGCCGGTACCGGAGCTACGACGAGCCACACGAGGACGTCTACCACCGCGGCCTGTCGGTCCTCGCGCGGCTGATCGCCCCCATGACGCCCTACCTCGGGGAGGAACTCTGGAACCACCTCCGCGGCGGCGGCCTGGTGGCGGCCGCCGACTGGCCGACGCCCGAGCGGCCCGCCGACGACTTCGCCATCGAGCGGCGGCTCGTCGGCCGGCTTCGCGACGACGTCCGGGAGATCGTCGACGTCGCCGGCATCGCGGACCCGGAGGTCATCGAGGTCGCGGTCGCGCCGGCCTGGAAGTACGAGGCCTACGAGATCGCCCGGACGGCCGATCCCGGCGCGGCGCTCGTCGGCGAGATCATGGGAACCGACTCGATCGCGGCCCACGGCGAGGCCGCCCAGTCCTACGCCGAGGACCTGCAGACCGCGGTCGAGGGCCTGGAACCGGTCCTCGGCCAGGACACGGAACAGGCCGTGCTCGACGACGCCGCCTGGCTCCTCGCGGACGAATTCGGGGCGGACGTGGACGTCCACGTCGCCGAGACCGACTCGGCCCTGGCCACGAAGGCGCGTCCGGGCAAGCCAGCGATCCACATTCGCTGACGAGTCCGGGGAGGCCGGCCCCGAGGCGGCGAAGCCGTCGCTCACCGTCGAGAAATGGAGAAGGCTTGGTGGCCGCTTACGACTCGTCGGTGGTCGTTTCGGACGAGGTCGTCGTGTCCGTCGAGGACGTGGTGTCGTCGCTCTCGCCGAGAGTACTCTCGGTGTCGACCGTCGCGTCCTCCTTGACGTCCTCGAGTTCCTGTTCGATCTCCTCGCGGCCGCGCTGGAACTCGCCCATGGCCTGCCCGGTCGAGCGGGCGAGCTTGGGGATCTTGTTCGCACCGAACAGCAACACTGCGATCAGCAGGATGACCACCATCTCCATTCCCCCCGGGACCGGCCCGAAGAGCGGAACAAGTGACTGTGCCATTGTACCTCTTCCTTGCCAACTGCATATTATAGGCTTTTTGCTCGCCACGGGGTACCGGGACCGACCGTGACGGGGACGGTGAACGTTGTCGACGCCGGCCCGACGCCCGCCCGGGGTGGGGCCGCGTCCGGAAGGGAACGTAACGCACAACCGTCGGACGGCCACAGCCCACCCATGGTCACGGCTGGCGATCCAGCGCCCGACTTCGTCGCACCGCTCGCGCACGGCGACGTCTCCGAGATCGCGTTCGCAGACGCCTTCCCCGGGGACGCCCCCGTCGTCCTCGCCTTCTTCCCCGGAGCGTTCACGAGCGTCTGCAGCCACGAGATGGAGACCTTCCAGGACCGCCTCGAGGAGTTCGAGGACCACGGCGCCACCGTCCTCGGCGTCAGCGTCGACCTGCCCTTCGCCCTGAACGCGTTCCGCGACGACCTGGGGCTGGGATTCGACCTGTTCGGCGACTCCGAGCGCCGTATCGTCGACGCCTACGACGTCGCCATGGACTTCGATCACGTCGGCGTGGGAGACGTGGCCAAGCGCGCCGTGTTCGTGATCGACGACGACATGACCGTGACCTACGACTGGGTCACCGACGACCCCGGCGTCGAACCCGATTACGACGACGTCCTCGACGCGGTCGCGGACGCGGCGTGAGTCGACCGCGCTGGGCTTTTCTCCCTGGCGGTCCTCCGTCCGACGCATGAGCGACCGATCGAGCGACGACCCCGTCGCGGAGACGACCGAAGACGACCCGGATCGATCCGGTCGCGTCTACGACCCCGCGGACGACCACGCCTTTCCCGACGAACGCCTGAACGAGATTCTGGCGACCGTCGATACCGACGAGGAGATCCAGGCCTACCTCGATGCACAGAACGTCAATCCCGTCGCCCGCAAGCGGTACAACGATCACGGGTCGAAGCACATCGACATCGTCCGCAACCGTGCGCTCCGTCTGTACGACCTCCTGAAGGCGGGCGGCGTCGAATTCAACGGCGCGGCCGACCAGGGCCTCGACGAGGCCGACGAGGCCGTGATCGTGGGCCTCGCGGCCGTCCTCCACGACATCGGTCACGTCGTCCACCGGGACGACCACCCCTACTACTCGATTCCCCTCGCCGCGGACGTCCTCGACCGGCTTCTGCCGGAGTTCTACGACGTGGGCGACGCCGTCCGTCTCAAGGGCGAGGTTCTGCACGCGATCCTCTGTCACCACACCGAGGAGATCCCCCTGACCCTGGAGGCGGGCGTCGTCCGCATCGCCGACGCGCTCGACATGGAACGCGGTCGCTCGCGGATCCCCTACGAGGAGGGCGGGCGAGGCATCAACACGGTCTCCAGCCAGGCCATCGAACGCGTCACGCTCAGACCCGGCGACGAGCGACCCGTCCTCGTCGAGATCGAGATGCGAAACGCCGCGGGGGTCTACCAGGTCGACAATCTGCTGAAGGCCAAACTGGCCGATTCCGGCCTCGAGGAACTCGTCCGCATCGTCGCGATCAACTCCCGCGAGGACGAGGACCAGATCGTCGAACGGATCGAACTCTGAGGATCACTCGTCCTGCTGGAGGGCCGCGTCGCCGTGGCGCTCGCGGAGGTGTCGGAGACGCTCCCTCCCGTCCGCGACTCGTGGCGTGTCGTCGGCGTACGTGTGAGCGAACATGTCCTCGGGATCGCCCTCGTGAGCCTCGGCGGTCGCGACAAGGTCGTCGATCTCGTCGCGTGCCCGCTGGCCGACCGCGGCGACCGCCTCGTCGTCGAGTAACCCCCGCTCGCGGAGGAACGTCTCCATGCGCGGGATCGGGTCGCGCTCGCGCCACGCTTCGACCTCCGCGTCGTCCCGGTAGGCCGAGGGGTCGTCGACCGTCGTGTGGGCCCCGAGGCGGTACAGCTCGGTCTCGATTAGCGACGGTCGGGGGCCGTCGGGGTCGGCGGCTTTCGCCCGGTCCGCGGCTGCCTTCGTCACCGCGTAGACGGCGAGGGGATCCATCCCGTCGACTTTGACGCCGGGGAAGCCGTAGGCCTCGGCCTTCTGGGCGAAGGTGGCGCTTGCGGTCTGGCGCTCGCGCGGGACCGAGATGGCGTACTGGTTGTTGTTGCAGACAAACAGCGCGGGGACGTCGAAGACGCCGGCGAAGTTCAGCGCCTCGTGGAAGTCGCCCTCGCTCGTCGCGCCGTCGCCGAAGTGACAGGCGACGGCGATCCGGTCGCCGGAGAGCGCCGCCGCCCAGGCCATCCCGGCGGCGTGAGGGATGTGGCTGCCGATGGAGATGTTGATCGGCATGACGCGCTTGTCCGCGAGCCACTCGTTCCCGGCCTCGTGGCCCAGCCAGTAGAGCAGGTACTCGTGGGAGAGCCCCCGGGCGACGACGGCGCCGTGCTCGCGGTACTGGAAGGACAGCCAGTCGGCGTCGTCGAGGGCGTGCGTGGACGCCACCTGGGCGGCCTCCTGGCCCTGGAGGGGCGGGTAGGTCCCCATCCGGCCCTGGCGATGGAGCGTCGTCGCACGTTCGTCGAGGACGCGCGCGAAGCGCATCTCCTCGTACATCTCGACGAGTTCGTCGTCGGAGAGGTCGGGCACCGTGGCCCCGTCGACTACGTGCCCGTCCTCGTCGAGGATGCGAACGGGCCAGTCCTCACGACTCGCGTCGAACCCGCCACGGCTCATGGGTCATCCGGACGCCCGGTCGCCTCAAAGGCTTTGCCGTCCACGAGACCCGGTCCGGGCGTGGACTGGTCACAACGGTTTTGTGGCGGGATCCCGAAGCATGCCATAGGGTACCACACTCATGGCCGGATCAGCCGCCGAACGGCCGCCGTCTGCCGCCACCGAGGACCCGGACAGCGACTGGAGTTCCCTCGGCCGGTGGTGGCGGCGAGTGCTCGTGTTCCTTGCTCATTGGCGACTGCGTGCCGGCCGCGCCTGGCGACTCGTAGCTGGTTCGCTTCGACGCGGCGTGCGCTATGCCGTGCGACGGTCTCGCCGTCCACGACAGCCACGCCGCACTGGAGACTCGTTGTTGCCGACCGTCGCCGAGTTCGACGTGCTGCCGGTCCCGCGCGACGGATCCGACGACGGCCAGTCATCGGCGCGACGGTCGCTCCCCTCCGGACGAGGTACCAGGCGTGGACTGCCAGCCAGTCGAGCCGCGCTCCAGGTCGAGCGGACGGCGGACCGGCTGACCATCTCCGATCCGGCCGCCGACGAGGCCTTCCTCTCCTCTACGCACTGGGTCGACGTCGAGGAGTGAGGCGGCGGCCACGGCCGGGACGAGAAGGGCTATTCACCTCGGTGAGCAAGCCGACGCATGCTCGAACTCGACGGCGGCGACGCCGGCGGCCAGTTCCTCCGGACCGGCCTCACCCTCTCGATCCTGACGGAGACGCCGGTCCGGATCACCGACGTCCGCGGGAGCCGGTCCGATCCCGGTCTGAAGCCCCAGCATCTCGCGGCCGTCGAGACGCTGACTCGCATCTGCGACGCCGACGTCTCGGGTGCCGCGCTCGGATCGACCACGGTCGAGTTCACTCCCGGGCCCGTCCGCGCGCAGTCACTCGCCGTCGACGTGGGAACTGCCGGCAGCGTCGCGCTCGTCTTCGACGCCGTCCTCCCGCTGGCCGCCACGCTGGACGAGCGTCTCACCCTGTCGGCCACCGGCGGAACTGACGTCGCCTGGTCACCACCCCTCGTGTATCTCGACCGCGTCAAGCTCCCACTGCTCCGTCGATACGGCCTCCAGGCGGCGGTCGAGCGCGAGCGAACGGGGTTCTATCCAGTCGGTGGCGGGCGGGCGACGCTCCACGTCGGTCCGTCGACGCTCAGCCCCCTGGACCTGACTGAGCGCGGTGACGGCCACGGCGTCGACGTCCACTCCATCGCCAGCGAGAAACTGGCGGACGCCGACGTCGCCCCGCGACAGGCCCGGGCCGCCCGGGACCGCCTCGAGAGCGACGGGCTCGACGTTCGACACCTGACGACGACGTCCGCCGACACGGCCTGTCCCGGCTCGTCGATTCTCGTCGCACTCGACTACGCCGATACCCACGCTGGCTTCAGCGCCCTCGGAGAGCCCGGCAAGCCCGCAGAGGACGTCGGCGAAGCGGCCGCGACGGCCGCCCTGGCCTATCACGAGGGGGCCGCCGTGGTCGATCGCCACATGGCCGACCAGCTGCTCGTCTTCCTCGCCCTGGCCGGCGGCGAGGCCGTCGTGCCCGCGAACACGGACCACGTCGCCACGAGTCTGGAACTCCTCGATCGCTTCGGCGTCGCGGTCACTGTCGACTCCGATCACCCGGAGGCATCGCGCCTCGCCGTCGACCGACCGCTGGACGTGGCCTAGTCGCGCCGGCAGGTCAGGATGTCAGCACCGAAATTGAAGGTCGCCTCCGACGTGTGATTAGGACCGGCGGACGGGTGCTGAACGACTCGTTCACGGGGTATTTGATACAAAAAAGTCAGCTTCGTTTCGCTGCGGAACACGCTCCAGACGTATTTCGTCTCTCAGGATGGAGTTGTACGGCGAGAGGAATCGCGATGGCGACACTCTCGACACTCAGGACTGCGCTGAAGTGGCTCGCGGTACTCGCTGGGGTACTGTTCGTCGCTGCGCTCGGGTCGTTCGTCGTCGTCAGCGCCGACGAGAATCCGCTCACCACGAACGGCCTGCCGCTCTACGCGCTGCTCGGGGTCGCCCTGGTCTCCTGGATCGGTATGGTCGTCGTTGACTTCTATCGGGGGACTCAAACGCCCGCCCCGGCGGGGTCGACCCCCGGCCGTGCTGAGGCGAGTGACGGACAGCGGACCCGGACACGCGATCCGAGGCGGGTCTACCTCCAGAAGTTCCGCCGCTCGAACCTCGCCATCGGAGTCCTTCTCGTCCTCTTCGTCGGCTCGCACCTCCTACTCGATGCCCTCGTCCGAAGCGTAGGATCAGGGACGCCACTCTCGGCCGTCGATGGCCTCCTCACCTTCGCGGTCCGCGTCTTCGGCGGGGTCTCCACGCTCGTGGTCGTCACCGCGCTGTTCCTCGGCATCTGGTACGGGCTGCGACGTGAGGCATCCGAGGCCCTCGTCGCCGGCATCGTCGCCTGGGGACTGATCGGGCTCGTGGGCCTGAGCTACGTCTCGGCCACCACGTCCGGGTTCGGACTCGTGATCGGCGGCCTCTTGGGCGTGTACTACGGGGTCCGGGCCCGTGGAGCGACCGAGCCACGATTCTTCACGAGCAGCGTCGAGCGCGAGTACTGACGGCGCGAAGCCTTGGCCACGTGCGAAAACGGCGGTTATGGGTCGGCCGGGAATAGAATCTAAGAGAGACGGTTGTACTCTCTTCGGTGCGCGAACTGCCACTGGCAGGGGCCAATCCCACCCATTCGAACTAGTATCCGCCGAGCGTAGCGAGGCGGTTCGCTGGAAGACGGTCCTGCTCGGCGCTTCGCGCCTGCACGGGCGTGCGACTTCCAAGCCCTCGTTCGCTCCCTCCGGTCGCTCACGAGGGTCCCGGACGCGAGCCGCGAGGCGCGAACGCAGTGAGCGCCTCGGGATGGGCGAACGGCGACGCCGGGAGCTAGCGAGCTACCCGAGGCAAAAAAAAGTAGTGCGCCGGCCGGGATTTGAACCGGAGGAAGACGGTCGGCTCACTCCGCTCGCCGCTGCGTCTTCCAGGGTTCAACTCCCTCCGCGTAGCATTTGCTCGTCACTCCGTTCCTCGCAAAATGCGCCGGCCGGGATTTGAACCCGGGCCATGAGCTTGGAAGGCTCAGGTCCTACCACTAGACCACCGGCGCGTTCGTTCACTTCGTTCTCTCACGGGCCGAGGCTCGCAAATCCGTCGGATTTGCTCGCCACCGGCGCACTCACTCGCTTCGCTCGTTCGCGCGCCGAGGATCGCGATTCCTCCGGAATCGCTCACCACCGGCGCTCTCCGATAACCAGTGGCCCACTATGGGCGTTTCCCTTCAGGTCCGGACCTCGGCGTAACAGTTCCCACTGGACACGTAGCTGTCGTCCACCTGCAGGCCCGCACGCGCCAGGTCGGCGTCGAACTCCGCCGGCGCGTAGACGTGGTAGAACCGGGGGATCGTCTCGCCGCCGGGTAACGTCCAGTCGATCGTGGTGTCGAAGCCCGTCTGCGCGTCCACATCGGCGTCGAACCGGTCGTGGGCCGTGCTCCAGGCGCTGACGAGCGCGCGACCGTCCGGGTGGAGGATCCGACCGATCTCGCGCAGGCTCTCGACCCGCGCCTCACGATCGGGGAGGTGGTGGATCGTGGCGATCGACAGGGCGAGTGCCACCGCGTCGTCTCGGACGGGCAGCGTTGCGGCGTCGCCCTGGACCGTCTCGGCGGTCCAGCCTTTCGCGACCATTCTCGATTCTGCCTCCTGGAGGAGGCCACGACTGAGGTCCAGAGCGACCACGGGATCGAAGCGCTCGGCCAGCAGTTCGGCGTGGCGGCCGTTGCCACAGCCGACGTCCAGCGCGCTGCCCTCTTCCTTTACCCCAGCCAGAAAGTCCTCGACTTCCGGCCAGGGGTACCGGCGTGTCGTCGCAAAGTGCGGGGCGATTTCGTCGTAGACATCTCGGACGCGGCCGGGCGCCCGGGGAAGGTCGTCGTCACTCATTCCCCGTCGCCGTGGGAGTCCGGGTAGGCCTCGGCGAGGAGGTCCGGGCGGTCGAGGAGGCGCTCGCGAATCGGCGCGATGACTTCGGAGACGTACTCCCCGGCAGCGGGCTTGAGATCCGCCGGGTGGAGTTCCTCGCTGAGGAAGTCCGCCTCCAGGCTCTCGTAGTCCTCGTAGACGAGGTCGCCCCCGTACTCCTCTGGGCGTTCGATGCGGAGGTGGTCCCCGCGCTGGTCGAGGATCGGGAAGACGAGGTGGTCGAGGTACTCCAGGACCCCGTTGTCTTCGACCTCGCCGGCGGGGCAGTACGCGCCCTGAATCTTCTCGACGACGGCATCGCGGTCGTCGGTCAGGTTCACCTTGGAGGACGCCTGACTGGCGGACATTTTGCCCCCGGAGAGGCCCGAGAGCAGCGGGGCGAACAGGCAGACCGGGGCCTTCCAGCCGTGATCCGGCAGGATCTCGCGGCCGAGCATGTAGATGCCCCGCTGGTCGACGCCGCCGTAGGCGATGTCGGCCTCCAGCGCGCGCACGTCGAGGTTCTGCATGAGCGGATAGAGCAGGCCGCCGAGTTTCGGCGAGTCGGACTCGCGGACGACCTCGCTGGCGGCGCGCTGTGACCGCGAGATGGTCGTCTCGGCCGCCATGCGGTACAGTTCGAGGCTGTAGTCCTCGTCGAGTTCGAAGTCCGTCCCGCGGACAAACTCGATCGCGTCGGGGTCTGCTCCGGCCGCGTCGATCATGCCGCGGATGGACTCCTCGTAGTACTCGGCGCGCGCGTCGAGCAGGTCGAAGGGACTCTTCTCGTCGTCGAGGTGGGCGTGCAGGTCCGCGATGAGGACCGTAACGTCGAGGCCTGCTCGCAGGAAATCCGCGAGCTTTCGCATCGTCGTGAAGTGGCCGATGTGCATCTCGCCCGTGGGTGCGTAGCCGATGTAGACCGACGGCGAGTCGTCCGCCTCGAGGAGTTCCGAGAGCTCCTCGCCGGTCACAACCTCCTCCGTGTGCCGCGTGACGAGATCCAACCGTTCGGCCGTGTCCATGCCCCGAACTCGCGCGTGCTGGTGGATAAATCGTTTGTTTGGGTGCGGCCTCGGTCGATTTCGCGCGTCGATACGATCGCACGACCTTTCCCACGTAGGTTGGTACGCGGGCCACATGCAGCGCGACGATCCGGACCGGTACCGGGACCGCCTGTTGATCGAACGCATCGCGGCCCGTCTCGGCTTCGAGCGGCTGGCAGCGCGCCTCCCGGGGGACGTCTACCCGCCGTACGTCCTCGTCGCGGTTGCTCTCGTGGTCCAGTTCGGCGTCCTCGACGGGTACAACTTCGTCGTGACCGGTCGGTCGACAGTGCTCGACAACCCGACGTCCGTGATCACCGGCCTGGGCCTGATCCTGGCCGTTGCTGGGAGCCGGTGGATGCGGGACTCGTACGCCGAGGCCGCCGCGGACCTGCGACCGTCCGAGCGAGACGGTACAGTCGGCGAGACTGGCGATGCCGGGAAACCACTTCCCGAGGCATTCCGCTCGATCGTTCCGGTGCGCGTCACGCTCGCCTTCCTCGTGATCGGCTACCTGGCCTTCTTCGGGAACGCCGTCGTGCTCCTGGGCATCGACACGCTCGTGGAAATCCGCGGAGTGGTCGGGACGATCCTGCGCGACTTTATCGTGTTGCCGGCAGTCGTCGTGCCGGCGATGATCGAGTTCGGCGTCCTGTATCTCGGGATCCACGTGGGCTTACCCCGGAAGATCGCGGCCGCGGATCTCGACCTGTTCTACTACGACCCGCGGGACATGGGTGGGTTCGCCGCCGTCGGCCAGTTGCTCAAGCGCTCCTACTACCTGCTGACGGTCGGTCTGCTGCTGTACTTCTTCCTGGTCTATGGCCCCGTGATCCTCTCGGGGATTCTGCCCACGCCGTTCCCCGAACCGGAGGCGCCGATACTGGTGATGTTCACGGTGCTCTGGTTCGCGGGCGTCGCCTCGATCGCCTACTCGATGTACCGGATCCACACGGTGATGGCCCGCAAGAAGGCAGCGACGATCCGCGAAATCGAAGACGAGATCAGAGAGATCCTCGACGATCCCTACGACATCAACACGGCCCACATCGCGGACCACGACCGACGAGAGGCCATCGAGCACCGGTTACAGCAAGTCAGGGCCACGAAGGAGTATCCGTCGACGTTTACGATGTGGTCCCAGATCCTGATCAGCGTCCTGTTACCGCAGGCGCTGCAACTGGCGGTACAGGTGGCGCCCTAATAGCGACCGATGCTGAAAATTCGACGTACAACGAAAACGCGCCGATTGGTACCAGTGTAATTCTGCGAGATCAGGTGAGAATCGACTTCGTTGGTGGACCTATAAATAGTATATTTCCTGCCCCGGGGTCAGGTCCGGATTTGCCAAGAAGCCGTCCACTGTTTTCACGACGTCACCGATTCGCAGTCCGGTCTGGCTCACGTACAGAATACCGGCGTGTTCGAGTCCCTCCCTCTCCACGATCGAGAGAAAGTCGTCGTCGAAGGTCAGAAGCAGCCACCCTCGGTCGTTCGCGTACGCCAGTTGCTCCCGGTCGGTATCACCGAGTGTCCCTTCGTCCCGAGCGTGATGAACCTCCCACCCGCGTCGGCGGAGTCCATCTGCCACCGGCATCCAGATACTCTCGTCACAGTAGACCGGACGTCTCATGCCTCAGCGTGAGGCGGTGACCGAAACTCGTCGATGTTGTCGTAGTAGAAGGCGAGCGCGTCGTGCACGTCGGCGAGCGAGAGGTCGGGGTAGAGCTGCGTAATTTCGTCGGGGTCGTAGCCACTGTGTTCGTAGGCCTCGGCGATGTCCCTGACCCGAATACCCGTCCCCTCGATGGTCGGGGCTCCATCGCTATGGGCTTCGTCTTGCACGACGCTCATACTCGTTAGTTGGCCGCCATCTCCTATTAAGCACTGGGTCCCAGACGCTCGACCGCGGTACCAGCTACTGCCGCTGGCGACTCACGCGCTGGCGGTGGACGATCCCCTGCATGTTCGCGGTCTGGCCGGTGAAATTCTGGAGTGCCTCGGCCGTCTCGCCCTCGCGCAGCACCATCGGTCGCCCCTCGTCGCCGCCCTCGCGGATGGACGGATCGAGCGGAATCTTTCCGAGGAAGGGCATCTCGACCTCGTCGGCGAGGGCCTGGCCGCCGCCCTCGCCGAAGATGGCGTGCTCGCCGCCACAGTCCGGACAGACGAACGAACTCATGTTCTCGACGATGCCCAGCACGGGCGTGTCGTGGCGGCCGAACATCTTGAGGCCCTTTCGGGCGTCGTCGATGGCCACGTCCTGGGGGGTCGTGACGATGACCGCACCGGAGACGGGGACGCTCTGGAGGAGCGTCAGTTGCGTGTCGCCGGTCCCCGGCGGCAGGTCGACGACCATGTAGTCGAGGCGGCCCCAGTCGACGTCCTCCCAGAGCTGGGTGAGGACGTTGTGGACCATCGGGCCCCGCCAGATGACCGGGTCGTCCTCGCCCACGAGGAAGTCCATGCTCATCAGCTTCATCCCGTACTGCTCTGGCGGGATGATCTCCTCGTCGTCGGTGGCCTGGGGCGGTTCGTCGGCGTCGACCATCCGGGGCACGTTCGGTCCGTAAACGTCGGCGTCGAATAGGCCGACGCGCGCGCCCATGTCCGCGAGGCCGGCCGCCAGGTTCACGGCGACCGTGCTCTTGCCGACGCCGCCCTTGCCGGAGGCCACGGCGATGACGTTCTCGACGCCGGGGAGGACGTCCTCCTCAGGGTCGACCTCGCGGTCGACGCTGGCCGACAGGTCGACCTCGTAGTCCACGTCGGCCAGGGCCTCGCGGACGTCCGCCGCGATGGCCGTCTCGGTCGGGGAGTACGGGGCCCCCAGCGCGAGGTCGACGTAGATGGTCCCGTCCTCGTCGTCGACCGCCACGGTGTTCACGAGGTTCAGCGAGACGATGTCGCCCCCGAGATCCGGGTCCTCGACCTGCGAGAGTCGCTCGAAGACAGCCTCCTCGTCCATGCCCGCCGGTAGGCGACGTGCCGGCGAAAAGGCTTGTGAATAGGTGTCGCGCTCGCCGGCGTCGTGGCTGGTGGCAGGTGACCCCCACCGTTCTTTCGTTGCGTTTAAATACGGCGGGTGGCGAGAGACAGGTACAACTCGTGTAGGGGCCGGAGGTCCCGAGTCCGCGTGCGGCGGGCGCGAGTACCAGGCAAGATCCGCGTGTCGTGGTAGCCAAGCCTGGCCCAAGGCGCAGGGTTGCTAACTCTGTGGCGTCAAGCCTCCGGGGTTCGAATCCCCGCCACGACGTGCAAGACCACACATGAGCGCAGAAGAACCCGAGAACGCGGACGAGGAGGTGGAGGACGACGAGGACCTCCGCTACTTCGTCCGCATCGGCCAGACCGACCTCGATGGCACGAAGTCCGTCGAGCGGTCGCTCACCGACATGAACGGCATCGGCCGACGCGCGGCCCGCATCATCGCCAACCAGGCCGGTATCGACCGCCGCGCCACCTTCGGCGCGCTCGAGGACGGCGAAATCGAACGTATCGTCGACCTCGTCGAGGGCTTCGCCGACGAAGTACCCGAGTGGCTTACGAACCACCAGAACGACTTCTTCGCCGGCGAGACCACCCACGAGACCGGCAACGACCTCGAACTGACGCGCCGGCAGGACATCAACCGGATGAAGATGATCAACTCCTACAAGGGCGTGCGCCACAAGCGCGGTCAGAAGGTCCGCGGCCAGCGGACGAAGTCCACCGGCCGGACCGAGGGGACGATCGGCGTCAACGTCGAGGCGATCAAGGAAGAGCAGGCCGAGGAGGCCGCCGCCGCCGAAGAGGACGAGGAAGACGAGGGAGGACTCTAGATGGCACTCGGCTCCAACACCAAGTTCTACGAGACGCCGAACCACCCCTACCAGGGCGAGCGCATCGCCACCGAGTCGGGGCTCGTCGGCAAGTACGGCCTGAAGAACAAGGAAGAGCTCTGGAAGGCCCAGTCCGAGTTGCGCAACATGCGCCGAGAGGCGCGGAAACTGCTCGGCCGGACCCAGGGCGACGCCCAGGCGGCCGGCGTGGAGGCCCGCGAGTTCCTCGAACGCCTCCAGCGCCTTGGCATCCTCGGCGAGACCGACGAGCTCGACGACGTCCTGTCGCTGGGCGTCACGGACCTGCTCGAGCGCCGGCTCCAGACCGTCGTCTACCGGAAGGGGCTGGCGAACACGACGGGGCAGGCCCGGCAGTTCATCTCGCACGGTCACGTCACCGTCGACGGTGCACGGGTCCAGCGACCGTCCTACAAGGTCTCGGTCGACGAGGCCGACCTGGTCGCCTTCGACTCGGCGTCGCCGCTGACGGACGAACTGCACCCGGAACGCGCGGAGGAGCAATAACATGCCAGAAGGGAAGGACGACATCTGGGCCATCGCCCACGTGCACGCATCGTTCAACAACACGATCATCACGATCACCGACCAGACCGGCGCCGAGACGCTCGCGAAGTCGAGCGGCGGGACGGTCGTCAAGCAGAACCGCGACGAGGCCTCGCCGTACGCCGCGATGCAGATGGCCGAGGAGGTCGCGGAAAACGTCCTCGCACAGGGCGTCGAAGGCGTCCACGTCCGGGTACGCGGCCCCGGCGGGAACCAGCAGACCAACCCCGGGCCGGGCGCCCAGGCGACGATCCGCGCGCTGGCTCGCGCCGGCCTGGAGATCGGCCGCATCGAGGACGTCACCCCGATCCCCCACGACGGGACGCGGGGCCCGAAGAACGCAGGATTCTAAACAATGACTGGGGACTACGAGGTCGAGTTCGTCGACCGGGGCGATCGGGAGGCACGATTCCTCGTCAGAGGGATCACGCCAGCGTTCGCCAACGGCATCCGCCGGGCGATGATCGCGGACGTGCCGACCTTTAGCATCGACACCGTCCGGGTCATCGAGAACTCGAGCGTGATGTTCGACGAGCAGATCGGCCACCGGCTCGGCCTCGTCCCGCTGACGACGCCGGATCCGGGCGAGTTCGAGGTCGGCGACACGGTCACGCTCTCCCTGGACGTCCAGGGACCGGATACCGCCTACTCGGGGGACCTCGTATCGAGCGACACCCTCGTCGAGGCGGCCGACGACAACGTCCCGATCATCGACCTCAAGGAGAACCAGCGCCTGGAGGTCGAGGCCGACGCAGTCCTGGAGTCCGGGCAGGAACACGCCAAACACCAGGGCGGCGTCGCCGTCGGCTACCGACACCTCCAGCGCGTCGAGGTCGTCGGCGAGAAGAGCGAGTTCGAAGACGACGATCCGCAGATCCTGCGGGGCGTCATCGAGGAGGGTGCCCCCGAGCACGCCGAACCCGTCGACGGCGAGTCGCCGGCCGAGGGCGACCTCGTGCCGACGGAGGCCTTCGACAACGACCTCTCGAAGCACTACCCCGGCAAGGACATCGAAGTCACGGACGTGGAGAACGCCTTCGTCTTCCAGGTGGAGACCGACGGCTCCTTCTCCGCGGACGACCTGGTCGTCCAGGCCATCGACACCCTGGAGGACCGGGCGACCGAACTCAAGGCGGCAGTACAACTGTAACCATGCAACGCGCCCCCACATCCACGACCCTCGCCCAGGCGGAGAGCGCCAGGGCCGCGGGGTCGACCGAAACGACAATGGGGGCACGAGCGGAAGCAGCATTCGCGTGCAGGGATAGCCAAGTCAGGCCAACGGCGCAGCGTTCAGGGCGCTGTCCCGTAGGGGTCCGCAGGTTCAAATCCTGCTCCCTGCACTTTTCTGGAGGTAGGTTATGAGCAAGACGAACCCGAGACTCAGTAGTCTCATCGCCGACCTGAAGTCGGCCGCCCGGACGGCGGACGGCGAGGTCTGGAGCGACGTGGCCGAGCGGCTCGAGAAGCCGCGGCGCACGCACGCCGAAGTCAACCTGGGCCGCATCGAGCGGTACGCCCGGGAGGACGAGACGGTCGTGGTGCCCGGCAAGGTGCTCGGCAGCGGCGTCCTGCAGAAGGACGTGACGGTCGCCGCCGTCGACGCCTCCGGGTCCGCGCGGACCAAGATCGAACAGGCCGGCGAATTCATCGACCTGGAACAGGCACTCGAACAGAACCCAGAGGGCAGCAACGTGCGGGTGATCCGATGAGCGTCGCGGAGTTCGACGCAGACGTCGTGGTCGACGCGCGGGATTGCATCCTCGGTCGGGTCGCGAGCAAGGTCGCAGAGCGTGCACTCGACGGCGAGCGGGTCGCCGTCGTCAACGCCGAGCGGGCCGTCGTCACGGGCCGCCGCGAGGACGTGATCGGTACGTTCCAGACGCGACGCGAACTCGGCTCGGATCGCGGGCCGGAGTACCCCAAGCGACCGGATCGGATCTTCAAGCGGTCCATCCGCGGGATGGTTCCCTACAAGACGCCCCGGGGACGCGAGGCCTTCGAAGGCATCCGCGTCTACATGGGCAATCCCTACGACGAGGAGGCGGAAGTGCTGGCGGATACGTCCCTCGACCGACTGTCGAACATCAAATTCGTCTCCCTCGGAGACGTCAGCGACGCACTCGGAGCCAACGTAACATGGTAACGAACACATCCGGCAAGAAGAAGACGGCCATCGCGCGGGCGACCGTCCGCGACGGCGAGGGTCGGGTCCGCGTGGACGCCCAGCCCGTCGAACTGGTCGACCCCGAACTCGCGCGCCTCAAGATGCTCGAACCGTTCCGCATCGCCGACGACGACCTCCGCGAGGGCGTCGACGTCGACGTGCGCATCGAGGGCGGCGGCGTCATGGGCCAGGCGGACGCGACGCGGACTGCCATCGCCCGCGGGCTCGTCGAGCACACGAACGACGCGGAGCTCCGGGACGCCTTCATGGAGTTCGACCGGTCGCTGCTGGTCAACGACGTCCGGCAGTCCGAGTCCAAGAAGTGGGGCGGCCCGGGCGCCCGGGCGCGCTACCAGAAGTCCTACCGGTGATCCAGCCATGATGGTCCCAGTCCGGTGTTTCACGTGCGGGAACGTGGTCGGTGAGCACTGGGAGGAGTTCAAGGCACGGACGCGGGAGGCCGACGACCCGGAGGACCCGGAGAAGGTCCTCGACGAACTCGGCGTCGAGCGCCACTGCTGCCGGCGAATGCTCGTCTCGCACAAGGACCTGGTCGACATTGTCGCTCCGTACCAATGACTGGACAGAAGACCGACAACCGGTACGAGAAGGCCCGCATCATCGGTGCTCGAGCGCTGCAGGTGGCCTACGGCGCGCCGGTCCTCGTCGACACCGAGCAGACCCAGCCCATCCTCATCGCGGCCGAGGAGTTCGACACGGGCGTCCTCCCCTTCACCGTGCGGCGGGGTGACGGCGAGTGACGCTCGTCACGGACGTCACGCTGCGGCGGGTGCTGGACTCCCGCGGCAACGCCACCGTCGAGGCCGACGTCCGGACGGAAAGCGGCGGATTCGGTCGCGCGAAGGCACCCAGCGGCGCCTCGACCGGCGAGTACGAGGCTATCGAACTCCCGGTCGGCGAAGCGATCGCCGCCGCTCGCGAAGAGGCCATCCCGCGGCTCGTCGGCGAAGTCTACGCCGGCGACCAGCGCGAGATCGACGCGGCACTCCACGCCGCGGACGGCACGGACGACTTCTCGGGCATCGGCGCGAACAGCGCGGTCGCCATCTCGATGGCCGCCGCGAAGGCCGGTGCAGACGTGCTGGGCGCGCCACTGTTCCAGCACCTCGGCGGGACCTTCCGGGGCAACACGTTCCCCGTCCCCCTGGGCAACGTCGTCGGCGGCGGCGAGCACGCGGCCGACGCGACGCACATCCAGGAGTTCCTCGCCGCGCCGGTCGGCGCCCCGAGCGCAGAGGAGGCGGTTTTCGCCAACGCGGCCGTCCACGGCGCCGTCGCCGACGAACTCGACGAGCGCGGCGTCGCCTGCGGCACGGGCGACGAGGGCGCCTGGGCGCCGTCCATCGACGACGAGGACGCCTTCGAGGTCGTCGACGCGGCAATCTCGACCGTCGAGGACGACGTCGGCTTCGAGATTCGCATGGGCCTCGACGTGGCCGGCGCGGAACTCTACGACGAGTCCGCCGGGGGCTACGTCTACGGCGACGACGTCCGGGACACGACCGAGCAGATCGAGTACGTCGCCGGTCTGGTCGACGACTACGACCTCGTCTACGTGGAGGACCCGCTGAACGAGGACGACTTCGAGGCATTTGCCGAACTCGCCGACAGGGTAGGAGACCAGACCCTGGTCTGCGGCGACGACCTGTTCGTCACCAACGTGGAGCGACTGGAACGCGGCATCGAGAACGGCGCCGCGAACAGCATCCTGATCAAGCCCAACCAGATCGGGACGCTGACGGACGCCGTCGACGCCGTCGAACTGGCCGTCGAATCGGGCTACGACCCCGTCATCTCCCATCGGAGTGGCGAGACCGAGGACGCGACCATCGCGCACCTCGCCGTGGCGACCGACGCCCCGTACATCAAGACGGGGGCGGTCGGCGGCGAGCGCACTGCGAAGCTGAACGAACTCATCAGAATCGAGCACAACGCATGAGCGGAAACGACAACGAAGGCCTCGACGCATCCGAGTCCGACGTCGACCCCGAACCCGCCGACGACGCCGGCGTGGTCGCGGAGGCGGCCGACGAGGAGCCCGAGGCCGAGACGACCGAGGAAGCGCCCGCCGAGGCCGACGAGGCCGAGGCCGAACCGGACGACGCGGCGGAGACCGAGGAGCAGTCCCCGGCCGCGGAGGAGGACGTCATGCCCGACGAGGAGGCCGACCTCCTCATCCCCGTCGACGACTACCTGGGCTCCGGCGTCCACATCGGGACCCAGCAGAAGACCAAGGACATGGAGCGGTTCATCCACCGCGTCCGGACCGACGGCCTGTACGTGCTGGACGTCTCGATGACCGACCAGCGCATCCGCACCGCCGCGGACTTCCTGGCCAACTACGAGCCCCAGCAGATTCTCGTGGCCTCCTCGCGCCAGTACGGCCGCTTCCCGGCCGAGAAGTTCGCCGACGCCGTCGGGGCCCGCGCCCGCACGGGCCGGTTCATCCCGGGGACGCTGACGAATCCCGAGTACGACGGCTACATCGAACCGGACGTCGTGGTCGTCACCGACCCCATCGGCGACGCCCAGGCCGTCAAGGAGGCCATCACGGTGGGCATTCCGGTCATCGCGATGTGTGACTCCAACAACCAGACCAGCAACGTCGACCTCGTCGTCCCGACGAACAACAAGGGGCGCAAGGCCCTCTCGGTCGTCTACTGGCTGCTCGCCAACGAGACGCTCGACCGCCGCGGCGCGGAACCGGCCTACGCCCTCGAGGACTTCGAGAGCGAACTCTGAGTTGCGCGATTTCGGGTTCGTCACGCTCGTTTCACTGATTCGTCGTTCGACGCTGCCTGTCTCGCAGTGGCTTCACCGCGTCCCGGAAGGGCTGACAGCGAGACGCCCTTCTCGGAGAGCTACTGGACGCATTTTCACGGGTCGTGACTGTGCGTTGACGCCTGCGAGGAGAACGCAGACCGGACTCGCGGTCCCACGCGTCCTCGACGGCTCGGATTCCGGAGTGACACACGTCTGCTCCCACGTCCCGACGGCAAGACTCATGCAGGAGACGGTCGAGGATGGCACCATGGCCGAAGGCGACACGTTCGTCAACGCAGCGATCGGGGCGGTCGTGGGTGTGGTGCTGTCGGGCTTCGTGCCGTTTTCGCCAGTTCTCGGCGGGGCGGTGTCGGGCTACCTCCAGGGCGGGGACCGGGAGGGCGGTGTTCGGATCGGCGCGCTCGCCGGCGCGATCATGCTGGTTCCCATGCTCATCCTGTTCGTCGTCGTCGGGCCCATCTTCCTCGCCGTTCTCGGCGTGTCGGGCATGGGGATGGGAAACATGGGGCTTGCCGGTGCGATCGGTGGGGCCTTCTTCCTGTTCGCCCTGCTCCTGGGACTCGTCTACACGGTCGGCTTCGCGGCGCTGGGCGGCTGGCTGGGCAATTACGTCAGGTACGAGACGGACATCGAGCTCTGAGGCCGGGCGACACCGATACCTAAAACACCCTCCGGCGACCAGCAGCGGGCATGGTTACGTCGAGTGCGCCGGGCAAGGTCTATCTCTTCGGCGAACACGCGGTCGTCTACGGCGAGCCGGCGGTCCCGTGTGCCATCGAGCGCCGTGCCCGCGTCACCGTGAAACGGCGCGAGTCGGGGCTGCGCGTCCACGCCGCGGACCTCACCCTCGACGGGTTCACGGTCGAGTACGACGGCGACGCGACCGACCGGCCCGACGTCGACGTGTCCGACTCGCTCGTCCAGGCCGGGATCGGGTACGTCAACGAGGCGCTCGCGCAGGCGCGGGACGCGGCCGGGGTCGACGACGTGGGCTTCGACGTCACCGTCGAGAGCGACATTCCGCTGGGTGCCGGTATCGGCTCGTCGGCGGCGGTCGCCGTCGCAGCGATCGACGCGGCCACTCGGGAACTGGGGATCGAACTGGACCGCGGCGAGATCGCGGACCGTGCGTACCGGGTGGAACACGCGGTACAGGATGGCCAGGCGTCGCGAGCGGACACCTTCTGCTCGACGATGGGCGGGGCTGCCCGCGTCGAGGGCGAGGACTGCGCCACGATCGACGCTCCGGATCTCCCCTTCGTGATCGGCTACGACGGCGGGGCCGGCGACACGGGAGCGCTCGTCTCCGGGGTTCGGCGACTCAAGGACGAGTACGACTTCGCCGCCGACACGGTCTCGGCCATCGGGGACCTGGTCCGACGGGGGGAACGCGCCCTCGTCGAGGGCGACGTCGAAGAGATCGGCCGCCTGATGAACTTCAACCACGGCCTGCTCTCGGCGCTCGGCGTCTCCTCGCGCTCGCTCGACGCCATGGTCTGGGCCGCGCGGGACGCGGACGCGCTCGGGGCCAAGCTCACCGGGGCCGGCGGCGGTGGCTGCATCGTCGCCCTCGACGACACGAGCGAGACGACGACGGCCCTCGAGTACACGCCGGGCTGCGAGGACGCCTTCCGCGCGGCCCTGGACACCGAGGGCGTCCGGACCGAGGAGGTCTGACGGTGACGACCGTCCTGAAACTCGGCGGCAGCGTCGTCACGCGAAAGGACGACCCCGAGACCGTCGACCGCGACGCGCTGGACGCTGCTGCGAGGGCCGTGGGGGACGGAGGGACGGCAGCCGCCGGCGCCCTCGTCGTCGTTCACGGCGGGGGGAGCTTCGGCCACCACCACGCCGCGGCCCACGACGTCACCGACGCGGCGGGAACCCACGACGTCGCAGCCGTCGGCGCGATCCACGGCGCGATGTGTACCCTGAACGACGCGGTCGTCGGGGCGCTCCGTGAGGCCGGTGTCCCCGCAGTACCGGTCCACCCACTCTCGCTCGGGAGCCGCGACGACGACGGAGCGCTCGCGCTTCCGGCGACCGGCGTCGAGACGATGCTCGATGAGGGGATCACGCCGGTTCTCCACGGGGACCTCGTCCCGCACAGCCAGGAAGGATTTACGGTCCTCAGCGGCGACGAACTCGTCGTCTCGCTGGCGCGGTCCCTGGGGGCGGATCGCGTCGGCCTCTGTTCGACCGTCCCGGGCGTGCTCGACGCGGACGGGGCGGTCGTCGAGCAGATCGATTCCCTGGAGAGCGTGTCGGCGGCTCTCGGCGAGAGCGAGGCGACAGACGTCACCGGAGGCATGGCAGGGAAGGTGCGCGCCCTGCTCGAACTGCCGGTCCCGGCGTCGATTTTCGACCTCGAGGCCCTCGGCCCGTTCCTCGCGGGAGCGTCACCGGGGACGACAGTTCGCGGGCGCCACGGCGAATGAGGAGGTGCCGACACGACCGCGGCCTGGCGAAATGTATTTGTGCGTCGTCCACCGGGACAGTGATATGACAGCTGTGCGACTCCGAGAGAGCGCTGCGTACGGGGCGAGACTCTACGCGTACCTCCTCGGAGTGACCCTCGCCGGCGGTGGCGCCCTCGGGCTCGGGCTGGCGCTGGCGGTCCCCGAAGCGACGTCACTCGTGGGCACCGGCGGCGCCGACACGACCGAACTCGCCGCCGGTGGCGTCCTGGGCCTGAGTGGGCTCAGCGTGCTGGCAATCGGCTACCTCGGCACCGGGTACAAGCTGATCGCCGACGCGGTCGCGACCGGTGCCGTCACTGACGCCACGGACAGCACTGCCCCAGCACCTGACGCGGGCGGGGCTACCGGAACGACGTCGACGACACCGGCGGCCCCGGACGGCCCCACCGACGAGCCACGGCGCGCGCCCGGCGTCGAACCCGACTCGACACCGGAGGGAGACGCGGCTGTGTCGACTGACGGGACAGAGAGCGGCGTGGCTCCGGAGGCGGATGCCGACGACGCGTACGGGTCCCGCGCGACTGACGAGCCGCCGGAGCCATCGCCGGAGGAGATCGCATTCGGGTCGTCCGAGGGTGAGGGGGCGGAGCCCGGGGAGCCTGACGAGGACGAGCGGACGGAATCGAGTTCGGACGACGTTCGTCCGGCCGGCCGGTCGGCCGCGGCCGACCCGCTGGCGGACCCGACAGAGGACGAGTAGCGAACGGACGACCCGCACAGTTTTTAAGACCCCGCCCCGAAGGGCCACGTAACCGAGCGTACGGCCGTTCCAGGCTCCGAGTGGACGGCCGGCGAGCGCCCCACCGTCGTCCCACGTGGGACCGGCCCGGGGCGCTCGGGGACGGGACCCCGACGCCGCGGCGGGCTACGGCCATCCGGCAGGCCCGCCGCGCCCACCGGGAGTGGTGGGTGCTAGTCGTCGTTCCTCCCCGACGCACTGCGCGTCCGCCGGCCACCCGGCGCCTGGACGGCCCCTCGGCGTGATACCATGGAAATCGAAATTGCGACAATTGGCGGCTACGAGGAAGTCGGACGGCAGATGACCGCGGTGCGGGCGGGCGACGACGTGGTCATCTTCGACATGGGGCTGAACCTCTCGAAGGTGCTCATCCACGACAACGTGGAGACCGAGCGGATGCACTCGCTCGACCTGATCGACATGGGCGCCATCCCGGACGATCGCGTCATGTCCGACCTCGAGGGCGACGTGAAGGCCATCGTGCCGACCCACGGCCACCTCGACCACATCGGCGCCATCTCGAAGCTCGCCCACCGGTACGACGCACCGATCATGGCGACGCCGTTCACCATCGAACTGGTCAAACAGCAGATTCAGAGCGAGGAGAAGTTCGGCGTCCAGAACGACCTGATCAAGATGGAGGCCGGCGAGTCCACGAAGATCGGGGACCACAACGAACTCGAGTTCGTCAACGTCACCCACTCGATCATCGACGCGATCAACCCCGTCCTCCACACCCCGGAAGGATCCATCGTCTACGGGCTGGACAAGCGGATGGACCACACGCCGGTCATCGGCGACCCGATCGACATGAAGCGGTTCCGCGAGATCGGGCGCGAGGACAACGGCGTCCTCTGTTACATCGAGGACTGTACGAACGCGAACAAGAAGGGCCGGACGCCAAGCGAGTCCGTCGCCCGCCGGCACCTCAAGGACGTCATGTACAGCATCGAGGACTACGACGGCGGCATCGTGGCGACGACGTTCTCCAGCCACATCGCCCGGGTCAAGAGCCTCGTCGAGTTCGCCGACGACATCGGGCGCCAGCCCGTGCTGCTCGGACGGTCCATGGAGAAGTACTCCGGGACCGCAGAGCGCCTCGACTTCGTCGAGTTCCCCGAGGACCTGGGGATGTACGGCCACCGCAAGTCCGTCGACCGGACGTTCAAGCGGGTCATGAACGAGGGCAAGGAGAACTTCCTTCCCATCGTCACCGGCCACCAGGGAGAACCTCGGGCGATGCTCACCCGAATGGGTCGCGGCGAGACGCCCTACGAACTGGACGACGGCGACAAGGTCATCTTCAGCGCCCGGGTCATCCCCGAGCCGACCAACGAGGGCCAGCGCTACCAGTCCGAGAAGCTGCTGGGCATGCAGGGCGCCCGGATCTACGACGACATCCACGTCTCCGGCCACCTCAACCAGGAGGGCCACTACGAGATGCTCGACGCCCTCCAGCCCCAGAACGTCATCCCGGCCCACCAGGACATGAGCGGCTACTCGAGCTACGTCAACCTCGCAGAGAACATGGGCTACACGATGGGCCGCGACCTGCACGTCACGCGCAACGGCAACATGATCACCCTCGTCGAGGAGTGAGCGTCGGCACGCATGACGAGACAGCAGGCCGTCGAGGAAGCCATCGCGACCCGTCGCGAGTACGTCAACGACGCCATCGACGTCGAACTGCCGGTCGCCAGACCCGAGCGCCTCTACGAAGCGTCACGATACCTGCTCGAGGCCGGCGGCAAGCGACTGCGCCCGACGATTCTCCTGCTCGCCGGTGAGGCCCTCGCCGACGTCGACCCGCTCTCGGTCGACTACCGCGAGTTCCCGGCCGCGTCCGGCGAACGACTCGACCTGATGACGGCCGCGGTCAGTATCGAGATCATCCAGTCGTTCACGCTGATCCACGACGACATCATGGACGACGACGAGGTCCGCCGCGGGGTCCCCGCCGTTCACGAGGAGTACGACCTCTCGACGGCCATCCTCGCCGGCGACACCCTCTACTCGAAGGCCTTCGAGAACATGCTGGAGACGGGCGCCCCCGCGGAGCAGTCGGTGCGGGCCCTCGCGGAACTGGCGACGACCTGTACCCGGATTTGCGAGGGCCAGTCGCTGGACATCTCCTTCGAGGACCGCGGCGCGGTCACGCCCGACGAGTACCTGGAGATGGTCGAACTCAAGACGGCCGTGCTGTACGCCGCCGCGGCGAGCACGCCCGCCATCGTCCTCGGCCACGACGAGGCGGTCGACGCGCTGTACGGCTACGGCCTCGACGTCGGCCGGGCGTTCCAGATTCAGGACGACCTGCTGGACCTGACGACACCGACCGAGAAGCTAGGCAAGCAACGCGGGAGCGACCTGGTGGAGGGCAAGCAGACCCTGATCACCGTCCACGCGCGCGACCAGGGCGTCGACGTGGATTCGCTCGTCGAGACCGACACCGTCGAGGCCGTGACCGAGGCGGAAATCGACGCCGCACTCGACGAACTCGAGGCTGCGGGGAGCATCGAGTACGCACGCGAGACCGCACGCGAACTCGTCGCCAGCGGGAAGGACAACCTCGAGGTCCTCCCCGACAACGAGGCCCGGGACCTCCTCTCGGGCATCGCCGACTACCTCATCGAGCGGGAGTACTAGGCGCACCCGTCGCGGTCGCCGCCGACCCGACGCCATTTTGGGTCCCGGTCGCCACCGTATCGACAATGGACGACGAGTTACGCGCCGACGTCGAAGAGGCAGCCGAGGTGAACGCCCTCTTCAACGCGCTCAAACACGACAGCGAGGCACAGGTGGGTGCCATCATGGGGCCGCTCATGGGCGATCACCCCGAGTTCCGCGAGCACGGCGACGAGATCGCGGGCGTGATCGCCCCGGTCGTCGAGCGCGTCAACGGCATGGACCGCGACGAGCGTCGCGAGCGCCTGGCCGACCTCGCCCCCGAGCGTGTCGCAGAACTCGAGGCCGAGGACGAGGAAGACGACCACCCGCTGCCGGACCTCCCCAGCGCCGACGACTACGACGAGGTCCGCATGCGCGTCGCGCCCAACCCCAACGGGCCCTGGCACGTCGGCCACGCACGCATGGCCGCGGTCGTCGGGACCTACAAGGACCGCTACGACGGATCGTTCGTCTGTCGGTTCGACGACACCGACCCGGAGGTCAAGCGCCCGGACCTCGACGCGTACGACGCTATCCTCGATGCGATCCACTACCTCGGCTTCGAACCCGACGAGGTCATCACGGCGAGTGACCGGGTCGAGACCTACTACGACCACGCGCGCGATCTGATCGACCGCGGCGGGGCCTACACCTGTTCGTGCCCGGGCGAGGAGTTCTCCGAGTTGAAGAACGCCGGCGAGGCCTGTCCCCACCGCGAGAAAGACGTCGAGACCGTCCGCGCGGAGTTCGAGGACATGGTGGCTGGCGAGTACAGTTCCGGGGAGATGGTCCTGCGGGTCCGGACGGACATCGACCACAAGAACCCAGCGCTGCGGGACTGGGTCGCCTTCCGCATGGTGGACACGCCACACCCGCGGCCCGAGGCCGAAGACTACCGGTGCTGGCCGATGCTGGACTTCCAGAGCGGCGTCGACGACCACCTGACCGGCGTGACCCACATCATCCGCGGCATCGACCTCCAGGACTCGGCCAAGCGCCAGCGGTTCGTCTACGACTACTTCGACTGGGACTACCCGGAGGTCATTCACTGGGGGCACGTGCAGATCGACGCCTACGACGTCCCGATGTCGACCTCGCGCATCCGGGAACTGATCGAGGCCGGCGACCTCGACGGCTGGGACGACCCCCGCGCGCCCACGGTCGCCAGCCTCCGCCGCCGGGGGATTCGCGGTGAGGCGATCGTCTCGGCGATGATCGAACTGGGCACGTCCACGTCGAACGTCGACCTCGCGATGTCCTCGATCTACGCCGCGAACCGGGAGCTGATCGACGACGAAGCCGATCGGGCCTTCTTCGTCCGCGACGACCCGGCCCACGGCGGTGGTGCGGTCGAGCGCCAGGTCGTCGGTGGCCCGGAGACGGCGGAACCGCCGGTCCACCCGGAACACGAAGAGCGCGGGACGCGCGAGATCCCCGTCGGGAGCGCCGTCGTCGTCGAATCGCAGGATCTCCCCGGGCACGACGAGCGCGTGTGGCTCAAGGGCCTCGGCTGCGTCCGGCACACGCGCGACGCCTTCGAATACACGGGCGACGGCATCGATGTCGTCCGCGAGGAGGGCGTCGACGTCGTCCACTGGGTCCCCGCCGACCGGAACGTTCCAACTCGGTTGCGGACGATGGACGGCGACGTCTCGGGGCTGGCCGAACCCGGTGTCGCCATCCACGAGGCGGACGACGTGCTCCAGTTCGAGCGCGTCGGGTTCGTTCGCCTGGACCGCCACGAGGACGCGGAGACGGTCGCGTACTTCGCACACCCCTGAGCCGTCGCTGATCGGGAGCCCTGGGAATTCCGGACAAGCGTGGGCCGCCGGTTACTCCGAGTATCCTTCCTGGAGGAACGCCCCCTCGGTCTCGTACATCGAGACGAGTTCCTCGATCAACTCCGCGCGGGTCTCGCCCTCCTCGCAGTGGGTGTCCAGACGCTCCGCCAGGTCGTCGTCGATTTCGATGGTTTCTGGCATGGTGACTTACGAGGCGGCGCGGTCGGCCACCCCTCTACGTGTATCCTGGCGTTCCCGACACAAATACCTGCGGCGACGTTCCCGCCGTTTCAGAAGTTAGGTACGCCGAAAACTCCCCCACGGCGACTGCCTTCGGTCCAACCTTTAAGGTGCCCGCTGTCGCTGTGTCTAGGTAGCATGGCTATCGATCCGGAGTTCGAGGACAACTACGAGGAAGTCGACCGACACGAGGGCCACCGGGTCTGGACGCCCGACGGCGAGGACACCACCGAGGAAAAACAGGGCATCCACGGGACCCACGTCGCGGTCGACTTCGACATCTGCATCGCCGACGGGGCCTGTCTCGAGGACTGTCCCGTCGACGTCTTCGAGTGGGTCGACACCCCGGGTCACCCCGAGAGCGAGATCAAGGCCGACCCGACCCACGAGGACCAGTGCATCGACTGCATGCTCTGCGTGGACGTCTGTCCCGTCGACGCCATCGACGTCGACCCGAGCCGCGCCGGCCGCATCTGAACTGACCCGCGTTTTCAACGCCCGCGACCCCGAAGCGACGCGGCCGAGTGCATCCTGTTCGCCGCGTAGCGGTCGCCCCGTCAAACCGCGCGAGGCCGGCCGTGTCGACGGATGACGAAACACTTAGGACGCACTGGGTGTGGGTTTCACACAGGGTACCAATAATGCGTAGCGTCGTACTTACGAAGGGCGTACCGGACTTCCGCGAGGGGAAAGTCTCCTTCGACGAGGACGGCCACCTCGAGCGGGGGAAGACGCCGACGGTGATGAATCCGAACGACAAGGTGGCGCTGCGTGCCGCACTGCAGACGAAGGTGCGACACGGGGGCACGGTGTCCCTGACGAGCATGGGGCCACCGGGCTACAAGGAAATCCTCGTCGAGGGGATGCGCGACGTCTACGCGGACGACCTCTATCTCTTCTCGGACCGCGAGATGGGCGCCGCCGACACCTGGGCGACGGCGATGACCATCGCGACGGGCATCGAGCACATGGACGAGGAACCGGACCTCGTCTTCGCGGGCTTCAAAACTGCCGACGGGGAGACGGGCCACACCGGCCCCCAGACGAACTGGTGTCTCAACATCAACGAGAACTTCTCGGACTACCCGCTCATCACGCACGTCATCGCCATCGACGTCGACGAGGACGAGGAGACCGTGCGGGTCAAGCGCCTCGTCGAGGGCGACGTGAGCGAGATCGAAACCGTCGAGGCGGATCTCCCGGCGTTCATCGTCACGGACCCCGAGTTCGAGGCGAGTTACCGAAAGGCAGAGCACCGACTCCGCTACAAGGACCTCCGCGAGGAGACCACGGCGCGCGCCGAGGACGCCGAGGACGACGTGACGGTCTGGAACCACGAGGATCTGAACCTCGATCCGGACTTCATCGGCCTGGACGGCTCCCCGACCATCGTCTCGGGCGTCGACCCCATCGAGAAGGGCGAGGGCGCCCGCGATGCGACGGAACTGACGCCCGAGGACGACGACGCGATGGAACAGGTCTTCGACGAGATGGTCGGCTTCGCGGGGGGTGACTGACCGTGCCCGAGTTCGACCCCACCGAGTTCGAGATCGCCGACCTCGGGCCGAAGATCAACGGCGTCGACGACGTCGACGACCTCCAGGAGATGCTGGAGCTGGAGGCAGACGGCGAGGACCGCCCGCCGGTCAAGACCCTCATCGAGAGCCGCATCGAGGACCTCGAGGCGGACGACGAGGAGGTCGACCCCGAGACCGTCGACCTGACCGACCTCACCATCGCGGACATCGCGAACATGGTCCGGGACGTCGAGGACGTCGACGTCCTGGAGGACCTCCTCGAGCGCGAGGAGACCGGCAAGGACCGCAAGGGTGCCAAGACCCAGATCGAGAACCGCATCGAGGCGGTCACGGGCGGGGACGACGAGGACGCTGCAGAAGTCGAGTACGTCCCGCCCGAGGAGAAGTATCCCGACCTCTCACACCCGACGGCCGACAAGCAGTACGTCGAGGCCGTCTCCGGCGAGACCTACCGCGACATGTGGGTCTACTGCGAGACCCAGCACGGCGAGCTGATCGACGTCTCGAAGGAGATGCTCGGCAAGGCCCGCCAGCTGATGGACGAGTATACTGACGAGTACGGCGGGGACGAGGACGGCAACCCCGAGGAAGTCGTGGCTGTCCTCATCGGCGACGACCTCGAGGACCTGGCCGAGGAGGCCATCGCGTACGGCGCGGACCGCGTCGTCTACCACGAGGACGAGCGCCTGGCGCGCTTCCGGCACAAGCCCTACACCGAGATCATGTGTCACATGGAGCGCGACTGGGACGTCGACTGGCGCGACTACCACGAGCCCCGGTACAACATCTTCCCCGCGACGGACAACGGCCGGGACCTCTCGGCGCTCGTCCAGGGCGAACTCGACTCCGGGCTCGCCTCGGACTGTTCGGACCTCTACATCGAGAACGCGATGATCTCGAACCCCGCAAAGACGGGGACGCCGGGCGACAGCAAGGAGTTCAAGCGCATCCTCCACATGCCCCGGCCCGACTTCTCCGGGTTCGAGTACTCGACCATCCTCTGTATCGACAAGCCCCACCGGGACTTCCACCCGCAGGGCGCGAGCGTCATCCCCGGGACCTTCGAACTGCCCGAACCGGACGGCGACCGCGAGGGCGAGGTCGAGGAGCACGACCTCGACCTCCCCGAGGACTGGTTCATGACCGAGGTCACGGACCACGACACGCTCGACTCCGGCGTGGACCTGACGGGCCGCGACGTCATCGTCGCGCTGGGCCGTGGCATCGGCCGCGACCCGACCGGGGGCATCGAACTGGGCGTCGACCTCGTCGACGCCTTCGAGGACGCGGACCTCGGCCTCTCGCGTGGCGTGATCACGGCCTCCTACCAGTTCGGCGGCCACGTCGAACAGTACGTCACCGAGGAGCGCCAGATCGGCGAGTCCGGCCAGGAGGTCGAACCGCCGCTGTACATCGCGGCGGGCATCAGCGGCGCCGTCCAGCACACGGTCGGCATGGAGGACGCCGAGACGGTCATCTCGATCAACACCGACGCGGACGCCGACATCAAGGACTACTCCGACTACTACATCCAGGGCGACCTCTTCGAGGTCCTGCCCCGACTGACCGAGGCGCTCGAGCAGGGAGACCTCGCGGCGGCGGTGCAGGAGGCAAGCGATGACTGAGGATCACGAACACTACGAGGCGGTCGTCGTCGGGGCGGGTCCCGGCGGCGCCGCAGCGGCGGCGGCACTGGCCGAACAGGGCGTCGAGACGCTGGTACTCGAACGCGGCGTCGACGCCGGCTCGAAGAACGTCTCCGGCGGGCTCATCTACGCCGAGGAGTCCGCGCCCTACACCATCGACGGGCTGTTCCCGGACTTCCGCGAGGAAGCCTCGGAACGCCCCATCGACGAGTACAAGATGCACAACGTCGCGGGGCGCAAGGTCGAGACCTTCGACCTGGAGACGATCCACCACCACGACACCGACTGGTGTGACGCCGTCCTCCGGCGGGAGATGGACTCCTGGCTCGCGGACCGGGTCCACGAGAAGACCCGCGAGACCGGCGGCGGCCTCCTGACAGACGTCAGGGTCAACGGCCTCCTCCGCGAAAACGGCGAAATCGTCGGCGTGACCTGCGACGAACTCGACCCGATCACGGCGGATCTGATCGTCGCCGCCGACGGCGTCAACTCCGAACTGGCCCGCGACGCGGGCCTGATGGACTGGGACGAACCCGACGAGTGGTTCCAGGGCGTCAAGGCCGTCGTCGACATGGACCCCGACGACATCGACGAGCGCTTCGACGTCGGCGAGAACACCGGCGCAGCCCACCTGTTCTCGGGCGACCTCTTCGAGGGCGTCCGCGGCGGGGGCTTCCTCTACACGAACGAGGACTCGCTGTCGATCGGGACGGTCTTCCACCTCGACTCGATCGCCGAGGAGCGCGCCGAGCCCCAGGACCTGCTCGACAACCTCCTGACCCACCCGCTGCTCGACCAGTGGTTCCAGGGCGAGTACGAGGAAGTGGAGTACTCCGCGAAGCTGGTGCCGGATTCGAAGAAGGTCGCCCACCCCTCGCCCCACCAGGGCCGACTCCTGCTCGTCGGCGACGCCGCCGGCCAGATGCAGGCCCAGGGCCCCATCATCAAGGGGATGAACCACGCGGTGACCGCCGGCGGCCTCGCCGCCGAGGCCTTCCACGAGGCCAAGACACGTGGCGACGCGAGCAACGCGGGACAGCTCTACGAGCAGAAGTTAGAGGAGGAGGGCGTCATGGAGCAGCTTCGCCCCAAGCGCTACCGCTGGACGCGGGCCATCTCCGAGAACGGCGCCGTCAACAAGCTCAACGACGCCATCGTGAACTCGCCGATCGGCTCGGTCGGCCTCAAGGCCTTCGGCGGCCTGATGGAGCGGGCCTTCAACTCCCCGTTCGTCCTCGGGATGGTTCCAGACACGCGGTTCTCCTACGTCACCGTCCCGACGCGGATCGCAGAAGTCCTGGGCGACCGCATCGAGGGGACCAACGACATCGAGCCGCCGGAACTCGACGAGCGCATCGGCGACCTCACGTACAACGTCGGCGACCCGCACATCGAACTGCAGGACAACAGTTTCGCCGCGAGCGGGACTGCTGTGACGGCCTGCCCCGTCAGCGCGAAGGACTTCGGCGGCGGCTGCTACCGCGACGAGGTCGTCCAGACCAACGGCGGCGAGGAACACCTCGTCAGCCTGGACACGCAGCCATGCGTCGAGTGTGGGACCTGCGCCGTCGTCGCCGACACCCACTGGGAGCACCCGGCGGGTGGCAAGGGCGTCGAGTTCGAGCAGGGCTAACGCGATGTCGGCGGCGTCCCGGTTCCACGAGCGTGCCTGGGACCTCGCCGAGCGTGCGGAGCAGGACCGACGCGACTTCTCGCCGCCCGCGGATCCACCGGACGAGGAGCGGGCGATGACCTTCCTCCGGGAGGGTGCGGGGCAAGCCGTATCGCTGTTCGTCGAATCCCGGACCGGGGGTCTGCAGGTCCACTACCCGCCCGAGGCGTACGAGGCACTCGAGGGCGCCATGAACACCTGGTTCGAACTGTACGCGGCCTGTTACGGCGTCGACCTGGAGGCCGACTGGGCGCTTCGGGAGGCGGCCGAACTGCTCATCGACACGCACAACATCAGGGACGTTGCGACCATCCTGACCCAGGTTCCCGACCGCCATTGACGGGGGCTGCCCTCGAACGCATTTCCGTCCCGTACGGGGTTCCCGAGTCCCAGCCGTTGCTGCAACCATTAAGTGACGGGGGGTGGTAGCGTGTGGCATGGAACTGACCGGGCGACTGGAAATCGACCACGGGGACCGAAAGGACCTCTACGAGTACGTGGAGGCCCAGGGTGCGGTACGGCAATCGGCGGCGCGACGGGCACTCGGCATGGGCGAGCGTGCCTTCGGACACCACCTCGCGATCCTCAAGCGAGACGGCCTGCTCGAGGAGGACGAGGACGGCCACGTCAGCGTCGCCTTCGACACGGGGACCGAGGAAGAGTTCGAGGAGGGCGGCGTCGAGTTCACTATCCGCCAGGCACGGGAAGACGACTTGACGGGACTGGTCGGCGCGATCCGGGAGACCATCGGCAGCGGCGAGTACGTCGACGCCGAGACCGTGGCTCAGGTGGTCGAACACGAGGGTGTCCTGCTCCGGCACAACGAACTCGAGTCGCGGGTCTTCTTCGTCGCGACCGTCAACGACGACGTGGTAGGCTGGGTCCACCTCAAACACCCCGAACTCGAAAAACTCTCGCACGTGGCCGAACTAACCGTGGGCGTCCTCGAACGGTACCGGGGTCACGGCATCGGGACCACCCTCCTGGAGCGCGCGACCGAGTGGGCACGCTCGGAGGGCTTCGAGAAGATCTACCAGAGCGTGCCGGCGAGCAACGAGGCGGCCGTCGAGTACATGACCTCCCGCGGGGCGGAGATCGAGGCCATCCGCGAGGATCACTACAAGATCGACGGCGAGTACGTCGACGAGGTCATGCTCGCCCGCTCTCTCGACTAGGGGTCAACCGTTTCGTCTCGGTTGCTGGCACCGTCCGGGAGTTCGTCACCAGCGGCGTCGAGGGGATCCGCGACGATGCCGTCCTGTCGCGAGCGGACGCGCGCGTGGCCGTCACAGACGAGTTCGTTCTCGGTCCACGGAATGTGGAGTTCGAAGCTCGCCTCGTCCTCGCACCCGGCCATGTCGCACTGCATGCCCGACCAGACGGCAGCCGCACCCATTGCCCTTGCGCACCGAGGGCGGTCAGAGCAGGACGACGGCGAGCATCAGGAGGAGCATCGAGAGCGTGACGAGCACCTGGACCACCGCGGACGCCAGGATGCCGGCGGTCGCGTAGGCGGCGACGCGGAGGCTGGCCGCAGCGGAGTCGCCGCCGACGTACTCCAGGACGAACACTGTCCCAGCGACGCCCGCGATGACGCCCAGCGGGCCAGCGACGAAGAAGAGCAGGAACCCGACGACGCCAGCGGCGGCGGTGCTCCGCGTCGATCCACCACCGGCCGACGTGGCAACCGCGCCGCCCAGCCAGTCGAACGCGAGCGCCAGGAGGCCACCGAGCGTCAGGAGGGCCAGCCAGACGACGTGGGGCTCGACGTACCCCGTGTGCCACCAGTAGAGGTAGACGCCCGCGAGCGACAGCAGTGCCCCCGGGACCGCGGGAACGAGACTGCCGACGACGCCAGCCACGAGGAGGGCGAACGCCGCGATGGTCAGCACTTCGAGGCCGCCGACGGGACTCACTCGAACCGCCCCCGCTCCGCGTCGGCCGTCGCATCGCCGTACGTCTCGACCAGCGGCGCGACCGCCTCCCCGAACGCGCGCATACATGTCGACGTGGAGTGAAAGTCCATGGCTTCGCTGACGGCATCCCAGTCACGTGCCTGCAGGGCTTTCGAGATCAGGAGGCGCTCCTGACGGGGGGTCAGCAACTCGGACTCGGCGGGCGCGACGAGGTGCCGAAACGCCAGCCGTCGAACTGGCCGCGGTGCGGTGTCGAAGATGGCCGCGCCGTGGGAGATGCCAGCCACGTGGCGCCACTCCGACTCCGAAAGGTCGATGGCCGGCGTCGCGTCGACCGATCGGAGCGCCTCCCGGACGACGTCGGGATCCAGGTCGTCGAGAGGGTCGGCGAGCGTCGACGGCCCCCGGCGACAGAACCACTCGGAGTGTCGATCCAGGAGGTCCAGGCCTGCGTCAGAGCAGTCGTCGAGGACGACGGCACTGTGCTCGCCGCTGGCGTCGTTCCTGGTCGTCGAGACGTGGACCGTGCGGAAGCCGTTGGCCCGCCAGAACGAGAGCAGTTCGGGCGTCGCGCCGAAGCCCGCGCCGAGCCAGTCCATCTCGTCCTCGAACTCGCCGCGGATCTCCTCGAGGAGACGCGACCCGAGCCCCCGCGAGCGGACGGCGTGGTGCGTTGCGATGCGCATGACGCGCTGGCCGACGGGCCGGCCCGCGTTTTCGTCGCGGAGCTGGCTCGTGAGGACGTCGGGCAGCATGTTTCCCCGGACGCGCTCGCCCTCGTACATCCGGGCCCGCAGGTCTGCGGGGAGGTTCCCCTCCCGTGCGAGGAGCGCGACGGCGGCGACGTGGCCGTCGTGGCAGAGCGCCCGGACGGTGACGTTCGGCGCGTCCAGTAATCGCGCCAGGTCGTTCGGCTCGGTTCGGTAGTGGGCGAGGACGAGCAGGCCGAACGTCTCCCGGAGGAGCGCGTCGTCCGCGAGGAGGGCCTCCGGATCGAGGGCCCGATACGAGATGGTCTCTGGCGTCGCGTCCGCCACGACCTGGTCGACGGCGGGGCTGGCGTCGAGCGCGAGCGCCCGGAAGGCCCAGACTTCGACCGGATCTCCAGCGGCGTACCGGATCGGCTGGTCCAGTCGGACGTCGGTGAGCGCGTGGTCGGACGCGGCGAGCCTGTCGCGAAACCGAATCGAGAAGCCGCGACCGGCCCCCTCGTAGCCGTGGATCGTCGTCGCGAAGGCGACCGCGTCGGCGGCGAGGAACTGCTCCAGGGTCCGGACGGGCAGGGCGGCTGCCTCGTCGACGATGACGACGTCCGGATCGTCTGGAAGGTCGACGGCCGCCGTCGGTGAGGCGAACCGGACGCGTCCGGTCTCGGTCGTGAGGGTTCGGGGCCGGTCGTCAGGGTCGCGCCCGTCGAGTTCGCCGAGGTCGACCAGGAGCGATTCGGCGCGAGCGAACACTTCTGCGGCGTTGCGGTATGCCGGCGCGGTCACGAGGACGTCGCGTCCGCCGAGGGCAAGCGACGCGGCCGCGAGTCCGGCCGCCGCGGACTTGCCCCGTCCGCGGTCCGCCTCGATCACGACCGCCTCCTGTGTACCGAGCAGTCCTTCGAGGGCAGCAACGGCGTCGGCCTGATCCGCTGTCAGGCAGGCCGCGTAGGCCCCGTCGGGGAAGACGTGGTCGGTTGGAGCAGTGGGCATGGCGCACGAGGCGGGGGGCGTCGGATCGGTGCGGCCGTCCCGCTTGACAACGTCGGCCTCCAGAGCGTCGCCGACGGCCACGACTGCCACGCCGGGATGCTGTCGGATCGTCCGGACCAGCCGTCTCCGGAAGTTTCCGGCCACGTCGTCCACCTCGAAGGGCGGGACGGCGAGCGACTCGTCGAATCCGTCGCGCCTGTCCGACCACTCGTCGAGCGGCGGGGTGCACAGGATCAGGAGACCGCCGCCGTCGACGGCGCCGACGGCGCGGCCGATGGCGTTCGGCCGGCACTCGGCGTGACAGTCGAGGACGACGGCCGACCTGGTGGTGCCGAGGACGGTTTCGGACCGTCGGGGGTGAACCACCTCGCCGGGCAGGGCGTCGTCTTCGCCTATCGAGGTGACGGCGGCGGGATCCACGTCGGCAGCCTCGACTGCGAGCGTCGCGCGGTCGCGGGTCGCGGTCGCGTCGCCCGCGAGGACGAGGAGCCGACGCTCGTCGGCGCGGTCGGCCTCGGCGAGGAGGCGCTCGACCTGGTCGCGCATGTGTCACCGGTCGCGGGCGAGGGGCAAGGGCCCACCGGTTCCGACGACGGCGGCTTTTTTGCGGAGCGGGTCGCCCCCTCGGTATGGTATCCCTCGCGACACCGGTCTGTGGGACCCTCGGCATCGACCGTCCCGTGGCACAGGCCCCGATCGGGAGCCTGACGTGTCCCGAACTCGCCGCTGCCGTGTCGAACGCGGGCGGCCTGGGGACGCTCGCCGTGTCCTGGCGGGACCTCGCGGAGACGCGGGAGGCCGTCGAACGGACGCGGAGCCTGACCGACCGGCCGTTCGCGGTGAACCTCGTTCTGGACGACCGCACGGTCGAGGTACCCGTCGAGGACCACCTCGAGGCGGTTCTCGACGCGGGTGCGCCGATCCTCTCGTTCTCGTTCGGTGATCCCGCGCCCCACGTGGATCGCTGTCGGTCGGCCGACGTGCCCGTGATCGCCATGGTTGGAAGCGCGGCGGAGGCGACCGACGTCGTCGACGCAGGCGTCGACGTCGTGGTGGCCCAGGGCGCCGAGGCCGGCGGGCATCTGGACAGCGACGTGTCGACGATGGCACTCGTCCCCCGCGTCGTCGACGCCGCGTCAGAGGTACCGGTGCTGGCCGCGGGTGGGATCGGCGACGGCCGAGGGCTCGCAGCAAGTCTCGCGCTCGGCGCGGACGGCGTCTGGCTCGGGACGCGATTCGTCGCGACGAACGAGGCCGCTGGGCACGAAGCGTACGAGCGTGCCATCGTCGAGGCAAGCGAGACCGAGACAGTCCGGTCGTCCCTCTTCGACGGCGGGTGGCCGGATCGGCCACACCGGACCCTCGCCACCGACGTGGTCGAGGCGTGGGACGCGGCGGGGCGGCCGCCGCCCGGCGAACGACCCGGGGAAGGGGACGCCGTCGCGGAACTGCCGGACGGAACTGCGGTCGAGCGGTACGAGGATCTGCCACCGATCAAGGGCGTCGCTGGCGATCCGGACGCGTTGCCACACTACGCGGGCCAGAGCGCGGGAACGACCGACGCCGTCGAACCGGCCGGTGACGTCGTGCGCTCGCTCGTGGCGACGGCAGCAGAGACGATCGAGCGGGCGTCGGGAGCAGTCGGTCGGGATCGGTAACGCCGCCGCTCGGCCCCGTGTCCCGGCGTCACACCCCGTTGTGGCTTCGAAAGCGCTTTAGGGGCAGATGCTGGACCTGTGTGTACAGCCTGCGCGAGGTTGATGACGCTCCCAGCCCCCACAGGACAGTCAGGCCGTCCTCATCAGACGGCAGGCGGAACCGTCCGCCAGGGCGGGGGAGTGCGAGCCTGCGCGCGGGAGGTGATTCATCCATGCCAGTATACGTAGATTTCGACGTTCCGGCCGATCTCGAAGAGGACGCCCTCGAGGCACTCGAGATCGCACGGGACACGGGAACGGTAAAGAAAGGAACCAACGAGGCGACCAAGGCCGTCGAGCGCGGCAACGCCGAGCTCGTGTACGTCGCCGAGGACGTCCAGCCCGAGGAGATCGTCATGCACATCCCGGAACTCGCAGACGAGAAGGGCGTGCCCTTCATCTTCGTCGCGGCCCAGGACGACCTCGGCCACGCGGCCGGCCTCGAAGTCGGCAGCGCCGCCGCGGCGATCACGGACGCCGGCGACGCGGCCGACGAGGTCGAGGACATCGTCGACACCGTCGAGGAACTCCGCTGAGGTGAGCTGAGATGAGCGCAGAGGACTCAGACGGTGGCGGTGGCTCGACGCCAGCGGAGGTCATCGAGGTCGTGGGCCGCACGGGGATGCACGGCGAGGCCATGCAGGTCAAGTGCCGCATCCGCGAGGGCGAGAACAAGGGTCGCATCATCACCCGAAACGTCCTCGGACCGGTCCGCGAAGGTGACGTCCTCCAGCTGCGCGAGACGGCCCGCGAGGCCGACACTATCGGAGGTCAATAATGCCCAAATCACGCGCGTGTGACTACTGCGGCGACGACATCGAACCCGGCACGGGGACGATGCTGGTCCGCACGAACGGGTCGACGGTCTACTACTGCTCCGCGAAGTGCGAGAAGAACGCCGACCTCGGGCGCGAGGCCCGGGACCTCGAGTGGACGGCCGCCGGTCAGGAAGCGGGCGGCGAGACGCTCGAGGAGACCGCCGAGGACGAGGTCGATCCGGAGACCGTCGAGGAGGTCGACGAGCGCGAGGAGGCCGGCTCCACGCCCGACCTCGAAGAGGCAGAGACCGAGGCGACTGACGACTCGGCCGACGACGCGGAGGCCGACGGGGAGGCTGCCACGGATGCGCCGGACGACTCTGACGCCGAGGGCGACGACGAAACGTCGGCCGACGCGGACGAGGACGAGCCAGACGAGGAGGCCAACGCGGACGAGGCCGACGAGGAAGCCGAGGAGGCCCAGGCGTGAGCGACACCGAGCGGACCTTCGTGATGGTCAAGCCCGACGGCGTCCAGCGCGGGCTGATCGGCGAAATCGTCTCGCGCTTCGAAGACCGCGGGCTGAAGCTGGTCGGCGCGAAGTTCATGCAGATCGACGACGACCTCGCCCACCAGCACTACGGCGAGCACGAGGACAAGCCCTTTTTCGACGACCTGGTCGACTTCATCACGTCCGGCCCGGTCATGGCGATGGTCTGGGAGGGCCAGGACGCCACCCGGCAGGTCCGGGCCATGATGGGCGAGACCGACCCAGCAGAGTCAGACCCCGGCACGATCCGGGGCGACTACGGACTCGACCTCGGTCGGAACGTCATCCACGGCTCCGACAACGAGGACCCCGGCGCGAACGAGCGCGAGATCGACCTGTTCTTCGACGACGAGGAACTGGTCGACTACGACCGCATCGACGAGACCTGGCTCTACGAGTAGGGCCGTCCGCCGGCGGACACTCGCCGGCCGAAACCGGGGAGCTTTTTTAAACGATTGCGCCTACAGGGTACATCGTGTCGACGCCAGCGCGGGACGTCAGGGCCGTCCTCGAGGAGTCCGGGCCGGACTACGACGACTTCTCCTTCGAGCGGCCCACCGCCGGTCACCAGGGCGAGGTCTTCCTGGTGACGCTCGTCCACGCCGGCGAGGAATACGAGGTCGTCGTCAAGTTCCAGCCCGACGCGGACGACGCGGCCTTCGCCATCGAACCGTACCTCCACGAGTACGTCGCCGACCGGACCGACGTCCCCGTCCCGCGCATTCTCGTCTACAAGCCCGACCCCACCCTCGACGTGCCCCCGTACTTCGTCACGGAACGCGTCGAGGGACAGAACCTCGCCGAGTCGCTGGCCGCGATGGAGCCGGACGTTCGGGGCCGGGTCGTCGAGCAGGCGGGCCGGATCCTCGGGGCGATGCACGCCGAGATCGCATTCGAGGGGTTCGGTCGCCTCGGACTGGCCGACGACCGCCTGGTCGTCCAGGAGCTGACCTGGGACTGGCGGGAGTTCTTTCGTGGCGTCGTGGCGGACTACGTCGAGAGTCTCGCTACATCACCCTTCGCGGACCTCCAGGGGATCGCCCTGGAACACGTCGAGGACGCCATCGAGGTGATCCCCACCCAGGGCGTTCCCCGCCTCGTCCACGACGACTTTCGACCGGCAAACATGCTGTTCGACCGGTCGGCACAGGACCCGATAACCACTGTCCTCGACTGGCAGTTCGCCCTCGCCGGTGACCCGGCCTACCACATCGCGCGAACGGACTTCCTGTTCGTCGACCCGGCCTTCGCGGACGAGGGGACGCGTGCCGCCCTCCGCGAGCGCCTCTACGCCGGGTACCGCGAACACCGCGAGTTCGAACCCGACGCGGCCTACGAACGACAGCGTGCCGTCTACCACTTCGCGACGTTGCTCTGGCGGATGGTCGGGTTCGAAGCCGCGTTCGCGGATCAGTCCGGCCTCGCCCGGGCCCGCGCCGAGGCGCGATACCGCCAGCAGTTCGAGGCCCTCGCCGCTGCCCTCCCGGAGGTCTGATCGGCCCCACCAGTGTGCGCTGGCGGTTAGATGGCGGCGGTCGCCTCGAGTCGTGGTTCGGTTCGGTCGACGGTGACGCCACGGAATCGCGCGAGCCAGCGGTCGATGTCGCCGCGCTCGAAGCCCTCGAGGGCCTCGTGGACGGTGTAGTGGCCGAACTCGTCGGTGGACGGGAGGACCGCCAGGAGGTCGTCGTCGACGTAGATGGCCATGGCGACGACGGGGAAGATGACCGCGTCGCGGACCTCGGTCGTGCCCGTGACGTAGCGCGGCCGCGTGTCGAAGGCCGGCTGGAGCGAGAAGTCGTTGGCATCGGCCCAGTCGCGGAACTCCTCGTAGGTCGCGATGGCGTCCGGGCGGACGTCGCCCGCGTAGGTCTCGATGCCGTCCCACCGGGCGGCGACGCCTGCCGCGTCGAGGACCCCCTGGTCGTCGAGGCGGCGGATCCGATCGAGGACCCGCTGCTGGGCACCGTAGGTCCCGATCGTGTCTGTCCGGAGATACACCTCCGCACGGCGGTGGCAGTCTCGCATGGAGATCCCTCCGTTTACAGTTCCGCGTGCGAAACGATAAAGCTAGGCCGGCGCCCCCACTCGAATTCGCTCGGGCTCCCGGGAGGCGGTGGTCAGCGGTCGGTCAGTCGTCGGCGCTGGCGGCCGGGGACTCCAGGTCGATCTCGCCGGCGTCGAGTTCGGCCTCGATCTCCCTTGCGGCTTGCACCATGTTCGCCATCTTGCCGTAGGCGACCTCACGGGGCAGCAGCTTCAATCCGCAGTCGGGACTGACCGTCAGCCGCTCGGGCGGGACGACCTCGAGGGCCTTGCGGATGTTGCCCTTGATCTCCGCGACGGACTCGACCTCGCCGACGTGGGCGTCGACGACGCCCATCGCGAGGTCCTTCGTGAACTCCGGTTCTTTGAACACGTCGAGTTGCTCGTAGCCGCCGTTGCAGAGTTCGACGTCGTACTCTTCGACGGGGTAGTCGAGCATCTCGGGGTAGATCCGCGAATAGTCGCCGTAACAGACGTGCAGCCCCAGCCGGACGTCGTCGGGCACGTCGGCGACGATCCGTTCCAGCGCCTCGCCGACGATGGCGTGGTCGTCCGGCGTCGTCGCGAGCGCCGGTTCGTCGATCTGGATGTACGTCGCGCCGGCGTCGACCAGGGCTTCGATTTCCTCGTTGACCAGGTCTGCGAGTTCGTAGGTCAGCTCCGCGTCGGACTCGTAGACCTCGTTGAACGACCAGCTCGCGAGGGTGTAGGGACCGGTGATCGGCACCTTGACCGGTCGCGAAGCGACGTCCGACGTGAACTCGTACTCCGAGACGAGCCACTCCTCGCCGTAGGACACCTCGTCGACGACGCTTGGCTTGTCGAAGTAGTTGTGTCCCCAGACCTTCACGCGGCCGTTGAACTCGTAGCCGTCGATGCGATGGGCGAAGTACTCGACCATCTCGTTGCGGCGCATCTCGCCGTCGACGACGACGTCGAGTCCCGACCGCTCGTGTTCCTCGGTGATGAGGCGGGCGGCGTCGTCTTTCGCCTCCGCGAAGTCCTCATCGTCGAATCCGGACTCCTCGTCTTCGAAGAGGTCGCGGGCCCGGTCGAGCCACTTTGGCTTCTTGTAGCTGCCGACGACGGTCGTCAGCAGAAAGTGGTCGTTGGGGTGGTCCTCGGGGCGGAACTGCTCGCGGGTGCTCATGCCGTCACCTCCGCGCGCTCGACGGCACCGAGGGCGTCGAGCTTCGCCTCGAACTTGTTGACCGGGAGGTAGAACAGCTCGGTGTTGGCGGTGGCGTAGATGGTCCCGAAGTCCTGGGCCGGGACCTGCTCGGTGAACCAGTCGATCCGTTCGGCGATCGTCTCCGGACTCTCGACGAGCGTGTTCTGGCCGTCGACCAGGCCGAGCGCGACGTCGTCTCTCGTCCCGTACTCCTGGACGTTGTAGACGGTCGCCTCCGGATCGGAGACCAGGTCGTAGCCCAGCGCGTCGACGTCCGCGTCGAGGACGTGGGCGTGGACCTTCTCATCGAGGGCGCCCCAGTAGGGCTGGAGGACCACCTCGGCGTCCGTCGCGGTCGCGACGGCGTCGATGGCCTCGCTCGCGCGCTCGTCGATACCGTCGCCGGGCGGGTGCTCGACCAGCGAGGGTTCGAGGAGGAACAGGGTCTCGACGTCGGGGAACCCGGCGACCTCTCCGGCGAGGAAGTCGGCGACGGCGGCGAGGAAGGCGGCCTCGTCGCCGTAGTGCTCGTCAGTGGCGAGGTCCGCCAGCGAGTAGGGGCCGGGGAGGACGGCCTGGAGGCCCTCGTCGACGAGGTCAGCGGCGGCGTCGAGTTCCGCGGCCACGTCGCCGTCGGCGTCCAGGTCGCCGGTGACCACCGGCTCGCGGTAGAAGTTGTTGTTGTCGTAGTAGCGGACGATGCCGCGCGTCTCGACGCTGTCGTTGACGGCGAGGGGGTGGGCGAGCATGTCGTCCCAGCGGAGTTGCCCCTCGACGATGCGGTCGAGCCCGGCGTCCTGCTGGCGCTCGATCACTTCCGTTCGAGCGCGCCGGTAGGCGTCCCGCGTCTGCGGATCCTCGTCGCCGTCGACGAGGTTCTCCTTCTGGTGGCCTTTCAGGTCCGAGAGGTCGTCTTTGGCCCAGTCCGGGAGCGGATACAGGCCGGGTGTGGTCGAAACTACCCGCGTCATTGGCGAGTCTAGGAAATGACGGCCTTTAATATTTCCTGTTCGGGTGTATTCGTGCCAGTTATTCGCCGCCGCGACTCGGGCGGAAGTGCAGTACGACCAGCCGCTCGTAGGGGTGGGCTTCGTCGGCAGCCTCCATCGTCGTGAGGCCGTGCGAGCGCGCGTAGTCTCGGACCGCCTCGATCCCGGTCACCGACGAGAGCAACATGAACGCGTCGCCGTCGGCTGCGAGCACGCGCCGGAGATCCTCGAGGAACGGTTCGATGACCTCGCGACCGGTCAGCCCGCCGGAGAGTGCGAGCTCCATCCAGTCGTTCCACTCGCGCCCCGGGTCCGTCGGCAGGTAGGGCGGATTGAAGACGACCACGTCGAACGCCCCCTCGCGGAACGGATCGAGGAGGTTCGCGCGGACCACCGGGAGGCCGCCGTCGGCGGCCTCGCGACAGGCGACGGGACTCAGGTCCGTTCCCAGGACGCTCGCACCCGTGGCCTCGGCGATTGTTTGCCCGACGTAGCCGGATCCCGTGCCGACGTCGAGGACGCGCTCGTCGCCCTCCAGGAACCCGACCGCCGTCTCGGCCAGGAGGTCCGAGTCCTCCGCGGCCTGGTACACCGAGGGAACGTCCCGGTGATCGGCGAGCTGGGGCCGTCGCTCGTCACCGCCGTCAGTCCGACGGGGGTGCCGGTCGGGAGTCACGCTGGACCCTCCCCGGGGTCGCCCACGTCCCAGGCGAGTCGAGCCAGGCTCGCGAAGTCCGCCGGGGTCAGTTCACCCGCGCGAGCGCGCAGGAGGTCCTCGTCCGCCGCGTCGACGACGGCGTCGGCTGCGCCGAGCCCCGAGATGTGGGCCGTGTTCCGGACGGCGTTGCGCATCGTCTTGCGCCGTTGGGTGAACACGGCCTTCAGGAACCCGAGGAAGAAGTCGTCGGACGGTACCTCGTAATCGGGGTCGCGCGGCGTCGTTCGCACGACGGCGCTCTCGACGGCCGGCTGGGGGTCGAAGGCCTCCTTCGGGACGGTTTCGACGATCTCCACGTCGGCGTAGTGGGCAGCCGCGACCGAGAGCCGCCCGTACTCGTCGTCGCCGGGGCTCGCGGCCATGCGCTCGGCGAACTCCAGCTGGAACATCAGGACCGTGGGTCGCCCGGCGGGCAACAGCCGGAAGGCGATCTCGCTGGACGCCCCGTAGGGCAGATTCGCGATCGAGGCGGTGAACTCGGGCAGGTCGACCGCGAGTGCGTCCCCCGCGACCACGGTGAGGGTCCCGTCGGCGACGGCGTCGGCGAACTCCTCGCGAAGGAACTCGGCCAGGTCGGGATCGCGTTCGACGGCCGTGACGTGGTCGGCGACGGCAAGGAGTCGATCCGTCAACGCACCGGTGCCCGCCCCGATCTCGAGGACGTGCGAACAGTCGGCCCCGATCTCCGTCGCGTACCTCGGCAACCGGTCCAGGACCCGGTCGTCGACGAGGAAGTGCTGGTCGAACCGTGGATCGCCGAAGACGCCGGCGCGGTGGCGGAGGGCGTCGGGGTCGCGGACGTCCTCGCGGTCGGGTGGATCCGGGGTCTGGTCGGTCCCCATCACTCGGCGTCGTCCCGTTGCACGAACGTGCGGTACTTGAGGTCCTCCTCGCGGAGCTCCTCGATGATGCGCTCGACGAGGACTTCTTCGGCGTTGTGGAGGCCGCTGACGCGCTTCTCGAGGTCGCGGAAGCTCTGGAAGGGACGCCGTTCGCGCTCGTCGAGAATGTTGTTCCTGAGCTTCTTGCCGATGCCGGGCAGGAGGTTCAGCTGGTGCAGACGGAGGGTGATCGGCTGGGCGTCGTTGTAGAAGTCCACGAAGCGCTCCTCCTCGGCGGCGACGAGGTCCTCGACGGCGTAGTCCAGTTCCGAGGCCGCGCCGCTCGGGAGGTCGTCGTAGTCGACCCGATTGACGTGTTCGACGGCGTCGAGGGCCTGGACGTCGATGCGATCGCCGATGGCCACGTCACCGGTGTCGGCGACGACACACTCCAGGAGGTCGAACCCCTCGATGCCCAGCGCGTAGACGAGTGGCTGCTTCTGGTACTGTGGACGATCGTCCTCGGTCCGCCCGTGGGGGAGGACGTCGAGTACGACCGCCACCAACCCCTCCTCGTCCCGAGTCGCAGCCTCGTCGTCGCTCATGGGGGATAGCTACGGCCAGCGGACACTTAAGGAGGTGGGATAGGAGACTGCGGGCGGACTGACGGATCGACGTCAGGCGTACTGCTTGACGACGTTGAGAATCTCGTCGAGTTCGTCGCCGTCGAGGGTGTATCGCTCCTGGGCGTAGATGGCGCGGAGTTCGTCGCGGTCGCGGGGAGCGAGGTCGACGATCTTGTAGGCCGTGGGCTCGTCGACCTTCTCGAGTTCGAGGAGTTCGTCGACGAACTCGCGGGCGTCGTCTGCGTCAAGCGTGGCGAACCGGTTGACGTGTTCGATCGCTCGCGCGAGTTCGTAGCGCATCTCGCGGTCCTCGTCGTCGGCCCGCTCGGCCTCGAGGTCGGCGAGGATTTCCTTCGTCTCGGCGACCGTGAGGTACTCCTCGTCGAGTTTTTCCTTGAAGATCGTCATTCCTGACGCCGGAGGTGAGCAGGCTTGGCGATGACGGTCTTCTCACTGCCGCCGTCTGTGATGGTCACCTTGTAGGCGGTTCCCTGGCGACCCTCGACGACGCCGGTCCGGCCGTCGAAGCGGGGGTGATAGCGTCCGTCCGGGACGCTCGGGTCCATCGACAGGTGGACGCGGTCGCCGGCGTCGAACTCCTGGACGGCCCGCTGGGGCGGTGAGGTGCCCCGATCCCGGGGATCGTTCTTGAGTTTGTTCCGCGTCCCCTGCCGTGGTCCGTTCGAGTTGGGCATTCGTGCCCGCTGGTTGTCCGGTCGGACGTATAAAACGTGCGTTCCACGCCCGCCCGCGGGCCCACGCGTAGCGGGATGGGTCTGACCTCCCCGGAACGCCGTGACGACGGGACAACGCCTTTGGCGTGGAGGGTCGTTGCCCACCGTATGTCGAGCCACGTTCTCGTCGCCGTCGACGGGTCCGACCAGGGCTGGCGCGCACTCGAACACGCCGTCGAACAGTTCGCTGGCGATCGCATCACCGTCCTGACCGTCGTCGATCCGATGGAGGGCATGTACGGCGACCTCGAGGGAAGCTATTACACCCACGAGACCTACGAGGAGGCCATCGAGGCGGGCGAAAACCGGTGTGACACGGCCAGGGACCGCGCAGAGGACGCCGGACTGAGCAACGACACGGCCTTCGAGACCGTCGTCGAGGTGGGTCAGCCCCGCCGCGAGATCGTCGAGTACGCCGACGACAACGACGTCGACCACGTGGTCGTCGGCAGCCACGGTCGCTCGGGCGTCTCCCGCATCCTCTTTGGGAGCGTGGCCGAGACCGTCGCGCGTCGATCCCCGGTCCCCGTGACCATCGTCCGGTAACGAATTGTCCACGAGGCAGAGGGTGGGACCCTGCCCTTCCCCGGTCACTCACTGGCAGGTGAGGACTGCAGACGGTCACCGGATCGCCTGGCGGCCCCGAGCGGCCCGGTTGACGACGGCGCCTGACCAGTTCATCCGATATATGTTATCTTTCGGGGACGTTTGAACTGGATAACAAAGGACGACACCGCCATAGCCTCCCATGCAATGTCAGCAAGGACACACGAGAAGGCGGGCGCACTGCTCGTCGCCGTAGTGATGATCGGTAGCGTTCTGGCCGTCGGTGGGGTCGTCGTGGCCCAGACGGCCGGAAACGACGCACAGATGACAGTCGGCAACACGACGACGCAGGACGTCTCGTACTTGCGAGTCGCCCACGCGTCACCGGACGCCCCCGCGGTGGACGTCCAGTTCGACAACGAGACGGTCCTCTCCGACGTCGAGTACGGGTCGGTGAGTGACTACCTCACCATCGAGCCGGGCGACCACAACGTGACCATCACGGCCGCCAACGAGTCGGACGAGGTGGTCTTCGAGGGTGAGGTCGTCTTCCAGCGTCGGGCCGCGCTCACGCTGGCAGCGAGCGGTGAGGTGACCGAAAACGCCTCCACCGATTTCGAGCCAGTCATCTTCAACGACAACGCCTACGAGCCGACCGAGAACGAGTCGGCCGTTCGCGTCGTCCACCTGTCGCCCGACGCGCCGGACGTGGACGTCACGACCGCGAACGGGAGTGTCGTCCTCGCGGACAACGTGAGTTTCGGCAACGTGTCTGATTACTCCGCCGTTCCAGCCGGGAACTACTCGGTCGCGATTCGCGAACCGACGCCCACCAACGACGGCCCCGTCGTCACGACCGTCGACGTGTCGCTCGCGAACGAGACGGCCTACTCGGCGATGGCACTCGGATACCTGAATCCCGAGGACGCCCCAGCGGACACGCCCTTCGAGGTGAACGCGACCGAGGACGCGACGGTCACGGTGCAGTTACCCTCCGACGAGCCGGCAAACGAGACGGAGACGCCGACAGAGACCGAGACGCCAATGGAGACGGACACGCCGACCGAGACTGAGACGATGACAGAGACGCCGATGGAGACGGCCACCCCGACGGAGACCGAAATGATGACCGAGACGCCGATGGAGACGGACACGCCAACCGAGACCGAGACGATGACCGATACCGATGCGGCGACCACGAACGGAAACGAGACGACCGACGATACGATGACAGACGACGGCACGGCCACTGACGAGGAGGAGACGGGCGTGACCGAGACCACGGACGGGGAACTCCCCGAGGAGTTCGAAGAGTAGCCGGCACGCGACTACCGTCAAATCCGGGATCGGTTTCACAGCCACCCCCGCATTCCGCAGACCATCACCGGAGAGTGCCGTCGCTACCGGTCACGTCGGCGACGCCGAAACCACGGGTCGACAGTGTATCCGTGAGTCGACGCGGCGGCAGGAATTGCTCGCGGAGACCCCGAGTGACGTGGGGTTGCTCAGAGGCGACCGACGTTCTCGACGGAGACGGACTCGACGCCCTCGACCTCGGTGAAGGCTTCCTCGACGGCCTCGGTCCCGCCGGACTCGTCCGGCACGATCACCGTCGGAATCAGTGCGACGAGGCCGAAGGCCACGTCGTCGCGCTCGAACCCGTTGATCCGCGCCCCCTCGGGGAGGACCTGTTCGAGGCGCTCCTGGAGCGCGTCCAGGTCGACCTCGGGACTCTCCGGCATGACCTTGATTGCGGCTGCGACCTTCCCCATGGTTACGGTCCCGTGAACCCGCAGTCGGGGCACTCGTAGAGGTTGCTCTGCTTGCGACACGTGGCACAGCGGTATATCTGGTAGTCACAGTCCGGACACTTGAACGCGGCCGCGTTCGTGCCGGCGATGTTGACGCCACACGAGATGCACTTGCGCGCCTGTCGCTGCTCGCTCTCACTCATGGCTACCCCTTTCCCACGCCCGCTTTTAACCGTTGTCAAATCTGCCGGGCCCCGCCGTCAGTCGCCTGCCGGGTCGTCGGGACCAGCGACGCGGTCGACGATGGCCGGGTCCGGGAGGGCCGATTCGCTCGGTTCGCCGTTCTCCCACACGTAAAAGCCCCGTCCGGTCGCCTGGCCAGTGTGGCCGGCGTCGACGAGGTCCCGGAGCACGGCGGGGGGCCGAAAGCGCTCGCCGAGGGCGTCGGCGAGGGTCTCCAGGGACTCGAGGCGGCGGTCGAGTCCGGCCCTGTCGGCGCGTTCCAGGGGTCCCACGGGGTGCCGGTACCGCCCGGCGTACGCTTCGTCGACGTCGGCGACGCTGGCGACGCCGTCGGCGACCAGTCGCATGGCCTCCACCTCGCTCGCGAGGGCCAGCCGGGTCGAGACGACGCCGGGTGCGTCGGCTACCGTGGCCGGGACCATGTCGAGCCCCTCGAGGAACTCTTCGGTGCGCGCGAGGGTTCCCTCCTCGGTCTGATCGGGAACCACGACCTCGACGACTGTCGCGTCCGCAGGGTCCTCGACGTGGAGTCCGATAGCGCGATCCGGGTGACGCAGTCCCGCCGCGGCCACCGTCACCGAGCCGCCGGGGACCGTGGTGGCGATCACGGTATCGCGGTCGACGTACTCCTCGACCTCCGCGAGGGTTTCCTGGAGGTGGTGTTCGTCGGTTCGGCCCGTCACCACGACCACGGCCGCCTCCGCGACGGCCGCCTCGAGGCCCGTCGTCGCGTCCAAGCGGTCGACTGCAGTGTCCCGGTCGTCGCGCGTGAGGTCACCCGCTGCCGCGGCCTCGTCGAATCGGTGTTCAACCTCGTCGATGGCGTCCATGGCCGCCGTCGCTTCAACGTCGTGGAGGTGGACCCCGTGCCCGGCACGGGCCGCGACGGCCGCGAGGTCCCGCCCGACCGGCCCGGCGCCGAGTACTGCAACGTCCATGGGAACAGTCCGGTGGGCCGCCCGGTTAAGCGTTTACGCAAGCGTCAGACGCCCGCAATCCGTGGCCGTACGGACCCGATTGCACCACGTTGCTCCCCGCGAGCCACAACAATCATTACCGATTGTCGGCAATCCTCGTGGAACCGAGCCCATGACCGAATCGGGGGACGCCGACGAGCGGCCACGGTCGCTCCTGGCCGACTGCATCGTGGAGCCGGCGGCCGCCAAGCGCCGGCTCCCCGCCGTCCTCGGTCTCCTCGAAGCCGACGACGAACTGACGCGCCTCGCCGCCGCCTGGACCTGCTGTCTCGCGGTCGTCGCCGAACCCGACCTCGCCGAGTACGTCGTCGACCGGCTCGCCGATCGACTCGACAGCGAGGACCGGTCCCAGGAACTCTCGTACGCGCTGGCCTTCCTCGCCGACCGACATCCGGCCGTCGTCGAGTCGGTCTTCGACGAGCGCGAGGCCGGGGCTGGTGGCGGAAGCCGACCGTGGGGGGCTTCCAGAACGCCCGGTCCGAACGGGCCGCTCCAGGACGTCGACGGCCCCAGCCGGAGCGGCGTCGGCCACCTTCGGTTTCCCGATCCTGCCGAGCGGGACGATCCACGCCGCACGTACGCGCGCGGCCGGCCCGACGAGCACGAACTGGCGGAAAACCGCGACGATGACACGCACGAGGGCCGGACTGCCGGATCGGACGGGAAAGACGATCCGGGTGCCCCGGACGCTGACACCCTCGCGCGGCCGGCGAGCGACCTGAGCGGAATCGCGGCGCGGAGCCGCTTCAATCAGCTGCACGTCCTCGCCGCACAGGACCGGAGCCGGTTCGGGGAGGACTATCGCGCCCTGGTCGGGACCGATGGCGAGGAGCGTGCAGTCTCGCTGCGATTGCTCTCCGTCCCCGGTGACGTCGACGACCGGGCACAGTTCGACGCGGCCCTGGAGTCGTGTCTCGGCCGGTGGGCCGGCGTTCCGGATCACCCCCACGTCGTGTCGCTGCTCGACTGGGACACCGACCCGCGGCCGTGGCTGGCGACCACCGTCGCCGGGCAGTCGCTGACGGCCCGGGGACGGCTCGATTTCGCGGACGCGCTGGCGGACGCGATCGCACTGGCGGACGCGCTCTCTCACGTCCACCGGAGCGACGTCGTCCACGCCGGAATCGACCCCGGGACGGTCGTCTATCCGGGGGACGTCCTCGACGGTAACGACCAGGAGCCGCCGTTGCTCGACGGCGTCGGACTCGTGGGACTCCTGCGCCACTACGCGAACCCGGCGACGCTCCTCGACCCGCGCTACGCCGCGCCGGAGTACTTCGATCGCCGGTTCGGCGCCGTCGACGCCGCGACGGACATCTACGGGCTGGGGGCGATCACCTTCCACCTCTTCGCCGGTCGCCCGCCCGTCGACGGCTCCTTCGGCGAAGTCCGGGACGCCGTGACGAGCCCCGCGACCCCCGTCCCCGGTGACGTGGCCTCCGACGTCCCGGCCGGCGTCGACGACGTCGTGGAGAAGGCCCTGGCCACGCAGAAACTGACCCGGTACGAGTCCGTCGACCACCTCCAGCAGGACCTCCACACCATCCGGGAGGCCCACGGGCGATGATCGCCACCGCTCCGGTGACGAGCCGCGTGGCGCCCCTGCAGGTCGAGTTCGGCCTCTCGGAGGTGGCCGGCTCCGCCAGCCTGACGCTGGTCTTCTTCCCGGCGCTCGTCTTGCTCGCCGTCCTGGGGATCCGGTTTGGCTACTACGCCCACCGGAACCGGGCCGTGGCCGGCCTCGCGACCCAGACACCGGTCTGGAACCACCTCCTGTCCGTCGGCGTCCTGGCAGCGCTCTACGGCGGCCTCGGCGTCGCCGAGATCGCCACCTCGATCGAGGCGCCCTACAAGCGGACGGTCATGCTCGCGCTGGTCTTCCTCCTCGCGCTCACGATGCGGCGCCTCTACACCCTCTCGTCGGGGTCTCCGGGGACGCGGCCGGTCGAGCGCGCCACGCGGGGCCTGCTCGTCGCCCTGCTGGCGGTCAACCTCGTCGGGTCCCTCCTCCAGGCGTCTCCGCGGATCCTGGCCGGCCTGGAAGGCCTCACGGCACTCGCCTGTCTCGCCTACGGCTCGGCGTACTACCGCGAGCAGACCGCCCGGTCACGCCTCCAGGGAACGATGGTCGACTCCCTCCTCCGTCACCTGCTCCCGGTGTTGACCTTCGCAGCGCTCGTCAACCTGAGTGCCCTGGCCTTCGGCCTCGGGGTGGTCGACGCGGACGTCGTCCCGCACGTCCAGGTCGTCTTCGTCATCATGACGGCGTCGACCCTGATGACGGCGACCATCAAGTTGCGCCAGAACCTCGCCGGTCTCTGAGCGACGACGGCTCGACCGGCTCGCCACCTCGCTCCGGTTTTATGCCGCTGGGGAGCGACACGTCGACCATGCACGCCGACTTCGACTTCGATGGCAGCGTCGCCCTGGTCACCGGCGTCTGTGGGGCACTCGGGAGTGCGGTCGCCCGGCGATTCGACGCGGCCGGCGCGACGGTGTGTGGCGTCGACGTGATCGATCCCGAGAGCGACGACTCACAGCTCGCAGACGCCGACGTGGTCGACTACTACCGGACGGACGCGACCGAGGAGGCCGACGTAGCGTCGACCGTCGAGGCAATCGTCGAGGCCCACGGTCGACTCGACGCCGTGGCCAACGTCGCGGGCACCTGGCGCGGGGGCGACCCGGTCGACGAGACGCCGGTCGAGACTTTCGACCTGCTCTTCGACGTCAACCTCAAGACGGCCTTCCTCGTCTCGAAGCACGCGCTCCCGCACCTCCGGGAGACCGAGGGCGCAATCGTCTCCGTCTCGGCCCGGTCCTCGCTCGAGGGTGGCGAGGGAGACGCCCTCTACCGGGCGAGCAAAGCGGGCGTCCGACTCCTGACCGAGTCCATCGCCGCCGAGAACCGGGGGACTGTCAGGGCAAACGCGGTCATGCCGAGCGTCATCGACACGCCGGCCAACCGGGAACTGATGTCGGACGGGGACGTGGAGTCCTGGGTCGATCCCGACGACATCGCGACGACGATCCTCGCGCTGTGTTCGGACGCGACGAGCGTGACGAGCGGCGCGGCGGTGCCGGTCTACGGCGAGGCGTAGGCGGTCGTCCGCGGTGAGAATCCTTTTGAGGCCACTGGCCCACGGTTCGCCTACGAATGAGGCACGGGAGGTCCCACAGATGACGATGGAGGACCGAATCGAGGAACTCCGCGAGATGCGCGCGGCGGCTGAACTGGGTGGCGGGGAAGAGCGCATCGAGAAACAGCACGAACGGGGCAAACTCACGGCTCGCGAGCGCATCGACTACTTCCTCGACGACGGCACGTTCACCGAGTTCGACCAGTTCCGAACTCACCGGTCGCGCGCCGACGACCTGGAGGAAGAGGAGTACCTCGGCGACGGCGTCGTCACGGGCTACGGCGACGTCGACGGCCGCACGGTCTTCGTCTTCGCCCACGACTTCACCGTCTTCGGCGGCTCGCTCGGCGAGGTCTTCGCCGAGAAGGTCACGAAGGTGATGGACCGCGCCATGGAGACCGGCGCGCCCATCATCGGCCTGAACGACTCCGCCGGGGCGCGCATCCAGGAGGGCATCGACTCGCTGGCTGGCTACGCGGAGATCTTCCACCGCAATCAGCAGGCGAGCGGCGTCGTCCCCCAGATCTCGGCGATCATGGGCCCGTGTGCGGGCGGCGCGGTCTACTCCCCGGCCATCACGGACTTCATCATGATGGTCGAGGACACGAGTCACATGTTCATCACCGGCCCCGACGTCATCGAGACCGTCACCGGCGAGGAGGTCGGCTTCGACGAACTCGGCGGGGCCAGCACGCACGCCACCGAGTCCGGCGTCGCCCAGTTGACCGCCGCCGACGAGGAGGCGGCCCTCGACGAGATCCGCCACCTCCTCTCGTACCTCCCGCAGAACAACGTCGAGGACCCGCCGCGCGTCGATCCCTGGGACGACCCCGACCGCCGGGACGAAGAACTGACCGAGATCGTTCCCGACGCGCCCCAGAAGCCCTACGACATGACCGCGGTGATCGATCGGGTCGTCGACGAGGGTTCGTTCTACGAGGTGGCCGAGGCGTTCGCACGGAACCTCGTCGTCGGCTTCGCGCGGATGGACGGTCACGCCGTCGGCCTCGTCGCGAACCAGCCGCGGTTCAACGCCGGGACGCTCGACATCGACTCCTCGAAGAAGGGTGCACGGTTCGTCCGGTTCTGTGACGCGTTCAACATCCCGATCCTGACCTTCGTCGACGTCCCGGGGTTCATGCCCGGGACCGACCAGGAACACAACGGCATCATCACCCACGGCGCGAAACTCCTCTATGCCTTCTCCGAGGCGACGGTCCCGCTGGCGACGGTCATCACGCGGAAGGCCTACGGTGGCGCCTACGACGTCATGTCCTCGAAACACATCGGCGCCGACGTCAACTACGCCTGGCCGACGGCGGAAATCGCCGTCATGGGTCCGGAAGGCGCCGTCAACGTCCTCTACAGCGACGAACTCGAGGCAGCCGACGACCCCGAGGCCCGTCGCGAGGAACTCGTCGACCAGTACCGCGACGAGTTCGCGAACCCGTACACCGCCGCGGACCGTGGCTTCGTCGACGACGTGATCGAACCACCCGAGACCCGCCCGCGACTCATCCGGGACCTGGAGATGCTCCGCTCGAAGCGGACGTCCGGGCCGGATCGCAAGCACGGGAACATCCCGCTCTGACATGACGACCGATCACTCGACACACTCGGACGGTGCGGACCGCCGCGAGGCAGTCGCGGCCTCCCTGGAGACGGCAGACGCCGAGGAGGCGGCAGCGGTCGCGGTCGCCATCGGCGCGCACCTCCGGGACCAGGAACTCGCCGCCGCTGCCATCGCCGCAGAAGACGACGGAGACGGCGGCTGGACTGGCCGGAAGTGGCAGTTCGCCGAGCGACTGGGGCGCGCAGCCGGGCGATCCGTGCGGGTCGCCGACGACGCGCCCGGCGACCCCTGGACTGCGGCCGGTCGTGTCGATCGACTGTAAGATCCCACGCCGTATCTTTTATCCCGTGACTGCCGGTAAGAGGGGTATGCTCGAGAAGGTCCTCGTCGCGAATCGCGGCGAGATCGCAGTTCGCGTCATGCGCGCCTGCGAGGAACTGGGGATCGACACGGTCGCCGTCTACAGCGAGGCGGACAAACACGCCGGCCACGTGAGGTACGCCGACGAGGCGTACAACGTCGGCCCGGCACGGGCGGCCGACTCGTATCTCGACCAGGAGGCGGTCCTCGACGCGGCGCGGCGGGCTGGCGCCGACGCCATCCACCCCGGCTACGGCTTCATGGCCGAGAACGCGAAGTTCGCGGCCCGCGTCGAAGCGGTGGACGGCATCCGGTGGGTCGGGCCGAGCGCGAACGCCATGGAGCGCCTCGGCGAGAAGACGCAGGCACGGCGCATCATGGACGACGCGGACGTGCCGATCGTCCCGGGGACGACCGATCCCGTCGAGGACCCCGAGGAGGTCGTCGCCTTCGGCGAGGAACACGGGTTCCCGATCGCCATCAAGGCCGAGGGCGGTGGCGGCGGCCGCGGCATGAAGGTCGTTCACGATCCGGACGAGGCCGCCGACGCTCTCGAGAGCGCCAAGCGCGAGGGCGAGGCCTACTTCGACAACGCCTCGGTCTACCTGGAGCGGTACCTGGAGAATCCCCGCCACGTCGAGGTCCAGATCCTCGCCGACGAGCACGGGAACGTCCGCCACCTCGGCGAGCGCGACTGCTCGCTCCAGCGCCGCCACCAGAAGGTCGTCGAGGAGGGGCCGAGCCCGGCACTGACCGACGACCTCCGCGAACGGATCGGCGAGGCAGCCCGGCGGGGCGTCGACGCCGCCGACTACACCAACGCCGGGACCGTCGAGTTCCTCGTCGAAGACACGCGCGACAGTGGGGACGAACGCCTCGGCACCGACGCCGACTACTACTTCCTGGAGGTCAACACCCGCATCCAGGTCGAACACCCGGTCACGGAGGAGATCACGGGGGTCGACGTCGTCAAGTGGCAGCTCCGCGTCGCCGCCGGCGAGGAGCTCGACTTCGCCCAGGCGGACGTCGAGATCGACGGCCACGCCATCGAGTTCCGGATCAACGCCGAGAACGCGGCCGACGACTTCGCCCCCGCGACCGGCGGCACGCTAGACACCTACGACCCCCCGGGCGGGATCGGCGTCCGGATGGACGACGCGATCCGCCAGGGCGACGACCTGGTCACGGACTACGACTCGATGATCGCGAAGCTGATCGTCACCGGGGGCGATCGCACCGAGGCGATCACCCGGGGCAAGCGGGCGCTCGACGAGTTCGACCTGGAGGGGGTCGTGACGATCATCCCCGCCCACCGCCTCTTCCTCGAGGACGACACCTTCGTCGACGGGACGCACACGACGACCTACCTCGACGACGGACTGGATCCCGACCGTCTCGACGAGGCTCAGGAGCGCTGGGGCAGGGAGACCGTCGGGACCGCCGACGACGAGGACGACGTCACCGAACGGGAGTTCACGGTGGAGGTCGACGGCAAGCGCTTCCAGGTAGCCCTGGAAGAACGCGGCGCGCCGGCCATCGACGTCGCCGCGGCCGGCCGGGGCGACGGTGCCTCCCGGCCCGGTCGGATCGGACCTGACGAGAGTGAGGACGACGCGGGCCGGCGGGCCGACGGGGAGACGGTGACCGCGGAGATGCAGGGGACGATCCTGGACGTCGGCGTCGAGGCGGGCGACGAGGTCGCGTCGGGCGACGTCCTCGTCGTCCTCGAGGCCATGAAGATGGAGAACGACGTGGTCTCCGAGTTCGAGGGGACCGTCAGCGAGGTCGCCGTCGAGGAGGGCGACTCCGTCGACATGGGCGACGTCCTCGTCGTCATCGACTGAGAGCATGCAGGAGACCCGCGCCGCCGTCCTCGAGGCCCTGGCGGACGGACCCGTCTCCGGCCCCACGGTCGCCGAGCGGCTCGGGGTCTCGCGAGCGGCCGTCTGGAAGCACGTCCAGGCACTCCGCGAAGCCGGGTTCGCGATCGACTCCGGCGACGACGGCTACGAACTGGCAGGGGTCCCGGAGTTCGGTGGTCCTGCGGTCGAGTACGGGCTCGACGCACCCTTCGAACTCGAATTCCACGACTCGATCGACAGCACCAACGCTCGCGCCCGCGACCTCGCGGCCGAGGGGCGGTCAGACGTGGTCGTCCTCGCGGACGAACAGACCGGCGGTCGGGGGCGCCTCGATCGGGCCTGGACCTCGCCGAGCGGGGGCGTCTGGCTGTCGATCCTGTTTCGCCCCGAGGTGCCCCCGGCGACCGTCCCGCTGTTCACGCTGGCCGCGGCCGTCGCGACGGCCCGCGCCGCGCGGACGGCGGGCGTCGACGCGACAATCAAGTGGCCGAACGACGTCCTCGTCGACGGCGACAAACTCGCGGGCATCCTCACGGAGATGGAGGGCGAGGCCGACCGCGTCTCGTGGGTGGTCGTCGGCGTCGGCGTCAACGCCAACCTCGATCCGGCGCCCCTCCCCCCGGAGGACGCGACCAGTCTCCGCCACGAACTGGGCCAGCCGATCGACCGGCGAGGGTTCACGCAACGCGTGCTCGAGTCCTTCGAGACACTCCGGACCGATAGGGAGGCCATCCTGCCCGCGTGGCGAGACCTCTCGGCGACGCTCGGCCGCGAGGTGCGGGTGGCGACGCCTGGTGGGACCGTCCGTGGGACCGCCGTCGACGTGCGTCACCCGGGAGCGCTGCTCGTCGAAACGGACGACGGGATCGAGGTCGTCACGGCCGGGGACTGCGGGCACGTGCGGTCGGACGACACCTGACGGCGTCGCCGGGATGGCGGCGCTGAGCAGTCGCGACGGCCCGGCGTCGACGGCCGGCGCGTCACGTCTGTTACTCGGACTCGTCGGCAAGGGCGCCGACGCGGACCGTCAGGACGGGAACGGGGGATCGGCGGACGACGCGCTCGGCGACGCTCCCCAGGAGCAGCCGGTCGACGCCCGACCGGCCGTGGGTCCCCATCACGATCAGGTCACACCCCTCGCCGGTCGCGTAGTCGACGATCTCGCCGGCGGGTGCGCCCTCGACGGTGGACCGTTGGAGCGAGACTGCCTCGGGGACCTGCCGGGCGACCGCCTCGAGGGCGGTTTCGCCCTCCTCGCGCAGGCCCTCGCTGACCGACTCCATCGAGGTCTCCATCGGGAGGTTCGACAGCCCGGCCGTGTTGACGACGTAGAGCGCGTGCAGCGTCGCCTCGTGCTTGCGCGCGAGCGACGCCGCGTGATCGACGACGCGCTCCATGCCCGCCGATCCGTCCGTCGGGACGAGGACGTGGTCGTACATGATCGACCCTACACACCCGCGGTACTTAGTGACACTCCCGCTTCCCGGGATTCGACTACTGGCCACCAGCGGCCGCCGTCTCGGGCGTGACGACGTCGGCCACGTCGGCGACGCCCGCCCGTCTGACGACGGCACGGACGACGTTTTGCGCACCGGCGAGGTTGTCGGAGTCGCCGTCGAGGACCACCAGTCGGGCCGCGCGACCGGGTTCGACGAGGCCGTAGTTCCGGCCGGCGATCTCCGCGCCGTTGACCGTTGCCATCGCGAGTACCTCGCGGGCGCTCACGTCCGCCAGTTTCGCGGTGAAGGCCATCTCGCGGAACATGCTCGGGCTGTTGAGCATGACGTTGTCGGTCCCCAGCGCCACCGTCGTCCGGTCGAGCAGGTCCCGGATCGGGGGAACGCCCACGTCGGTGACGAGGTTCGACCGGGGACAGACCACGACCGGCACCTCGCTGTCGGCGATGCGCTCGAGGTGGACGGCCAGCGGGTGGACCACGTGGACGAGGAAGTCCGGGTCGAGGTCGAGCGCGCCGTTGATGTCGCTGCTGTCGACCTCCCCCGCGTGGATGCCGAAGGGCTTGCCCGCCTCGCGCGTGGCCGTCCGCTCCTCGCCGAACTCGCCGTCGTTCGCGCCGCTGGCGCCGAACCCGTCGCCGGCGGCCATCGCCTCGAGGGAGCCGCGTGCGAACGCGAGCGCCTCGATCGGCAGTCCCGCGGCCGCCTCCCGGAGCAACTCGACGCCCGCGAGGTCCCCTTCCCGGAAGTCCAGACAGGCGGCGGTCCCGGCCTGGTGCATGAACTGCAGGGACCGCCGCACGGCGGCGACCTGGTCGTCGCGGTCCGCCGCGCGGAGCAACTGGTGTTTCAGTCCGTCGGGGGGCGCGACGAGTTCCTCGAGGGAGAGGCCCTCGCCGGCCTCTTTCGCGATCGAATCCCCGATGTGCGTGTGGGCGTTGACGAAGGCCGGGATCACGATCCGGTCGCTGTCGGTAGCCGCCTCCTCGATGGACGCGATCTCGCCGTCCTCGATCACGACCCGGCCCTCGACGGGCTCGAACGCCCGTCCCCGGAGGACTGTGCCTTCGACGATCATTGGTGTGAGACCTCCGCTCGGTCGGTGGTGGTAGTTGTATACATCGTCACTCGAACTCGTCGAGGGTCGCGTTGATTCCCGGGCGAACGTCGCGCACGAGGGCACCGGACAGATCCAGCCCGACCGCACGGATGGCAGCGTTGCCGACGCGCTCGCTCAGGTCCTCCGGGGCGTAGACGCCGAGCCGCCACTGGTCGCGCTGGGCCGCCCGCAGGGCGCTCACGAGCGTGGACTGCTCGCTCAGGCTGCGGACCTCGTCGTTGACGACGACGCGCGTACCCGACTCGGGCATCCGTGGTTCGGCCGGGACGTCGAGGATGACCTCGTCGGGATCGACGTTGGCCTCGTCGGCGACGTCGCGCTCGTACTGCCGGACAGCCTCGTGATCTGCGGCCAGGAGGGCGTCGGGCACGGCCTCCATCTCCGCCCAGACCGCACGCTTGTAGAGGGCCCGTTCGTCGAGCCGTCTGGCGTAGCCCGCAGTGGCCTCGCAGTCCCGCAACGCAACGCGTAGCGCGGGATCGTCCATCCGGGCGAGCGTTCCGGCGTCGAGGTCCGTCTCGGCCAGCAGCCGCTCGGTCGCCCGCCGGAGCATCGTCTTGGCGATGCGGGCGACGTGGTGCTGGTAGACGGTGGGGTTCATCAGGGCTCGTGCCAGGAGCAGGCTCTCTGCGGTCTGGACGTTGCCCTCGTCGAGGACGAGTTCGCCGTCGACGTAGCGGAGTTCCCGGACCAGCCGCTCGTGGTCGATGGTGCCGTAGGGAACGCCCGTGTGGTGGGCGTCGCGGACGAGGTAGTCCATCCGATCCACGTCGAGTTCGCCCGAGACGAGCTGGCCGAACTTGCCTTCACCGGCAACGAGGTCGGCGATCCGATCCGGGTTGATCCCGTGCTCGCTGAGCACGCGTGCAACGGGGCCCTCGGTGAGGAGGGTCGCGACCTCGTCGTGGTACCGGCCCGTGTGGCGCGCGATCAGGCCCTCGACGTTGTGGCTGTAGGGCCCGTGGCCGATGTCGTGGAGGAGCGCGGCCGCCCTGACGCGCGCTGCCTGCTGGCCCTCGACACCGAGGTGGCCGAGGGCGCGGTCGGCGAGGTGGTAGACGCCGAGGGAGTGCTCGAAGCGGGTGTGGTTGGCGGAGGGATAGACGAGCACCGCGGTCCCGAGCTGGGAGACGCGGCGCAGCCGCTGGACGGGCGGCGTGTCCAGCAGGTCCCGCGCGACGCCCGCGACCGAGATGTGGTCGTGGACGCTGTCCTTGATGGTCGTCATTGCGCCTCACTTGGTCGGGTCACTTCATAAGGGTCCGGCTCTGTCCTCGCGCCGCGTCGACTGTCCGTCCCGGCAGCGTGCCGATCCAGTGTGTCACTCGAGACCGCGCAAGAGCCCGTGGAGGTCGGTCATGGTGGCGTTACCGTGCCGGACCGGCTCTCGGGGCTCGCGGCCCGTCTGTCTGACGGCGTCGACGGCGGCCCGCGGTTCGTAGTCACGACCCGCGACCAGCCAGGCTGCGAGCACCTGACCCGTCCGACCGATGCCGGCGACGCCGTGGACGACGATCGGTTCGTTGCGTTCGACGCCGTCGGCGAGGAAGGGGAGAATGGTCTCCTCGAGCGTGGCGGCGTCGACGAGGTGGCGGTCGGCGATCGGCGCGTGCCGGACCCGGTCCCGGCCGAACGCGCGCCGATACCGGGCGAGGTTCCCGTTCTCGGCGTCGAGATCCATCCCGCTCAGGAGACAGCAGACGCGCTCGATCCCCCGGTCCCGCATGCTGTCGATCCACTGGGCGACGGCCACGTCGTGATCCGCAGCGGAGTGCCAGCCGGGCGCACACGCGCCATAGACGTGTGACTCGTCGGGCGCGGCGGGCGCCAGGCGATGGGCGTGGTCGACGACCGTGCTGTCTCCCATCGTGTCGATGACAGGCGATACACCCCCTTGAGTCTGACCGCGCGGTTCTCAGTCCTGAGACTCGGACCGTCAGTAACCGGTCGCTACCTCGGTCGTATCGGCCGGAGTCGACAGTTTCTCACCCCCCACCCGCCAAGGGCGGGCATGGTCACGTTCCTGTCCGGCGGGACGGGTACGCCGAAACTCCTGGAGGGTGCGGACCCGCTCGGTCCCCCCGAGGAGACGGCCGTCGTCGCCAACACGGGCGACGACGTCGAACTCGGCGGCCACCTTGTTTGCCCGGACCTCGATACAGTCCTCTTTCAGGGCGGGGACGTCCTCGATCGCGACACGTGGTGGGGTATCGAACGCGATACTGCCGAGACGCACGACGAACTGCTGCGACTGGCCGACCGTGGCGGCCTCGACGGCGGTCCCAGGTACCTCCCGACGGCGGCACAGACCAGCGGGCGCCGGATAGCCCGCTGGCGTCGGTTCTCCGGCGTCGCCGAGTTCATGCACATCGGCGACCGCGACCGCGCCGTCCACGTCACCCGGACGAGTCTGCTCGACGAGGGGCGCACGCTGACGGCGGTCACCCGCACCCTCGCGAGCGCCTTTGACCTCGATCGCACGCTCCTCCCGATGTCCGACGACCCGGTCGCCACCATCGTCCACACGCCGGACGGGCCGATGCACTTCCAGGAGTTCTGGGTCGGCCGGAACGGGGAGCCGACCGTCGAGGACGTCGAGTTTCGCGGTGCCGGGGACGCGGCGCCGACCGACGCCGTTCGCGACGCCCTCGCGGCACCGGTCGTCGTGGGGCCGTCGAATCCGGTGACGAGCATCGGGCCGATGGTCGCCCTCGACGGCGTCCGGGAGGCCCTCGACGCGACGACGGTCGTCGCCGTCTCGCCGTTCGTCGAGGACCGCGTCTTCTCCGGTCCGGCCGGGAAACTGATGCGCGCGGTCGGGCACGACCCGTCGACCGCAGGCGTCGCCGCGGCGTATCCCTGGGCCGACGCGTTCGTCCTGGACGAGGACGACGGCACCGAACTCGACCGGCCCGTCGTACGAACCGACACTGCGATGGACGGCCCCGCGGACGCCGAGCGCGTTGCCGGCGCCGTCCGCGAGGCACTCGGGGTGGTCGGATCGTGAGGGGGCGCTCGCCGTGACCGATCCTGGCTTCGGACCGCGCGTCGCCGCCGCCAGCTTGAGCGGCCAGTCGGACGCGGACTGGGCCCGCGCCGCCGCGCCGCACGTCGGCGCAGCCTTCCTCGGGGGCATCGCACTTGACGAGCCGACCCGGGCGGCCGCCCGACACATGGTCGACCGCGACCGCGAGGAGTTCCTCCCGGCAGACCCCGTCGCCTTCGTCGACGACCAGTTGCAAAAACTGGCTGACGTCCCCCTCCAGCCGGCGGTCAACGTCCGAGCCGTCGAGCACGACCCGCTCGCCCGGGCAGCGGCGGTCTGTGCAAGCCACGAGGCTATCCTGGAGGTCAACGCCCACTGTCGCCAGGCGGAGATGTGTGCGGCCGGGGGCGGCGAATCGTTGCTTCGCGACACCGAGCGGCTCTGCGAGTCGGTCAGCGTCGCCGCGGGTGCCGGCCCGCGCGTCTCGGTGAAGGTCCGGGCGGAGGTCCCCGGCGTCGACCTCCCGGCGCTCGCAGCCGCCCTCGAGGAGGCCGGTGCGGATCTGGTCCACGTGGACGCGATGGACTCCGGACCCGTGATCGCCGACGTGGCGGCGGCCACCGACGCCGCGGTCGTCGCCAACAACGGCGTCAGGGACGCCGAAACGGTCCGCGAGTACCTGGGGTACGGTGCCGACGCGGTCAGCGTCGGGCGGCCGAGCGACGACCCGGTCGTCCTCGGTCGCGTCCGCGAGGCGGTCGCGGAGTGGACCGAAACACAGGACGAGTCCGACGCGGCGGTGGAACCGTGAGGTCGACCGTCGAGAACGCCGAGCTGGCCCTCTTGCTGGAGGTTGCCAGCACCCCCAAACCCGGCAACGTGGACCGCGCGCGGGAGTACCCTGACCTCCGGTTCGAACACTTCCTCGCCGGTGCCGTCGGTGCCCGCGAGGGCCTCGTCGCACTCGCGGACCCGGACCGTCCCCTGGGGACCGCCTTCGAGCGGGCCGTGGCGGGGATGAGCCAGCAGTCCGGCGGCAACACGCAGTTCGGTGCAGTCCTGCTCCTCGCGCCGCTCGTTCGTGCCGTGGCTCGTGGCGACTCCCTTCCCGAGGGGGCGGGTGCGGTCGTCGAGGCGACGACCGTCGACGACGCCGTGGCGTTCTATACCGCCTTCGACCACGTCGACGTCGCCGTGGACGACCCCCCTGCAGACGCAGCCGACCTGAACGTTCGCCTGGGGAGCGATGCCGAGCCGGCGATTCGGGATCGCGACCTCACGCTGGCCGACGTGCTGGCCCTGAGCGCCGAGCGAGACGGCATCGCCGCGGAGTGGGTCGGCGGATTCGAACGGACGGTCGCGGCCGCCGCGGCCATCGAATCGCGGGACGGGCCGGTGACAGACCGCGCCGCCTCGGCGTACCTCGACCTGCTCGCGGCCGAGGTCGACACCTTCGTCGTCACCCAACACGACAGGGAGACGGCCCTCGCGGTTCGCGACCGTGCCCAGGCGGTCACCGACGGCGAGGAGGCCGTCGAGGCGTTCGCACGGGACCTCGTCGACCGCGGAATCAACCCCGGGACGACCGCCGACCTGATCGCCGGCGGCCTCTTCGTCGCGCTCTCGCGCGGCCTGGAGGTGTGATTCGTGGCCGACGCCGACTGGCCGGTCGACCTCCGGGGCGTCACCGAAACGGTGGTGACGACTCTCGGGCCGAACGAGCGGTGGAACGTCGCCGTGCTGGGCGTCCACGCCCCGGCGGACCCCGACGCGGTTGCCACGGCCCGGACGTGGGGACAGACCAGGACGCGGCGCAACTTCGCGGATCGAGGCGAGGGCTACGTGCAGTTCACCGCCGACCCCGAGACGTTCGCCAGAGCGGCGCTGACAATCGTCGAGGTCGACGACCCGATCCTCGACAGTGCCGACGCCTGGGCGCGGGCAGCAGTCGAGCGACGCGACGCCGGGCAGGACGGTGACGCCGAGTGGATCGACTGGGCCCTGACACCGATCGAATCGACCGTCGCCCGTCGCACCGTTCCGACGACGAACCGCGGCTACGGCGCCGTGATCGAGGCGACCGTCGCAGCCTCGCGGCTGGACGTTGATGCCTACGACCGCCCGGCTCTCGAATCCCGCCTCTCCTTCCTGGCCGACGTCATCGAGACGTGCGGCGGGCCGGCGGAGCGCCGGGCCCTCGCGGTGATCCGCGAGGCGGTGGAGTGGTAGCGCCGGCCACGATCCGGCTGGACTGCCGTCACGGCTCCGGTGCGTACCAGGCCAGGGCCACCCCGACGCCACCGAGGGCACCGGCGAGGCCGAACGCCAGGTCGTAGCCGGCGGTATCGATGACGAATCCGCCGACGATCGGCGAGAGAAACGCCCCCGCGAGGCCGACGCCCGTCAGGAAGGCGACCGCCGTGGCGGCGACCGCCGGGTCCACGAGTTCGCGGACGTACGCGAAGGCGAGACCCAGACACAACTGGATGGAGAAGCCGGCGAGCAGCAGGGCGGCGATGACCACCGGCAGTCCCGGGAGGAGGGTGAACACCGCGACGATTGGCGTCGAAACGAGGAACGCGCCGAGCAATACCGGTCGCCGTCGGCCCTCGAACACCCGATCGGAGAGGATCCCGCCCCCGGCCCGCGAAACGACGCCGACGGCCGGAAAGAGTGCGACGACGAGACCGCTGGCGCCCAGGGAGAGACCCAGTTCATCTGTCATGTAGGATGGCCCCCAGCTGTTGACGAACAGGTACAGCGCGTAGGCGAGAAAGCCCAGCCCGGCCACGAGCCAGACGGCCCGCTTCGTGACGACGGCGCGAAAGTCGGCCACCGAGGGCGCCGCTCCCTCGCTCGCGTACCCAAGTCCGCTGCTCCCGATCCAGAAGGGAACGAGCCCGACCACGGCGAGGCCTGCGAAGGCCGGGAAGATGAACGGCCACCCGACTGCCGCGGCGATGACGGGGCTTCCCGCCTGGCCGAGCGCGAAGCCGATCGGGCCGCTGGCCGTGAAGGCCGCGACCGCCGTCGCCTGGCGGTCGGCGGGGAACGCCCGGCCGACGATGTCGATCGCCGCGTTCCAGACGAAGATGTAGGCGATGCCACCCAGGACCCGAGAGGCGAGGAGCGACGGGAAGGCGCTCGCGCTCGCGGCCCGCCAGCCCCAGAGTCCGGCGAGCAAGAGGAGGCCCACGGCCGCGACGGTCACCGTCCGGGAGTTCGTCCGGTCGAGGACGGCGCCGGCGGGCAGGCTCACGACGACGGCGGTCCCGAACATCACGCCCACGAGCATCCCCGCGGCAGACGGCCCGACGCCCAGGGAGTCGCGGATCAGTGGCGTCACGCTCGCCGGGGCGAGTTCGTAGGCAGCGAGTGCGGCTGACACGATACTCGCGCCCGCCAGCAGAATCCGGGGCCGCCGTCGCTCGCCCGTCACTAGGTAGGCCCTCCGTTGCCCGAAGCATCAAGGTACTGACCCTGCCGAGCGGTCAGCCGGCCGCGTCCACGCGTCCGGTCCGCGACGCCTTGAGTGACGACTCCTAAAGGTGTCCGGGCTCGTGACGTGGCCGGGCCAGGGCCTGCACTCCGGACCGCCGATCGAACCCTTTTTGCCGGCGTCGTGGTAACGTGGCGGTACTGATGGCCATCAAGCCCGCCTACGTCAAGAAGACGGCGCGACTGCTCCTGGAGCGATACCCCGAGGCGTTCTCCGAGGACTTCGAACAGAACAAGGAACTGGTCCAGCAGTTGACGAACGTTGAGTCAAAGAGCGTCCGCAACCGCATCGCCGGGTACGTCACCCGGAAGCAGGCCGGTCCCGTCGAGGCCTGATCAGGAATTTTGTCGCTGTCGACCGCCCGCCAGCGGGTGCACCGCCCCCGGACCCCACCGGTATTCCAAACTGTTTTGAGGGGTGCTCGCCCTACCGTCGCCCATGACAGTACGTGCGGGAATCTGTGGCGCGACCGGCGCGGTGGGCCAGCGGCTCATCCAGTTGCTCGAACCCCACCCTGACTTCGAAATCGTGGCCCTCACGGCCAGCGACGAGAGCGCGGGGCTGCCCTACCGCGAGGCCGCGAAGTGGCGCATCAACATGCCGATCCCGGACTCCGTCGCCGACATGACCGTCGGTCGGACCACGCCCGAGGACGTCCCCGACGACGTCGACCTGATCTTCTCGTCGTTGCCCTCCGGCGTCGGCGAGCAGGTCGAACCCGAGTTCTGCGAGGCGGGCTACGTCGTCTCGTCGAACTCCTCGAACCACCGCGTCGACGAGGACGTGCCCCTGACCATCCCCGAGATCAACGGCGACCACCTCGACCTGCTCGAGGTCCAGCGCGACGAACGCGGCTGGGACGGCGCGCTCGTCAAGAACCCCAACTGCTCGACGATCACGATGGTCCCGCCGCTGGCGGCCGTCGAGGACGCCTTCGGTCTCGATCGCGTGACCGTCTCGACGCTTCAGGCCGTCTCCGGGGCGGGCTACTCCGGCGTCTCGTCCATGGAGATCATCGACAACGCCATCCCGCACATCGGCGGCGAGGAACAGAAGATGGAGTCCGAGTCGCGAAAGCTCCTGGGCGAGTTCGACGGCGCCGAGGTCCACTGGCTCGACGCCCGCGTCAACGCCTCGTGCAACCGGATTCCGACCATCGACGGCCACCTGGAGAACGTCTGGACGGACACGGTCGAGGACGCCTCGCCCGAGGCCGTCGCCGAGGCGATGGACGAGTACCCCGCGGTCGACCTGCCGAGTTCGCCCGACCATCTGATCCACGTCTTCGACGAGCCCGATCGGCCCCAGCCCCGGCTCGACCGGGATCGCGAGAACGGCATGGCCGTCTCCGCGGGCGGCTTCCGGGAGACGGAGGGCGGGGTGCAGTTCAACTGCCTCTCGCACAACACGATGCGCGGGGCGGCCGGCGCGTCCGTTCTCAACGGCGAACTGCTCCTCGAACGCGGCTACGTCTGAGGCCGTTTCCCGACCGGCGACGGGGTTCGCTTCCACGCCTTCCAGGAGCCCGACCAGCAGGTGGGTTCCGTCCCCGGTGCGCCCGCACCGACGAACCCGCCGCGTTCCGGGCCAGGGCTGACGGTCGGCAGTCGCGCGTCGGACGGAACCGTTCACCTGTCGCGCAGACAACTGTTTTCAGTGTGCGAAAACACCGTTGCCTTCTTGCGGTTTGTACCGAACGCCGTCCTGAACAGTTTGGAAGCGGAGATACCTTTATAGTCCCCTCTCTCGCTACTGTGGGAGTACCCATGGTGGGGGACCAACTGACGGTGCTCGTCACCGACGACGACCGCGGCGTCCGACGACTGTTCGCGGAGTGGCTTTCCGAGGACAACGAGGTGGTGACGGCCGCGGACGGCGAGGCGGCGCTGTCGGCGCTGTCGCCTGCCGTCGACGTCGTCTTTCTCGACCGGGAGATGCCGGGCCTGTCGGGATCCGAGGTGGCCCAAGAGATCGCAGCGGCCGACGTCGATCCGCACGTCGTCGTGGTGAGTTCCAGGCGGGTGGACGCCGACATCGTCGACGCGCCGATCGACGGGTACGTCCGAAAGCCCGCCAGCGAATCGGACCTGCGCCGCGTCCTCCAGGAGTACCGGACTCGGGACGAGTACCAGACCTCCCTCGACGAACTGTTCGCCCTCACCGCGAAACTCGCGGCCATCGAAGCTGACGTCCCCCCGGAGCAACTGGCGGACGACGAGCAGGTCCGCCGGCTCCGCTGGCTGGTCGCCGAAAAGCGGGCCGAGGTCGACCACGCCCTCTCCCGGACCCGGGCAGACTGGTCGACGGTGTTTCGAACGTGTGGTGACCAGGCGGACCCGCCCGCGCAGAAACAGTTCTGACGCGACCGCGGCCAATCGAGGCCGGATGGCAGTCTATTTAATCCACGGGCTGACAGGGTAGCGGTATGGAACGCGTTGACGTTGCCGTCGTCGGCGGCGGGCCCGCGGGCACCGCCGCTGCCCGGGCGGCCGCCGAGGGCGGCGCCGACGCGCTCGTACTCGAGCGAGGCGTCCCCCGCGACGACCGGGGCCCGCTCGGGCCGGACTCGACTGACGCGGCCGGGATGCTCGACTACTGGCTCGAGATCATGGACGTCGAAGCGGCCGAGATTCCCGACGACGTGATTCTCAGCCGCCTCGACGGCGCCGAGTTCGTCGGTCCCTCGACGTCGATCACCATTCGCGACACCGGTCAGCCCGCCGCCTACCCCGACTTCGGCTTCGCCTTCCACCGCGCGCGCTTCGACGACTGGCTCCGCGAGGAGGCCGAGGCCGCCGGTGCCACCTACCGCGTCGGCGACAGCGTCACCGACGTCGAGACCGATCCCGCTGGCGACCCGCGCCACCGCCTGACCCTCTCGAACGGCGAGAGCGTCGGGGCCGACCACCTGGTCCTCGCAGACGGCCCCCAGCGGACCGTCACGACCGGCGTCCTCGACCAGTTCATGTCGGCGGGCCGCAGCGTCTCGGACCTGCTGGCCTCGACGCGGGCCAACCACATCGCCTACCAGGAACACCGCCGCGTGCCCGAGGAACTGTTCGAGCCCCACCTGCTGAAGTTCTGGTGGGGCCTCATGCCCGGGCACACGGCCTACCCCTGGATCTTCCCGAACGACGACAACGTGGCCCGGATCGGCCTGACGATGCCCATCGGCCTCGACGTGGACGACTACGACCGGAGCGAGTGGGCGCTGCTCCGCGAGGACGACGAGTCGATCCCGCGGGGCGGCGAGTACATTCGCCGGCTCCTCGAACGGGAGTACCCCGACTACGACCTCGCGGACTTTCCGCTCGTCGAGGACCGCGGGAAGCAGGGCGGGACCGAGACCTACCCCATCTCCTCGACGCGCCCGATCGAGTCGCCGACGGGTGCCGGCATCGCCGTCGTCGGCGGTGCCATGGGAGCGACGTCGGCCTTCCACGAGGGCGGTGACCACGTCGCCGTGCGCACGGGGACGATCGCTGGCGAACTCGCGGCGGCCGACCGGCTGGAGCGCTACAACGACGCCTGGCAGGCGGCGATCGGCGACGAGGTGCTCCGGAACGTGGCGATGGCGGACCTCGTTCACGACTTCGGGCCGGCCGACTGGGACCGGACCTTCGGCGCCGTCGACCACATGCTGAACCGCGGCTCCTATAGCCCGCGGCGGCTCCTCCGGTCCGGGGTCACGGGGCTCCGCCTGTGGGCGCGCTACAAGTGGACCAAGCGTGGCTTCCGGGACGGCGCCTACGTCCAGTTACGCGAGGACGAGTACACGATCTGAGGCCGGCCGTCACTCCTCGAGGCGTTCGGCTGCGGCGTATTCGGCCCCGTAGACCACGTCGACCAGTTCCTCGCTGTCGGGGTCGACGAGCATCCAGACCTCGTCGGCGTCCATCTCCGCGGTGGCTCGCGCGCGGAACTCCCCCTCGACGTCGCCGAGCGGATCCCGGACCTCGGCGGTCGAGAGCGGTTTGAGCCGACGGATCAGGTAGTCCTCGTCCTCGGTGAGCGGGACGGTCGCGCGGAACTGCTGCTTTTCGGACTCCACGAAACCACAGTTCGCACACGACCACCCCGAGACCACCTGCTGGAGTCGCGACACGTAGATGACGCGCAGGTCGTCGCCACACTCCGGACAGGGCCGGTCGCTCACCTCGATGGTCACCGAATCCCTCCCGGGACGCGGGGCAGTTTCGACACGGTCGCCTGGACGGCGCCGGGCGTCACCAATCTATCGGCTCGACGACGAAGAGGTGATCCGCACGACGGTGAAGGGGCGGCCCCACCCGCTCTCAGTCCGCGGCCGCGGCTGAGCGCGCCCGGTCGGCGGCGTCCCCGAGGGCGCGCTCCGCGTAGACCGAGAGGAGTTGCTCGCGGAACTCCGCGGAGGCCTGCGGGTCCTCCATCATCGTCGCGTCGGCGAGGTCTGCGGTGGCTCCGGCGGCGGCCGCCTCGATAGTCGCTTCGTCGAGGGACTCGCCACCGAGAGCGTCTTCGACCGATTCGAGCCGAATCCCGTGGTCGACGACGCCGTTCGCGGCCACGCTCGCGTCCGCGACGGCGTCGCCGTCGAGTTCGATCTGAGCCGCCACGCCGACGATGGCGTAGCCCGAGGAGGGACTCGCTCGCTTTGCGTAGGCGCCGACGGCGTCGCTGGCTTTCGGGACCTCGACGCGGGTGAGGAGCTCGTCCGGGCCCACGTCGGTCGCGAACATCCCGAGGAAGAAGTCGTCCGCAGCCACCGTGCGCTCGCCGTCGCGGCCCTCGAGGACGAGGGTCGCGTCGGCGGCGATGACGGCGCCGGGCAGATCCGAGGCCGGATCGGCGTGGGCGACGTTGCCCCCGATAGTGCCGCGGTTTCGGACCTGGCGGTCACCCACGGCGCCCGCCGCTTCCGCGAGGACGGGCGCCGCCTCCGCTACGAGCGAGGAGTTCGTGACGGTCGCGTACGTGGTCGTCGCGCCGATGGCGACGGCATCCCCGTCGTCATCGATGCCGGACATCCCGTCCACCTCACTGATATCGACGAGCACGTCCGGGCTCGCGAGACCGCTCTTCATCGTCGGGAGGAGGCTGTGGCCGCCAGCCAGGATCTCCGTCTCCGCGTCGCCGTGTTCCTCGAGCAAGTCGAGTGCGTCGCCGACGCTGGTCGGGCGGTAGAGGTCGAAGTCGTCGGGGTACATCAGTTCTCACCTCCGTCGGCGGCCGCGATGGCACGCCAGACCCGCTCACCGGTCAGTGGCATGTCGAGGTGGTCGATGCCCAGCGGCTCCAGGGCGTCGGTGACTGCGTTGACCACGGCCTGTGGCGCGGCGATGGTGCCGGCCTCGCCGACGCCCTTGACCCCCAGCGGGTTGTGGGGGCTCTCGGTCACGGTGTGGGCGGTCTCCATCTCCGGAACGTGGATGGCTTTCGGGACGGCGTAGTCCTGCATCGAGCCAGTGGTGAGCGTCCCGTTGTCGTCGAACTCGGCGCCCTCGTAGAGCGCCTGGCCGATGCCCTGGGCGACGCCGCCGTGGATCTGTCCCTCGACGATCTTCGGGTTGATCTGGGGGCCGACGTCGTCGACCGCGAGGTAACGCTCGATCTCGACGTCGCCGGTGTCCGGGTCGACCTCGACGATCGCGACGTGCGTGCCGAACGGGAAGACGAAGTTCTCCGGGTCGTAGAAGGACGTCTCCTCCAGTCCGGGTTCCATGTCGTCGGGGATGTCGTGGGCCAGGTACGACGCCTGTGCGGCCGCCTGGATGGACATCGAGCGGTCCGGCGCGCCCGCGACGTGGAACTCGCCGTTCTCGAACTCCAGGTCGTCCTCGCTGGCCTCCAGTTGATGGGCCGCGATCTGCTGGGCCTTGTCGACGATCTTCATCGCGGACGTGGCCAGCGCGGAGCCGCCGACGGCCGCCGAGCGCGAGCCGTAGGTGCCCATGCCCTGCGGGATCTCGTCGGTGTCGCCCTCGACGATCTCCACGTCGTCGTAGTCGATGCCGAGGACGTCCGAGACGATCTGGGCGAAGGTCGTGTCGTGACCCTGACCGTGGCCCGACGTGCCCACGTAGGCAGTGACCGTCCCCGATGGGTGCATCCGGACGTTGCTCGACTCCCAGAGGCCCGCCTGGGCGCCGAGTTCGCCGACGAGCTGGGAGGGGGCCAGGCCACAGGCCTCGATGTACGACGAGAAGCCGATGCCGAGGTAGCGTCCCTCCTCCCGAGCCTGCTGCTGGCGTTCGCGAAACGCCTCGTAGTCGATCCGCTCGAGGGCCTCGTCGAGTGTCTTCTCGTAGTCACCGCTGTCGTAGACCACCGCGACCTGCGTTTCGAAGGGGAAGGCGTCGTCGGCGACGAAGTTGTGTCGTCGGAACTCGGCGGGGTCCATCCCCACTTCCCTCGCGCCGAGGTGCATCAGTCGCTCGACGACGAACGAGGCTTCGGGGCGGCCGGCTCCCCGGTAGGCGTCGACGGGCGGGACGTTCGTGAACGCACCCTGGACCGAGCAGTGGATCGCGGGGATGTCGTACTGCCCCGAGAGCAGCGTGCCATAGAGGTACGTCGGCACGGCCGGGGCGAACGTCGAGACGTACGCGCCCATGCTCGCCTTCGTGTCGACGCGCAGGCCCGTGATCGTCCCGTCCTCGTCCATCGCGAGTTCGCCCCGCGTGGCGTGGCCCCGACCCATCGCGTCGGTCACGTAGGTCTCGGTCCGCGTTGCCTGCCACTTCACCGGTCGCTCGGTCTGCATGGCGGCCCACGAGGTCAGCGCCTCGTCGGGGTAGTGGTGGATCTTCGAGCCGAACCCGCCGCCGACGTCCGGCGCCTCCACGTGGAGTTTGTGCTCGGGATGTCCGATGACGCCCGACAGCAACAGGCGGTGGAGGTGGGGGTTCTGCGAGGTCATCCGAAGGTCGAGGTCCCTCGTGGACGGGTTGTAGTCCGCGACGGCCGCCCGCGGCTCCATGGCGTTGGGGATCAACAGCTGGTTCTCCAGGTCGAGTTCGACCGTATGGGCCGCGTCGGCGAAGGCCTCGTCGGTGGCGTCGGCGTCGCCGAGTTCCCAGTCGAAGGCCAGATTCCCTGGCGCATCGTCGTGCAGTTGCGGCGCGTCGTCGGCCAGCGCGTCGGCCGGGTCCGTCACCGCGTCCAGGGGTTCGTACTCGACGTCCACGCGGTCGGCTGCGTCGTTGGCAGTGTACCGGTCCTCGGCGAGCACGATGGCGATCCCGTCGCCCTGGTGGCGGACCGCCTCGTCGGCGAGGATCGGGTGGTCGACGACCGTGAGCGTGTCGAGCAGCCAGCCCGTCGGGACGTTGAACGGCGCCTCGCCGGGCGTGTCCTCGCGGACGAGGTCGTCGTGGGTGTAGACGCCGACGACGCCGTCGACGGCCTCGGCGGCCGACGTGTCGACGTCCTCGATGCGGGCGTGGCCGTGCTGGCTCCGGTGGACGGCCATGTGGAGCATCCGGTCCTCCCGGATGTCGTCCGTGTACTCGGCGTCGCCCGAGAGCAAGGCGGGGTCCTCACGTCGCTGGACGGCAGACCCGAATATCTCGTCCGGGTCGACCTCGCTGGCACGGATCGTCTGGACGCCTTCGGGACGGGGATCGTCCTCCTCGGTGGCCATCAGTCGTCACCTCCCGCTGGCTCCGCGGCCATCTCTCCCGCGGCGTTCTCCACTGCACGGACGATGTTCTGGTAGCCCGTGCACCGACAGAGGTTGCCCTCCAGGGCGTGGCGGATTTCCTCGCCGTCCGGGTCGGGATTGTCCTCGAGGAACTCCGTGGCGGTCATCATCATGCCAGGCGTGCAGTACCCACACTGCAGGCCGTGTTCCTCCTGGAAGCCAGTCTGGATCGGATGAAAGTCGCCGTCCTCGGCGAGGCCGGCGACGGTCGTGATCTCGGCCCCGTCGGCGCGGGCAGCGAGCTCCGTACAGGACTTGACCGCCTCGCCGTCGACGAGGACCGTACAGGCGCCGCACATGCTCGTCTCGCACCCGACGTTCGGGCCGGTGTACCCGAGCTCGTCCCGTAGCGCGTGGACGAGGAGGGTGCGCGATTCCACCGTGAGATCGTGGTCTGTGCCGTTTACTGTAAGCGTGATGTCGTGTTCCGTCATGTCGTGTCCTCCTGCGCGTCAGCCCCCGGGCCCGAACAGTCGCTCGGGCCTGCACACCGCCCCGGCCCCGGGCACCGCTTCACCGCCCGCTGGGAGCCCTCGCCGCCGTCTCGCGATCGGGACTGCGTGACCGTCTCAGTTGCTGACGCATCGATCGTGCGGGTACCACTGCGTTCCATAGGGTCCCCCGGAGGCCCTCGGAGCCCTCCAGATCCCACCTCGGACCGCGACGTCAAAGAGTTTGTCCTGCGGTAACAACTCTCAGTACCACGCCGGGTCCCTCAGCGTGTCGATGGGGTATCGCCCGGCCGATTCCACACTCGCGACGTCGAACCGCCCGCCGACTGGCACTCGGAACGGAAATTTCCCCGAGCGGGACAAGCGTTAAGTGTGGTAACGTGTAACACACAGTCGGAGCCCTGGTGAGCGGGGCTTCCGGCGGGAAGCACCGCCGTGCATTCCGGCACTTGGTACCATTCCACGAGGAAGCGCACACCGGGCGCCGTTCGGCCGGCGGCGCCCTCGGCCCGTTCTTTCGCCACGTGACGTCCCGACCAGTTTCACCCCGGTTCGTGAAGGTTAACGGTCGGGCGCCCCCAGTATCGAGCATGGCACGGGCCGCCAGACTGCCCGGCGCCCCGGAGCCCGACGACCGGGTCGTCTGTCACGTCGACATGGACTGCTTCTACGCGGCCTGCGAGCGACTGCGCGAACCGGCCCTCCGCGGCGAACCCGTCGTCGTCGGCATGGGGTTCGAACCCGGCGAGACCATCGGCGCCGTGGCGACCGCGAGCTACGAAGCACGCGCGTACGGGGTCGAGAGCGCCCAACCCATCTCCGAGGCCCTGGAACGCCTGCCCCGGAAGATCGACGCCGCCGAGGACCCGGACCGCGACGTGGCCGAAGCCGGCTTCTACCGGCCCGTCGACATGGACTACTACCAGTCCGTGGCCGCCGACGTGAAGGCGATCCTCCGGGAGCGCGCCGCGACGATTCGCGAGGTGAGCGTCGACGAGGCGTACCTCGACGTGACCGACCGGGTGGACTGGAACGAGAGCGACCCACGTACCTTCGGCCGAGGACTCAAAGACGCAATCGAGGAGTCCGTCGGCGTGACGGCGAGCGTCGGCGTCGCCCCGAGCAAGAGTGCCGCGAAGATCGCCAGCGACCACGACAAACCCGACGGCCTCGTCGTGGTCCGCCCCGGCGAGGTCCGGGAGTTCCTCGCGCCCCTCGACGTCGAGGAAGTCCACGGCATCGGTCCGGTCACTGCTGCGGAGCTCCGGGGGATGGGCGTCGAGACGGCCGGTGATCTCGCGGCGGCCGACCCCGACGTGATCGAGGACCGCTTCGGCGACCGCGGACTCGAGGTTCACCGCTACGCCCGTGGCGAGGACGACCGCGCGGTCGAGCCCGTGGGGAAACCCAAGAGCCTCTCGCGGGAGTCGGCCTTCGCGGAGGCCACGAGCGACGACGCGCGCAAGCGCGAGCGCGTTCGCGGCCTCGCCACCGCCGTCGCCGAGCGCGCGGCCCGCAAGGACGCCCTCTACCGCACGATCGGCATCAAGGTCGTGACGCCGCCTTACGACGTGAACACGCGGGCACGATCGCTCCCCGGCCCCGTCGAGGACGCCGACCTGGTCCGCGAGATCGCGCTGGACCTGCTGGGGGAGTTCGAGGGCAACCGCGCCCGCAAGCTCGGCGTGCGGGTCTCGAATCTCACCTTCGCCGACGAGGCCCAGGCGAGTCTCGAGTCCTGGGACGACGAAGCTAGCGGGGATAGCGAGGCGGGCGGGGACGGCCAGGACGACGCAGCCGACGGCGACCGCCACCGGCCGGACCGACCACGGCGACGCGACCGCCAGCTCTCGCTGGGCGAGTTCGAATCCGGGTGACTGGGCCCCACCGAACGATCCATCCGTCAGCTCACGCCGCTCTCCAGGTTCTCTAGGAGTTTTCCCACGAACAGGCCGAGGCGCGGCGAGATGTCGTCGTCTGCCGTCGGCTCGGCCGGCTGCGCCCGGAGGGTCTCGACGAACCGCTCCGAGTGGGTCATGGCCTGCATCATGTCGGCCACGTCGACGACGAGGCCCTCGTCGGAGGTGTCCATGCCCGGGTGGCGTTCTTTGGCCTCGTCGGAGTAGCTGATCGTCCAGGCCGGGCCGCCGACCACGTCGAGCGCGTCGTCGAGGGCCCCGACTTCGAGTGGCCCGTCGGGCGTCCCGACGTAGATCGTGCCCTCCTCGACGTGGGTCTCGAACCGTGCCATCCTGTCCTCGGGGGAAGCGTTTCGCGAGGACGGCCTTAAACGTTCGAGACCCGGTGTGGTCGTCCTGCAGGCTGTACAGCCCGGCCGTCTGTCGCGCGTCTGACTGACTGTTATGGGACGGGCCGTGCCACGTGGGTGCAACGAATGGCCAGAAACGAGCAGATCACGGTCGCCCAGACCACGGCCGGGAAGGGGGCCAGCGGCCGACAGGGACGCGACGTCTCCCTGCCGGTCGTCGAACTCCTGACCGGCCGCGGCTTCGTGACCGGCAAGTCGGGATCGGGTAAGTCCAACACCGCGAGCGTCGTCGCCGAGGAACTGCTGGACAGCGGCTTCGGCCTGCTGATCGTCGACGTCGACGGCGAGTACTACGGCCTCAAGGAGGAGTACGAGATCCTCCACGCCGGCGCCGACGAGGAGTGTGACGTCCGCGTCACGCCCGACCACGCCGAGAAACTGGCCACGCTCGCCCTGGAGCGCAACGTCCCGATCATCCTCGATCTCTCCTCGTTCCTGGAAGACGAGGCGGCCGAAGCGGTCCTGACGGCCGTCGCGAAACACCTCTTCGCGAAGGCGAAAAAACAGAAACAGCCCTTCCTGCTCCTCGTCGAGGAGGTCCACGAGTACATCCCCGAGAACGGCTCCGTCGGCGAGGCGGGGAAGATGCTCATCAAGATCGGCAAGCGCGGGCGCAAACACGGCCTCGGCGTCTGTGGCATCTCCCAGCGCCCGGCCGACGTCAAGAAGGACTACATCACCCAGTGCGACTGGCTCGTCTGGCACCGCCTCACCTGGAACAACGACACGAAGGTCGTCCGCAGAGTACTGGACGGCGAGTACGCGAGCGCGGTCGAGGACCTGGACGACGGCGAGGGCTTCCTCGTCACGGACTGGTCCGACCGCGTCCGGCGGGTGCAGTTCAACCGCAAGCGGACCTTCGACGCCGGTGCGACGCCAGGTCTCGACGACTTCGACCGTCCCGACCTCAAGAGCGTCAGCGACGACCTCGTCGAGGAACTCGCCACCATCAGCGAGGAGCGCCAGGCCCACGAGGACCGCCTCGCCGATCTGCGCGAGACGCTCGACGAGAAGAACTCCCGTATCGCTGAACTCGAGGCGGAACTCCAGGACGCCCGCGACCTCAGTCGCATGGCCGACCAGTTCGTCGACGCCATGCTCGCTCACGTCGAGGGCGCAGCACCCGGCCGGACGGAACGCGAGCGCCAGCGGGCGAGTCGGCGTCGGACCGAGGGCAACCGCGCGGACGCCGAGTCCGGGCCGGACGCCGCTTCTCCCGACACCGAGTCCACGACCGATAATGACTACGACGGGGCCACGGACGAAGACGCGATGGCCGCGTTCGGTGCGATGATGGACGACGGCCCCGCGGCCACGAGTGCGGGCGAGGTCCGATCCAACGGTGCGTCGCCCGATGCGGGTGGTGACGGCGACGCCGCCGACGCGGGCGACGACGGGGACGGTGCCTTCGAGGGGCTCGCTGCACTCGCGGGCCTGGACGAGGAGGGGGACGACGAGCGGAGCACGTCGGATGCGAACGCGACCGAGTCGGACGCGGCCCGCACGACCGGCACCCCGGCGGCTGCGGACGGGGGACTCACCGTCGGGTCGTTCACCACGGAGATACGCCACTTCCAGCAGGGCGCCAGCGCGCCCGTCGCCGACAGGGACGTCCGGATCCGGCGGTCCTCGGACGCAGACCGCCCCTCGCCGGTCGAGGAGGCGGCTGCCGCGATGGCCGACCTCGACGCGGTCGCACTCGCGATGACCGCCATCTACCGCGACGAGGGGCCGGCGACCCCCGAGGAGGTGTTCCGCGAGGCGTCGGGCACCACCGATCGAGTGACTGCCTACGCTCGCAACCGCGCGCTTCGACGCGCCGGATTGATCGAGCACGTCGGTCGCGGGCACTACGACTACTGCCTGCGGGACTCGCTCGACGCGGCACTCGCCGACGACGAGCGGACCTCCACTGCCGGCGTCTACGCTCGCGACCTGGAACAGCAGTTCCTCGACTGACCGGGCGTCGTCGCTACGTTACAGCGGGTCGACGAGGTCCCGGAGCGCCGCGGCGGGATCGTCGGCCTTGGCGACACCGCTGGCCAGCAGCACGCCGTCGGCGCCGAGGTCACTCGCGGCGACGACGTCCTCGCCCGTCGATATCCCGGCGCCACAGTAGACGTCGACCGAGGGGTCCACCTCGGCCGCCGCCGCGACCGCCCCGCGGACTATCTCGGGGTCGGCCTGGCTGACCGGCGTCCCGGTGCCGATGAGTTCGGGGGGTTCGACGGCGACGGCGTCCGGGCCGAGGGCCGTCGCAGCGGCGACCTGCTCGGGATTGTTCGCACAGACGACGGTGTCGAGGCCGACCCGGTCGGCCGCACGCAGCCCGGCGTCGACGTCCGCCAGTTTCAGCCGGTGCTCGGAGTGGTTCAGCAGCGTCCCGGTCGCGCCGGCGTCGTCGACCGCCTCGGCGAGCGTACTCCCGGTGTGGCTCCCGTGGGCGACGGGGCTGACGTGCTGGGCCCACGTCACCGCGCCCGTCGCTGCCACCGTCGAGAGGTGGGCGGCCTGTGGCGCGACGGCCACCTCGACGCCGGACTCCTCGCTGACGGTGGCTGCGGCGTCGGCGACCGCGGTCGGATCGCACGGGTAGGCCTTGAGGTTCACGAGAACGAACATACCCCAGGGACCGACCGGCCGCCGGATATAGGTTGTGAGTCCCCTGCGTCAGGAGTCCTTGCGCTCGACGACGTCGCCGAGCGTGTACTCGCCCGTCGAGGAGCCACCAGACCACTCCTCGCCCGCAGCGCTGCCCCCGGCACCGAGGTCGACCTCCAGGGCGCGCTCGAGCTTTTGCTGGACGTCGTCGCTCGGCAGGATGTCGCCGTGTTCGAGCTTGCGGATGAGGCTGGCCTTTTCGTTGAGTTGCTTGGCCAAGTCCTCCTGGCTCAGGCCGGCCGCCTCGCGGGCCTCGCGGAGGCGCTCGTCGTAGTCCTGCGCGAGTTCCTCGATGTCGTCGTACATGTCGCTCTGGCCCCCACCGCCGCCACTCCGCCCCGACCCGGTGGTGCCACCGCCCGACGTGGACGAGCCGGAGGAACTCGAGGACTCCGACGACCCCGTCGAGTACTTGGTCGACGTGCTGCCGGAACTCCCCGTCTGCACCTCGGTGCCGAAGTCGGTGCAGTCGTCACAGACCTCGAGCTCCGCGCCCTCGATCTTGACCGTCTTCGGGCTCGACGTCTCCGCCCCGCACATCTCACACGATACCATGCACTGTCCTTGACCAGCCCGCCGCATAAATCGCACGCCACCGCCGTCAGCGCAGTGCGACCATCGCGCCGTAGAACCGCTGGATGGCGGTGACGTGTCCGACGACCGCCAGGACGACGAGCAGCCAGCCCACCAGTCCCAGTCCCGCGTAGGACGGGCTGCGGAAGGCTGCGAGCACGCCAACGACCCCGATCAGCGCCAGGCGGTCGGCACGGCCGACGAGGCCGCCGTAGACCCGGTCGAGGTCGACCGCCTGTGCCTGCGTCCCGAGGTACGAGGTCATCAGGACGCCGGTTACGGCCGCGAACCCGAGCACGTACGACTCGATCCCGGCGGCGAGGCCCGCGATCACGACGATGTCCGCGTAGCGGTCGAGGACGTGGTCCAGGAAGTCGCCCGCAGGCGAGTCGACCGCCAGCTCTCGCGCGACGGCGCCGTCGAGCAGGTCGAGCCAGCCGTTGCAGAAGACGAGCACCGCTCCGACCAGGTAGAAGAGGGCCCGATCGCCAGCAAGGACGAAGGCGCCGCCAGCGGCGATCGCGAGACCGAAGGCGAGGACGCTGATGCCGTCGGGGGTCAGGCCGACGCGGACCGCGCCCGCGACGAACGGTCGCAGGAGCCGATCAGCCAGCGGGCGGAGGCGGTCCAGCGTCATAGGTAGTCTATAAACGAGACCGTCCCGGCGCTCGGGTCGCGTGCTCCCGCGATCACCGCCTCGATTGCCGCAGCGACCGCGTCCGGATCCCGGTCTGTCGTGTCGATCTCGTAGACGTTCTCCGTGCCGTGGCCGGCCACGGCCTCGGCGAGGACCACGTCGAGGGCCTCGCTCTCGGCGTTCTCCCGGGCCTTCGCGTCGGGTTCGCCGCGCTCGTCGAACCGCCGTTCGAGTTCCTCTGGGTGACACCGGAGGACCACGACGCGGTCGACGTCGAGGTGGTGGGCCAGGTGCGACTCGACGAGCACGTCCTCGCGCCCCTCGAGCCAGTCGTCGACCGCGTCGAGGTCGGCCACGAGCGAGTCGCGCTCCTCGTCGGTGCCGGTCGTCAGCCCCTCTTCGCGGATCACGTCGTTGAGGTGGACGACGGTCAGTGACGAGTCGAGTCGCTCGGTCGCCGTCGTCTTGCCCGTCCCCGGCGTGCCGGTCACGGCGACTCGCACGCGGCGATCACCTCGTTGAGGACCGACACCGCACGCCGGGTTTCTGCCTCCGTCCCACAGGAGATCCGGACGCAGGCCGGCAGGCCGAAACTCCCGCAGTCGCGGACGATCACGCCCTCCCGTCTGGCGGCGTCGACGACGCGCTCGGCGTCGCCGACCGCCGCCATGACGAAGTTGCCCCCGCTTTCCCACGTCGGGGCCGCGAGTTCTTCGCGCATGTAGTCCCGCGCCCAGCGTGCCGTCTCGACGGACCGCTCGACGTGGGCCTCGTCCTCGAGTGCGGCCAGGCCGGCGAAGCAGGCCAGGCCGTTGACGGCGAAGGGCGTGTTGACGCGGTCGTAGGCGTCGGCCCACGGATCCGGAACCAGCGCGTAGCCCAGGCGGAGCCCGGCCAGGCCGTAGGCCTTCGAGAAGGTCCGCAACACGGCGACGTCGTCGCGCTCGTCGACCAGCGGCCGGGCGCTCGGCCGCTCGCTGAACTCGCCGTAGGCCTCGTCGACGACGACGAGCGTCTGCTCGTCGGTCTCGGCGGCGAGACGCCGAACCTCCGCGACCGGCATCTCGGAGCCGGTCGGGTTGTGCGGGCTGGTGACGTAGACGATCCGCTCGCCGTCGTAGGCCTCGAGGACGCCGTCGGCGGTCTGGACGAAGTCGTCGGCCTTCGAGAGTCGGTACGATCGCACCTCGCCGTGGTGGTACCGGACGCTCATCGGATAGTAAGCGAATCCGGGCTCCGGGACCAGCGCACCGTCGCCGGGCTCCAGCAGCGCCCGCGAGAGGTAATCGAGGACGCCGTCGCCCCCGGCCCCGAGCCAGACCTGCACCGGGTCGACGTCCCACTCGTCGGCCACGGCAGCCGCGAGGTCGGTGTGGGCCGCCTTCGGGTACGTGTGGGCCTCGGCGGCGTGTTCGCGGATGGCGTCGACCGCCTTCGGACTCGGGCCGTAGGGGTTCTCGTTCGACGAGAGCTTGACGAGGTCGTCCGGGTCGAGGCCGAGCTCCCGGGCGACCTCCTCGATTCCCTGGCCGGCGCGGTAGACGGCGTGGGCCGACAGGTCCCGCGGTTCCATGGTCGCCCAAAACGGGCCACGTGTCTTAAGCGTGCTCACACGGGCCGAGACCCGCACCCTCGCTCGGTCCGAACCGTCCACCTTGAAGGCGGTCGCCCCCGCACCCCCGACATGGCAATCGCCGACGCCGTCGCCGTCGTGTTGCACCTCCTCTTTGCCGGCCTGTGGACGGGAAGCGTCGTCTTCGTCGCGCTCGCCGTCCTCCCGCTCGCCTCGCGGGGTGACATCGACGCCGGACCACTCGAGTCGCTCGCGGGAACGCTCACGACCGTCTCCCGGGCCAGCGCAGTCGTACTCTTCGTCAGCGGCGGTCACATGGCTGCCAGCGAGTACACTGTCGAGAGTCTCACGGGCAGCACGCCGGGCTACCTGGTGCTGGCGATGCTCGGCCTGTGGTTCGTCCTCGCCGCGCTCGTCGAGGTCGGCGCCGCTCGCCTGACCGACGGTGCGAGCCAGAAGAAGGTGCGCGAGCCAGCGAAGGTAGCTCGCCGGCCGCTGCAGGGCGCCGCCCTCGTGTCGCTCCTCCTGCTCCTCGTCGCGGGGTTACTCGCCGGCGGGCTCGCCGCACTGCCCCTCCCGTAGCTTCAAGACGGAGAGCGCGTCCACCACCCACCGTGCCCTGAAACCGCGTCCGGGTCCGGTCGAGGCGGGAGCGTGGCACGCCGGCCCGGCCACGGAGCGCCACCTGTTTGCCAGACGTCGATGGGCTCCACACGGCCCCCTCACAGCTCGGCAGCCACGTGATCGGCCGCCTTGAGTGCCAGCGCCGCGATCGTCAGGGTGGGATTCATCGCGCCGCTGGTCGGGAAGACGCTGCTGGAGGCGACCCACAGGTTCGACACGTCGTGGGTCCGCAATCGCGGCGAGACGACGCTCTCCGAGGGATCCGTTCCCATTCGCGTGGTCCCCATGTGGTGGTAGGCCGGCCCGGTGTCTGCGGGCCCGACGGTCCAGGTCCGGTCGACGCCGAGTTCGTCGAGGATGGCGTGCTGGATCGCATTCGCCCGTTCGATGGTCCGGCGGGTCCGCTCGCCGATCGACCACTGGACGTCCGGGACCGGATTGCCGTGCTCGTCGGTGGTCGACGGGTCGAGCGTCACGCGGTTCTCGGCCCGTGGCGGTTGCCCGACCAATCCGCCCATGGCGATGCTGTGGCCGTAGGCCCGACGGAGGTCCGAGAGGAGCTCGTCACCCCAGGTGTCGCTGTCGAGTGCCAGCTCGACGGGCGAGGGACCGGCGTAATTCAGGAACTCCAGCTTGATCGGTCCGAGCGCTGCGTCCGCTTCGGGAACCACTACGTCGCCCTCCCGCGTTCGAATCGCCTGCCCGGGCTCGTCGTAGAACTGGTGGCTCTCGCTGGTCATGAACCCGACGTGGTTCTGGCGCGTCCGCCGGTCCAGCGTGCCGCCAGAGCCAGCGAAACAGTGCTCCATGAAGTACCGGCCGACCGCGCCGCTCGAATTCGCGAGACCGTCGGGGTGCGACCGGGACTGCGACAGCAACAGGAGCCGTGGCGTCTCGATGCCGCCAGCGGCGAGCACGACGTGGCGGGCTTCCTGCTCGTGGGTCGTTCCGTCCGGCGTGGCGTATTCGACGGATTCGACCCGTCCGCCCAGGTCGTCGGTGGAGAGTCGGTGGACCGGACAGCGGTCCCGTACGTCGGCACCAGCCGACTCGGCTGACGCGATCGTCACGTCGGCGCTGTATTTCGCGCCCGAGGGACAGACCGGCTGGCAGGTCCCGTACCCGACGCACGCCGAGCGGCCGTCCCGTGGCTCGGAGTTTCGCGCGTTGGGGACCGAGTGCATGGCGACTCCCAGTTCCTCGCAGGCCTCGGCGAAGAGGGAGTCGCTGTAGCTCGGCGGGAACGCCGGCATCGGGAAGGGGTCGTCGCGCGGTGACGCGAACGGGTCGTCAGCCGCTCCGGCGACGCCCATGGCGTCCTCGGCGTCGGCGTAGTAGTCGGCCACCTCGTCGTATTCGAGTGGCCACCCGGGCTCGTCGGGCTCGACGGCCCCGGCGAAGTCCGATTCGTGGAGTCGCATCACCATACCCTGCCAGTGCAGCGTCGACCCCCCGACGCCCTTGACGCGGGCGAAGTTCAGCGGGTAGTCTCTGTCGCCGGAGGACGAGTACGCGTCGCGCTCCCCGCCCATCTGCCAGACGTCCCGCCGGTCGTACGGTGGGCGGATCGCTCGCTCCATCCGTTCGGCCCGGTCGGCGTCGTCGAAGCGCGGGCCGGCCTCAAGGACGACCACGTCGTGGCCGTCACTGGCAAGCCGGTCGGCGACGAGCGCACCGGCGGGCCCGGCCCCGACGACGCAGACGTCGACGCGTGACGATGGGGTTCGATCGGTACTCATGGAGGGTACGGTCCAGACCGCAGTCGGCCCGGACTTGGCTCCTGCCGGTCATAGCAGTTCTCATCTCTCGCCGGTCACCTGTCGCTCACTCGCCGGTAGACGACGAAGGAGTAGACGGTGGCGACGAGGGCGACCACCGCGATGGGAACCACGGCGATGGGTACGAGGTACTGCGGGAACGGAAGAGCGAGCAGGGCGACCAGGCCAGCGAGCTTGAACAGCACGGCGGTGCGGTCGTGGGTCTCGTTCCAGACTTCCTCGCTGGATAGCGTCCACGGGGTTCGAATCCCGACGAACCAGTTCTGCTCCGCGTGTTCCACGACGACGCCCGCGACGTAGTAGGTCACGGCGAGGACGGGAACCACGGCCTGGGCCACCGAGACGTCGTAGCCGAGGTTCCAGCCCACGATCAGGAGGTGGACGTAACCGACGACGCCCACCACGACGACCGCGATCAGGTCGTAGTAGTCCTGGAAGGCCGCGATGTTGTCGCCCAGCGGATCGATTGCGGGGAGGACGCGAAAGACGACGACCACGAACGCCGCCAGAACGGTGGGCAGTGCCAAAGCGAGCGGTTTCGCCATCGTCTCCCCGGGATCCCCGCTGGCATCGAAGTTCGTCGCCAGCTGGGCGGGGAGGTCGTCGTACGTCAGGAGCGATACCGCGACGGTCAGCGCGACGATGGCGATGCCGACCGCGTCGCGACGATGGAGGGCGGATGCCATCTCTGCTGCGGTGATGGACGCGCCAACGGCTTAAACGCTGCAGGTAGCGAACGCCCCCACACCGACCGTCGGGCCGCTCAGGGGGCCGTGACGCCGTGGCGGAGCGTTCCCACGCCCTCGATTTCGACTTCGACCTCGTCGCCGTCGGCGAGCGCGCCCACACCCTCCGGCGTCCCCGTGGCGATCACGTCGCCCGGTTCCAGCGTGAGGTACGTCGTGATCTCGGCGATCAGTTCGGGCACGGAGAAAAATAGCTTCTCGATGGTCGAGGATTGCTGTACCTCGCCGTTCAATCGAAGTTCGATCGTTGCGTCGTCGGGGACGTGTTCCGGGCTGGCGACGACGGGACCCAGCGGAGCGGACCCGTCGAAGGCCTTGCCGCGCACCCAGTTTTGCTCCTCGCGCTGGTCGTCGCGGTTGGAGACGTCGACCACGCAGGTGTACCCGGCGACGACGTCGGCGGCGTCGGCCTCGGCGACGTTGCGACACTGCTCGCCGATCACGACGCCGAACTCCGCCTCGTAGTCGATCCGCTCCTTGCCCGGCAGCAGGGAGACGTCGCTCCCCGGCGCGGCGACGGCGTTGGGTGGCTTGAGAAAGAGCAGCGGTCGCTCGGGCACCTCGTTGTCGAACTCCGCCGCGTGCGCGGCGAAGTTTCGACCGATGCAGACGATCTTCGAGGGCTCGCAGGGTGGGAGGAGGTCGACGTCGGCCGGGTCGTAGGTCCGGTCCGCGAACCGGATCTGGCCGCCGACCCCGGCCGTCGCCGTTCCGGCGACCGTTCCATCGTCGTCGAGCCACTCGCCGGTTCTGACGGCACCTGCCGGATCTCGAAAGCGGACGCGTTTCATGGCAGGTGCCTTCCCCGGTCCCGCTCTAACCGTTTTCGGTCCAGGCCCGGGACCGAACCCCTTTTGCCCAGGACCGAACAACACCGCCGTAATGGAGGTTCTCGTCGTCGGCGCCGGGGAGATGGGGCGCTGGTTCGGCCGCGCCCTCGCGAGCGACGCTGCCGCGGACGTGTCACTCGCCTTCGCCGACGCCGACCGGACGGCAGCCGAGGCCGCCGCCGCGGCGGAGGACGGGACGGTCCTCGACACACCCGAAACGGCGGCGGCCGACCTCGTCGTCGTCGCCGTCCCGATTCCCGCGGCGGAGTCGGCCATCGAATCCTGGGGGCCGACCGCCGAAGCCGCAGTACTCGACCTGACGGGAACGATGCGGGGCCCCGTCGATACCATGCGACGACACGCCCCGGACGTCGAACGGACGAGCCTGCACCCGTTGTTCGCCCCCGAAAACGAACCGGGGAACGTGGCGGTCGTCGCCGACGTGGACGGCCCGGTCACCGAGACAGTCCTCGACGCACTCCGCGACCGCGGCAACACCTGTTACGAGACGACGCCAGCGGAACACGACGAGGCGATGGAAACCGTCCAGGCGCGGACGCACGCGGCCGTGCTGGCGTTCGGGCTGGCCGCCGCGGACGTGCCCGAGGAACTCCACACACCCATCTCGGCGGACCTCTCGGCGCTCGTCGACCAGGTGACCGGTGGTGACGCGCGCGTCTACGCGGACATCCAGGCTGCCTTCGACGGCGCCGAGGACGTGGCGGCCGCGGCTCGCCAGATTGCCGACGCGGACCGGGGCACCTTCGACCAACTCTACGAGGACGCTGGCCGATGAACTCCGGGAGCGACCTGGAATGAACGACGAACAGCGCGAACAGGTGCGAACGAACGCGAAGTACCTCCAGCAGGTCCGCCCCGTCGATCCAGATGAGATTTGCGAGTACGTCGAGGGTCAGCCACATCCGGCGGCGGTCCGGCAGGTCCTCCGGGAGTCGGCACGGGACCTCGGGTTCGTCGAACGGCCCGACGGTTCCTTCGAGCCGGCGCCCACCGGTCCCGTCGACGTTTCCTTCGAGGGTGTCGACGCGCTGCCGTCGGTCCACTCCGAAGCCCTCGAGGAGTTACTGGTCGAGGCCTACGGTGCTGGCTGGCCGGACGGCGAGAGCGGCGACGACCTCCGGCGGCGGATCCGGGACCTCAAGACTAGCTACCTCCACGGCGAGGCCGTCGACTACGAGTACCAGACGGCCCTCGGTTTCGCTATCTACCACCTGCCGGCCGCTTACGCCACCGCGCAGTATCTCCTCGCGTCCCTGGCTGCGGATGGGTTGCTCTCCGCTCGCCTTCGCGTCCTCGACGTGGGCGCCGGCGTCGGCGGGCCCGCCCTCGGCCTGGTCGACCTGCTCCCGGACGACGCGCTCGTCGACTACCATGCCGTCGAGCCCAGCGCCGCGGCCGACGTCTTCGAGGCGCTGACCACCGATGCTGGACGGAACGTTCACTTCGAGGTCCACCGAACGACCGCCGAAGCGTTCGAGCCCGAGGGCCCCTACGACCTCGTCCTGTGCTCGAACGTCCTCTCGGAACTCGACCAGCCGGCAGCCGTCGCCGGCCGGTACCTCGACGCACTCGCGGACGACGGGACGATGGTGGCCGTCGCCCCGGCCGACCGCAACACGGCGACGGGCCTGCGCGAAATCGAGCGCGGCCTCGAAACCGAGCACGGGGCGACGGTTTTCGCCCCGACCGTTCGCCTCTGGCCCGGGCGACGGCCCGCGAGCGACACGTGGTCCTTCGACGTGAAGCCTGACCTCGCCGTCCCGCCGTTCCAGCGCACGCTCGACGAAGGGACGCGCGCGACTACCGACGGAGACGACCAGCCGGGAGACGGCGAGTTCGTCAACGCCGACGTCCAGTACGCGTTCTCGCTGCTCCGGACCGATGGCCGCACGCCCGTCGACTTCCAGCCGGACGCCGCTCGGGAAGCGCCACTGGCCCGAACCGAGGATCACGTGACCGAGCGCATCGACTGCGTGGCGATCAAGCTGAGCCACGACCTCTCTGACCCCGACGCCAACCCCCTCTACCTGGTAGGCGACGGGAGCCAGGCGATCGATCACTTCGCAGTCTGTACCGCGGAATCGTCCCTCAATACGGCCCTTCGCACGGCCGACTACGGCGACCTCCTCCGCTTCGAGAACGTCCTCGTCCTCTGGAACGACGACGAGGGGGCCTACAACCTGGTCGTCGAGGCCGAGACCGTGGTCGAGCGGATTCCGGCCTGAGCGAGGGCGGTCGACGCCGAGACCGCCCGCGGGCGAGCGGCACGCTTTTGCGACCACCGGCGCTGGAGTGCACATGAGCGACCCGCAGATCCTCCTGACCAACGACGACGGGATCGATTCGACCGGGTTCCGGGCGCTCTACGACGCCCTCTCGCGGGTCGGAGAAGTGGTCGCCGTCGCGCCGGCACACGACCAGAGCGCCGTGGGCCGACAGCTCTCCGGGTCGGTCGCCGTCGGCGAACACGACCTCGGGTACGTCGTCGACGGGACGCCCGCGGACTGCGTGATCGCCGGACTCGAAGCGCTCGTCCCCGAGACAGACCTCGTCGTGGCGGGCTGTAACGAGGGCGCGAACCTCGGCGCGTACGTCCTCGGACGCTCGGGCACCGTCAGCGCGGCCGTCGAGAGCGCCTTCTTCGACGTCCCGGCGATGGCCGTCTCGCTGTACGTCCCCGTGGACGACGACACGGCCTTCGGTGACGTCGACGTGGCCTACGAGTCCTTCGACGCGGCGACGCGTGCGGCGACGTACCTCGCCGAACACGCCCTCGGCGCGGGCGTTTTCGAGACCGCCGACTACCTGAACGTCAACGCACCGCCGGCCGAGTGGGGCGATGCAGGGATGGCGATCACGCGCCCCTCGACAGTCTACCGGATGCGGGCCCACCACGACGGCGACCGAATCGAACTCGAGGACGAAATCTGGGCGCTGATGGCGGCGGACGAACTCCCCGACGACGAGGGGACGGACCGCCGGGCCGTCGTCGACGGCGACGTGAGCGTCTCGCCCCTGACTGCGCCCCACACCCTGGAGCGCCACGACCGACTGGACGAACTGGCTGCGACGTACGCCCCCGAGTCCTGAGGCCCGACGCGCGCGGACTCGATGGAGCGAAGCAGTCTTTTCGCTGCCCTCACAAGCCGGCCTATGAACGACGTGTTCGTCGAAATGCTGGCCGGCAACGAAGACCACGCCGCGGCGTTCGACGACCGGTTCGACGACCTGCAGGACTCACAGCGCCCGGGTGCCGTCACCGTCTGCTGTTCGGACTCGCGCGTTCTCCAGGACCACATGTGGGACAACGACGATCCCGGCCGGATCTTCACCTGTAGCAACATCGGCAATCGCGTGCGCCAGCGCACCGACGCCGGGGATGCCGTCTCGGGTGACGTCCTCTATCCCGTCGAACACACTGGGACCGAGACCGTCGTGGTCGTTGGCCACACCGGGTGTGGCGCGGTGACGGCGACGTACGACGCCCTCACCGGCGACGTGTCCGAGCCCCCCGGAATCGAGCACTGCATCTCCATCCTCGCACCGATGCTGGCCGACGGCGTCGAGGCCCTCCCCGACGGCCTCGACCGGTCGACCGCGATCAACCACCTCGTCGAGTACAACGTCGACCGCCAGGTCGAGTTCATTCGCGAGAGCGACGAGGTGCCACCATCCCTCGACGTCTACGGCGTCGTCTACGACTTCCAGGACGCCTACGACGGGCGTCGGGGCGAACTCCACGTGATCAACGTCGACGGGGAACGGGACATCGACGCGCTCCGGGACCAGCACCCCGACGAGGCGGGGCGGATCGAACGGCTGTGGACGTACTGAGAAGCGAAAGCCCTGACCGTTCGCGCCGATATGAGCGATCGAATTCTGGCGGTACACGCCGGATTTCCCAGTCGTGAGACTTTGATCGACGGTGATACGATTGCGAAAACCGGTTCAACACGCGGCACAAGAGTAGTATCGCGTCAAGGTAGTCGGACGGTTCAATCGAACATCACATCATCGACAATCTCGGCCGGGTTCCGGAGGCTCGTCTGGACGAGGTCGCCGTAGCACTCGAATGCAGCCTCGGTCTGACTGAACTCTAGCGCGACTCGCGCTGCTCGACCTTGTTCGGGTAGCTGAAGTCCATAAGACATCCTGGACATTCTACGGCTTCGTGGGTAATAGTGGGCAACACATATCAGCCGCGGGTCCGTAGCGGCCCTCGATGAAGGTCGACGCAACAGACCTCAAAACGAACGAGACGGACGACCGGGGTCGAGTGTATCTCGGTACCGAGTACGCGAACAAGCGCGTGACCGTCGCCGTCGTCGAGGTCGAGTCCGACCGGCCGGACGACGACGAGCTGGCGACCGCTTATCGGGAGGCCTCCGAGAGCGCGGAGGGGCTCGCCGAGGAGTGGAGCGAAGCGTCCGACGAAGCGTGGGAACGCCTCGATGAGTAACGGCACGGACGTTCGACGGGGCGACGTGGTAATCGTTCGGCTCGACCCCACCGAAGGACACGAGATGAAGAAGACGCGGCCGGCCGTAGTCGTTCAAAACGATATCGGAAACCAAAACTCCAGTACGACCATCGTCGCGCCCGTCACGGGAACCTACCGCGAGTATCCGTTCGAGGTGTTCGTCGAGGCGGACGGGTCACCGCTCGAAAAGGATTCGTCGATCCGGCTCGACCAGATTCGAACCGTCTCGATTCCGGAACGGATTCACTCGGCCGTCGGTTCACTCGACGGACCCACGATGGCTGAAGTCGACGAGGCGTTACAGCTGAGTCTCGGCCTCGATTGAGCTACCGACTTTCACGTTGCTCGACCTTGTTCAATTCGATCAGCAGGCGAAAGATGGCCTTGACGAGGTTCGCGTCCACGTCGTACTGCTCGGCGTTCTCCCCGGCACGGTCCATGACGCGCTGCTCCTGGGCCTCGTCCGTCGTGGGCAGTCCGCGTTCGTCCTTGACGCGGGCGATCGTGTCGGCCACGTAGGTCCGCCGCGCGATCAACTCGACGATGTCGTGGTCGATCTCGCGGATCTCCTCGCGGAGTTCGTCCAGCGACATCTCCTCGGCCGCTACGCCCCTCGCGCCGTCCGTGGTGTCGTCCGTCATGTGACTGTGGTTCCCTCCGTCTGCGTGGTCGTTCGCAAGCAGTCGCCCCGGCGGGCACCCCATCGCTCTTCGACGGCGTCGAGCGCTTCTCCCGAGCCGACGGCGGTGAAGCTCGGCCCCGTCCCCGAGAGCGACGCGGCGGCGGCGTCCGGCAGCGCGTCGACGATCGGACGGGGGGAGAACTCGAGCGCGGCACAGAAGGCCAGGCCGTTGACCGTCATCGCCTGAGCGTAGTCGCCGTCGAGGGCGAGGTCGGCGACCAGGTCGGCAATCGGTGCGATCCGGCGACACCGGTCGACGTCGGCGTCCGCGCTGAAGGCCTGCTCGGGGGGCGTCCAGACCAGGACGTCCCACTCGACGGTCTCGCGGGCGAGGAGTTCGTCGCGGTCGTTGTCCGTGACGGTCACGCCGCCCAGCATGCTCGCGCTGGCGTCGTCGAAGGCGCCGGTGACGGTGACGCCGACGTCGCGAGCGGCGTCGACGCCGATCCGGGCCGCATCCTCGCGGTCGACCGCGTCCACGTCGTCCAGGGCGTCGAGCGTGGCCATGACGGTCGCGTTCGCGGCCGCCGAGGAACTCTTGAGTCCCGATGCCATCGGCACCTCGCTTGCCGTGTGGACGGTACCGCCCTCGCCGTCGCCGAACAGGTTCGTGACGCGCTCGACGCAGCGCTCGATCAACCGGGTGTCCGCGTCGGGGACGCCGTCGACGGAGCCGTCGACGCTGCCGGTCTCGGACAGCGTGACCGTCGCCGTCGTGTAGGCGTCGATGGCGAAGGCCGATCCGGTCCCGGTCGCCAGCGCGTTCAGCACCGTGCCGGCGGCGGGCGCCCGCGCCTGTCCCTGCATCGTGACTCACAGTCTCCCACGGCGGTATTTACCTGTGGTGGTTGCGTCGGGGACGATCCCGCGGCTACTGATCCCGACCGAATCCGGGGTGGCTTTAGGCGCGGACCACCGAGTTGGTGGCATGACCGGTCACTCGGAGGTCCCGCCGGACACGCTCCCCGTCGAACTGTCCGAGGACGGCGTCGAAGTCGAGTACACCGACGGCCGGCGCGTCTTCTACCGGGGCGTGCCGACGGTGAAGGAGGGGTCGGTCGAACCGGCGCCGGGCAAGGACGTCCACGTCCTCGTCACGGACGCGTCCGAGACGCAGGGCGTCCTCGTCTACGTCGACGAACGGACGACGGAGGACGAAATCCTGGAGAGCAGCGGCGTGGGCCGCGTCATCCTCCAACCCGACGAGGAGACGACTGTGTTCCCGGGCGTGTGGGTTCGCCGTGGGAACGTCCGGGTGACCGTCGACGCGGACTTCGAGACCGTCGACGGCCGGGTGTTCGTCTTCGCCGAGGACGAGATGGGCGAATACTCCTACGAACTCGTCGCCGAGGACTGAGCGACTCGACGCAGTATTTCCCACCCATCAGCTTCGCTGCTCAGTGGGCCCGATCGACGCCCATCGGCCGGCATCTCACTGGATGTACGAGGGATCCTCCGAGTCGCAGTTCGCCTCGTGTTGGCGGGCGTCGTCCTTCGAGTCGAAGAGGAGTCCGCATTCCTCGCACTCGTACCACGTCATGTCGTCGCGCGTGGTCGTCGACACCATGGGAGGTGTTGGGCCGGCGACCCGTATATGCGTTTCTCCGCCACCGGGGCAGTCGCCGGGACTTAATGCGATCCGTGGCCTAGCCCGAAGCATGACCGCCGCCGGGGAGGGATTCGAGGTTCGCGTCCGGCCGGCGCGAAAGCGGGATGCCGGCCGCGGTATCGCCAGACTCCCGCCCCACGTCCAGCGCCGACTCGGCGTCCTCAGCGGCGACCCCGTCGTCGTCGAGGGCGAGTCGCTCACGGTGGCGAAGGTCTGGCCCGGCGACGACGAGGGTGACGTCGTCCGGATCGACGGCGATACCCGCGCGAGCGCCGGGACGACGGTCGGCGAGCGCGTCGCCGTCCGGACGGGGAGCGTCGAAGACGCCACCGCCGTCACCGTCGCCCCGGCCGACGAGAGTGCGGACGCGACGCCCGGCCCGGCAGCCGTCCACGACCGACTGCTCGATCGACTGCTCCGGCCGGGGAAGCGGATCCACCTGGAGGGACTCGGCGGGTACGTGGTGACCGACGGCAGTCCCGGCGGGTCGGTCCGGGTAACCGACGAGACTGACGTCGTCGTCGAGTCGAACGTGGTCGATCCGGAGTCGGTCGGCGGCGATGCCGACGGTGCCGCTGGCGATGCCGGGGGCCAGGGGACGACCTACGAGGACATCGGTGGCCTGGACCGCGAACTGGAACGCGTCCGGGAGACCATCGAACTCCCGCTCGCGGAACCGGAACGGTTCGCCCGCCTCGGTATCGACCCGCCGACGGGCGTCCTCCTCTACGGGCCTCCCGGAACCGGGAAGACCCTCATTGCCAGGGCGGTGGCCAACGAGGTCGACGCCCACTTCGAGGCCATCTCCGGCCCGGAGATCGTCTCGAAGTACAAGGGCGAGTCCGAAGAGCGCCTGCGGGAGGCATTCGAACGCGCTGCTGACGCCGCACCGGCCATCGTCTTCGTCGACGAGATCGACTCCATCGCGGGGACGCGCGACGAGGACGCCGACATGGAGAACCGCGTGGTCGCCCAGTTGCTGACGCTGATGGACGGCCTGGAGGAGACCGAGCGGGTCATCGTCGTCGGTGCGACCAACCGCGTCGACGCCGTCGACCCGGCCCTGCGTCGCGGCGGCCGGTTCGATCGCGAGGTCGAAATCGGCGTGCCCGACGAGAACGGACGCCGAGAGATCCTGGCGGTTCACACCCGGGAGGCACCGCTCGGCAACGACGTGAATCTCGACTCGATCGCCGGGCGAACACACGGCTTCGTCGGGGCGGACGTCGCCACGCTCGTCCGCGAGGCGGCGATGTCGGCGCTCCGGGCGGACCGCGAGGAACTGCGGATTGAGGAGAGCGACTTCGAGCACGCACTGGCCGCCGTCGAACCCTCCGCGATGCGTGCCTACGTCGCCGAGCGCCCCGCCGTCGACTTCGACGACGTCGGCGGCCTGGCCGAGCCCACGGCCCGCCTGCGCGAGGCGGTGCAGTGGCCCCTCGCGTACGGGCCGCTGTTCGAGGCTGCATCGACCGACCCACCGACCGGGGTCCTCCTGTCCGGACCGCCCGGGACCGGGAAAACGCTTCTCGCACGGGCCATCGCCGGCGAGAGCGGCGTCAACTTCGTCAGCGTCGCGGGTCCGGAACTGCTCGATCGCTACGTCGGCGAGAGCGAGCAGGCGGTCCGCGACCTCTTCGACCGCGCTCGCCAGACGGCGCCGTCGATCGTCTTCCTGGACGAACTCGACGCCGTCGCGGGGCGCCGCGGGGAGAGCCACGAGGTGACCGAGCGGGTCGTCTCCCAACTCCTGGCCGAACTCGACGCCGCGGCCGAGAACCCGAACCTGGTCGTCCTCGCCGCGACGAACCGGCCGGACGCGATCGACCCGGCGCTGGTGCGGCCCGGGCGCCTCGAGCAACACGTAGAGGTCCCCGCCCCGGACGAGGCGGCGCGACGGGAGATTCTCGCCGTCCACGCGCGCGGGAAACCCCTCGCCGACGACGTCGACCTGGCCGCCGTCGCGGCGGCCACCGAGGGAACGACCGGGGCCGATCTCGCGGCGCTCGTTCGGGACGCGTCACTCCGGGCGATTCGCGAGGTAGCGTCGTCGACGGAGCCCGCGATGGCCGCCGACCGGACGGCGGACGTGACGATCGAGCGCCACCACCTGGACGCGGCGCTGGCAGACCTAACAGCGGACTGACGGCGACGCAACCGTTAGGGCCCTCCCGCGAGAGGGCCCCGTATGGCCGAGTCGAGGACGTCGCTCGCGGGTGTCGGCGTCGCGATGGGCCTGATCCTCGGCGCCGGCCTCGGGACGACTGCCGCCGTACTGCTGGACGTGCCCACGCCCACGGTGACGGGCTTCAGCGCCGGTGGCGGACTCGTCGTCGGCGCGGGTGCTGGCCGTCTCGCCGAGGCGAACCTGGGCCGGGATCACCTCGGCGTGCGGATCATCGGTGGTGCCACGGTCTTCGGACTGGTGGTGGGGGCCGGGATCGGTGGACTCACGGCATGGACGGCCGACGCGTCCCTGCTCAGGGGCGGCGCAATCGGTACCCTCGTCGGGGTCGTCCACGGATTACTCCTGGGGTTCGTGCTCGTGCGCACGCTCGACCGGCGCAGAGATGGCGACGTCGGCGAGTAAGTAGCACCTTCGTCGACGGCGAGTTGACCGGCCGGTCACGGTGTGAGACGAGGAGGCGGGCGGCGACCGTCCGGACGTGCGCGCGGTCGCCGCCGGGCCGGTCGTGTCGCCACGAGACGGTGCCGCGAGGCCGAGCAGTGTGTTGCCGGGTCGACGTGAAAAGCGCCTCGCCGGCGGGTGATAGTATGCTCCCGACGTCGGATAAACCCTCGCCTCCCGGTCGATCGGCGCCGGAACGACCTCACCGCCGATCCCCGAGAGCGGGGAACTCCTCCCGGACGCGCTCGACCCGGCCCGGATCGAGGTCCGCTGTCACCAGGGTCGGGTCGTCCCCGGCCGCGGCGATGGAGATTCCCCAGGGGTCGTAGACGGCCGACCGGCCGAGCAGTTCGGCGTCCGCGAAGGTGCCGACGCCGTTGGTCGCGGCGACGTAACAGAGGTTCTCGACGGCGCGCGTCCGCGGGAAGAGCTGCCAGTGTTCGACGCGCGGGTAGGGCCAGGCGCTCGGGACGAGGATCAGGGTCGCCCCGTCGTCGACGAGATCGCGATACAGTTCGGGAAACCGCAGGTCGTAGCACGTCGTCGTGCCGACGGTGAACCCGCCGAAGTCGACAGTCTCGACACGCTCGCCGGCCGTGAGGAGGTCGGTCTCGGCCGAGTCGTACCCGAACAGGTGGTGCTTGCGGTAGACCGCCCGGCGCTCGCCGGACCGATCGAGGAAGACGGCGGTGTTCGCGTACCCCTCCGCCGCGGGCGTCTCGAACCCGGCCTCGCGCGAGGCCGCGAGGTCCTCGACGACGCTCCCGGCGAGCACCGCCACATCGCGACGCTCTGCCACGTCGGCGATCCGGGAGAGGGTCTCGCCGTGCAGCGGTTCGGCGGCGCGCGCGTACGACTCGAAGGCGAAGTACCCGACGGTGAAGATCTCCGGCAGGACGACGAGATCGGCGTGCCGGTCCGCTGCGCGTTCGATGGCGTCGACGGCCCGTTGGACGTTCCCGGCGACGTCACTGCCCCGGATCTCGAGCTGGGCGAGTGCCAGCTTCACGCAATCTCCCCCGCGTCGATGCCGAGGTGGGCGGCGAGTGCCCCCTCCAGATTGTCGAGTTCCTCGTCGAGGCGCCCCTGGAAGTAGCGCTCGACGCCGGGGAGGCGCCCGTCGACGGTAAAGCGACTGGTGAGTCGCGTGCCGTCGTCTGTCGCGTCGAGTTCGTGTTCGCCGCGGACGCGCATCGCGCGCGATCGGCCCACGAACGACACGTATCGGGGGGCCTCGCGGGCCGTCTCCTCGGTCTCGACCGCGATCGTGCGGTCGATCACCGGAATCGGCAGGGCCACGTGCCAGGTCGTGGTCCCGTCGGCGGCTTCCTCGTAGTCGCGGACGACGCTGATCGCCCGGGCGCGCTGGTCCGGGTCGGCGACGAACGACCAGACGGCGTCCCGATCGGCGGGAACTTCGACGACGCGCTCGACGCGCACGGTCATGGAAGACAAAGGCGCCCGCTCGGGAAAAAGTCGCCGACTAACTCGTGGTGACGCGCCACGTCGTCGATTTGGCCCGGCCCCACTTCTCGATGTCGACGTCCTCGGACTCCTCGGCGAGTTTGGGGAGTCGCGCGCCGACCTGCTTGGCACTCAGGCCGATCCCCTCGGCGATGTGTTTGGCACGGAAGTACCGCTTCCCGCGGGTCACGCTGTCACGGAGGTACTCGAGGATGCGGCGATCCTCCTCGCTCAGGTCGGTCATCGGCGGCCCTAGGAATTTGAGACTCTTAACGATTTGTCTCGCGTGTGCTCACTCGCCGTAGAGGTGCATCGCGGCGATGGCGACGCCGCCGAACAGCAGTGCCAGCGCGACGGCGACGCCTGAGAGGACTTGCATGCCGTGATCGCCCGACAGTGCGTAGACGTAGGACGTCCCCGTCGTCGCGACGGCAGCGAGGATGGCGAGCGTCGTGAAGGCGATGGCCAGGCCGAAGCCGAGGTCCGTCGCGTTCGTGGCCGATGTCATTGGCGGTCGTTCCGTCGGTCCGCACTTAGTTCATTCGAACCGGACACTCCACGACAGGGCGGCCCAGCCACAGCACCTTTGTCGGTCCGCCGGGTTGTCCGGACCGATGATTCCAGCCCGACGCGCCGCGAAGTACGCGGGGATCGGCGTCCTCGCGATCGTGGTACTCGTCGTCGTTGGCCTCACGGTCGGCGTCCTCGGTGCACCATCAGTCGAGGGTATCGAGAACCGGTTCGCCGCCGTCGACGACAATGCGACTACGATCAACACCACCATCGGCGTCCGGAATCCGAACCCGGTCGGCGTCGACGTCGGTGACCTCTCGATCGACTACGCCATCGCGATGAACGACGTCGAGATGGCGACAGGCGAGAAGCACGGCCTCGCACTCGACTCGGGCCAGTCGGACATTCCGTTCACGACCCGCATGAACAACACCCGGATCCCGGCGTGGTGGTACACCCACGTCAGCAACGGCGAGCGGACGGCGGTAGTCGCAGCTGTCGACGTCTCCCACGGCCTCCTCGGCGGGAACGACATCTCGCTGCCCCAGGAACAGACGATTTCGACGGACATCATCGGGCAGTTCAACGACTCGACGACGCGCCCCATCGACGCGAACCGACCTCTCGTCACCGATCCGGTGCTCTACGTCAACGAGACCGCTGCGACCTACGGCGAAAACGTCACTCGCCAGGAGACGCCACTCGACATGGCCTTTACCGTCCACAATCCCAAGCCGTATCCCTACGCCGTCTCGGAGATCGGCTACACCATCGAGATGAACGGGGTCGAGGTCGGGAGCGGGAGCACCGCCGATCCCTACGCCATCCCAGGAGGGACGACCCGGACGCTCGATGCCCGGACGGTCATCCAGAACGAGAACCTCGACGACTGGTGGGTGAGCCACCTGGAGCGCGACCAGGTCACGACCCTCACCATCGACGTCTACCTCGTCGTCGACCCCGACACCACCGGGACGCTCGGCGAGACCGTCGACCCGTTCCGGATCGACGCCGACCCGCTCGACTACGAGACGACGATCGAGACGGACATCTTCGGGACGAAGGCGAGCGACGGTCTGACCGGCAACGCGACCACAACAGGCTCGACCGACGGCGCCGGCAGCGGATCTGCGACGCCCACCGAGACGCCGACACCGACGGACAGTGGCACTGACACGCCGACCGAGACCACGCTCCCCGTCGACCCGGACCCGTCCACGACGACAGAAGCGAGCGAACCGACGTCGACGGCAACGCCGACCGAACCCACGGACGATGGCGGACTACTGGGGTGAGTGACGTCGGTCGGCCGGTGGGGGCGATACCCCACGTGGCCGATCAGGTAATCGAGATGTGGTCCGACTCCTCGTTGAGCGCGAGGTTCGTCGCGATCTCGGCGTTCCTGACGGCGTACTGCGCCGTCTGCTGGAGGCTCACGAGCACCTCGCGAACCTGGAGGAGGTGTTCGTTGTCCATCTGGGGGAGGTCGGCGAGGATCTCCCGTTCGCGGTCGCCGATGTCACTGAACCGACGGCGCACGTCGATCGCGGTGTCGTAATCCCGCGTGACTGCCGCCTCGACGGCCAGTTCGGTGACCTCGTTGACCCCGTCCGTGAATTCGCGGATCCGCCGCATGACGCTCCCGTCGACGGCCAGTTCGTGGCCGTCGGCGTCGAGCACGATCTCGGCGATGTCCTCGGCGTTGTCCGCCGTCAGCTCGAGGTTCTTCGCGATCGATCGGTAGCCGATGAGCGGGAAGCCGTCGTCCAGGCCGACGGCCCGGGCGAGGTTTGGGTTCTGGTACGCCGTGAAGATCAGCCGCAGGAGGAGGACGAAGATCTTGTTCGCCTGGCGCTCGCGGTTGAGAGCCCGCTGGGCGAGGTCAGGGTTGCCGTGGGCGAGGGCCTTGACGGCCTCGTTTCGCATCGTGCTGCCAGTCGATTCGAGGCGCTCGAGGAGGTTGTTCAGCGTGAAGTCCTCCGGGTCGACCGAACAGCGAATCGCGATGCTGTCGGGCGTCTCCTCGATGACGCCGAGGCCCATGAGTTGCGTTTCGGCGTTGTAGACGGCGTTGATGTGGGCACTCTGTAGCGTCTCGCCCTCGTCGACCTCGACGTGGATGATCCGTCGCCCGAGGACGTACTGGGCGACGATGGCCCGCTCGACGGACTCGGCGTCGAGGTTGGTGGCGGTGATGACCGCCTCCGACTCCTCGGTCTGGACGGACTCGGGCATCACCGTCAGGGTTCCCTTCCCGCCGACGCGCAGGGATACCTCGTCGCCCTTCTCGACGCCGTGGGCCTGGGCCCACTCCGCCGGGAGCGTCATCGCGAGCGTGGACGGACCGAGTCGCTGTACCTTGCGGGTTTTCATGCACGTTCGTGTAAGATGGAGTACCTTAACCTTATCCTTACGTCCTAAATGGCGCCGCCGAATCTACCCATGTCCCCCGGTGACGTACTAGGGACGAACGCGCGGACTCGAAGGTGGATCGCCTCAGACGATTTCGACCAGTCGCTGTTCCACGCGCCCGACGCGAACACGAGTCCAGCCCCGGAGTTCCTCGTCGAGGCCCTCGTCGCCGGTGTCGACGCGGAGGACGCCGGCGTCGTCGAGCTTGCGCCGGGAAGCGACGATCTCGAGGTCACACTGGCGGATCACGTCCGGAGAGAGCTGTTGGTTGCCGCGCCCGAAGACGAACCCCTGGCCACCGATCGGGGAGACGACGATCACGTTTCGCTCGCCGAGCGCGTCCAGGATCTCCGACTCGCCGCCGTCCCGGACGAGGACTTCGCCGTCGCGCCAGACGTCGACCCCGAGGGGCGTGGCATCGAAGCCCAGACGCTCGGCGATCGTGCCGACGGTGCTGCCGGGCCCGAACACGTACGTCGTTCCGTCCTGGACGTCGTCGGCGACGCCCTCGGCCAGCCCCTCGATCGTTCCGCCGCTCAGTTGCTTGCTGGCCTGGCGCTCCTCGACGACCGGCACGCGGACGACGGCCCGGAGTGCCGATCGGACCTCGCCCTCGCGGTAGGCAGCCTCGTCGACGTCGTTGACTTCCGCGGTCTCCGTCCGATCGAAGGTCGCCGCGGCGTGACCGGCGGCGCCCGGGGTCACCGCGAAGACGCCCGAGAAGACCTTGACGCCGGCCGGAACCCCGAGCATCGGCGTGTCGGTCCCGAGGTCGTCGAGCGTCTCGGCCACGTCGACCGCAGTGCCGTCGCCGCCGACGAAGAGGAGCAGGTCGACGCCGCGATCGACGAGCGCGCGAACCGCCTCGCGCGTGTCCTCGTCGGTCGTCTCGCCGATACCGCCGCCGGGCTCCCCGACCACGGTCGGATCGAACCCGGCCTCCCTGGCCACCGACTCCCCCATGACGCCGCCGTAGGTCAGCACCGCCACCGTCGGGTCGGTCTCGCGGAGCGCATCGAGCGCTCGCCGCGCTCGGTCCGGTGCACGGGGCTCTGCGCCCCGTTCGCGGGCGTCCTCGTACGCGCCGTCGGTCCCCTTCAGGCCGACCCGGCCGCCCATGCCGGCGATGGGGTTGACGACGACGCCGATCCGTGTCATCGCGAGAATCTAGCGCCGACGCGACCAAAAGCAGTCCGGAACGACGGCTTTACGGGGGGCCCCTGCAAAGCGGCTCGCATGACAGCACTCTCCGTCCTGGCGGCGGACGCGGGCGTCAACACGGGCATCGTGAGCGCGGCGGGGCTGGCAGTCGGTGGCGGCGGCATCCTCCTGACGGCGCTCTGGCTCCACTACTTCTACCGCTGAGACGGCGTCACTCCGGGTCGGGCGGGGCGTCGACGCGCTCGCGGAGCCAGTCGGCAGCCGCCCGGACGGTGTCGGCGTCACCGCCCGTCACTTTGAGACGGACCGTCTCCCCCGGGTAGCTCCCCACCTCCACGTCGAACTCGGTTCGAACGGTCTCGACCCGGCCGATCAGTGCGCTCTCGGGTTCGGCGGCGTGGACGACTTCCACCGTTCTCGGCTCCCCGACGAAGTCGTCGGCGACTTCCGCCCACATCGCCTTCATCTCCGCTGGAACGCCGGCGAGCACGTAGATCCCGTCGATGACGCACCCGGGCGCGACGCCCTCGGGGTTCGGGATGAGTGTGGCACCGGCCGGGAGCCAGGAGGTCTGCTCGGCCAGGTCGTGACTGCTGTAGCCGTCGCCATCCAGCCACTCGCGGGCGGCCTCGCTGTGGGCGAGCGTCGTGCCGACGGCCGCCGCCACCGCTTCCATGGTGAGGTCGTCGTGCGTCGGGCCGAGGCCACCCGTGACGACGACGGCGTCGTAGGCGGCGCGGTACTCGTTGACGACGCGGGCGATGTCTGCGGTCCGATCCGGGACGGTGATGACCCGCTCGACGTCGACGCCCCGGTCGGCGAGCCGGCGGCCGAGCCAGGCGGCGTTCGTGTTGACGGTGTCACCGGCGAGGATCTCGTCGCCGACGGTGACAAGGGCGACCTCCATCGGCGGGGGATTGGGTCCGCTCGCTCATCAACCCAGCGGGCCGAGGCGGAGTGGCCGACGGACTGCGAGCGGTCGTTGCCGATCAGCGCATGCCGGGCGGAGGCCCGCGGTCGCGCGGGTCGTCGTCCTCGTCGACGTCGAGCCCGACCTCGTCGCGACGGGACTCCAGCTGGCGGATCTGTCTGAGGTAGTAGAGTGCGCCACCGATTCCGATCACGAGGCCCCCGATCAGGATGACCGAGAACAACAGGAGGTCCCGCTGGAGGTAATACTGCACCTGGATGCTGCCGTCGGTCCGGTTCGCCCAGCGGACCGTCATCCGGCCGTCGGTCACGCTGGTGGTGTAGTTGCCGGGACTGACCTGCGAGAGGAGCGGCACCCCGACGCGCGCACCAGGCGGGAGGGTGATTTCCTGGGCACCTGGCACGGTCACGGGCGTGCCGAACTGCTTGCCGCTCCGGGAGGCCGTGTAGGCGACGCTACCGTTTCGGGCGGGGAGGCCGACCCGCGTCTGACCCTGTGTTCGGGTCGCGTTCAATCCGGGGTGGGTCGCGTTCACGACGGTGCCGTTGGGGAAGCGAAACTGGAGCGCACTGATGCCGATGGAGCTCTCGACGCCGAGGGCGTCGCGGTTGTGCACCTCGATCGCGGTGCGATTGTCGACCGCGAAGACCGCGGCGTACGTGGACCGGTCGAGCGTGTACGCTGCGGCGGCGTCGCCGTCCCAGGTGTAGTTGCCCGACTCGCCGAGTTGGTCCTCGGGAATCTCCGCGGGGCCGAAACAGCCCGCCAGGACGGCGAGGAGCACGAACCCGGCCACCGTCGCGAGCCGTCGCCCGGTCATGGAACGACACAGAGGAGTTCGCTCTTGAGGTACTCGCCGACGCTGGCGAGTAACCCCGGCGGGTCGGTCCCCTCCGCGCAGACGACGCTCTGCTCCAGCAGCCCGAGGCGCTCGACGGTGACGACGTCCTCGGCGTGCCCCGCCCGATTGAGCGTCGCGCGTACCTCCGAGCGCGTGGCGCTGTTCACGTTCAGCCGACCGGTGCCTCGCGTCCAGTCGAACAGGCGGTCGCGTTGCGCGTCCGCCAGCCGGGGTGGATCGTCCCAGACGAAACGCAACGGGACGTGCTGGACGAGGCCGAAGCGGGTTCGAACCTGAGACGGCGCACCGGGACCGAGTCCGAGTTCGTCCGACGGGATCCGAACCTCCTCGCCGGCGTCGAGGACGACGCCGTCCTCGTCCCAGGACTCCAGCGTGCCCACGTAGGTGTCACCCGTTTCGAAGTGCGGCGTGATCTCGCCCCAGCGCTCGCGAAGGAGGTTCCGGGCAGCCGTGGCGTCCGCGCCGGTGACCGTGACGCTCGGGAAGTCGTCGTCGCGGAGGCCGACGTCGACGTCCACGTCGAGGTCGCCGAGATCGTCGGCGACGAGCGAGCGAAGTGAGTCCAGTGCTCGCTCGCGGGCGGCGCCGCCGACGTAGCACTTGGTGGCGAGGACGACCATCAGGCCTTGGCTTCGTCGGGCTGGACGTTCAACTCGGCTCGCAACGCGTCGATGCGCTGGTCCATGGCGTCGACGAGCCGCGTGTTCTCCATGGCCTCGACCTGGTTGCCACACTGGGGACACTCGAAGCCGAAGTCCATCGCCTCGCCGAACTCGAAGCGGATTCCACAGTTCTCACAGAGGTAGAACTCGTTGTCGCGCTCGTACTGGCGGCGCTGCTCCAGGGCCTCCAGCAGGCGGTACATCTCCTCCTCGAGGGCCTCCGGGATCTTCTCGTACTCGAAGGTCCAGAGGTACGTGAGCCACCCCGAGTCCTCGTCTCGCAGTCGCCGGTAGCTGGCGAGGTCGTTCTCGTAGAGGATGAAGAGGGCCCGACGGACGTCGTTGAGCTCCAGGCCGAGTTCCTCGGCGAGTTCCTCGTCGGTCACCTCGCCGTCCGGCGGCGCGGCCGCGACGGGCATCCCTGTCGGTCCGACGAGTTCGTGGAGGTATTTCTGGATGACGGGGTCCTCCAGGAGATCCTCAAAAGCCATTGTCGAAACGACGGTGGGTCAGGGGGTTAAAACCATCGGGTCGACCCTCCGCGTCAGCGTTCCTCGACGCGCTTGCCCACGGCCTGGGGCACGACCTCGCGCTCGGCGTCGGCCCACTCGCGGTCGAGTTCCCGCCCCTCGAACAGTCGGTCGAGGAAGACCGCGAGGGCGGCGATCTCGGAGTGTGGCTGGTTCGTGACTCCGACGTTCCAGTCGGCGGCCTCGTAGACGTCGAACGGGACTTTCTCGGCCCCGACGACGACGAGCAGGGGATCGCCTGCCCGGTAGTGGTCCCGGATCGCACCCTCCTCGTCCTGGATCGGCAGGCCGTACATCGTCAGGTGGACGACGGCGCCCTCCCAGTCCCGGACCAGTCCCAGCGGCGACTCGGTCGTCTCGACCGCGAACGGGCCGCCGAACCGCTCGGTGATGTCGGCGACGGTCTCGCGGCGACTCGCGGCGTCGCCGGCCAGGATCGCGCGGTCGGCCCCCAGCGCCCGCGCCGTCAGCCCCACGTGCGAGGTGGTCCGCTCGTCCCGGCCGGGTCGGTGACCGAGCCGGAGGACGGCGACCTCGGGTTCGCCTTGCATGGTCCGACCTCGGGGCGCGGCCCTTAGCCGTTTGCGGACCGCCGGCGCGACACACCGGAAGACCCATCTTTCTCCTGGGCGGGCAGGGATGCATGGACCTGACGGGGAAGCGCGTCGTCGTGACTGGCGGGGCGGGATTCGTGGGCTCGCACCTCGCCGACCGACTCGTCGACGACGCAGACGTGACCGTCGTCGACGACTGCTCCAACGGCCGCGAGGAGTGGGTCCCCGACGCGGCGACTCTCGTCCAGGGCGACCTCACCGACGCAACCGTCGTCGATGGGGTCATCACCGACGAGACGGACGTGGTCTGTCACTTCGCCGCGTCGAAAGACGTCGACGCCGACGCCCCGCGCGCGCAGTTCGAGGACAACGTCGCCATGACGCACAACGTCCTCGAGCGGATGGACGAGGTGGGCGTCGACAGGCTGCTCTACACCTCCTCGTCGGTCGTTTACGGGGAGGCGCCACGGCCCACGCCGGAGGACTACGGTCCGCTGGAGCCGATCAGCGCCTACGCGGCCGGCAAGGTCGCCGAGGAAGGACTGATCTCGACGTACGCCCACAGCCACGGGATCCAGGCCTGGGTGTTCCGCTTCGCCAACATCGTCGGCCCGCGTCTCCAGCCGGGAGCCGTCATTCCCGACTTCGTCCTGAAGCTCCGGGAGGACCCGGAAACCCTGACGATCCTCGGCGACGGCCGCCAGGAGAAGTCCTACATGCACGTCGAGGACTGTCTCGACGCGATGACACACGTCGTCGCAAACGCCGAGGACTCGTACAACCCCTACAACCTGGGGACGCACACGGCGACGTCGGTGACGAACATCGCCGACGTCGTCGCAGACGAGATGGGGCTCGATCCGGACTACGAGTTCACCGGCGGCGACCGCGGCTGGACCGGCGACGTGCCGCGGATGCGTCTGGCCATCGACCGCCTGACCGATCTCGGATGGGAACCGACGCTGGAGAGCGACGCGGCCGTCAGGCGGGCCACGCGCGAACTTCTCGACGAACTCTGACCGGCCGGGGGCCGCTCCGGGGCCGTCTGGCCTCCGTCAGGGCGTATACGTCCCCGTGTGTTCGGCCTCCGCGAGGAGGCTGCCCTCCATAGCCGTCTCCAGGTCGTCCTTGGTGGATCCGGGTGCCAGATCGAGGTCGTCGGCGAGCGCGTAGCACCGGAAACGGTAGGTGTGCTGGCGGTCCGGTGGATTCGGCCCGCCGTAGCCGCGCTCGCCGTAGTCGTTCTGGCCCTCGACCGCGTCGGCCGCGTTCCAGTCGCGGGGAATCTCGCCGATCGCCGGATCGACGTTCCAGACGACCCAGTGGTCCCACACCTTGCCCGCCGGTTCGCGGGCGTCGGGGTCGTCGACGACCAGCGCGAGACTGACCGCGTCGGCGGGGACGTCCGCGACGGTCAGGGGCGGATTGACGTTCTCGACCTCGTAGCCGTACTCCTCGGGTATCGGGGCACCGTCGTCGAATGCCGGGCTGGAAAGGCGCATCGGCGGACACCGTGTCGACGTACGGCCACCACGGGCAAAAAGCCACCTCGACCGTCGAACAGTATCCCTATTGGTGCCGGCCGCCTACGGTTGCCCGTGCAGATCGTCGGCTACGAGACGCGTCCGGCGGGCGACGAGGACGACCCAGCCCTGCTGCTCGCCGAGGATGGAACCGTCGGTAGGGAGCCACTCGCCCCTGGCGTCTCGCTCGACTTCGCGCTGGAACGCCGGCACTGCGCCGGGACCACGTCGGGGGCGGAACACGTTCCCTGCGACGCGGAGCGGGCACCGTACTGCGACCGCCACACCAGTCGGTGGCCCTGTGCCCGGTGCACCGGGGGATGTGACCTCCCGATCGACGCCTGTCACGAGGAACACGCCATCTACCTGGCCGCCTTCGCACCCGACGCGTTCAAGGTCGGCGTCACCCGGTCCTGGCGCCTCGAGACCAGGCTCCGCGAGCAGGGCGCGGACCGGGCCGCACACATCCGAACGGTCGCGAACGGCCGCGTGGCACGGCAGATCGAGGCCGAAATCGCCGTCGACGTCGGCGACCGCGTGCGCGTTCCCACGAAGGTCGCGGGCCTGGACGAGACCGTCGACGAATCGGAGTGGCAGACCCTTCTGGCGGACTTCGACGTGATCGAGACGTACGAATTCGACTACGGCCTGGCGCTCCCGGAGCGACCAATGGCCGAGACGATGGTCGCCGGGACGGTCGTCGGGACGAAGGGTCGGGTGCTCGTGCTCGAGCGGGCCGGGAGCACCTACGCCGTCGACCTCCGGGACCTGGTGGGATACGATGTCACAGACGGTGCCGCCGACCGCGACCTCCAGGCGAGCCTCGGCGCGTTCGGGTGATAGGCGACGCGCAACACGGTCGCGCGTGGCGGGTGGATCTCCGGAGACGACAACCCTTTTCCGGCCCCGAGAAGAATCCCGCCACATGGCAGACGAACCCGACGAGGCCGAGTCAGGCGAGCCGAGCGGCGACGAAGGCGGCGAGTCCGGCGAGGAGAAGTCCTTCCGCGAGCGCGTCGAGGAGATCCGCCAGGAACGCGCCGAGGAAGGCGACGGCGAGGGCGGCGAGCGCGGCCCGCCCGAGGAAATGATGGGCGGTGGCGGCCCCGGCGGCATGGGCGGTAACCCCTTCGCGCAGATGATGGGTGGCATGATGGGCGGTGGCGGCCCCGGCGGTCCGGGCGGCATGGGCGGCGGTCGTGGCGGCCCGGGCGGCGAAGGCGACAACGAGGAACTGACCCGCGAGGTCCGCAAGCTCCGCGACGAGGTCCACGACATCCGGCGGACGCTCGAGCGGATCGCGGACGCGATCGAGGACTGAGCCGACCGCACCCGCGAAAACGAGGACGACCCCGCTCGATATTTTTCTTCCGCGTGACTCGACTTGGCTCAGCAGTCGAGGGGCCGCGGCCTTATTCCTCGTAGGCGAGGTTCATGACCCACTGCGAGAAGGCGTCGCTGTTGGGATCGATCTCCTCGTCGCCGATGAACGGGGAGAGCATGTCCCCGGCCATGAGCAAGGAGAAGTCGAGGTCCGCCGCCGTCGGCGTGATGAGGTAGGTGTTGTGCCCCTCGTAGACGGTCTCCTCGCGATCGACGAGGCCCTTCTCCACGAGCGACTCGGCGATCCGACTCCCCTTCCGGGAGGAGACGTCGAGTTCCTTCCAGAAGTCGCTCTGGTGGATGCCACCGCTCTCCCGGACGAGTTCCAGCCCCTCTTGCTCGGCCTCGGAGAGGTCCGACTCCGCGGATCCGGCGCTCATGTTCCACACACGGGGTGTCCGCCGCTTAAAGCTGACCTTCGACGGGGGCGACTCGGGACCCGGGCATCGCCGGTCTCGATCACGGGTGCGTGGGCGCCGGCTCGTAGGGCGTCTCGCAGGGCGGCCCGTCTGCGAACTCGTGGCGCGGGTCGTCGCCGAGCCGAATCAGCGAGGAGGATCGCGTGCCGAACCCGTCGCCGTGGACGCAGACGCCGAATTCGTGGTCCGAGATGGCCGCCGCAGCGCGATCGAGCCACTCGCCGCTCGCCTCGCCGGGCTCTGGCCTGAGAGCGGTCCGGAGGGCGTCCGCGTTCGACGCCTGCTTCTCGCCGTGGTCGGGGCGGGCGGTCGGAATCGCGTACCGGCCGTCGGCGCCGACGTTGACGACGACGTGGACCCCAGGTTCGAGGGTGTGGACGCTCAGGCCACCGTCCCACTCGCTGTACAGCGCGGCGGTCGCGTCCGCGACGACCAGATTGAACCCCTGGTACTCGCGGTCGTCGACTGCGCGCTCGACGAACCGCGTCGCCGCCTCTGCCGAGTCGTACCCGAGCGCGTCCCGAACGAGGCGGCCTCGCGAGCGGTCGCCCGCGAGGTCGGCGTCGACCCACCGGTTCGTGATCGCCACGAGCACGCCCGCGTCGTTGAACCCGATCCAGGTGCCCCCGGCCTCGCGATCGACGGGCGCAACGACGGGGCGTTCCCAGTCGCGTCGGGCCGGCGGCTCGGACGGGCGACCGACCGCTTCGTCTCGGTTCGCGGCCACGACAACGGGCGCGTCCGGAAACACCTGCCAGGCGACGACGAGCGTGCACACGGGCCCCGGTACCGTCCGATGCCTCATAAGGCGTCGGGGTGGCGATACCAGATACCCGACAACCCAGTTCAGTCTCCGCTGGACCCCGCCAACGCTTCCCGGGCCGCATCCCTATCGACCGTGCCGGACGCGGTCCGGGGCAACCGATCGACGACCTGGACCGTCTTCGGGACCTCGTGGCTCGCCAGGTCGGCGCGACAGGACGCCACCAGAGACGATCGGTCGAGCGATTCGGTCCCGACGGGGACGACCATCGCCGCGACGCGCTCGCCCCACTCCGGGTCGGGAACGCCGACCACGGCGGCGGCGTCGACTGCGGGATGTGACTCGAGTACGTCGGCGACGCGCCAGGGGTGGACCGTTTCGCCGCCCGTCTGGATCGCGTCGTCGAGCCGCCCGTGAATCGAAAGCCGGCCCCGCTCGTCGCGACTGGCAAGGTCGCCCGTGTGGAGGCCGAACTCCCCGAACGCGGCGGCAGTCGCCGCGTCGTCGAGGTATCCCTGACTGACGATGGGGCCGTCCACGACCAGTTCGCCGACCTCGCCTGTATCGAGTGGTCGCTCGGTCCCCGGTTCGACGATCGTCACGTCGGCCACGACAAGCGGCGGACCGACCGCGTTCGCTGCGGCCGAGGCGTCCGGCGGCAGCGTCGCGATCTGGGAGGCCGTTTCGGTCGTGCCGTAGGTGGGGGAGACCGGCACAGTGGCGTCCCGTGCCCGTGCGAGCAGTTCGTCGCCGGCGGGCGCACCGCCGAGGAGCACCACGCGAAGCGCGTCGGGCGGCGTCCAGCCATCCTCGAGCAGGCGACGGAGCTGCGTCGGGACCAGCGAGACCGCGGTGACGGCGTGCTCGGCTATCGCGTCCGCCGTCGCGTCGCGATCGAAGCCGCGTTGCAGGACCGTCGTCGTGCCGTAACACGCCGATCGAACGAGTGGCGCGACGCCACCCACGTGGTTCGTCGGCAGGCAGTCGAGCCAGCGCTCGTCGCGGGCGAGTCCGAGCCGCGACGCGGATGCGTGCGCGCTCGAGACGAGGTTTCGGTGGCTGAGCAGGACCCCCTTCGGGGACCCGGTCGTCCCGGAGGTGAAGCAGACGAGGGCCGGCTCCGCGGGTGCCCACTCGGCCGCTTCGTCGACGGCGGCCGCCTGGCCCCGGGTCGACGGATCTGCCTCGGCGACGTCCGCGAGTGACAGCATCTGGCGCCCGTCGGCGACCGATCCCCACGGCTCCGCCGGGTCGGTGACGACCAGCAATGATGCACCGACGTCGTCGAGTCGCTCCTCGAGGACCGAGTCTGGGGCCGTGACGTCCAGGGGAACGGCGACCGCACCCGCGCGCCACGTGGCGAAGAGCCCGACGGTGAACTCGACCGTCGTGGACGCGGCGAGCGCCACGCTGGCGCGGTCGAACGGCCCGCCGGCCGCTGTCGCGGACCCCAGGCGTGAACTGACTCGAGCCGCGGCCCGGTCCACGAGTCGGTCGAGGTCGCGATAGGTCCAGGTCCACCCGGTGTCGGCGTCGACGACGGCCTGGGCAGCCGGTGTGGTGCTGGCCCGGTGGGCGAGGAGGTCACGCACCGGCCAGTCCGGCGTCGGTCGCATCAGCTTCCCGGTCGCTCCGCGAGCCCAAGACCCTTGTCCTGTGGAACCGCGACCGCGCCGTCTTCGATCGGGACTGGGTCACGGCCGAGATCCTCGGCGAGCAATGCTCCGGTCGCGAGGCCACAGTAGCCGACCTCGGGGACGGTGGCGGCGACGTGGACCGCGGCGGTCCGGGCGACGACGCCGTCGATGGTGGTCGAGACGATCGGTTCGACGCCGGCCTCCCGCGCCCGGGCGGCGACGGTAGCGGCACGGTCGGGGCCCCCGAGGACCATCGGCTTGCAGACGACCACGTCTGCCGCGTCGGCACCGAGAACGGCCTCGAGGTCGTGGTCGATCAGCGTCTCGTCGACGGCGACGCCGACCTCCCCATTGCGGAGGGCGGCGAGTCCCTCGAGGTCGTCGGCACCGAGTGGCTGTTCGACGTACGACACGTCGAGGTCGGCGAGCCGATCCATCGCGCTGGCTGCCGTCTCGCGGTCCCAGGAACCGTTCGCGTCGGCCCGGAGTTGGACGCGGTCACCGACGGCGGCCCGGGCCGCGCGGAGTCGGTCGACGTCTGTCGAGAGGTCGCGCGCCCCGACCTTGACCTTGCAGCAGCCGTAACCGGCGGCGAGTGCGCGTTCGGCTGCAGCTTCCGTCTCGGCGACCGAGCCGTCGCCGATGGTGGCGTTGACAGGGACTCGTCGAACGGTGTAGGGCGCACCGAGCGAGCGGTAGAGCGGCTGGTCGGCCGCCGAGGCCCGGGCGTCGGCGAGGGCCAGCGAGAGGCCGTGGCGCGCCGCGGGTGCGTCCATCCGGGCCAGCGCGATCCCCCAGTCGAGTTCGTCGGCAACGGTCGCCGCCCGTTCGATCGCCCGGCGGCACTCGTCGATGGATTCGGTCCACCCGGGCAACGGCGTCGCCTCGCCGACCCCTTCCGTCCCGGCGTGTTCGACGAAGACCAGGAAGCCCTCGCGAGCGTCGATCCGTCCCGACGCCGTTTCGAGTGGCGCGTCGAGCGCGAGTTCGAACGGCTCGATGCGCATCGATCAGGTCACCTGCGGGACGACGAGTCCGGCGGCGAACAGGACGGCGTACAGCGCGAGCAGTTGGCCGGTCCGCTCCAGCGCAGCGTTGAGCGGGTCGCCCGCCGTCTGCGTCCAGACCGTGCGAGCGACGAGCGCCGCGAGGGGAAGGGTGACGAGCGGGAGGAGCACTCCCGGGCTGTAATCGAATCCTGCCCAGAGGGCGACGGGGACGGCGTAGGCGAGGGCGAGCATGGCCAGGAACTCGACGCGGCTCCAGGTGTACCCGAGCATGACGGCCAGGGTCTCCTTGCCCGCCTCGGCGTCCGTCTCGATGTCCCGGACGTTGTTCACGACGAGAATCGCAGTCGAGAGGCCGGCCGCGGCCAGGCTTGCCACCAGGACGTCCGTGGGAACAGTTCCTGCCGGGAGCGAGACCGGGAGGGCGCCCACGCCCATGGCGGCGACGGCCTGGACGTAGTAGGTCCCTGTCACGGCCGCGAGGCCGAAGAACACGAACACGAAGAGGTCGCCAAGGCCGTAGTACCCGTAGGGATAGGGGCCGCCCGTGTAGAGGACGCCGGCGACGATGCTCGCAAGGCCGAGGACGAGAATCGGGACGCCACCGACGTAGACGAGGTAGCACCCGACGAGGAGCGCGAGGCCGTAGGTGACTGCGGTCGCGAGTCTGACCCGTCGGGGCGGAATGAGGCCGCCCGCAGTCACGCGCGTGAAGCCCTCCCGGTCGGGCGTGTCGGCGCCCTTCACCGCGTCGAAGTAGTCGTTGGCGAAGTTCGTGCCGATCTGGATGAGGAGGGCGCCAACGAGCGCGGTCGCCGCCGGCAGCGGGGTGAAGACGCCACCGGCGACGGCGAGGGCGACGCCCATGAGAACCGGCGCCGCTCCCGCCGGCAGCGTCTGGGGTCGGGCGGCCATTACCCAGGCCTCGGCCCGCGAGACGTCGGTGGCCGGAGTCATTGGGACGATATTGCGCTGGTGGCGGTAAATCCGCTGTGGTTGCACCCGCCGGTCTGGACCCGGCACCGCTGACGGGTCGCGACCCCGACCCTACTCGTCCTCGAAGCGACGGTCGACGCTCTCGGCGTGGCCCTCCAGGCCCTCCGCCCGGGCCAGCGTCGTAATCGTCTCCCGGAGGTCGGCCAGGGATCGCTCGTCCAGGCGCTGCACGGTCGTCGCTCGGAGGAAAGTGTCGACGGAGAGCCCGCCGGTCAGCTTTGCCGCACCGCCGGTCGGCAGCACGTGGTTCGGGCCGCTCGCGTAGTCCCCGGCGGCCACCGGGCTGTAGGACCCCAGGAAGACCGCTCCGGCGTTCTCGATCCGGTCGAGGAGCGCCTCGTCGTCGTCGGCCACGATCGAGAGGTGTTCGGCGGCGTACTCCTCGGCGAAGAGGACCGCCTCGCTCATCGACCGCGCGACGAACAGGCCGCTCGCGTCGTGGTCGAGGGCGCCCCGGATCACGTCCGCGCGCTCGCGGTCTGGCACCTGCGCCTCGATGGCGTCGGCGACGTCAGCGGCCAGGTCCACGTCGTCCGTGACGAGGGCCACGGCGGCCCGCGTGTCGTGTTCTGCCTGGGCGACGAGGTCGGCCGCCACGAGGTCGGGATCGGCCGTCTCGTCTGCCACGACCAGCAGTTCGCTGGGGCCGGCGAGGAAGTCGATGGTCACGTCCCCCCGGACCTCGGCCTTCGCGGCCGTGACCCAGCGGTTGCCGGGCCCGACGACGGTGTCGACGGCGGACACAGTCTCGGTGCCGTAGGCCAGGGCGGCGATGGCCTGGGCGCCGCCCACCTGGTAGACGGCGTCGGCGCCGGCTTCGTGGATCGCGGCGAGGGTGACCGGATTGAGATCCTCTGCCGGTGGCGTTGCGACCGTGACGTGGTCGACGCCGGCGACGATGGCGGGCACCACGCCCATGATCGCACTCGAGGGATAGGCGGCCGTGCCGCCGGGCGCGTAGACCCCCACGCTCTCGACCGGGCGGAAGCGACGGCCGAGTTCCCGACCGTCGAAGTCTGCCCGCCAGTCCTCGGGCAGTTGGCGCTCGTGGAAGGTTCGCACGTTCTCGACGGCCGTCCGGATCGCGTCCAGCGTGTCGTCTTCGACGGACGCCACCGCGCGCTCGGCTCGATCCGTCACGTCGAGATTGCCCACCTCGACGCCGTCGAACTCGCGGGAGAAGTCCCGGAGGGCGACGTCACCCTCCTCGCGAACCCGGTCGACGATCTCCCGGACGTCGTCGCGAACGGCGCCGACGCCCGCGTCACGATCGAACAACGCCCGTCGGTCCTCGGGGCCGAGATCCGCGACCTCCCGTACGTCCATACGACCCTCTTCGAGCGGTCGCACAAACTGTTTGCCATCCCTCCTCGTCAGCTATAGAGGAGCGAGACGACGTGCAGGGCGGACGTCGTGAGTGCGAGGCCGACGAGCAATACGGCGACGGCGACGCCCAGGATCGAAGTGGTGCCGACGGCCGCAAAGGTCGCGTAGGCGTAGATCGCCGTCCCGATGGCGGTGAGAAGAAAGAGCAGGTGAACGAGCACCCACGGACCGACAGACTCCAGAACCGTCGTCGTGGTCCCGCCCATCCGGGAGCCCGTCTGAGAAGGGACGGTCGAGGTGGTCTGGTAGACGTCTGACGCGCGTTGCCAGTCGGCCGTCGCCGCCCCGCTCGCCGTCCCGCCGTTCCCGGGCCCGGACCGCCGCGCTCGACGCGCTCGCTCCGGGCGCTCCCAGTCGTCACCGAGCCAGGCCGACCGGTCGCCTGTGCCGGGTGGCCGCCGCCTGTGCCGTCCCGATCCCGGCACCGTTCGGGCTGATCCACGGGGCTGTGCCGACCCGGCCGTGGACCGCGGGCTGGAGCGGTGGTCGGCCCCCGGACCACGGTCTCCGGAGTCGGTGGCTCCGGAAAGCGCCCACGCACTCGTCTCCAGGTAGCGCTCCACGTACGTGTCGTGGCCGAGGCGGTCGTACCGGGCCCGCTCGTCGGGGTCGACGAGGACCTCCCGGGCGGTGGTGAGGCGTTTGAACGCGCGGGGTGCGCCGGGGTCGTCACTCACGTCCGGGTGGTGCTCCTTGACCCGTTCCCGGAAGGCCGCCCGGATGGCCTCGCCGTCCGCGTCGTCGTCCACGCCGAGGGCAGTGTAGAACGTCTCGGCCATGCCCGTTGGCGTAACAGTTCGGGAGTCCCCACCAAGAAACTATCTTCGCCGGCGACCGATCGGGCTCCGACGCGGTTTTGGGGACAGGCACGCACGCTCCACCATGGACACCGACACTGTCGCGGCCCTGATCAGAGAGGGAGTGCCGGACGCGCGGGTCGAGGTGACCACGCCGCGGCACCCGGACGACGACGATCACTTCGCGGCGACCGTCGTCTCGCCTGCGTTCGAGGACGAGTCGCTGGTCGACCAGCACCAACTCGTCTACGACGCGCTCGGCGATCACCTCACGAGAGACATCCACGCCATCGAACTCACCACGTACACGCCGGCGGAGTACGAGGAATGACTGTGGCCGCGACACAACGCCTTTACAGGGCCCGACACTGGTACCGTCCATGACCTTCGAACCCGAGTCAGACCTGTCCGCCGACGAGGTACACGACCGCGTCGACGAGACCATCGCCGACAACGAGGTGGCGCTGTTCATGAAGGGCTCGCCGATGATGCCACAGTGTGGCTACTCGCGGAAGGCAATCGCGCTGATCCAGCAGCACCGCGACGACGTCGCGACCGTGGACGTCCTGCCGGCACTCGACACCTACCGCGAGGCCCTGGAGCCACACAGCGGCCGCGAGACCATCCCGCAGACCTTCGTCGACGGGGAGTTCGTCGGCGGGAGCGACATCCTCGAACAGCTTCAGGAACAGGGCGACCTCGCAGCCACGTTGCAGGCAGAGTGAGGCCTGCAGTCTCCTGTCGATGGGACTGTGAGACGGCTCCGCCACGCGTGACACCGGGAGTGGAATCGGCCGCGTAGACCTCTCGTGAGGGAGACCTCCCCGGGGCTAGAACGTTGACAGGGGCCGGACGGACAGATTGGTTGACGCGCTCGTGGCGTGAATTAACGAGAGTTAGCGGCTACAGCCGTGGCAGTGCCTCGCTTGCGATGACGTCGGCGTCCGTCCGGAACACTATCGGGTAGCATCTGTCAGACTCTGCGGAAGTGAGCCGGTATCACGCCCGTAGCATCGGTCCAACAGTACATTCATTACATCAGCACACTACGTACTATTCATGCCCGTCCGTATCGAGAGATTCGAAACAGGGACGCTTCCGGATGGGCCGAGCGTTCCTGAGCAGGTGCTCGTCTACCTCTATACGAATCGGGACAAGGCGTTCACCCGCTCGGAGATTGCGACCGGAATCGACGGAGACCCGAACACGGTTGGAACCGCCCTCTCTCGGCTGAAACAGCGTGATCTCGTCCGACACAAAGGGAAATACTGGGCGATAACCGCAGATTTGAACCGTGTGCAGGACGCCTACGACCTCCATACGGCGACGGCGCAGCTCGACCACGAGGACGGCGGGATCGACCCGGAGGACTGGGACGCCGTCGCACCGGACGAACCACACCCGAGTGAGCGGGACTGAAAAATGCACCCAGGGCGAGGCGACGTCGTTCGGAGTTCCGACCCGTTCAAGTTGGGCGAAGAACGCCAGCGGCCCTGGTTGATCGTCAACAACGATTCCCATTCATTCGACGACGAGCAGTTACTCGGAGTCGCCACCTCGACCAATGAGTACGAAGGCTCGATTACGCTGTGTGCCGACGTCTGGGAAGTTGGCGGTGTTCCGCGCGAATCGTTCGTCTCACCGTGGGCAGTCCACTAGCCGCGGATCGAAGATTTAGCAGCGTGGCAGGGGCGGGTCTCCGAGGGATTGGTAGATACTGTCGTCGATGAGATAGCGACGTATCTCCAGTAAGTCAGAATGTAAGCCCGCGACTATTCTCTATTATCGATTAATACCATAATCCTGGTAGTTGTCTTGCAATATGCCATACACAGGCCCCATACAAATAATCGATCAATACTCTAATCCTCGATACAACATTTTAATTATGTTTCGAGAGCTCGTTCTTGGGTTGGTCAGAGGAAACCGATGAGACTCACGATGACCCAAAGAATGGCCAGATAGAGAGTTAGGAGGAGAGAGAACGTCTGGAACAATGGGATGAGAACCTCTTTGAGATGCTCCTTGGATGCTCTACCGTATTCCGGCGGATGATAGGTAACGTTCAGAGTTTTTGGTAGCGCGTCAATTATACCATCAGCATGTCCCGCCCCAACAACCGCGAGTACCGTATCCTTCTCCTCAGCCGCGTCAGCGATTCTCTGTGCCATTATTACGTCCCGATTCTGGTTTCCTGATCTGAACTCCATATTGTACCACCTGAGAAGAAGAACAGGCACAGAGAAACTCACGGCAAGGAAGCCAGCTCCCGCGAGATAGTCCCCAGTTATTAGCCCGACAATCACGCTACTGGGTAAGAGGAGGAAATACAACGAAGCGGAAATCACCCTAATCGTAAATGGGGCGTTCCGTAGTACCTCCGCGTCGCTCTCCCGCGTGAAGTACACGTCAGCACCCTGTAACTCAGCGAAGTCGACGAGAATGTCCTTCGAAACATAGAGTGGGCTCAAAATATAGAACATTCCCGCTACCGCCTGTTGGAACCAGCCCTCTGTAACCCCGTAGTCGCCGGTATTCCCTGTCCCTTCTAAAACGAGAGCATCAATACCCTCTTTCATCAACTCCCGCTCTTTGTCGTGATCTCCGCGACTACTGTGAATCTCGCCTTTCAGGTGGATTACTGACTCTGATTCTGTACTACTATCCTCCTCGATCGTGCCAGTCTTTTTAACAATGGCTCGACTCATTGCGTATGCAAACTGACGTGCCAGGGAGTTATAGGGACAAGAGGATGACCGCAAAAAGACGTCCAAAATCTTTGTCTATAACCGGACACCGACAGTGTCCGCAAGGGGACATCCAACTATGAGCTTGGAAAAGGAGGATTCTGAAGCCATCCCCGATCTTGATGCGAATCTAAAAACACAGGATAAACCGATTATTGATGCGTTCTCGCATGCGGAGCACCAAGTCCTTCTAACGACGGAAGTAGCCGGGAAGGTCGAATTAAGCGACCGACAAGTGCGTAGGCGGTTGAAAGACCTTGCGAGCCGAGATATTCTGGGAACTAGAAAACCCGGAAGAGATCGACTCTGGTGGCTTAAACGGGACGTAAGAGAACCAATCACGGCTCAATATCCCCTTCTTCGCTTTGCTCGTGATCGTACCAGCGTTCAGTTCTTACTGGTTGGTCTTGGTGTTGGGGTAGTGGCCTTAGTTCTTGTTCCGATAGCTTCACTTACGTATGCATACACTGTTTCTCCTCCCCTGATTTCAAGAGAAACGTTACTGGAAGGAGGATTACTTGCCAGTATGCTGGCCAGCGGCTTTCTTATTGCCGCCGTAGTGGCCGCCGCGACCGGATGGCTATTTCGTTACTACAATGTTGGACTTCCTTTTCAGGATAGTTCATGAACATTTACCACGCCTGACTGAGAGTCAGAGATAAGTAGCAATATGCGCGTAACTCAAATTCGGATTCAGAATTACAAGTCGGTTAAAGACTCTGGGTGGGTTCCGATAGAAGACGATATAACTACACTTCTGGGTCGGAATGAGAGTGGGAAGACATCGTTCTTAGAAGCAATCCGGTATTTCGATGAGGATCGAGAAATTCAAGAACGGGAATTATATGACGGTCAGGAATATCCTGAGGATCATAGTGTACCTATAGCGAATTTGAAAGTAGAACTTACTTCAGAAGCAGTAGATAGATTTTCAAGAGCTAAGCGAGATCTCGCCTCAGGTGACGAGATAATCGCCACAAAATACTCTGATGGGACTCGTGAGCTTGCTACTCCACGTGGTAAAGAACTTGGAGAATATGTTGACCCGATAAAACAAGTCCAAGAGACGGTCGAAAAAATGTGGCAAGAACTAAATAAATTGAGAAACCAGCACTCAGGAAACTATAGAAATCACTTCGATAATCAAATCAAACAACCCGCCAATCGAGTGAGGAATAATGATCCAAATGAGAACCAAGCTAAATCTTGGGTTGACAACTTGCTTGATGGTCTCAAAGATATACCCGAGGAAAACAACGAGATAACTGACGCAAAAGAAAGATGGATTAATGAGATAGAGGATACCCGTGATATTCTCGCCCGTATGGACGAAGACGAAGACCCAGGTATCCTCCTGCCACCTATTGTTTATCATAGTGGGTTTGATACAATCAGTGATGATGTCCAAGTCAATTCTATTGACTCAGATGATCATCGGACCTTTCGCAATCTGTTAGAAATTGTCGACCTTGATTATGGTAATTTCGATAATTTGGACTACCACGACCAAAATCAAGCTTTAGAGACAGCGGGTGGGACAATACGTGGACAGGTGAATGAATTATGGAAACAAAAAGAGGTAGACGTTGATATTAGCTACCGCGATAACCGGTTTATGGTGGGTATTAAAGACACGGCTCTTGGCTATGATGGTGAGAGCAAGGGAGTAAGTCGAACGCTCAAGCGACCTTCAGACAGGAGCAAGGGGTTTCAGTGGTTCTTTTCATTCTATATTAACTTACGAGCTGAGACAAATAATGAGGAATCTCCGAATCAACTAATACTCCTCGATGACCCAGCCGTCTTTCTCCATCCAGAAGGCAAGAAGAACTGGCTCAAAGCAATTGAAGAATTGTCTGAATCAGCTCAAATAATCTATTCGTCCCATTCTCCTTTTTTGATCAGGAAGGAGTACCCCAATCGAATCCGTGTCGTTGAGGATCGTGAGCCGGATGGGACTGTAGTAACCGATGACTTCCACACATCGGATGAAATGACCTTAGAACCCCTCCGCAATGCTCTTGGTATTGGATTAGGGGATTCCCCATTCGTTTCTAAAAGGAAAATACTGGTTGAAGGAGTAAGCGACTACGACATATTAACTGGCTTGGCAAACTACTACCGTGATCATTTACAGAACGACATTTTGGCATGGGATGAAATCACAATGATGCCCACAAATGGTGGAGACAATATGATTCAGGCTGCAAAATGGGTTGCTTCGGAGGAATTTTCATACGTTCTTCTTCTGGATAATGATCAGAAAGGAAAAGATGTCACACAGGAAATTGAGGAACATCACCACGAAATTGATACAGACCGAGTCATCCTCCTGGAAAAAGAAGACGGTGGACGGAATTTCAATATTGAGATAGAGGACATCTTTGATCCAGTGTTCTATATAGACTGTGTTAATTCAGCCTATCAAGAACAGTTCGACGACTTCGAGCCGTTGGAAATTGAAGAACACGACGAACATTGGCGAATTGAGGGATATGAGTACAAAGGCCGGAAAATTGTGAATCGAATTGAAGATGTTTTTGATGATAGAGACTTAGGTGACCTGGATAAAATATTAGTAGCGAGTGAGATACAAGACCGGCTCACAAACAACCGAGACGTTTCAGAAAGCGACGTAGAAGGGTTCAACCGTATTTTGGGGCGGGTTAGGAACCTCACATAGTTTCCAGATTAAGGCGTCTTTACTTACAAAAGGAATTATATGCATCCTCACTCGTTGCCTTCACTTTCTCTCCAAAATCATCTCTCCTGACATAACTACCAAGTTCGGGGTGTTCGAGTAGTCTTGTATGGTGTGAGACCACGCTATATACCAATCCCGACTCCTCAGCTATTTCGTACATATCAACGAATGGGATGAAGCTATCATTAGCGGATGTCGCTTCTGACAGTACCTTTAGGATACGTGCTTGTGAGCGATAGGCGATTTTTGCCGCCTGAATAAGAGTGTCAACGGGTTCTTGCTGTGTAGCGGCTATTTCTCTAACCTCGCTCTGGTACTCATTGAGCTTCCGGTTCAGGTTTGTAATCTCCTCCGCATACTTTGGAACATCATCATACTGTTCCTCGAATGCTTCCATCCCAAGTTCGACGAACTCAGCCACACCCACGGTCCACTTTGGCCCACCATCGGATCGTTCGAGAGCCATCTCCTCGATAATGACCTCCGCCAGTGCCTCCTTCGTCACGTCAACCGTGCGTGACGGCCCGAAGTAGACCTCTACCCGGCGATCGTCGTAATACCGCGGAGGCATCGAACACTCACCTCCTAAGATTATATATAATGTCGTTAGTATTCATCCCGACACTCAGCTCATTTTGGTTATAAACGAATTGTGCCGTATACGGCCAATAGAAGCCGGGATACGCGATTTTGTACCGGTAAATGAGTGGTTGTCGCCCGAAACACTAACGACCGGCGTCACTCCCGGGAGCGTCCCTGGTCGGCCGGGAAACCCTCGTGTCGGGCGCATGTGATCGGTTGTGTCCGGTGTCGCGTGCCCGGGTTCGCCGCTCCGTCATCGTACCCTGGTGGGTCCACTCGGGCGGGGACTGAGGCACGCACGAATTACTTGGCGGGCAAGACGGTTTAAGCCTTCGCGGACGTGATAACGCCGGTTCGCCCCAGTCAGGCCACAGGCTGGACCGAGAGCACTATCGAGACACCGGACAACGCGGCCGGGTCCGGACGCGACAGACTGCTACGGCTTCGGCCATCGGACCCCCGTCGACGGAAATCTAGCTGTCGGAACCACGAGTACGAGACAGGAGAACCGCCGCGCTGCCGTCGCGCCACGTCTGCAGTCACAAATTGATACGCCCCTGCCTTGCCATCGCAAGGACCGGAATGATTGGCCGGACCGACATCCTGGACGGTACGATGAACGCATTCGGCCGATCAGCACGGAGACTCAGTACGCTCGCCACGGTCGTCGACGCCCTGGTCGAGATCAGTCGTGGCCGCCGGCGCTCCGGCGCGCTGCTACTCGTCGCTGCGGCGCTCTCCTCCCGGATTTCGGGACTTGGTACGCTCGCGTCCGTGGCGCTCCGTATCGTGCGTCGGCTCCGGTGAGAACCCGCCTGTCCGTCGGATCCTGACGAGGCCGCCGGTTCAGACCGGGTCCAGTTCGTTCCGGTCGTCGGTAATGAGTTCGGATATCTCGCTGCTGCGCGCCCGCTCCTGGGCCTCAATGTTGGACTTCGCCTCGACGGCCTGTTCCTGGAGCGCGTCGAGGCGGGGGACCTCGGTCACGTTCGAGAGGAGGACCGCGGCCGAGACGCGGTCGGCGTCCTCGCGAGGGTCGTCGCCCGCGAGGATCTCCGCGCTGTCGGTCTCCTCTTCGAGCCACTGGCGGGCGCGTTCGAGGCCCTTCCGGGAGAGTTCCTCCGGGGGACCGGAGACGACGATGAGTGAGCGTTCTGCGGACGACTCGACGGCCTGGCAGGTCAGCCGTGAACGGACGGCCTTGCGGACCAGGCTGTAGACCTTCGTCGCGTAGTCCGTGTCAGCGTGCTCGCCGTTCGTCCGGAATCGGTCGATCAGCCCTTGTTGCTGATTGCCCGGTTCCAGCGGCGCGTCGGCGTACGCAATCGTGCTGACGCCCCCCGTCGAGAGCGTCCGCTTGATGTCACTCGAGTCCATCGCCGTCTCTGAGACGATCGACCCGTCGACCTCGCCTGGCGAGAGGAGCGTGACGACGCGCTTTGCGAGTTCTTCGTTGGCGCGGTCGTAGCCCGACCCCAGCGAGTCGCCCGCCTGCTGCCAGACCTCGTTGTCGAACAGCAACAGATTGTCCACGGAATCGGCGAAGGTCTGGAGCGACCGTGCCGCATTTAGCGACGGCCGCCCGCCCTCGTCGTGGCTGGGGAGGGCACCCAGCCCGTAGACCGGTTCGGCGTACATGTCGCGAATGCGCTGGCTGATCGTCGGAGCGCCGCCGCTTCCCGTGCCACCGCCGAGGCCAGCGACGACGAGGAACGCGTCCACGTTGTGGAACGGGACGCCGTCGAGGGCCCGTTCGATCTCGCCGCTATCCCGGTCAGTGATCTCCGCACCGAGGTCCGGGTTCGCCCCGACGCCGCGTCCCTTGACACGCTCGTCGGTCTGGCCGATCAGCAGTCGCTGCTCGGGGGGGACGCGATCGAGTTTGGCGAGATCGATCTCGGCGGAGTTGACCGCCAGGACGAACCTGGAGAGCGTCCGGTCCGTCTCGGATTCGAAGTCGAGCAGTGCGTCTGCCATCTTTCCGCCGGCGTTGCCGAATCCGATGACGGCGATGTTCATACTGGCCTCTGGACCACAGCGGGGGTTAAGTATGAACGTCGTTCCGGCATATCGGCCGCGTAACGGGCCCTTGTGGGTACAGTCGCTGTACAAACAAGCTCGTCGTAACCCGACGTCTGGGTATCGGGAACCAATAGATAGTAACCATCTGAACTCTGTGTAGTTGGCCAGTAGTTCCCACGATGGTCGGGCCGTCGCTAGAGGAGGCTACGGAACACACGCGTGGGTCGAGTGAGAGCCGAGCCATCCCGACGGACCCGTCGATGGTCCGTTCCGCATTCGCGTCGACTGCATACCCACTAGTCGCTACCGTCCCACCGTAGCGTCCTCCGTCGGCGCGTCCGTGGAGGGGAGCGAGACCTGAACCACCGTCCCCCGGGGATCGTTGTCCTCGAACCGGAGGTCACCGTCGTAGCGATCGGTGAACCACTTCACGAGCCACAGGCCCATGCCGCTGCCGTGGTGGAACGAGTCCTCGCGGACCTCCTGCAGGACCTCCCGCTCGTGGTCGAAGATCCCGGGGCCGTCGTCAGCGACTGCGAGTCGCACCGTTCCCTCGTCGGTCGGTGCGACGGTCACGTGAACGGAGGCCTGCCCATCGTGGTGCTCGACCGCGTTCTCCAGGAGGTTCGCGACGACGGACCGTGCGATGGGGTTGGCTTCGACCCACGCGCTCCCGGCGAGGTCCGTCGAAAACTCCGCGTCGGCGTACCGATCGTCCGCTGCCTGGACGCACTCGTCGGTGACGCGAGCGAGGTCGATCGACTCGCGGTCCGGGCTCCGGAACAGTTCGTCGAGCGCCCGTGCGGTCTCACTGAGGCGAGTGATGTCCCGGGCCGTCCGCTGGATCGCCTCGACGGAGCGTGCGGCCGACCCGTCGACTTCCGACTCGATGAGCGCCGCGTGGCCGGTGATGACGTTCACGTCGTTTTTGATGTTGTGCCGGAGCACCCGGTTTAGCACGGCGTTGCGCTGGGTCAGCTCCCTGAGTTGATCGTCCTGGGACCGGAGGCTCGTCGTCGTTCCGAGGAGTGCGCCGACGAGTCCACCGGTGGTGATGGTGACGACGAGCAGCCCGTGGACGATGGTTACGCCCGGGAGGAGACGGACGCCGAAGCTGACGGCGAGGGTCAGTAGCGTCCCGAGGGCGATGCCCAGCGCGGTCCACTGGGCGACCCTCCAGACGAGATCGTCCGAGACGTCGACTGCGTAGAAGGTGTAGCCCATGTAGAGAACGACGGCGACCAGCGGGACGGCGATAGCCACAGAGAGGAGGACCACGGCGGTGGATTCGTCTGCGAAGACGCCGTAGGCAACCAACCCCGCGTGGAGAAGGACGGCGACCCCGGCGAGATACCAGAGTCCGAGATCCCGTCTGGTCGGCAACTCCTGCTCCCAGTGCAGCGACATTTTCTGCGTGTCCCCTCAATCCGTGAACGTGCTCTTTAATTTACGCCCCCCGCTATCAGTGATGATATCGAACGACGATTTGCTTCCGGGTCCTTGCCGTTGCAGTATCGCCCTCTATTCGGTAGTGTGACAATTCGTAGCCGTGGCTGGTGGGCGTCGTCGTGATGGACGTGTCGCCGATCCCAGAGGTCCGCTATCTCGCCCTGCGCGACGGCGGGTAAGCGATGCAGGTAAGCGTAGTAGTCGCGACTCCCGGGCGGGTTCCAGATGCGGAGTCTCGGATAGTGGTCCGGATCGAATTCCATCCGTGATCCGACAGTCACTGACGGACTAACGCCGACCACCCCCGAAAAACGGCCGCCTTGATTCCGATAAAAACCCTAAGAAACGATAGGATAGAGCAAAGATGTTGATGGGCTCGGAGGGATTTGAACCCCCGATCGGCTGATATCTCCGGTGGACACCTCGGTACTCCAGAGGGTCATCATCACGGCCGGTGATCAGCCGGGCGCTCAGTATATCAGCTGGAGCGTGTCGTCCCGGGTGTCGTAGCCTCTGGAGTCAGCCGCCTTCCCGGACTAGGCCACGAGCCCGTGGCCCAGCCTTGGACGAAACCGCCTAAAGGAATTTCGATTAGTCGCGGTCCGTCTCGGCCCAGTCGCAGTCCTGGCACTTCCACCCCGTTACGAACGCCGTCGCCGACGGCATGTAGCCGACCTCCAGCACGCTGCCCCCACAGTCCGGACACTCGCGGTCCGCGTCCGCGATCGGTTCCGCGTCCATCACGCTCTCGCCCTCGATCAGCTCTGCCAGGCGTCTCGGGGTGACCATCCGCCCCTGCACGACTCTGTTCTCGCTCATACGGGTCCCCTGGCGGGCGGCGCTCCTAAGGCTGTTCCTCCGAGCGACTCAGAGCCACGGCAGGCGCTCGACGGATGCGTCGTCGCCGCTCCCGTCTTCGGCAGCGCCGATCCCGGGTGCGTCGGGCATCACAGTGTCATCGCCGTCGCCGTTGCCGCCGTCGGCCATGGCCGCCGTGACGTCGATTTCGTCGGGCTGGTACTCCGACTCCGGCTCGGTCGCCCTGGTGGGGTCGAACGCGAACAGCGCGGTCACGCCGAGCACCGCGAGGGCGAGTGGCGCGTCCCCGGGGACGAGCCCGAATATCGACAGCGGGAGCATGCCCAGCGCGACGGCGCTGCCGAACCGGAAGCGGTCGAGGTCCACCGCGTTGCGGAGCCAGGGACCGGCGACCGCAACGAAGAGGGCGAATCCGACGCCCACGCCCGCTGCTGCGGCCGCCCGGAGCACGAGGTCCGGGTCTGCCTGAATCGACAGGGTTGCGCCCCACGGGTCGAGACTCGCCAGGAGGCCGAGGCCCACGATGACGCCTGGTCGAGGGATGTACTCGCCGATGCGGGCGCTGGCCGTGCGAGCGGCGACGGCGAGGATCACGACCGCGGCAAATCGCTCGAACACGACGAGGTTCAGGACCTCGGCGATGGTCGGAGCCAGTGCCGCCTCGACGGCCGCGAGTGCGATCAGGGGGACGCCGACGAGGAGCACCGAGCGGACCTGTCCGCGGACGGAGCCGTCCATCTCGGCGATGATGACCGCGAGGGTCGCGCTGCCGCCGAAGATTAGCAGGCCGACCTCGAGGATCCCGGTGACGTCGTCGAGACCGCCCGCGAGGACGATCGCCGGGAAGAGCCCGTCGATCAGGGGGAGGGCCATGACGAGCGCGAGGAGTCCCGTCGGACCGTGGACCACCCGCTGGACGGCGAGGGCGGCCGGGTGCTGAGAGGTGCTCATGCCACGCTACGGGTGGCCGTACCCCGGGGCCGATGGGTGGTATGGCAACCGTCGCGAGACCCTGTGGGGAACGAACGCGAGAGTGCCGAACTCCGCGCCGAAAAACTGACCCAGCGTGGTTGTTTTGGTGGCCGACGCGTCGAGATAGCGGCTGCTCTGGCTGCGCACACTGCCACCGCTGCTGGGTCGGGCGGAGTGCATACGTAGTGATATTCCTGACATCTACAAAAGGGTTGTGTGAGAAGTGGCCCCACGCACCAGCAAGTCCGTGGGTTCCTGCTGGTCACCACCGTGCGACCGACGAGAATGTGGACGTTTGTACGGGACTGGTCATCATCCACCGACCCTGGACTGCCGAGACGTGGCGGGACCCGGCCACCCACCGCTGGTCGCCAGGTCTCGCAATCCTTTTGGGACAGCCGACCGGACCGTTTACATGGCGAACGACACCGAGCCCTTCTCCGAAAAACTACGGGTGCCAGAGGCGCTGACGTTCGACGACGTCCTCCTCCGACCGAAGGAGAGTCACGTCGAGCCGGACGAGGCTGACATGACGACGCGCGTTTCCCGCAACGTCCAGCTGACGGTCCCCGTCCTCTCTGCGGCCATGGACACGGTCACCGAGAGCGACATGGCGATCGCGATGTCGCGCCAGGGCGGCCTGGGCGTTCTCCACCGGAACATGGACGTCGAGGAGATGATCACGGAGGTCGAGCGCGTCAAGCGCGCGGACGAACTGATCATCCGCGACGTCGTGACGGCCGAACCCGACCAGACCGTCCGTGAGGTCGATACCATGATGGCAAAGCGCGGGGTCTCCGGCGCCCCGGTCGTCGACGAGGACGACACCGTCCTCGGGATCATCTCCGGGACGGACATCCGTCCCTACCTCGAGGTCGGCGAGCGCGACGCCGTCCGCGAGGCGATGACCGACGAGGTCATCACGGCACCCGAGGACGTCACGCCCCGCGAAGCCCTCGAGTTGATGTACGAGCACAAGATAGAGCGCGTCCCAATCGTTGACGAGCAGAATCGCCTTGCCGGGCTCGTGACGATGGCCGGTATCCTCCAGCGCCGCGAGTACGACAGCGCCGCCCGGGACGCCGACGGCCACCTCCGCGTCGGCGTCGCCGTCGGTCCCTTCGAGGTCGACCGCGCCACCGCCGCGGACGAAGCCGGTGCGGACGTCATCTTCATCGACTGCGCGCACGCGCATAACCGGAACGTGGTCGACAGCGCCGAGGAGATCAAATCGCAGGTCGACGCCGACGTCGTCGTGGGCAACATCGGGACCCGCGAGGCCGCCGAGGCCGTCGTGGACTTCGCCGACGGCGTCAAGGTCGGCATCGGCCCGGGTTCGATCTGCACGACGCGCGTCGTCACCGGCGCGGGGATGCCCCAGATTACCGCCGTCGCCCAGGTGGCTGACGTCGCCTCTCAGCACGACGTGCCCGTCATCGCCGATGGCGGGATCCGCTACTCAGGCGATGCCATCAAGGCAATCGCCGCCGGGGCAGACGCCGTGATGCTTGGCTCGTACTTCGCCGGGACCGACGAGGCCCCGGGCCGCGTCGTCACGATGAACGGCAAGAAGTACAAGCAGTACCGGGGCATGGGCTCGGTCGGCGCGATGCAGTCCGGCGGCGGGGAGCGCTACCTCAAGGATCCAGAGGAAGACGAAGAGTACGTCCCCGAGGGCGTCGAGGCAGCGACCCCCTACAAGGGAACGCTGGAGTCCGAACTCCACCAGCTCGTCGGTGGCATGCAGTCCGGCATGGGCTACGTCGGTGCAGCGACCATCCCAGAGTTCAAGGAACGGGCCGAATTCGTCCGGGTCTCCGCCGCCGGCCAGCAAGAGAGCCACCCACACGACGTCGTCATCACCGACGAGGCACCGAACTACAGCCCCGACGGAAGCTGATCAGGCCAGTCCCTTCCCCGCCGTCACGCAAGCCGGGCTGCAATACTCCTCGGACGCCGCGTTCGCCCCGGGGAGTGCTGTGAACTCGCTCCCACAGTTCTCACACTCGAAGGTCTCGAAGGCTGGCATACGCAATACTGTTCAGCCGGTTGCCACTAATGCGTTGCTCATTCTGGCCGCCAGGACCGCAACACTGAGACCGACACAGGGCCAACGGGAACCATCGATGGCCGACTTCGAGGTTCGCCGGGTCGCCGGGTCCGCCTCGCTCGAGGACGCTCACGCGGTTCGGCGGGCGGTGTTCGTCGAGGGCCAGGGCGTCCCGGAAGCGACGGAGATGGACGGCCTCGACGCCGAGGCCCGGCACGTCGTCGCCTACGACGGTGACGAACCCGTGGGGACGGCACGGCTCAGGGAACCGGACCCGGGCGTGGCCAAAGTCGAGCGCGTCGCCGTCCGGGAGGATTACCGGGGGCAGGGAGTCGGCCGCCTCTTGATGCACGAACTGGAGGACGTGGCTCGCGAGGCAGGGATGGACGAGGCGGTCCTCCACGGACAGACGGCGGTCGAGGGGTTCTACGAGTCGCTGGGCTACGAGACCGTCAGCGACGTCTTCTACGAGGCCGACATCCCCCACGTGGAGATGCGAAAGCCGCTGGTGCGGGATAGCTGGACGTGCTGACGGATGCACTCCGGACCGATCAGCCAGTGATTCGTTCGAGACTGTCGTGTGGCTATGTGTATGAAGAAGTGTGAGTTCATCACCGGACACTGCCCGGTGTAATCGGAGTGACGTGCCTAGCATCCGAGCGAGCGAAGCGAGCGAGGTTCGCCGTCAGAGCGTAGCTCTGACGAGCCCTCGTTCGCTCCCGGTGGTCGCTCACGAGGACACCGGATGCGAGGCCGAAGGCCGAGCAGCCGGCTTTTTTCACCTAGTTTTTTGCGCCGAGAGGTCGCTCGCACTGCGAGCGACCCGAGGCGTAAAAAAGAGGTATAGCGGGCCGGGCGCGGTTACACAGCTTGCCATTTCGCGCGGTCTCAGCCTGTCTCTCGTCCGATTCTCTCTTACGTGTCAGTATCATTGTCATTGGTCAGATCGAGGTCGTTAACGAGGGACCGACGCCGGTCTTCCATCCGGTCGCGCTGGCGGAGGCGACGAGCCTCGACGTCAGCTTTGTCGTAGTGCTGTTCGATCGTCTTCGTGTCCGAGTTCACACGCTCGGCGACGTCTTGCGCCGGCCAGCCCAGGTTCAGCATCCACGTGATCGCGCCGGTTCGAATTTGATGCGGAGACCGACTCGACGGGCACTTACTAGAGTGGTGAAACGTCGTCCACTCGCAGGTCTCCGGGTCCTTGCCGTGGGGACAGGGACCGTGAAGACAGGGCTGGGTCGCGAGGTAACTCCAATTGCGAACCGTGTTCGCGGCCGGACGGCCCCGCATTCCGGCGAGGAGTGGCTGGCGGCCGTCGTCATCGGGAACGTCGATGCGATGGTAATCGATATACCGACGAAGTGCCTCGGCGGTCTCATCGGGGAGTGCGACGGGACGCTCTCCTCGGAGCTTGTTCTTGAGTGGCGTGTCTGCGTCGGGTCGGTGACGGAACTCTATCCAGGGATCTCCATCGAGGTCGACGTCCTGAAGGTCGAGGGCGCGGAGGCCTCCCTGTCGAGCGCCGGTGACCCACGCCAGCTCGAGAAAAACGTGCTGACGAGTGCCGTAGGCTGCCGGTGTATCGCGGTAATACCGGAGGAGTGCGAGAGCCGCCTCGGTATCGAGCTTCTTGTCGTTAGTCCGTTCGTCCTCGTCGATATCGGGGATGCGGACCGACTCGTAGAGGTCCGAGTCCACGGCCCCGAGGTCACCCAGGAACTCGATGAACATCCGGAGGGTCCACATCTCGCCCTCCAGTGTGGCCGGTGAGATCTGGGCACTCCGCTGTTCGAAGTAGTCGACGAGGTCGAACTGCTCCAGGTCGCCGACCGTCTCGAGGCCGACGCTTTCGAACCACTCGGCGAAGATCTTGAGACGGTACCCCCACGACTCGATCGATGCGTCGGTCGCGTCCGCACGTCGGTTCCGGAGGTATCGGTCGATCGCATCACGGATCGAGAGGTCGGACGGATCGGGCCGACGTCGCCCGTTAGTCATACTTTCGAGACGCCGAGCATCCGGTCGCAGTGTGGGCACGCGCGGTTTTTCTGGCGGATCACCGCGCGGACTCGGGAGTCCTTGAAGCGTTCGAAGCCGCACCCCGGGCAGCGAAGCCGGAACTGCGCCGGGGTAGGCCCGGTCTGCTGGGGTCGGTACAGGGTTGCTTGGGACATGCGGATGTCCTATTGTCCTACCGTCCTATTATAGCTGTCGGACAGTAGGACAGTATGACACGGGGTTACTTCCTACAGTAGAACGATAGGACAGGTAAGATGGCCCGGCCGACGTTTCGGATGGACGACGACCTGATCGAAGAAATCGATAGTAGGCTCGTCTACGGTGATTCTCGGAGCGAATGGGTCCGAGATGCAATTCGCCTAAAACTGGCAATAGCTGACGAGATCGACCAGGACATGAGCGAAGAAGAACGCCGGGAGTTCGTCGTCGAGGCGATCCGGAAGGCCGACTCGGCGTGAACTACCCGCCGGCGATCACCCGGTAATCCACTTCGATGGTGGGGACCGGAAACTCGACTTTTCGTCCGCAGCCCACGCAGTGAAATCCGATTCTACTCCCTCGGAGGGTCACAGCTTCAATACGGGCATCACAGCCGTCAGGGCATGAAAGCCATTCATCAATTGTCATGCACAGACGCCGAGGGGCGACACCAGTAAAACGACTCTGGGGCTGTTTCCGGATTTCCGTTACCCGCGGTACGAAGCAGTTGACACGGGGGCAGTCAACACCCGTGTCGCTGCTGTCGACGGCAGCCCTACAGGGCTGCGTTCGCTTGTTCGCGTCGCGAAACAAAAATCTATTGACGGTCAAATCAGTGTCTGATATCGGTCGCCGAAACGACGCCAGTGGCCGGGAGTTTGAACGTAATCGCCCGACAGCAACGGGTTCTTAAGCAGTGTGAAGCTACTCCAATAGCAGATGAAGCCGGTGAGAGTGAATCACGCCGGCCGATTTCAGAGATTGATACTGCGACGGGATACGGAGGGATTTTCTGATACTAAGTGTACGGTACCAAACCATTATATGGTGAGACAGTAACCGGAATCCCATGCAGTTGACCAAACTGCTGCAGACGGACGAGGAACGCGCAGTCAGCCCGGTGATCGGCGTTATTCTGATGGTCGCCATCACCGTGATTCTCGCGGCCGTGATCGCGAGCTTCGTGCTTGGACTTGGCGGGGAACAAGACGTTGCTCCAACGTCGACATTCGACTTTAACTATGACGCTGATAGCGATATCGTGACGGTTACACACACTGGCGGCGATAATGTAAGAGCGAACGAACTCTACGTACGTGGTTCAAGCATAGATACCAGCGAAGAACAATGGTATGCGAATGCGACAAGCGGAACTGACGCAGGATATGCTACTAACAGCACAGAGATCGATGACCAAGCAGCCGTCACGTCGGGAGACTCTTGGAACATCCATGTCAGTGACTCGGATTATGTAATTCGAGTTGTCTGGGAGGCAACATCGGGCAGTTCATCCTCTGAACTCGCCACCGACCGCGGACCGGACGCCTAACTGGCGTCGTCGATTTTCGTTTTCAGGATTTGCGTCCAGAGTGCCGCCCGTCGACCCGCAGGGGGCCGTCCGGGCGGCCACCGACCAGTCGGTGAGAGAGGCGGTCGGTTGTTAGTCGGCCTGGGGACCGAGCGCATGGAGTTTGTCGAGGAGTTCGCTCCAGGAGTCGACGCGAGCGAAGAGATCAGGGCGCAGGTTCCACTCCCAGGCTGCAGCATCATCAGGATCGTAGTCGTACCGAGTCGCTTCGATGCCATCGACAGCACCAGGTAACAGTTCGTCCTCGGGGAAATCGGCATCAGCCGACCACCGTTTGTAAAACTCCGCGACGTCTTTTTCGTGCTTCCAGTAGGCAAGTGTCGTCAACCGTTTGACCTCCGGGTGGCCGTCCTTGCCGGTGTGAAGAACTGTACCGAAGGCGTCGACGCCGATCTTCGCGAAGCGCTTCGCCAGGGGCGTGAACTGCGTAGCGATCTCTCGCCGGTTCGTCCGGGCGTCGAAGTGCGTGCTGCCTTCGTCGAGAACGACGAATTTGGGTCTGTCGCGGTGTTCGAGGAGTTCGACCGCGAGATCGTGGGCGTTCGCCACGTGAATATCTGAGCGCTCCCAGCTGCGCACGTTCGAGAGCACGAGGAGATCGTCCTCGAGTGCGAGGTCGTAGAGTTCGACCAGCAGGAACATGGTATTTGTTTTGCCGGTCTCTGGGTTGCCAGCGCCGGTGATGAACGCCGGAGCGCCATTGTTCTCGATCTGGTCGATCAACAGCAACGGAAGACGCAGGGCGCTACCCGAGAGGTCTCTCTCCGTCACGCCGACCAAGTGGGCGAGCAGGGCGTCATCACCGGACGCGATGGCGCGATTGACGGCATCAGTAGATACCTGCTGGCCGACTACACTCCCGAGGGCACTCTGGCGGAAGCTGGGGGCGCTCACGGTCGAGGAGTCAGCTACCACGTCCTCGACGAAGGGCAGCACAGCAGCGTCGGCATCGTCGTCGACGAGGCCAGCGAAGGAGTCCGTCTGCTCGCCACCGTCGAGGTCGCCGCGAATCTGCTCGCGGAGTTTGGCCGCCGTGTAGAGACGTTCGTCGAGATCAGTCATCGCCCGTTGCCTCCTGCGGGGGCTTGCCGTCGACGTGATCTACGCGCTCGCCGTGATCATCGCGGGGGTCGGGAGACTCTCGGTCAACGGTCTCCGGATCGAGGTCGTCGGCCTCGATATCCATGTCTTCGAGTCGTTCGTCGATCTCGCGGTCGAGATCGTACCGATCGAGCGCGTCATCGATCGCCGCCTCGATGGACTCGCCGCGATCGGGCAGCGACTTCTGTTCGAACACCTCGACGACAGACTCGACACCGGAGCGAACGCAGCTGCGGATGATCGTAAACGCCTGGGTCCGCAGCGCGAAGCCCTTTTGCGCGTCTTTTTCCAGCTGGCCGCGGCACTCGTCGATCTTCGAGAGCGCCATCAATAGCTCGCGATCGGAGAGGGTTCCGCGCCAGGTGCCACGGACCGTCATCTCGTCAAGATTGACGTCCTTGCCGACGTGCAGCCACGGGGTCAGTTCGTCGAGCTGACCCTCGGTGACCTCAAGTTCGCGAAAATCCTCGTACGGGAAGCGATAGAGTGCGCCGTCGACGAATCGCGCGTCGATATCGACGACGAACACGTTTTCGGGACTCCACAGCAGCCCGATGATGTACTTGCCGACGATGTAGCCGTACGGCGAGATCGCGACGATCCCAATAACTGCGAGTTTGAGACGACGGGGCACCTCGATATCGAATCCGATGTAGCCGGTGACGACGATGATCCCAAGGATCACGACCACGATCGACCAGAACCGAGCCTTCACGAGGTCGAGCAGTAGTTCGACCGTGCTCGGGGCGCGGTCGCGACGAACCTCCTGGGTCATGCTACCCGCTCCGGTTCGTCAGACCGGCCGGTGATCGCCCGAAACGTCAGGATGATGGCGACGAAGGCAACCGATGACGCGCCGGCAAGCGCCGCGATTTGAGCGTCCTGAGCGGTCCAGGGGCCGCCGATCCACGACGTCGAGGTCCGTTCGAAGTCCCAATACAGGCCGCGGTTCGTAGAGATCGAATAGACCGCGCTGCCGCGGATCGGAACGAACGAGAACTCGACACGATTGAGGCCATCGTGAAGCGTGACCCGGCGTTCGTCGACACGGCCGCCGTCGCTACTGCGCGGCGTCGCGATCGTAATCGTCTGCTCACGTTCGGACCGTAGGACCATCGTCATCGTATCGCCGCTGGCCTCTTTCGAGACGATTGTCGTCAGGAAGTCGATGGGTTCCTCTGCATCGGCTTCCAGCTGGGCGTCAGTCGCGTTCGACACCTCGACGTCCATACCGACGTTCCCAGACTGCGCTTGTGCAGCAATCGGAATACAGACGAGGCTCAAGATGACGAAAGCGACGAAAAGCGTGCGACTCATGGTCAATAACCGTCGTCTTCGTTTGCCCTGCTCCAGGCGAATAGGGCTACGAGACCAGCACCGCCGTAAACTATCCAGTCAGGGACACCGAGGCCGAATGACGGTAAGCCGAAACCACCCGAACCGCCAGAATCCAACTCCTCCTTCAGTTGGTCGATCGTTTCTCGCTGCGCTTGGAGTTGAGCCTCAACGTCCCCGATATCCGTAGCATCGGAAACGTGATCTACTGGCTGGGTATAGTTCGTACCAGGGACAATTTCAACCGATTCCACGGTCTCACCGTCAGTTAGAGAGGTAGACTGCAGCTTGTATGAGTCACCATCCTTCGAAATATCCGACACAGGGTGGCGTGATGTAGAGTTCGCCCCAGTTACGACAATTTTCCAGCCTTGGTAACTGGTGGGATCTGTAAGAGGTTCTGGTGGATCGCTCCCAGACCACACCGTAACAGCCCCATCTGTACCAGCAGATCCATCCGCGGACTCGCTCACTCCAGCCTGATCCTCATTTTCGACGCCAGCCACGTCGAGAATTTCTAGATCAGAATCGCCAGATAGGACTCGTGTGATGAACTTATCGTTTGCCTGACTGTTATATCCGATATACGCAATATCGTAATCGGATGAGGAGATCGTCGTCCCGGCCGACACAGACACGTCAGACACACCCGATGCAAATTGTGGATAAATCCATGCCCACAGTTCATCACTCGCCAATTCCGGATGTGATATCTTAGCTTGGTATCCAACCTCGCCAGGGACATTCCCCCCAACGGCCATGATCTCAGCGGCCAGCCGAGCTTGGTCAGACGACTGCCCAAATTCATTCACGATATCCTCTGAGGAGAGGATATCAGATGGATCAATCGCACCCTCAGTAAGGGCGTTTGTTAGACTTGTCACATATGTTGACAAGTCACTAGAGATTGTCGAATATGATGATTCAATAGACGAAATAGCATCAGAGTACAAACCAGCGTCCAAGACCGGCTGAGTCGATAGAGACGAGTGACCGACCTGTATAACCTCGTTGCCAATCGGATCGTAATCACTACCACCAAATGTGTCCATCCGAGGAGCGACGACCATATCCGAACCACCAGACGAAGCTACAGCGTAGATAGAAAGTGACTCCGAGCGGCCTTCGAGATTCGAAGGCATAACAGGAAGATTTGGGACAGGAGCCTCGAATACAGTATATCCGCCTCCTGTCGGGGCTGAGTATCCAACACCCGACCAATCACCATTACGGCCAGCGCTTTCGTTTGCTTGAACTAGATCCTTATTTGTGACATCATAAACACTCAAGCCCTCTTCTACCTGCGTGACAAACCCTTCAATCATAGACTCGACACCAGTATTCCACCTTTCAACCATGTTAACAATCGCCCGAGAAGTCTGCTTATCCAACGCCTCGGCTGCCGCCGTCTCAGCTTCACCACTGCTTCCCCCGTTCACTACGACCTTTGCAGCAGCCGCGCGAACGGCTTGCCATGCAGCATTCGCATATGGTGTCCTGTCGTTCGAGCGATCGATAAATTGCGACTGTATCTCGTCCTCGAACGTCTCACGACCATCAGCAACGGATGTACCGACGTTGTATAACTGATCCTCTAAGACGTCCTCAGTGTCGATTTCCGGCTCATCGTTTTCGGGACTGCCAAGTACGTTACCGGCCACATAGCCCACCGCGAGATTGTATGCCAAGAAGCCTATTGCGTCGACTTCGCCCACCGGGTCGAGCGCGTCAAGCTGGGTCGCGCCGCCGTAGGTCGCCGCCGCTCCTGCTGTGACGCCAGCAGTCTTAATCAACCCGCGACGCGTTATCGCCGGACCGCGATTTGAATCACTCATCTCGATCACCTACCGGACCGCGACGCCCCAGGCCATCACCGAGATCACGAACGCGACGATGCCGCCCGTCGGGTCGTTTTTCGCGATGATGTCGGCCACCTCAGTCACGTACTGCTGGGAGACGATCAGCACCGGACCAGCAGCGATCAGTACCTTCTCCCAATCCTCGTACGCCTCGAACTGCTTCGTCTCCGAGCTGGCGAAGGCCACGAGCAACGTCGCCAGCGAGACGAACATGGCGTGTTGCGTCGAGAGGGTGTAGTCCAGCCACGTGATGTGGACCTCGGAGATGCCGCCGAACTGGTACAGCGAGGCGATCGCGAAGACGATCCCCAGCAGCGCCGGGATCGTCCGCAACTCCATGTAGTCGTTCGTCAGGCTCGACATCGAACGGGTCGCCATCAGTCGTCACCTCCGCCGACCACGCCGACGCGCCAGACGTCGTATTCGATCTCCTCGCCGTCGTCGTTGGTGAACGCGCGAGTATCCTCGGTGTGCTTGATCATCACCACGTCGCCGACACCGAGGTCCTTCGAGTCGAGCGCCCGGTCGATCTGATTGTTCGACCACATCAGCACGACGTCACCGAGGCCGCGAGCGAGTTCGATGACCGTCGTGTCGTTGTCGCCGCAGTTCGGATTGAGGTCCCGAATCTCGCCGATGACGTGCTCGCCAGCGTCGAGATCGAGCCAATCCTTGTCCTGGCCGTCGTCGTCGAAGTCGTCGTTCGGATCGATCAGTTCGAAGTCGTCTTCCGATGGCATTTCTGATTGTGCCATTGCATGTTATACTTTCTAGACTAGCCACTTATACGGGCGAATCAGCAGACGGCGGTGGGATGGGTTCGATTTTGCCGCTATACAGGGGACTCTGTGATTACTCCATGTCAGTCAAGTGACCGAGGCCGACCGCGCGACGTCGACGCTCTTCGATATTCGTTTCGGGAGCTGGCGGCGCCATGCACTCGCGTTCGAGATCAAAGTAGTCAGTCACGACGATGAACCGCTCGGCCACCTCGGGATCTTGGATGCCGTGGTCGAAGGCCAGATGATACGCCAATCCTTCGCGACGTCCGGCAGGTTTCTTATCACAGTAGCCACAGCGGACGTGTTCGCCTTTCTTCGTTTCGTGCCGAAGACGCGTCTCCTCGAGGATCCGACGCTGCGGTAGATGCAACTCCACCATGTCGACACCGCCGGATCCGGGCAGGTGTTCCTCACCGTCGCGATCGATGATTGCGTCGAGGTCCCAACCTGGGTCCGGTTCGAGGTGGAACGATTCTGTCTCCGGTTCGGTGATTCCGGCGACTGCTTCCTCGACGACGTCCCGGCGATGTGGAGAGATCGACAGTTCGCCCATCACTGCAGGGATGCTCTCGGGAGGGCCGTGTGCGTCGACGTACTCGAGCACTCGACGACGGACCTTTGCGTCACTCGGTGACTCACCGATCGAAACAGCACCGTCAGCGTCAGCCCACAGGTTTTGGAGTGAGGTCGAATCGAGATCTTCACCGCCGTCTGCCGCGATTTGCTTCGCGTCGGCGTTCGATGACTGTGGCGGGCAGTCGAGGCGCGTTTGGTCGATGCTCCACCCGGAGCCGCAGGCGGTACAGACGACGTCGCTACCGCGGTTTTCGTCGTATTCGACGTGTTCACCGTGGGCGACCGCCTGATCCGTCGAGTCCGTCTCGTACCGCTGTGCGCACGCGTCCGCCTTGATCGCCTCATTGATGAGCACCGATCGTGAGGTCCGTCGACGGGCTGCGCTCCAGTAGAGCGCACCCCAGGCGAGGTATTCGATCGGCTTTTCGAGCAGGGATTCCGTGTAGCCGCCGGCGTACGTCGCCATGTAGCTGCCCATGTTCTCGACGTCGGCATTCACCGAGATCACGTCGTCCTCGTGGGCGTCCGGGCCCGCGAGGTCGCATACCTCGACGTGTTTGTCGACCACTCGGCCGAGTTCCCGCTCGACCAGCTGAAGGTCGAGGTCGGAGGCGTCGAAGTAGACGCCGATGTGAAGGTGAGGGTAGCACGCATTCGCACCAGGGGACCCGTCGGAGGAGGTCGCGCCGATTCCGTGGGCTTCCGATTGGAGTTGATAGCCCCAGGAATCCGGTGCGAGGCCAAGATGGTACTCCATCGTGTTGCGGAGGGCGTCTCTTACGCCGTTGTACGAAAAACTGTCGTGGAGTGCATCGAGAAAATCGACGGGCGCAATACGGTTTCCATCGGGGATCGAGGTTCCTGTCAGTGTGACCATCGCAGTTGCTGGCCGGTCCCACTCCGCGACGGCAGTGCCGCCGGACGGCCGGTCGCCACCGGCCATTTGTCGCTGCAGGGCGAGCGCCTTCGCGTACTGTTTTTTGCTGTAGGTCTCGCCCCATGAGTCTGAAAGTTCGACTTCAAACGTCTCGTCGCATTCGTTTCGAAATCGGGCCATCAGGCCCTTGTACTCCGTGTGGGCGGTCAGGAACGCACTCAAGGCGTCGGACCACGTGGCCGCGGTTCGTCGGTCGAGGTCAGTGACTTGAAACGCGTTTTTCGTCGGATCGTCCGGGTCTGGGTCAACCCACGAGTCCGACCACTCCGCTTCGGTGACGATCCGGCGAAGCTTTCGGCCGTGGGTCTGGCTCAGCTGCAGCTCGGCGAGGTCCGGGTACTCGTCGCAGAACTCGAGTACCCGTTCGTGGACTTCTTCCTCAAAGTCCCGATATTCGGCCGTAGCGGCGTTTACAGAGTTAGTCTCATTGGAGGGCCGAGAGGGGCCCCCTGATGGCGTGTCCGACCGACTCATCAATCAAGAGACTACCGCGACCGCTCAGACGCCGCTCGGGCTTCCCGCTCGGGACCCCCCTCACCCTCCGGGTTCGGGGACTGCGCGATGGCTTCCGGATCGGGGGGCAAGCCCCCGCTTCCGGCAGACTCGCCGCTGCCGGCGCTCGGGGCGCTCGCGCCGGCCGCGACGCGCCTCGTCTCTCCATCGCTTGTGGGGGTCGACGAGGGGAGGTGATCCGTGATCGGATCGAGTTCGTCGAGATCGAGGAAGGGAGCACACGAGCGACAGACCTTCGCCTGTGTAACCTCGGCATCGACGTGATTGATGCAGTCCGCTTGGCAGCTCCGGACGCGGCAGCGATAGGCAGCGTAGTCGGACCACCGGGTCATCGCCGACCACCGTCCTCGACCGCCTCGATCGCCTCACGGACCTCAACATCAGATGCTCCTCGACAGACGTCTCTGAGTTCGAGAGCTGTGACGAACTCGTCCGGATCGAACGGCCAGCTCTCCGGGGAGATCGTCACGAATCAGTCACCTCTGAAACAATCAAGTTAGTGATAAGATTGCGACTGAATTCGAACGCAGTCACAAAGGCGACGGCGCCAGCATCACCACCAAGATCAACTTCGGTAGATTGAGCAACGGTATCAGCTACAGCTACCCAATCGACATCGCGAGGCTGCTGAGAGACTGCCGAGGAACGCCGATCAGTCACGAGTCTGCCCTCCTCACGACGCGTCGGCCATGGACAGCATCGTGCTCCTCAGGATCCAGGGCCGACAGATTCCGAGGGTGGTTGTTCCACCCATCGTCATCCTCGTGATGGACGTGGCATTCACTCCACAGGTCCTCGATCTCGCCCTGCGCGAAGGCGGTTAAGCGATGCAGGTAGACGTAGTGGTCGCGACCCTCGCGCGGGTTCCAAACGCGAAGTCTCGGGTAATGGTCCGGGTCGAATTCTATCCGTGGCCCGACAGTTATTGACGGACTCACGCCGACCACCCAAATTTACCGAAATCTATCAGTAAAACCCGGAAAAATTGTATATATGTAGCGGGCCGGGCGCGATTTGAACACGCGACCGACGGATTAAGAGTCCGTCGCTCTGCCGGACTGAGCTACCGGCCCACGGTTTCGCGTTACCGTGGACTGCTGATATAGGTTTTCGTTTGGCCGCTGGAGCGGCGAAAACGTCGGCTCGCTGTCTGCTCGACGTTACGGAGCACCGTGCTGGGACGTACCCTGCCCGGCGGGGACCGGGTTCGGCGCCAGGAGACTGCGGACCAGCCAGACCGTGAACACGGCCGTCACAGCGGCACTGATACCGATCAGGACGAGCGGGAGAATGAGATTCCCGATACCACTCGTTCCGACACTCATGCCGCCACCCATGCCACCGCCACCCATGCCGGGAGAGGCGAGTTGCCCACCGACGGTCACACCGATGCCGCCGATGATCCCGAGTACGATCGTCCCGATCGCAGTGGTCGCTCCTGCATTGGCGTAGACGATGTTGTCGGGTTGGTCCTCGAGTTCCTCGTCCTGGCGGAGTGCGAGGATCGCCCCGATTCCCGGTCCGAGGGCCATCGACCCGATGAGGAGGATCCCGCCGATGACTGCACCGCCCACGCCCTGGAGCAGCGACATGAGGATCGCCGCGACGGCCACGCCGAGCCCGATCGCTGTGTACAATCCCACGCCGAGTTTGATCTCGGCCATGGTGTCTGGCATCGAGAAGATGTCACCCACGCCGGGGCCGCGCTGGTAGCCACCCGCCGGTTGCCCCTGTGGACCCCCGGCAGCCTGCGGCTGGCCGCCGGCTGGCTGCCCGCCACCGGCTGGCTGATTTCCGCCGCCCTGTCCGCCCTCTCCCGATCTGTCACCTGGTTCGTCCGACATCGTGTCTGTTGTCGGATACCATCTATAAAAAACTTGGTCAGTATGCTGGGGCAGGTGGTACGTACCGAGTACCGGTCCACAGGCACAGTCTACCAGTCTCGATGTGCCCCCGACGGTCGTCGTGGCTCGACGGCTTCGTGTGGGCGGCGACTGTCTGGCCGGTCTGTTTGCATGGATCTGGGTGTTATAAGGGGCTCGACGTCAAGTCTGAGCCAATGAGCACGGGCACGGGCATCACGATGGCCTCGATGTCGAGTTACGCCATCCTCGGGTGCGGGAGCGTTGGCCACGCCGTGGCGGACGCGCTCGTCGACCAGGGCAAGGACGTCCTCATCGTCGACTCCGACGAGGGACGCGTCGAGGCGCTCCGTGACCAGGACTTGAACGCCAGACAGGCCGACATCCGGGAGGAGGCCGTCGCGGAGTCAGTGCTGGATCGCGACGTCGTACTGATCATGTCCTCGGACGTCGAGGCCAACGCGGCGGCCGTCGAGAACATTCGCTCCGCTGGCGGGGATCAGTTCATCGTCGCACGCGCCTCCGATCCGGTTTCGGCCGACGACCTGACGGCGATGGGCGCGGACGTCGTCGTCAATCCCTCGGCCGTCATCGCCGACTCGGCGCTCCGCGCGCTGGAGACGGGCGAACTCGAGTACAAGGCCCGCCAGCTCGCCGAGGTGATCGACGGGACGGACGGGCGGATGGCGATCCTCATCCACCGGAGTCCCGACCCCGACTCGATCGCCAGTGCGGCCGCCCTGAAGGCCATCGCGGCGAGCCTCGACGTGGAGGCAGACATCGTCTACGAGGGCGAGATCGGACACCAGGAGAACCGCGCCTTCGTCAACCTCCTCGGGATCGAACTGGTCCCGGCCGAGGAAGTAGACGAGGCCGACTACGACACCATGGCCCTCGTCGACCACGCGAAGGCCGGCGAGCCCCTGCCGGAAGCCGACGTCGACGTCGTCATCGACCACTACGAACACGACCACGAACACGACGCCGCGTTCACCGACATCCGCCCGAACGTCTCCGCCACGTCGACGATTCTGACGAAGTACATCCAGGAGCTCGACATCTCCCTCGACGAGGAGGTCGCGACAGCGCTCCTCTACGGCATCCGCGCCGAGACGCTCGATTTCAAGCGCGACACGACCCCTGCCGACCTCACCGCGGCAGCCTACCTCTATCCCTTCGCCGACCACGACACCTTAGAGCAGGTCGAGTCGCCCTCGATGTCCCCGGAGACGCTGGACGTGCTCGCGGAGGCCATCCGCAACCGCGAGGTCCAGGGCAGCCATCTCGTCTCGAACGCCGGGTTCATCCGCGACCGCGACGCACTCGCCCAGGCCGCCCAGCACCTCCTCAACCTCGAGGGCATCACGACGACGGCCGTGTTCGCCATCGCCGAGGACACCATCTACCTCGCCGCCCGATCGAAGGACATCCGCATGGACATCGGCAAGGTCCTGGAGGACGCCTTCGAGGACATCGGCGAGACGGCGGGCCACTCGACGGACGCGAGCGTCGAGATTCCGCTCGGCATCTTCACCGGCATCGAGGTGAGCGAGGACAACCGCGAGACGCTGCTGGAGCTGACGGAGGAGGCCGTCACCAAGAAGCTCTTCCAGGCGATGGGCGTCGACGGAAGCGAGGGAAGTAACGGTAGTTAACGGGACGATCCCGTGGTCTCAGGCCGCGACCTCGTCCTCGTCGGACTCGGCGCGCTGGATCCGTTCGACGATGTCGTTGACCAGCACGACGTCGCCGACGGCCTGGACCCACCGATACGGGACGATGACGCCCCTGGCAGAGGTGGCCTCGGCCCCGAACAGTTCGCCGTTGAGCTGGTGGAGTGCGAGCCCCGTGACCTCCTCCGCGTCGAGGTCGAGCCGCAGGTCCTCGATCTCACCGAGGAAGACGCCGTTGTTCGTGTAGACCTCCCGACCGACCAGTGACGTGATCTCCTGTGGTGCCGCGTCCCGGTTCATGTTGACCGAGAAGCGGGGGTGGGCCTTAGTTTTGGCGGGGCGTCTGACGGACGTCAGCGCGTCGGACACCGGAATCGGGCGTGTCGGCCGGACCGGCGAGGGTCTAGACGGAACCCCCACCACCGCAAGACTCATTCGGCCGTACTGGACAGTAGTGGCGTATGCCATCGACGGTCGTCCACCTGGCGTTCGCTGGGACCATCGCGGCGGCGCTCCTCGGCGCGGCCTTCGACCGTCGGGCCGTCCTCGTCGTCTTCGCCGTGACGGCGGTTCCCGACCTCGACTCCTTCGTCGCGCTCGTTTCGACGGCCGGACACCGGACGGCACTCCACACGCTCGTGATCCCGGCCGGTTTGGCCCTGGGGCTGGCCGCGGACACCCGGGTCCGGGACCGGTCGGCGGTTCGCACACGGTGGGGGTCCTGGGGCGTCCGCGTCGCCTGGGTGGCCGTGCTGTGTTACGCCGTGGCCGGGATCGGCCTCGACCTGTTCAGCGTCGGCGGAGCGAATCCCCTCTGGCCGCTCCACGACCAGCTCTACGTGATCGACGGGAAGATCGAACTGTCCAGCCAGCGAGGGATCGTCCAGACGTTCGTCGAGACCGGCGGCGACGGCGGCGTCCCCGCGCCGCAGGCCCTGGGGAGTTCCGAGGAGGTCACGGTCACCACCGGCGTCAATCCCGGCACGACGGGCGAAGACGGGCCCGTCGATCGGATCTTTCCGGTGGCCCGTGCGGGCTGGCAGTTGCTCCTCCTCGTGGTGGGGACCGCCGTGACCGCGGCCCGATTCTACGTGCCGGTGGACCTGCCGGCAGAGTGACCGGCCCGCGACGGTTTCCACGCCATTCTTGTACTCCCATTCCGACGTGCGGGTATGTCGCTCCGGGTGCGGTCGCGCCTCGGGCTGGCGGACGTCCTGACGCTCGCGAACGCGACCCTCGGTGTCGTCGCGATGGCCGCGGCCTTCACCGCCGACCCCGGCGTGGTCGCCCGTCTCATCCTGCTCGCGGCCGTGGCCGACGGCCTCGACGGCATCGTCGCTCGCGCCCGCGGTGGGACGGCCGTCGGCCCCTACCTCGACTCCATGGCCGACATCGTCTCATTCGGGACTGCCCCGGCCATCTTCGTCTTCGCGGTGGCCCACGACGCCTGGGTACCCCTCTCGCCGACCGGAACGCCCGGCCTCTACGCCCTCGCGGTCGGCGTGCCCGCGCTGTTCGTCGTCTTCTCGCTCGTCCGGACGGGCCTCTACACGGTCTACGTCGGAGAGGACGAGACACGACCGGGCATCCAGAACACCCTCGCCTCGTCCATACTGGCCGCGGGCTACCTCGCTGGCGTCCAGGCCGTGCCGGTCGTCCTCACGGCCACGGCGGTCCTCGCCGTCCTCATGGTCGCGCCGATCCCGTACCCAAAACTCGCCGCGCGGGACGCGCTCGTGATGGGCGTCGTCCAGGTCGGTGCCATCCTCCAGCCGACGCCCCTCGACCGCCTCCTCCCCCGGATCCTCCTGCTCGCGGCCCTCGCGTACCTGACGCTCGCGCCGTGGTTCTACTGGGAGGACTGAGCCGCCACGCCCAAAGGGGAACGAAGGGGGTGAAGCCCCTTCCGTGTGACACTACGGAGCCAGCGAGTGGCTCCACCGATTTCTCGCGCCTCCTCGAATAAAAGCCTAGGCACCGCTCGCAGTCCGTGAAAATACACCTGCGTCCCCCGAACGGAGGTCGACGACGTCGACGACGGGACCGGCGGCTCACTCGCTCTCGAGGATCCGGTCGACGTCGACGCCCTCCCGGAGGAGGGTCGTCATTCGCTCGACGGTCGCACCGGTCCGGGTCCGGCCCGTCGTCAGGATCTCCTCGACCCGATCGACCGTCCGGCGGGTGTCGGACTGGACCTGGAGAATGGGGACGCCGCGTTCCTCTGCCTTCCCGACGATGGTCCCAGGCGGCCGGTAGCCGCCCGTGAGGACGAGACACGTGACGCCCGAGGCCTCCAGCGCGGCGGTCTGGACGTCCGGCCGGTCCCCACCGGTCACGACGGCCGCGTTCCGGAGCCGACGGAAGTGCTCCAGGGCGGCGTTGCTTCCCATCGCGCCGACGGTGAAGCGCTCGACGGTCGGCCGATCAGTGGCTTCGCCCGCGACGACGGTCGCGCCGAGGGCGTCGGCGAGTTCGGCGACGCTGACGCCGGCCATGTCCGCGTCCCGTGGCAGGCTACCGAGCGTCGCGATGCCCCGTCCGTCGAGGAAGGGGGCGACGACGTCGGTCACCTCGTCGGCGTCCCCCTCGGCGACGGCGTTGAACAGGACGCCCGCGAGGCGGTCGCCGAACGCGTCGGCCGCGGCGAGGACGCGGTCGAGGTCGGTCGGCTGGTCGTAGCGACTGACCAGCAGCGCGCGGGCGTCCAGCAGCTCCGCGACGTCGGCGTCCGTGAGGTCGACGATGCCGCCTGTCCAGAGGTCGCCGCCACCCTCGACGATCGTGAGGTCGACGTCGGCCGAGAGGGACTCGAACTCGGAGCGAATGCGCTCGCGGAGTTCGTCGGGATCCTCGCGACCGCGCAGTGCCTCCGCGACGAAGGTCGGCGAGTAGACGACAGGCTCGAGTTCGTGGAGTGCGGCGTCGAGGTCCAGCAGTTCCTTCGCGAGCAACGGGTCCTCGTCGCGGGTCTTGCCGACCGCACTCCGCAGTCGCGTCCCCTTGGGTTTCATGTAGCCGACGGTCAGGTCGCGCTCCCGCGCGAGGCGGGCCAGCGCGACGCAGATCGCCGTCTTGCCTGTGCTCTCTGCCGTCGACGTGACGAGTAGCGTGTTCATCGTGCCTCCTGGTCGAGGGTGAGTCTGAGGTCCACCGCCGTCGCCTCGTCCGGGGCGGCGAGGACCGGGTTGACGTCCAGTTCCGTGATCTGGGGATAGTCGGTGACGAGCTGGGAGATGCGCTGGATCAGGTCGACGAGCGCGTCGACGTCGACGGGGTCGCGGCCGCGTGCGCCGTGGAGCAGCGGTGCGGCCCGGATCTCCTCGACCATCGCCCGGGCCTCGGGCTCGCTCACCGGGGCCAGTCGGAGCGCCGTGTCCTCCATGATCTCGACGAAGATGCCACCGAGGCCGAAGAGGACGAGGGGGCCGAACTGCGGGTCCCGCGTCGTCCCGACGATCGTCTCGACGCCGTTCGCGAGGTCGAGTTGCTCCTGGACCTGGACGCCGAGGATGTCGGCGTCGGGCTGGTAGTTGCGCGCGCGGGCGACGAGGTCCTCGTAGGTGTCGTGGATCTCGTCCTGAGCGACGCCGACCTCGACGCCGCCGATGTCGGACTTGTGGAGGATGTCGGGGCTGACGATCTTCATGACGACCTCCTCGCCGAGGTCCGCGGCGACGCTCGCCGCCTCACTTGGTCCGTCGACGACTTCGCCCGCTGGCGTCCGGATGCCGTAGGCGTCGAGCAGGTCCATCGCTTCGACGCCGACGCGGGTGGTCTGACGGCGACGTACCGCCGCGAGGACTGCGTCGGCCCGGTCGCGGTCGACCGCGACGGGTTCGGGCTCGACGTACTCCCGGCGGGAGATCGTCCGGTACTCCCACAGCGTCTCCAGACTGGACACGGCCCGCGCCGGGTCGAAGTACGTGGGAATCCCGGCGTCGGCGAGCGTCCCGGCGGCCGCCCGCGTCGAGGACCCGCCCATCAGCGTCGCGGCGACGGGCGTGCCGAACTCGGCCTGGCGGTCGACGATGGTCTCGGCGAGGCCCTCGAAGGAAAGCGTCGCTGTCGGGCACGCGACGACGACGACCATCCCGACGTCCGGGTCCGCGAGGACGGCCTCGAGCGCCCGGTCGAAGCGCTCGACCGACGCGTCGCCGATGACGTCGACCGGGTTGTAGATGTTGGCGCCCTCCGGGAGCGAGTCCGCCAGATCGTCGATCGTCCCGTCCGCGAACGAGGCGAGGGACAGCGACGAGTCACCGACGGCGTCCGTCGTCATTACCCCGGGACCGCCCGCGTTCGAGACGATGGCGACGGACTCTGACTCGGGCATCGGCTGGTCCGCGAGGACCGAGGCCGCGTCGAACAGTTCCTGGACGGTCTCGACGCGAACGACGCCCGCGCGGTCCAGGCCGGCCGTGTAGGCCTCGTCGCTCCCCGCGATGGCACCCGTGTGCGAGGCCGCGGCGGACGCGCCGGCGTCCGTGCGGCCGGACTTGACGACGACGATCGGCGTCTCGTCGGTGACCGATCGCGCCGTCTCGACGAACCGGCGCCCGTCGACCACGTCCTCCAGGTAGCCCAGCACCACGTCCGTCGCCGGGTCGTCGCCCCACTCCCGGACGAAGTCGCTCTCGTCGAGGACGGCCTTGTTCCCCAGGGAGACGACGTCCTTGAAGCCGAGTTCGCGGTCGGCCGCCCAGTCGAGGACGGCAGTGACGAAGGCCCCCGACTGGCTCATGAACGAGACGTTGCCGGCCTGGGGCCCCGCGGGGGCGAAGGTGGCGTTGAAGCCACCGGTACTGCTCATCACCCCAAGCGAGTTCGGCCCGACGAGGTTGAGGTCGTACTCCGCTGCCACGTCGACGAGTTCGCGTTCGCGGCGCGCGCCCTCCGTCCCGGCCTCGCCAAAGCCAGCCGTGATGACCACCACGTTCTCGACGCCGGCCTCGGCCGCCTCTCGGACGACGTCGACGGCTATCGACGGCGGGACGACCACCACGGCGACGTCGACGGGGGCGACCGCGGCCACGTCGTCGTAACACTCCAGCCCGAGGACCGTCTCCGGGCCGGGATTGACCGCGAACACCTCGCCCTCGAACGTGTCGAGGAGGTTCTCGGTGACCGCTCGTCCGACCGATCCGGACTCCTCTGACGCGCCGATCACCGCCACCGTCTCCGGTGCGAACAGCCGCGCGAGATCACCCATCGTGCACCCGGACCTTCGCCGTACCCCACCTTGTATGTGGGGTCCCCGGCAGGGGCCTACTCCGCGACGTCCACGACGGTCGCGTCCGCGAGGGCCACCACACGGTCCGGGGCGATGGGGAAGACCGCCTCCGGCGTCCCCGCGGCCGCCCAGACCGTCTCGAAGTCGGTGAGCGTCTCGTCTACGTAGACCGGCACGTCCGCGTCGTGACAGAAGGGCGGGACGCCGCCGATCGCCCAGCCAAGCGTGGCTCGGATCTCCTCGGGGTCGGCCATCCCGACTGTGTCGGGTGCGACGTCTCGCAGGTCCGCGAGGCGGCTCTCGTCGACGCGGTTGGCACCGCTTGTCACGACCACGACGAGGTCGTCGGCGTCCATGGCGATCGAACTCGCGATCTGGGCCACGTCACAGTCGATGGCTTCGGCGGCGTCTGCGGCCGTCTTCGTCCCCTCCGGGAATTCGTGGACGTCGACGGTCACGTCGTACTCGTCGGCTGCCCGCTTCGCGAACTCGGCTGCCCGCTCGTGCATGGTACCGGGTGGGCACCAGTATGGCAAAATCCCATCGGATGGGGCCTGCGGGGTTAGCATCCCCTGCCTCCAGCGGGCGGTAGACTGCATCCCCCTTCATTCCGGGCTCCCGATCCTCCGGCCCAGAAATACTCCTCGACAGGTGCCATAGAACGACTGATCGCTCCGGCACCAGTAGCCAAGGTGGATCCTGCTCACCGGCGCGGTGCCGGAGATAGGCAACGATTACTTCCGATACTCCAAATATATTTTTCCAATATAGGAGAGTTTATGGTCGAGGGGCGAGAAGATAGTCCTGTATGAGCACCCAGAAGGAAGTCCGCCAGGAGTTCGGTAGCGTCGAGGAGAACGGCCTGCGGCTCGACGCGGACAAGGCAACCCAGATCGTCGACGCCCTGAATACGGATCTCGCGGCCACCTACGTCCTGTACCACCAGCTCAAGAAACACCACTGGAACGTGGAGGGCGCGGAGTTCCTCCCGGTCCACGAGTTCCTCGGCGACGCGGCCGAGAACGCCGAGGAAGCTGCCGACGTGCTCGCCGAACGCGCCCAGGCTCTCGGCGGGACCCCGATCGCCGGCATGGCCCAGATGGAGGAGTACGCCCCCGTCGAGATGGAAGACGCGGACGTCTACGACGTGCGGACGTCCCTCCGGAACGATCTGGAGATCTACGGCGACATCATCGAGTCGCTGCGCGACCACGTGGAACTGGCTGCGAACCTCGGCGATCACGCGACGGCGGAACTCCTCCGGGAGATCCTCGTCGACGTCGAGGAGGACGCCCATCACGTGGAACACTACCTCGAAGACGACTCACTGGTCGTCGACGACGCCGTCCACCACGAATAAGGCGCCCTCGTTTTCGCGAAACTCCGCTCAGCGTGCGCCAGTCCGGTCGCCGAGGACCTGCACCGGGCAGCGATCAGCGACGGAGCCACCACCAGCCGGCGGCGAAGACCACGGCCACGACCAGGAGCCCCCCGACGAACAGCGTCGTGTTGCCGGGGCCCGACCCCTCGACGACGCTGACGGGGACCACGTATCGGCCGGCGTCGATCGACGTGCCGTCCGGCCGTTCTGCCGTTGCATTCAGTGCCACGGAGCCGTTCGCCACGACGGCGTCGTCTGCGACGGTGACGCCGAACGCCACTGTTGCCTGCTCGTCGGGAGCGAGGCGGTCGACGAACGCCGTGGTTGACTCGCTGGAGAACGGCTCCGTGGCCTCCAGGCGGACCTGCAGGTCGCGGAGGGGCACGCCCTGGCGGTTCCGGACCGAGACCGTCATCCGGTTGTCGGTGTCGATTTCGAAGGTGGTCTCACGTGGCGTGACGGCGAGCCAGTCGCGTTCGGCCCCGACGGACACGGTCGGCTCGATGGGTTCGCTGACCTGGAGTCGGCCCCCCTCGTCGCGGTAGCGCACGGTGAGGTTCAGCTGTCGCGCTCCGGCGCTCGCCGCCCCGTCTATCACCGCGTCGACGTCGAAGTCGGCCGTCTCACCGGGTCGCAGCCTGCCGAGCGCCACCTGGGCGTCCACGGGGCGAAGATTCGGTGTCGACTCCCCCATCACGAGGACGGCGTTGTCAGCGGTCGACGGGCCGGCATTTCGGACGGTACCAGCGATCGAGCCCTGCTCTCCCACGTGGAGGTCGGCCGAGAGGTTCGTGACCGCGAACGCTTGCTCCGGGCCGGGGACGAAACCGGTCGTCAACTCACCCGTGGTCCGCTGGATCCCGTCGACGTCCTCGTACGTGACCTGTACCGTGAGCGGATACTCTCGGCGGACGGCGTCGGACGAGACCCGGGTCGCGAAGGTAAACGTGCGATTCGCCCCTGGCTCCCAGACGCCGGCGAAGCCCCGCGAACTCCCGGACTGCGTGCCGAGGCTCACCTCGTCGCTCGCCGAGGACAACTGGACGCTCGCGTCGCGGGCGGGGTCCTCCCCGACGTTTCTGAGCGTGAGCGTCACGTTCCCCCGCCCACCGACGCGGTTCGCGGAGCGCGTCTCGACGACGCTGAAGCGAGAGCCGGACCGAATCTCGACGGTGAGGTCGCGGGTGACCGACCGCGTGTTGGTGCGGTACTCAGGCGTGTCGGACCCGTACTCGACCATCGACGTGTAGGTGTAGTGGACCTCGACGGGGACCTCGTAGGTCCCGGGCTCGGCGTCCTCGGCGACCGTCACGCCGACCTCGTAGGGCCCGAGCGTCCCCTCTGGGACGGACCCGACCGGGTACTGCCCGGTGGTCACCTCGATAGGGGCGTCGCCGTCGCGGACCTGAAAAGTGAGTCCCCGGGCGGTCGTCACCCGCTCGACGTACTCGCCGGGACCCGCTTGCCGGACCTGCCCGACGTTCGAGACGTGGACGGGCAGCGTCGTCTCCTGGCCGGGTCGCAGTTGATTGTCGGGGCTAAAGACAGAGATCTCCGGAGAGCCGATCACGCGCTGGTCGGCCAGGGCCGGTGCCGGGACCGTGGCGACCACGAGAGCAACGACGAGAAGGCCGACCGCGGCGTGTGCACCTCTCATTCGAACAGTCCTTGCCGTAGCATATTCCGGCTGTCCATTAGGTCGTTGGGGTGAGTCCCGCCAGGCTGGGATCGGCCAGACAGTAGCGTCAGATGTCACGGTCGGCGAAGGCGACGACGCTCAGGAAGACCAGGCCGAGGGCCACGCCGAGCAGCAGTACCGGATCGCCGAGGTCGAGTGTCTCGTGGAGGAGGATGTCCGTCGGGTCGACGTACCGCGTGGGACTGACGGCGCCGAGCCAGTCGACGTCCGTCCCGGCCGTCACGGAGTCGAGCAGGAAGAGCAGGAAGATCACGGCGATGCCGCCGCGCTGTGCGACGTCACCCCGGTCGAAGAGCACGGAGAGGAGCAACCCGATGCCGGCACAGACGAGGAGGTAGGGGAGCGTGAGGACGTGGACGGCCACCAGGTAGAACGGGTCCAGGGGGTAGTCGATGGCGAGGGACCCCCCGAAGACGAAGAGGGGGACGACCAGCGAGAGGACGCCGATCGGGACGAACAGCGCCAGAAACTTCTCGAGCACGAGCTGAGTTCGAGCGATCGGCGTCGCCAGCACGAGGTGGAGTCGGCCGGACTCGACGTCGTCGGCGACGGTCCCGCCCGCCGTGTACGCCATGTAGAGGCCGAGCAGGAGGACCCAGACGAACTGGTAGAGTTCCGCCGCGACGAACCCCTCGATGGTGGTGTAGGTCTCGGCCCCGAACCCCTCCCTGAAGGACTCCGGGAGCGCCTCGATCATCGCGTCGATGTCCGCCGCCGACTCGGCGATCGAGGGGAAGATGTAGATGATCAGCAGCGAGAAGACGCCCAGCAGGAGGGCGAGGGCGAGCGACCCGCGGACGCGCTGGCGCCCCTCGTACCGCGTGGTCTCAAGCACCGTCTTCCTCCCCGTAGAAGTGCATGAAGACCTCCTCGATGGGCGGTTCGTCGATCTCGACGTCGATGATCCGGTGCTCGGCCAGTTCCGCGAAGAGACGGTTGAAGTCACCGGTGAAGGTGAACTGGGCGACGCGCCCCGTAGACTCGAAGTCGACGACGCCGTCCGGCGAGAGTTCCTCGCGCGACACGGGTTCTTCCGTGTGGACGCGGACGCGTTTCCCGCCGCGTGAGAGCAAGTCTGATACGGACTCGACGGTAACGAGGCGGCCGTCCCGGATGATGCCCACGCGGTCACAGACGCGGCGGACCTCGCCGAGGATGTGCGAGGAGAAGAAGACGGTCGTGCCGCGCTCGCGTTCGGCCCGGAGGAACTCGTTGAAGGCTTCCTGTTTCAGCGGGTCCAGCCCCGAGGTCGGCTCGTCCATGACCAGGAGGGCCGGGTCGTGCATGAACGCCTGGACGATCCCGAGCATCTGCTTGTTGCCGGTGGAGTACTCCCGGATCTTTCGGTCGAGCGGCGGGGTGAACAGTTCCAGCAGTTCCTCCCGCCTGGCGTCGCCCTTGAGGCCCGCCTGGTAGTCGAGGAATTCCCGCCCGGTGACGGATTCGGTGTAGGCTGGTTCGCCGGGGAGGTACCCGATTCGGGACTTGACGGACCTGAGGGCCCGCTGGTCGCGGACGTCCGCCCCCAGCACGGTCGCCGTTCCCTCGGTCGGCGACTGAAACCCCAGCAACTGACGGATCGTCGTCGACTTGCCGGCGCCGTTCGGGCCCAGGTAGCCGAATATCTCGCCACGCTCGATCGAAAAGGTGAGGTCCTCGTTGGCGACGGTCTCGCCGTAGCGTTTCGAGAGACCGTCCACCTCGATGGCCGCCATCGTGTGGGTAGTCGCTCCTCGCCGTCTTATACGTGGGGCCGACTCCGGCCTACCGGGAACACTCGAGCGTGAGGTCGCTCGCGATCCAGGCGTCGCTGTTGTCACGATCCGTCAGCACGGTCCGACCCGGGGTGGTCGTATGCGCGCTGACGACGGCGGTCGCGTCTCGGTCAGGAACCGGGTCGCGGTGGGCCGCTCGACCGGACACCGCCCCGTCCACGTCTGTCATCGCGTGGACTTAGGTAAGCCTAAAACGAAAAGCGTTCCGGTCGAACGCACCGGATCGAGCGCACGGGTGTGAGTGGCTCCACGGCTACGTTTTATCCCGCGCGACCGCGAACAGCACGTATGAGCAACCGGGGAAGGGACGTGGACCTGGCACGCGACCTCGGCACCCTGATCCGCACCCTCGAGGACCTCCAGGCCGAACTCGAACCGCGGCAGCGTCGGCGCCTCGGACTTCCGGCGCCGGGCGACGTACTGCGGTTGACGAGCGAGGTGGCAATCCCGGCCGCCGTCCTCGCCCTGGAGACCAACGTCCGCCTGCTCCGGATCGTCCAGCGGGCCATCCGGATGCAGACTGGGGAGGCCGGGGAGCCAGGTGACGGACGTGCCCAGGTGCGAGCCCGTGCCGAATCGATCGGTCGCGAGGCAATGGTGGGCCTCGACGAGGCGCTCTCGGACCTCCAGGGGGCACTCGAGGGCCGCCCGGGGAGTGACGATGCGACAGCACTGCTCGCCGAGGCCCGCCGACTCCAGCGGGAGGTCGAGACCGAACTGACCACCGCTGACGACGATGTGACCACACCCGACGGCCCGACCGACCGGAGACCCGTGGACGTGGACGTCGAAGCGGAGCTAGCGTCCATTCGGGATCAGGTCGAGGGCGAGGCGGACGGTGGTGACGAGGACGGGACCGACGACGGCGAGGACGCCGACGACCGCCCGTAGCCGAACTCGACAGCCCGGCGGGTGTCCGGCGAGTAGCAGCCGACCGGGTGCGTCCCGCCGCCCCACATCTGTCGTCTGATAAAAACGTTTTACTCCCCCGGCCGACACTCTTCGGACGAGGGATCATGGAAGGGAGTCCACCAGATGGGGACGTCAGCGTCTCGCTGTTCACCCGGACGAGCCTTCCCGGGCCGTCCAGCCGGCGCGCCGACGCGGTATCGGCACGCCTGGAGGCGCTCGCCACCGATGGGTCCGTCCAGGCAGTCGAGCGGGAAACCTGGCCCAAACGCGTGCCCGTGGACGACTGTGACTCCCGGGTCCGCGACGTCTACCTCGACTGGATCGACTGGGCGCGACGCGAAGACGTCTCCCTCCGGCCCTTTTTCGCGACCCGCGAGTGTTACGATCCGGCGGCCGAGGACTTCACCGACTGGCTCGTGGTCCCCGCCATCGCACTGGCCGTGCGGGTGGACGGGAACCTCGTTGCGGTCTATCCCCACGAGGACGGCGACGACCCGGTCACTGTCGAAGACGGCCTCGAGGACCTCGCCGGAACCGGTCACGACGGACCGGATTCCCGCGTGACCGTCGCCGACTGACGGGATCGGTCTGGATGGAAAGTCGCCCGTTCAGGCCCCTGTGTTTCGTTCGCTGGCGCGCCCGGTGTCCGGTCAGCAGTCCAGCCCTCTGCTGGCCAGCCCGGCCTGTCGCCCATCCCGTAGGCAGGTGAGGTCCCGTCGATCCATCGCACGTCTTTGGCCGACCTAAAACGGAAGTCATTTTAGGTAGCCCTAAAGAGTCCGGAGTACATGCACGGTGACGTTTGTGCCATCGTCCCGACCATCCGGGACTGGGAGTGCGTGCGGGCGTACGTCGACAACGCCCGGTCGCACGGCTTCGACGTGGACAGGCTCCACTGGGTCCTCGTGACCGAGGACTTCTGTGACGTGGACGGCATGGAGACGATGCTGTCGGACCTCGGCGTGACCGGGGACGTCTTCGACGGGACGCGCCGCGAGGCCTGGCTGGAGCGGCAGGGCGTCGGCGAGTACAGCCACCTGATCCCCGAGGCAAGCCACGCCCAGACCAGCTTCGGGCTCCTGTACATGTGGGCCCACGACTGCGAGTACGGCGTCTTCATCGACGACGACACGCTTCCCCACGACGAGGACGACTTCTTCGGCCGTCACCTCCGCAACCTCGGCTACGAGGGCGAGGTGACGAGCGTCCGCTCCGACGAGCAGTGGGTCAACGTCCTCTACGAGAACGCCGACGAGCACGGGCTCTACCCGCGTGGCTACCCCTACAGTGCCATGGACGAGACCGTCGAGACGGAGACCACCAGGGTCGACGACGTGGTCGCCTCCCAGGGCCTCTGGACGAACGTGCCGGACCTCGACGCCGTCCGTATCCTGATGGACGGCGACCTCGAGGGCCAGGCCCAGACGCGGACCGGTCGCGCCGACTTCGAGGACGACTTCGTCGCCGCCCCGGGCAACTACCTCACGGTCTGCTCGATGAATCTCGCCTTCCGGCGCGAGGTCGTGCCGGCGTTCTACCAGTTGCCGATGGACGACAATCCGTGGGACGTCGGGCGCTTCGACGACATCTGGAGCGGCGTCTTCCTCAAGCGGGCCTGTGACGTCCTCGGAACCCAGATCTACAACGGCGGGCCCCTCTGTGAGCACAACAAGGCCCCGCGCTCGACGTTCTCGGACCTCACGAACGAGGTCCACGGCCTGGAGTGCAACGAACACCTCTGGGAACTGATCGACGACGTGGGCGAGGACGCGGATACCTACGCCGAGGTCTTCGCGGCGATGGCGTCGGCCCTCGAGGCAGCGGACGTGGCGGACTACGAGAACGGCGAGTTCCTCCACTACGTCGGCGACCACATGCACGACTGGCTGGACTGTCTGGCGGCCCTCGAGGACGCTGAGGCGACCCCCGAGGCCGTTCCCACGGCCGGGGACGACTAGAAAGACATAAACTTTAGGTGACCCTAAAACATGACAATGGAACACACGGTGGGCGACGGGACAGAGCGGACCGAACAGCGTGCGGACGGACGCAGCCGGTCCGTGGGCAGGCGCGGTTTTCTGGCAGCCACGGGACTGGCAGCGACCGGGTCTCTCGCTGGCTGTTCTGCGCTCCTCGGCGGGGGCGACGGCGGTGACGGCGGCAGTGGCGGCGACGGCGGAAGTGGCCTCGACGACGAGCTTACCATCGAGGACTTCCGGGGGTCCGGCCCGATGGTCGCGTCCCGCGGACAGCCCGGCGGGACCTCCATCACCGACCTGCCGGACCTGGAGGGCCAACTGAACTTCTACCTGAGCTTCGGCGAAGGGGGTCTCTATCTCCAGCTGATCGACCTGCTGACGCAGTACTACCCGGACTTCGAGGCCGAGCACACCCAGGAGTCGTCCGGCGGCCTGGCGAACCGCATCGTCGAAGAGAGCCAGGCCGGGACGAGCCCCGCGGACGTCTTCGTCGCCGTCGACGCCGGTGCCCTCGGCACTGTGGCAAACGCAGGGGCAGCGCGGTCACTCTCTGACGACGTGCTCTCGCCCGTCGCCGAGAACCTCCGGACCGAGCAGTGGATCGGCATCGCCGGACGTGCGCGGGCCGTGCCGGTCAACACGAACCAGATCGACGCCGCGGACGTCCCGGACACGGTCCAGGACTTCCCCGACGTCGCCGCATTCCAGGACTCCTTCGGGTGGGCGCCCACCTACAGCGCATTCCAGTCGTTCGTCACCGCGATGCGCCTCCTCCGTGGCCGCGACGAGACCCGCGCCTGGCTCGAGGCGATGCTCGATGCCGGAGTCAGCGAGTTCGGCAACGAGTTCGTCGTCTCGGATTCGGTCGCGAGCGGCGAGATCACGGGCGGGCTGGCCAATCACTACTACTCGCTTCGCGTGCGCGACCAGCGACCGGACGCGCCCCTCGAACTGGCCTTCACGAGCGGCGACGCTGGCGCGCTCATCAACGTCTCCGGTGCGCAGATCATCGAGGGAACCGACGATCCAGACCTCGCAGAGAACTTCCTCCGGCACCTGGTCTCTGCCGAGGCCCAGGAGTTCTTCGCGACGCGGACCTTCGCGTATCCGACCATCTCGGGCGTCGAGCCCGTCGGCGGACTCCCGTCCATCGACGAACTGAACCCACCGGACATCGACCTCGCCGAACTCGCGGACGTCGAGCCGACGATCGACCTGCTCCGGGAGACGAACGTACTCTAGTTCATGGCCACGCCAGAGGACTTCGACCGACTCACGGACCAATCGAGCGGGGTCAGAGACGCCCTGCCGGGGTCCGTGACCGCGGTCGCCGTCCTCCTGGCGCTGCTCTTGCTCTCGCCGGTGCTCTGGGTCCTCGCCAGCGCCGCGGAGGTCGATCCGGCCCGTGCGGCCGACCTCCTGCTCGACCCGGGCACGCTCCAGATCGTCGTCAACTCGATGGTGCTGACGGCGGGCGTCACGGCCGGGTCGCTCCTTATCGGGGTGCCCCTGGCCGTGCTGACCGTCCAGACCGACCTCCCCTTCCGCCGGTTCTGGACCGTGGCCGTCTCGCTGCCGCTCGTGATCCCGAGCTACGTCGGGGCCTTCGCCGCGGTGTCGGCCTTCGGCCCCCGCGGCGTCCTCCAGGACGTCCTCGCGCCGCTGGGCGTCGGGCGGCTCCCGGAAATCTACGGACTCGTCGGGACCGTCGTGGTCCTCACACTCTTTACGTACCCCTACGTCTTCCTGACGACCCGCGCGTCGCTGCTCTCCCACGACGGAACCGTCGTCGAGGCGGCCCAGACCCTCGGGCACAATCGGTGGGCGGCCTTCCGGTGGGTGACCCTCCCCCAGATCAAGCCCGGCATCGCCGCCGGGTCCCTGCTCGTTGCCCTCTACACGCTCTCTGACTTCGGGACGCCACGGATCATGCGTTACGACGTCTTCACGAGCATGATCTACGTCGAGTTCGAGATCGCCAACAACGTCGACTACGCGGCGCTCCTGTCGATCCTCCTGCTCGTCCTCACGCTCGGCATCCTCGCGTGGGAGTCACGCGTCAACGCGAGCCGCGAGGGAGCCCACGTGAGTTCGGGCAGTCGCCGACCCGGTCGCATCTCGCTCGGGACCTGGCGCTGGCCGAGCCTGGCATTCTGTGGCTCGGTGGTCTTCCTCGGGCTCGTGGTCCCCATCGGCATCCTCGCAATGTGGCTGTACCGTCCCTCGCCTGGCTACGCCTCCGGCGGGATGGTCTTCGAACTGGGTTACGCCTGGAACTCCGTCTTCGTGGCCGGCGCCGCGGCGCTCGCCGCTGTCCTCGTCGGCCTGCCCATCGCCTACCTCGCGGCGCGATCCGACTCCAGGTTGGGCTCCCTGCCCGAGCGCGCCAGCTACATCGGCTACGCGATGCCGGGCGTCGTGCTGGGCCTGTCCCTGGTCTTCCTCGGCCTCAAGTACGTCCACGCCCTCTACGGGACCGTGTTGCTCCTCGTGTTCGCCTACGTCGTCCGGTTCGTCCCGCAGGCCGTCGGGACCATGGAGTCCTCGCTCCTCCAGGTCGATCCGGAACACGTCGAGGCGGCGCGGTCGATGGGGGACTCGCGCCTCCGGTCGTTCTTCCGGGTCACGCTCCCCCAGATCCTCCCCGGCGTCGCGGCCGGCGGCGCGCTGGTCTTCCTGACGACGATGAAGGAACTGCCGGCGACGCTGCTCCTCCGGCCGTTCGGTTTCGAAACCTTCGTTACGTACATCTGGAAAGTACAGGAAGCAGGCTACTACGGGGAGGCGGCCGTGCCGGCGCTGATCCTCGTCGCCGTCTCGGGCGCGTCGATGCTCGTCATCCTCGGCAAGGAACGATACAATGGCTCGTAACGAGAACACCCCACTGGTGGAGCCGGTGACCGACCGCACGCTGGAGCGCGACGAGGACGCGGACGCCGCCGAGGTCCTCCACCTCGACGGCGTCACCCGGCGGTTCGGGGCAGAGACCGCCGTCGACTCGCTGTCGCTGTCCGTCCGCGAGGGGGAACTCCTGACGCTGCTCGGCCCCTCGGGCTGTGGCAAGACGACCACCCTCCGGCTGATCGAGGGGCTGGACCACCCCACGAGCGGCACCATCTCGATCGCGGGCGACGTGGTCGCCGACGACCGGACCGCCGTGCCCGCAGAGGACCGCGACGTCGGGCTCGTCTTCCAGAGCTTCGCCCTCTTCCCGCACCTCACCGTCGAGGAGAACGTCGCCTTCGGACTACGCGAGTGGGACGCGGCCGAGCGCGAATCGCGCGTCGACGAACTCCTCGACCTCGTGGGGCTGACCGATCACCGCGAGAAGATGCCCGACCACCTCTCCGGTGGTCAGCGCCAGCGCGTCGCCCTCGCCCGCTCGCTCGCCCCCGAACCGGACGTCCTCCTGCTCGACGAGCCCTTCTCGAACCTGGACGTTCGCCTCCGGGTCGAAATGCGCGAGGAGGTCCGGCGCATCCTCAAGGCCGCCGGCGTCACGACCGTCTCCGTCACCCACGATCAGGAGGAAGCCCTCTCGATTTCGGACCGCGTGGCCATCATGAACGACGGGCGGATCGAACAGGTCGGCAAGCCCGAGGTCGTCTTCGAGAACCCCGAGTCGCGGTTCGTCGCGAGCTTCCTCGGCCGGGCGAGTTTCCTCCCTGGCCGGGTCCGCGGCGACGTCGTCGAGACGACCCTCGGGACGCTCGAGACCGACCAGCTCAACGGCCCCGTCGAGGCCTACGACGGCGCCCAGATCGACGTCCTCGTCCGCCCGGACGACCTTGAGGCCAGGCCGTCGACGGACGGCGACGCGAACGGCCGCGTCGTCCACCGCCAGTACACCGGGCCGGCCTTCGTCTACCGCGTGGCGCTGGATAGCGGCGAGGTCGTCCGGTGTCTCCACAACCACGTCGAGACCTTCGAGCACGACCAGCCCGTCCGGGTCGAGATCGTCGCGGACCACCCCCTGGCCTGGTACCCCGCGACCTGACATGAATCGCTCCGAAGCCGATTCCGCCCGGCGGCTGCGCGGGGCGGTGACCCGCTCCCCGGCCAGAACCGCCGGACTCGCGGTCGCCGCCCTGACCGGCCTCCTCGTCCTCGCCATCGCCTCCGAGGTCTTTCCGTACCACTCGCTCAACCACGACGAGGGCGTCTACCTCCAGCAGGCGGCCATGCTGCTGGACGGACACCTGACCACCTCGCCCCCGGTCGAGGGCGTCTTTCGGCCGTGGTTCTTCGTCGACGCGGGCGACCACCTCTACCCGAAGTACGCCCCGGTCACGGCCGCGATGTTCGCCGTCGGCGGACTCCTTGGAGCGTATCGGCTCGCCCTGGCCGTGATCGCCGCCGCGGTGGTCGCACTCGTCTACGCCACCGTCGCCGAGGCCTTCGACCGTCGCACCGGGGCCGTCGCCGCCCTTGTGCTCGCGGCGACGCCGCTGTTCCTGGTCCAGGCGAGCGTCTTCCTGCCGTACGTTCCCACCCTCGCGTGGCTGCTCCTGTTCGCCTGGGCGTTCCTCCGCGCCGACCGGACCGGCAGCCACCGGTGGGCGGCCCTCGCCGGCCTCGGTGCCGGCGTGGGCTTTTTCGCCCGTCCCTACACCGCGGTCCTCTTCGCGTTGCCCTTCGTCGCCCACGCGCTGTGGACCATGGGTCGGGACGGCCGGCCTGCAATCTATCGACAGTTCGTCACCGCAGCCGTCGGACTGCTCGGCGTCGCCGTCGCACTCGGGTACAACGCGGCGATGACCGGCTCGCCCCTCGTCTTCCCCTACGAGGCCTTCGCCCCCCACGACGGGCTCGGGTTCGGCTACCGTGCCATCCTCGACCACGAGATGACCTACACCCCCGAGATCGCCCTGGAGACTGCGCGGGTGGTCGTCACGCAGTACGTCGTCCGGTGGTCCGTCGCCGCGCCGCTCGGCGTCGTCGCCGCCGTCGCGGGGGTCGCCCTCCTCGCTGTCAGGCGCACTCCGAACGTCGACCGCCGGCTCGCACTCGCCGGAATCGCGCCGTCGATCCTCCTCGGCCAGCTGTACTTCTGGGGGACCTACAACGCCATCGGCGACGTGGCCGACCCGGGCGTCGGTCTGTTCGGCCACCTCGGGCCCTACTACCACCTGGGACTGATCGTCCCGACGGCCGCCTTCGCCGCCCACGCGCTGGTCGTCGGCTGGGATCGCCTGTGGCCCCGCATCAGGTCGATCGACGGTCGCGGGGCCCGCGTGGGCGCGCTCGCCCTGGCGCTGCTCCTTGCCTCCCTCGTGGGCACCACCGCCGTCGCCGGGGTAGACGACACCCTCGAGCCGAACCGGGAGGTCACGGCCGCCTACGAGAAGGGGTACGCACCGGTCGACGAGACCGAGTTCGAGGACGCACTCGTCTTTTTGCCTACGTCCTACGGGCCGTGGCTGAACCACCCCTTCCAGTACCTCAGAAACGGCCCCGACTACGGCGGCGAGGTCGTCTACTCGATGGATCGGCGGGTGTTCGAGGTGCTCGAGGCGTATCCCGAACGAACGCCGTATCGATTCAGCTACCGTGGAGACTGGGCGCCCGTCGGCGGCGACGCCGTCACCCCACGGCTCCAGAAGCTTGCAGTCGTCGAGAGCGACGCGGCCAGGCTCGAGATCAGGGCTGGCGTACCCGAGCGCACGCGATCCATCACGGTGTACGCCGACACGGGGGCTGGCAATCGAACGACGATCGCCGGAACGCCCGTGGATGGAACCGTCGACCTGGGGGTCCACGTCGATGGCGACCACGCGACCGTCTCGGGCCCGTCGCTCGCGTCGCCGATCTCCGTCCCGGTCGACGGGCGCGACACGGTCGACCTCGACGTGTTCGTCGATACCGGTGCGCTCGACAGCCTCGAGTACCGCCTCGACCTGCCGGTCGATCGATCCGGCGGGCAGGTCCGGGCGGTGACGCCCCGCGTCGGCGTCTGCAGCGACGCGAGAGACTGCGGAGTCGACGACGCCTACGTCCCCGGCGCCCACCGCCAGGGCGTCTGGGTCGAGACGGGCCTCGAGGCGGCGGGCGGTGAGACCGATGGCTGACCACAGCCTGACGCGGCGGGACGCGCTGGCGGCCCTCGCCGCGGCGGGGATCACGGGGCTCTCGGTGTCCACGCTGACCTGGGAGGACCGCGGCGAGCCGGCGGGCCTCCGGGAACACGACGTCACGACACTCCAGTCCGTCGCGCGCGTCGTCTACCCTTCCGAAGTCGACGGCGTCGCGGACTTCGTCGAGACGTACGTCGTCGGTCGGGTCACAGATCGGAATGAGACCGTCGAGGGTATCCGAGACGCCGTCGACGCCCTCGACGAGTCGGCGCGGACCTGGCACGACGCGGCGTTCGTCGACCTCGATCCGGGCACCCAGGACCGGTTGCTCCGCCGGACCGACGTCGACGCAGCCACGGCCGACCCCGACGGCGCGGACCGCGAGCGCGTACGCTACTATCTCGTCGACGAGGTCCTGTTCGCACTCTACACGTCGCCGACGGGCGGCCGCCTCGTCGGTATCGAGAACCCCCAGGGATATCCCGGGGGCACGAAGAGCTACCAGCGTGGGCCGGGGTCGGTCGGGGACCCCGAGGCGTAGATCACCGGAGGCGCTCTTCGATCCCGACCGTCAGGATGGACTTCGCGATGGCCGCACCGCCGCTGAGCGGGTCGAGTTTCGTCTCCCCGGCACGTTCGCCGTAGGCGATCGGCACTTCGACGACGTCGTAGTCGCGCATGACCGGCCGCTGGAGGAGTTCGGCCGACAGGCCGGTGTTTTCGGTCCACTCGATCTTGTGGAGGAGGTCGCGGCGGTAGGCGCGCATCCCCGTGGTCGTGTCGTGGAGGCGCTCGCCGGCCAGCAGGCTGGCCAGCGCGGCGAAGGCGTGGTTGCCGAGCCGGTTCAGCGCCGGCATCGCGTCCGCGCCGTGGTAGAGCCGGTCGCCGCTGACCACGTCGAACCCCTCGTTGATCTTCGCGAGAAAGTCGGGGATGCGCTCCATCGGGTAGGTGTCGTCACAGTCGGTCGTGACGACGACCGGGCGCTCGGCCGAGAGCACCGCCTCGCGGACGGCGACGCCGTAGCCCTGTGGCTCCTGGCGGATGACTCGCGCCCCGTTTTCCTCGGCGATTGCCGGCGTCCGGTCGTCCGACCCGTCGACGCAGACGACTTCGGCTTGCCCGTCGGTGGCGGCGTCGACGTCCGACAGCACCGTCTCGATCGCCGCCTCCTCGTTGTACGTGCCCATTACGACGCTGACGTCTCCGAGCCCGAACTCCGCCGTCTCGGTGGCGCTGACTGCCATTGCACGAGTCTGGGACCGGACACCCTTGAGTTTTTAGGTTCGCCAAAACCGTCGGCGGTGGCCCTACCGATCGACGGCCGCCTCGACGGCCTGCCGACCGGCCGCCACGCCCGTCGCGAGGGCAACGCCAGCGACAGACCGCTCCGCGACGAAGTCGTGGCCACCGAGGACGGCCCCGGCCGCGAAACAGTTCTGATAGACGGGCGTGCCCCCGGCCGACAGCGGACGCGTCGCGTCGTCCACCGGGACGCCGTACCGGGCGAACGGGTGATCCCCGAATGGATCCTCGCGTGCCCGGACATCGCTCCCGTCTGGCGTCTGGACGTACGTCTCGAAGACCGGTTCGCGGACGGTCTCCCGGTCCGCGACGATGCCCCCATCAGCGGGCCCGCCGGTAGCCAGGACGACGGCGCCCGGCGCGACCGTCCGGTCGTCCCCGTCCCCTGCTGCCGGGGAGACCGACACGCGAGAGAGACCGCCCTGATTCGTCTCGAAGTCGGTCACGGTTCCGGTTTCGCGCGTCACGCCAGCGTCCGAGAGCGCCGTCTGGAGGGACCGCTCCAGCCGGCGGCCGAGGACGCTGGGCGGGCCGAGCGGGACCTCGAAGACGTCGGCGCCGACGGCGGCCGCGATCGACGCGTGGACGTCGGCCACGCTATCGACGCCGAGAACGGCCGGCAGGCCGATCCGCTCCGCGCCGTCGTGGACCGACGCGATCCGATCCGCCAGGGCGTCCCGTGGTGCGTCCGGCCCGGAATCGTCGTCGAGAGCCGAGGCGACCGCGAGCGCGGGGGACTCGTCACCCGCGTCGAACGGCAGGGTCGTCGTCACGGCGTCCACGTCGAAGGGGACGCCAGCCGCCGACAGTCGGTCGGCGGCGGACGGGGCGTGGAAGTCCGGAACGCCTTCGAATCCGACCAGGAGTGTCGACGCTTCGGCGCTGGCGAGGCCCGGCGCGACCGCGGCCGGATACCTGGCGGCGGGGGCGAGCGAACCGAGCAGCGTCGGGACGAGGGCGTTCGCCGCAGTGTGGTCGCCGCAGTAGTCGCCCCCCGTGGCGTCGTCGAAGAGCGCGAGTCCCTCGTGGAGGGCCTCCGTTCCGACGCGACGGTACGGATGGGCCGCGGGCAGGTCGGGGACGACCTCGAACGGGTCGCGGACCGGCCGCGTCCCGTCGGGGGCTACGCCCAGCACGTCGATCAGGCCGCTGGCGCGGTCGAACGGGGAGCTCGGGCCGGCGACGACGTGGACCGTCGCGCCGGGCTCACGTCGCCGCGCTGCGAGGGCCGCGGTGTAGGCACCGAGGCCACCGCCGACCACGAGCACGTCCGGGTCAGTCATCGCGTCCTCCCGTCGCGTCGGGCCCCGCGTCGAAGCCCTGTATATCGATGCCGTCGGCGGTGGGCGCGCGGATACCGTCCCTGTGTAGCGTCCGCGCGTGGAGGTCGTACGTCCGGGCGGCCCTCGCGAGCCCCCCGTTCCAGCAGGCGAACCGGCTGCCGTCCCAGCGCTCGGCCAGGAGGTCGTCGAGTTCGCGCGCGACCGTCGTCGCCGACACGGCCGGATACAGTTCGGCTGCGAGGCGATGCCCGCACCGCCCGCCCTGGCAGGCACCGGTCGTTGCACCCGTCCGCTGGACGACCGGCCGGAGGTCGTCCTCCGTGTCGAGATCCGTGTCCTCGAAGACGGCTCGGACGGCGCCGCGCCGCACCCCGACACTCTCACAGAGGACGGGGTCGGGGGTGGGGCCGGCGTCCCGGGCCCCGTCGTTCGATTCCGCGGCCGATGCCCCACGCGGGTCCTCCGGGAGCGCAACGTCTGCCGTCCGACAGGGGCGGTCGATCCCGAACTTCGCACAGACCTGATCCGCGACGTGCTCGGCGACGTGGCGGTGGATCGTGAGCTTCCCGCCGAAGACGGTCGTCATCCCCCAGTAGTCGTCGCGGGCTTCGTGGTCGACGATCGTGTACGCGCGCGAGACGTCAGTCGTGGCCTCGGCGTCCTCGGGCGGCAGGGCCCTGACCCCCCAGAAGGCCCGGTAGGGTGTCGCAGTCGCGACGTCGGGAACGAGGTCGCCGAGTTCGTCGACGAGAACGTCGACTTCGCCGGGGGACCGGTCGACGGCGTCCGGGGCATCGACGTCGCGGTCGGTGGTGCCCAGGACGGTCGTCCCGCCGACCGGCACGGCGATGTCGCCCTCCGAGCGCGGCCGACAGCGATTGACCACGGTGTCGAGTCCCGCTCGCTCCACGACGACCATCGCTCCCTGTGTGTGGCGAATCGGCACGTCGAGGCCGGCCATGGCGGCGACGTCGCCGGCCCAGGGGCCCGCGGCGTTGACGACGTAGTCGGGGTCGAGTCGCTCCGACCCGCCCCAGGAGTACCGGCCGTCCGCAGCACCGTCGTTCACGATTCGAACCGTGTCGACGGCACCGCGGTCGGTGGCCACGTCGTCGACCCGCCAGCCCGTGCGGACGTCCGCCCCGTTGCGGACCGCAGCGCGGGCGTTCGCCACGCAGAGCCCCGCAGGGTCGATGACGGCGTCCGGCACGGTAAAGGACCGCTCGACGTCGGGGGACAGCGTCGGTTCCCGGTCGCGTGCCGTCGCCCCGGAGAGATCCGTCGTCGGTATCCCGGCGTCCTCGCAGGCCCTCAGTGCCGTTTCCACGTAGTCGTCCGGGTCCCCGGGGAGGCTGGCGAAGAGGCCGCCCGTCTCCTCGACGAGGTGGCCGGCGACGTCTCGAAGCGTTCGGTTCTCCGCTGCACACAGCGCGGCCGTCTCTCCGTCGTCCACGGCGTACCGGGCCCCGCTGTGGAGGAGGGAGTGCATCGACCCGGAGGTCCCCGAGGCGAGAGAGCCGCGGTCGACGAGGGTGACCGCGAGGCCCCGCATCGCGAGGTCCCTGGCGACGCCGGTCCCGGTGGCACCGCCGCCGACGACGAGGACGTGTGGCGTATACCCCATCTCGGTGGCCGGGAGTCGGAGAGCCGGTCACTTATACTGTCCGCTGGCGGCCGCGGATCGAGCGGCTGCGTTACCGGTCTCGGTCGTCGGCCAGGTCCGTCCCCCCGAGCGGATCGGCGTAGAGGACCCCGCGCTCCGCGTCCAGCGTGACCTCCACGCCCTCGGCCACGTCCTGGTCGACGGTCGCCCCGCAGATGGCTGGCACGTCGAGTTCGCGAGCCACGATGGCGGGGTATCCCGTCATTCCCTCGTGTGCGTCGACGATGCCTCCGATCCGGGTCAGGTCGCCCGTGAACTCTCCGTCGAAGGACGCGGGCACGACGACGATGGCGCCATCGGGCGCGTCGCCGAGGTCCCCGTCTGCCGTCCGGGCGAGCGGGCCGGTGACGTGCCCGGCGACGATCGACCGACCGGTCGCGACGGTCTCGGAGGCGACGTGGACCTTGAGGACGTTCGTGGCGTCCAGGTCGAACTCGGTCATCATGCCCGAGAGCACGACGACGGTGTCGCCACTCTCGGCCCGTCCCGTGTCGATGGCCGCCTGGACCGCACGCTGGATGATCGCGTCCGAGCGATCGGCGTCGTAGCTTGCCTGGACGGGGGCGATCCCCCACGAGAGGGCGAGTTGGCGGCGGACGTCGTCGTTCGGGGTCGACGCGACGATCGGAATCGACGGCCGGTACTTCGCCACCTTCCGGGCCGTGTATCCCGATTCGCTTGCTGCCACGACGGCCGTCGCGCCCACGTCCCGCGCGAGGTAGCGCGCGGCCCGGGCGAGCGCGTCGGTCCGGGTGTTTTCGGCGGGCGGAACGCGCTGTTCCCGGGCCTCGTCGTACTCCTCGCTCTCCTCGACGTCACTCACGATTCGGGCCATCGTCTCGACGACGCGAACCGGGTGGTCGCCGATGGCCGTCTCTCCGGAGAGCATCACCGCGTCGGTTCCGTCGAGAACCGCGTTCGCCACGTCGGAGGCCTCGGCCCGGGTCGGCCGCCGCTCGTGGACCATCGAGTCGAGCATCTCCGTGGCGGTGATGACGGGTACGCCCGCGCGGTGGCACTGCCGGATGATTCGCTTCTGGACCATCGGGACGTCCTCCAGGGGGCACTCGACGCCGAGGTCGCCCCTGGCGATCATGACGCCGTAGGCGGCGTCCAGGATCTCCGGGAGGTTTTCGACGGCGTCAGCCCGTTCGATCTTCGCGATCACCGGCACGTCCGCGTCCCGCGCCTCGAGTTCCGCGCTGACCTCGAGGACGTCCTCACCCGAACGGACGAAACTCGCCGCCACGAAGTCGACGCCCGTCCGCGCGGCCACGTCGAGATCAGCTTCGTCCGCGGGCGTCACCATGGGCAGCCCGAGGTCGACACCGGGGACGTTCACGCCCGCGCGGTCGGCGAGGTCCCCGCCGGACGTCACGCGGGCCTCGACGACGTCACCGCGGACGCCCGTTACCGTCGTCTCGATGCGACCGTCGTCGAGGAGCACGGCGTCGCCCGGTTCTACCACGTCGATCGCCCACGTCAGGCCGACGCGCTCCGGCGTCACGACGTCTCCCTCGACGAACTCGACGGTGTCACCGGTTGCCAGGCTCACCGGCTCGTCGGCCTCGGCGGTGCGCACCTCCGGTCCCGCCAGGTCGAGCATCGCCGCCAGTGGCTCCTCGGTCGCCGCGTCGACGGTCTGGATCCGCTCGATCACCGTTTCCCGGTGGGCCGCCGAGCCGTGGCTGGCGTTGAGGCGTGCCACTGACATGCCGGCGGCCGCGAGGTCCGCGACGGTCTCCCGGTCCTCCGAGGCCGGCCCGATCGTACAGACGATCTTGGCGTTCGTTCGACTCACCCGGACTCACCGCCTCTCGGCCACCAGTTGTCCATGCGAGACAGTGGCGCGGCTGCCACCAAGAAGGTTGACGCCGCGATCGGATCGATAGTAACTGGTCAGTGAGTCTGACTCATCCGATGACTTACCCAGTACACTTATGAAAGAATGGTTGGGTTACCTTTGGCATGGACCGAAGGAACGGGCCCAGCGGGTTTTCGTCTGCCATCCGAACCGATCGAGTAACAGCGTTGTCGCGCCACGGTCGGATGGGGGTGAGAAGCGGTGCCTGACGAGGACCCGGCACCGGAGGAGGAGCCGAACGCGGCGATCAAACTCCTCACGACGGTCACACCCAACTTCCTCCGGCAGAGTTACGCGGCCAAGTTCGGCCTCGTTCTCGTGGTCATGGCCCTCCTGGTCGGCGTGATCGGGTACGCCGCGACCGGCGCCATCGCCGCCGAGACCGAGAACAACGTGGAGAACGACTTCCGAAGTGTCGCACTCCAGGAGAGTGACATCATCCAGGAGTGGAACCAGCGCAACCGCCTCGCCACGACGCTGGTGTCGGACAGCCAGACCTTGCGGGACGGTGGCGGGGGTGAGATTCGGGTGTCGTTGCGCGAAGAGATGGGATCGCTCGCCACCGACGTCCACGAGATGCACGTCATCGAACCGACCGGGGACGGCTACCAGGTCGTGGGGAGCACGTCACTGGAGGCCGGGACCGCCGTTAGCGAGGTCGACCGAGGCTGGATCGACGAGCGATCCGACGAACTCGCCGACCTCGCTGGCCCGCGGGTCATCGTTCAGGACACGTACCGCGACGGCTCACAACGCGTCGTCGGCTACGTGAGTCCGGTCACTGGCGATACGGACCGCGTCCTCCTCCTCGAGACGTCCATCTTCGACATCTCGACGACGCTCGAGGGGTCCGAGGACGGCGAGAATCGATTCCAAAACGGCTTCACGCGGGTCGTGAACGCCGACAACAACGTCGTGATGGTTCCCGACGCCGGCGAGGGGAGTTCCGCACTCCTGTCCCCGTATTCGCTCAGTTCGACGGCTCGGCAGCCACTCGAGGAGGCCGCCCAGCTTCGGAGCGACGGATCCCAAGGGGCCGGCGTCATCACCGACATGCCCCCGAACAGCGGCGTCCTCGAGGAGACGTACACCGTGGGCTACGCGCCAGTCCAGGGGACCAATTGGGTCGTCGTAACCCACGCGCCGCGGGCGCAGGTCTTCGGCTTCGTCCAAACGGTCCAGTCCTGGGGTCTCTACGCGACGATCGGGGCCGTGCTGCTCATCGGAATCGTAGGGACAGCGCTGGGACTGAGCACCGCTCGCGCCATCGATCGGCTGACGCGCAAGACCGAGGAGATGCAGGAAGGTGACCTCGACGTCTCCTTTTACACCCACCGCATCGACAACATCGGTCGCCTCTACGACGGCTTCGCCGACATGCGCGACTCCCTCAAGGAGCAGATCCAGGAAGCAGAACGCTCCGAGAAGGAGGCCGAGGTGGCCCGGGCTGAGGCCGAAGAGATGGCCACCCACCTCCAGCAGAAGGCCGAGGAGTACTCCGAGACGATGCAACAGTGTGGAGCCGGCGACCTCACCCAGCGGATGTCCAAGGACGGCGAAGAGGAGTCCATGGACCGCATCGCCGACGAATTCAACGAGATGATCGAGGAACTCGAGAAGACCACCGGCCAACTCAAGAGTTACGTCGACGAAGTCGAGGAGGCCGGAGCCGAGGTCGAGTCGAGCGCAAACACGGTTCGCGAGGCCAGCGAACAGGTCGCTGAATCCATCCAGAACATCTCCGACGGCGCGTACGATCAGAAGGAACGTCTCCAGCGGATCTCCGAGACGATGGACTCGATCGCCGCACGCTTCGAGGACATCTCACGTGAGCATCCAGAGGTCGACTTCGACGACGCCCTCGACGAGATTCGCCAGGTCGCGGGCGACCTGGAGGAGACGGCGAAGCTCAGCGAGGAAACTATGGCCGAATCAGAGAACGTCGCCGGGGCGGCCGAGGAACAGGCCGCCGAACTCAACGAGGTCGGCGAACGCGCTCACGACCTCCAGCGCTACGCCCAGCCACTCCGGGACATCCTCAACCGTTTCGAAACCGAGGCCGAACACGAGTTCGTGTTCTCCGTCGGCCCGACGGGTGGCTCGGCTACGCCGTCAGTTAGCAGTGAAGACGACGACGGCGACGATCAAGAGAACCAATAGGGCGGCCCGATCTTTCTCGTTTGGAATCGTTTCGGTGCGGACCGTCTTTCGCCGCTTTCGAAACGACCAGGACCGCCCCCGACAGCAGGTCTTCGGTCCTGTCGTGTCTCGACGGTCAACGTCTCCGGAGCGAGGGTCTACCGGCACCACGTCGGCCCCGCTTGCCGTACGTGTGTCCACACGCGTCCGCAGAAAATCGCTCGGACTCAAGCGCCTCTAGCCGGCGACGTATCCGAAAACCATCCCAGAACTAGTCCGTTGTGACCAACACACTGCTTCCACAATCGAATTGATCGAAGGGAGACGCGTCCACGACGAGGGAACCCGGGCTAGTCCGTCCTCTTGCGATTATTTCGGCACCATTTGCAAAGTCTGTCCCCGGTATCCACTACAACGTCTCCTGGAGGGGTGGGAATCTCCAGGCAGGAGCTCGAGAAAATGGTATTGCAATATACGGTTTATGTATTTGTGAGACGACGCGCTAGGGGCCGATAACGACACCACCTCGATTTTTACTGTAATGCCTACCTGCGACGGTCAGACGAATTCGAACGAACACGCCGCTGAGGACGGGCGAATAGAACGCGGTTCAGCCGGGTCTGAAGCACCCGGTAACTCAACCATCCCGAGACGGATATAGAGGGGATGACGATCCAAGTATGCTTTCAAAGGCCGGCAAAAACGGCACTAGGGCTACTGCCGCTACCACCCCTGGCCTCTTTCAAGAGTACCGGGCATCAGCACGATCACTACAATCGACGTGGACTCGTGAGGAGAATTTAGAGAGACTGAGGATAGAACGGGCCCACGTTGGAAATCGTGTTTCGTTATGGCGCGTGTAATACGAACTGATTGCCATCCGCCGATCTCCAATATTTGAATGGTGACCTACGGGGGACTATATCAATCCATCCGAGGTCGGAAGGATTTGCAGTACCGTACACGCACGCAAACATCCTGAAGGGAAAACGAACAGCCAGAGTGGGACGAAATCGAGTACCTCGAGCCGAGAGTAACGAGTTGACTGCACCAGGACTTGCAACAGTGATTGCCGACCGTCACAAGTCCGGTCGAATCGATGATAACGACGGTTGGGCCTGAAAGTATCGGAATGCCTGGTCACCGGTGAATACCGCTACGGAATATTCTGCTCGTTCACCTATGTCGGCTAGCACGGGACGGTGAGTGGGAGCGGAACCTTGAGCCAATTATCGAACAGTATGATCGCCAGCCCCGGAAGCCGATATTGCAAACGCACGCCGATTACTATGACGGACACCAGTTCGTGTATTACAGTGGACGACTCTATGAGAGACTATCGTGACTGGGTGGGTCGGGAGATAGTCACGATGAGTCCGGAGATTCTCGACCCACACGGAGAACAGCATATTTCTGAGACCGACCGACAGCGTTTTGCGCGATTGCCCGGTGTCGCACCGGCCATGACGTGGAAGCTCGAGCCGAGGTTACTACCACCACATCCCGACTGGTGAGAGCGACGTTCGGAATTGTGTCGGTATACGATGGTCATAGTTCCTCGAGTCAGGGTCTAAATGCCAATATTGGGATTTAAGATTGAATACCAGACCTACATTGGGGGGCGGGCGTGCATTTATACAGTGTCCTATCTACAAATAAGGGTCTTTATCAGGATATCCAGGGATACTTTGATGTGGGTGGGGAGAGAGAGACCGACCATGACAGCGGAGGAGCGCGATACGAGCCAGGCGCCGGTCAAGACCTACGTTCCGGCCTACCAGCGCGACGAGTGGGACGAACACGCCGACGAACTGGACATGAGTCGAAGCGAGTTCGTCCGAACGATGGTGCAGGCCGGTCGTCGGGGCTTCACCCCTGGGGGTGACGGGCCGGAAACACCCTCACAAGGCTCTCCCGAAACGACACCCGATACGGGGTCCACTTCTGAGCGATCGCGGAAACCGTCACCGGCCGCAGACGTCGAAGACGTCGTCCTCGATGCCATCGCTGACGACTGTCTCTCCTGGGACGAACTTCGCGCGGAGTTGACCGCCGACATCGAGCGGCAACTGGAGGAGACGATCGATCGGCTCCAGGAGGAGGGGCTGATCAAACACTCGCCACGCCAAGGGGGATACGTGCTCGTCGAATGAGTTCCGAACGTCACCCATCGACCGAGTTCGCAGAGCAGGATCACGTCGAGTACTTCCTCGAAGACATCGAGTACCAGGGAAAGACCGAACGCACGCGGAACGCGTACCGACGAGTCCTCCGGGACTTCGAGGCCTACCTCGAGTCCAGAGACCTCGACGTGACGAGCGCGAACCATCGTGATTGCATGGCGTACGTCCACCAGTTGCGGGGGGCCGTCGCCGGGAGCACGGTTGCGACGTACGCCTCGTACCTGCACCGGTTCTACGACTACATGATGCGCGTCGGTGCTTTCGACGACAATCCGATGGCCCTCGTCCTCGAGGAGATTGACGAATCGATCACCACGGATCCGGCTCGCAGGGACCTGTCGCTGGCCGACATGCGTGCGTTCGTCGGTGACCTGGGCCATCCGCTCCACCGCGCAATCGTCGTCACGCTGCTCAAAACCGGCATCAGGGCCGGCGAGCTCTGCAATCTCGATCGCCGAGACCTCCACCTGGCGGATCCGCTGGAGGACGTGACCCACCGTGCTGCCGTCGAGTCACGACCGCGGTCGCTGTACGTCGACGACGAACCCGCCCGCGGGTCGGTGTCCAATGGCGAGGAACGAACTGCGTCGAACAAGCGAAAACGAGCTACGACGATTCCGGTCGACGGGGAACTCGAGTATGTCCTCCGCCGTTGGCTGGCAATTCGGCCCGATCCAGAGTCCCCAGCCGATCCGCTGTTCGTGAGCACGTCTGACGACTGGGGACGTCGTCTCACTCCGAACATGGTCCACCACGTCGTCGAGACGCACGCCCGAGAACGGGGATGGTATCGCACCGGCGGCGGTGCCGAAGAGAACGTGACGCCGCATTACTTCCGACACTTCTTCACCACGCACCTCCGGGATAGGACCGGCGATCGGGGGGTCGTCAAGTACCTCCGAGGCGACGTGGCACAGGACGTCATCGACACCTACACGCACGACTGGGGGGATCGAGTCAGACGCGTCTACGAGGAGCACGTCTATTCCGTCCTCTGAGACTGATCAAACATCCCCCGTCGGCACGAGCTAATGACGCGACTATTCACAGTAATTCCGTGCGCAGAGCGAGTAGCAACGTTGAAACCGCTATTTACCGAGTTTGAACGGCAACATGTATATCACATATTGCTATACGAAATTGGTAACGGGCCGATGAGAGGCTGACCCCCCGCCCCGGCATCTCTCGAGGGTCAAAATTGCAGTTTGCAGCGAGGAATGGTCGCTTTCTGGGGTTCAGTCGGACCGAATAACCGATTTAGACGGCGCTTACGAGGGGGCTCCACACTTGGCGGTAGAACTCATTTGGCTGCTGTTCAGATACACCGCGCAGCTCAGATGATCGCTGGCAAGGCGCAACCGTCGAGGAGATAAGTTGCAGCTAATACTACCTGTTTGCAACGCGGCGATCGAAATGACCTCACGGGCACCCTCAACCGCCGAAAGTCTCCTTGATCTGTTCCTGCCAGGTCTGGAGGTCCTCGAGGTCGCCTTCGATGTCTTCGAGGCGGTCACCGACGTCCTCGTCCGTGACCGACTCCTGAAGTTCGTCGACGGTCTCTTCGAGTTCGGACAGGGAGTCCTCCAGATCAGCGACGGTCCCTTCGACGGAGTCGACGTCGTCACTGACGTCCTCCAGATCACCGCCAATCTCTGCGACGTCACTCCCCAGGGAACTGACTTCGTCGCTGATTGCCGCGACCTCGTCGCTGTTGTCCTCGACGGTCGCTTCCATGTCGTCGACCGACGACTCGATGGCCTCGATGTCCGACTCGAACTCGTCGAGGAGCTGTTGAGCCGTCCCGTTGTCGTCCAGAAACTCCGCCATGGCGTCGGAGTACGCCCTGAGATCGGCGACGTCGGTTTGGAGACGTTCGACACGCGCCTGGATGCTCCCGCCCTCCTGACCGGCGATCTCGAAGGCCTGTCGGAGCAGTTTGACGTCTTCAGCCGAAACGTTGTTCTGTCGGATTTCGGCTGCCAGCGCTTCGACGAGGGTATCGCCACTGACCGCAGCGACCCCATCAGCGCTCGTCTCGTCCGTGTCGGCGCTCGATTCGGTGGCTTGCTCGACTGTCGATTCAGCGGCTTGCTCGTCCGCCGATTCTGACTCTCCCTCGGCTGGCTCCGGCGCCGGTTGGCTTGCTGACGCCCCGCCGTCGTTCGGATCCGCGAGATCGAGCGTCTCTATTTCCTCGTCTGATTCCTCGTCGAGTCCCGGCACGTCGTCGCTTTCACCGGAGATGACGTCGCGAACGACGTCGTCGTCGCTCTCGGGGATGACCTCGCCGCCCTCGGCGTCGTCCTCGGCGGCGCTCGCCTCGTCGATGGGCGGGTCGACGTCGGTTATCTCGGGAACAGTCAGGAACTTCTCGACGTCCTCCGTCCCGGTCGCACGAATGCCGTAGACGGTGGTGTACTCGGTGTTTGCCTCCAGTTCTCGTTCGAAGGTGATTCGGTCTTCGTCGATCGTCCAGTACTCGCTCCCGTACTCCGGGTGAAATCCAAGGTCTTCCACCGCCACGCCGTCTGGAACGGCGTCGGTCATCGTCACCTGGACCGGTTCGTCCCGTTCCGACGTGAACTCGAAGGCGATGGCGGGAACCGGAAACTCGTCCTCCTCGAACCGTTTGACCACGGTCACCCCGTCCGACGTCCCCGTCACCTCCTCGTACGCTTGTGAATCACTCATGTGTCCATCTGCCTGCCTACTGTGTAATAAACTTACGTGCCCTCCAACACTAAAATCCCGCCCCCGGTATCGAACGGCGATGTGTCTCTCGCAAACTACCATCCACGGTGAACGAACGCAACTCACTCAGAGGGAAATCCGATCGCCGATTTCGACGACCTCGAGGGTTCGCGGATGGTCGAAGCTCCGAACGTGGTCGTGCAGGGCCGTCGGGTCGGCGGTGAGCCCTTTCCACATGTCCCAGTGGGTTGGGAGGAGACGATCCGTTGCGAGTTCGGTGGCGGCTTCGACGATCTGGTTCTCGTCGTTGTACCACCGTGTCCGTTTGGGGATCCGGGTCTCCTTGTCCGGGATCTGGCCGACGGACCCGAAGGCGAGCGCAGCCAGGTCGACGTCGAAGCGCTCGCCGACTTCGGCGAACGACCCTGGTCGGGCGTCACCACCGTGGAAGAACGTCCCGGCGTCGTGCTCGAAACAGTAGCCGACGGGGTGCTCCGCGTCCGGATCGTTTGCCGGCGTGACCGTGACTGTGAGATCCCCCAGATCAACGGAGTCCCACGCTTCGACCGTCGTGAACTGCCCGCCGTCCACGTCCCACCGCTCGGTCCAGCCCGCCTCGCGTGCGGTCTCGACACTGGCGTCGGGGCCGAAAAAGGTCGCCCCGGTCCGTGCCAGGATAGGGGCCTGGCTCGGGCCGTCGACGTGATCGGAGTGTTCGTGCGTGGCGAGGACGGCGTCGGCCGCCTCGACGTCCGCTGGATCGAATGGAACCGGAATCATCCGGATCGTCCGCGGCGGATCGCCGGTCCCGAGGTACGGATCGACGAAGACCGTCGCCTCGTCGCTTTTCAGCACGAAGCCGTTACACCCGAGATACCAGATGTGGAGGCCCGCCGGGTCGGCTTCGGCGACGGCGCATGGGAGCCAGTCACCCCAGTCGCTGTGAACCATGCAGAAACGTGACCGTGCGCGCGAGTAAGGGGTTTCGGAGCGCGTCCGTCAGTCCTGACAACAGCCGCCAGCCTTCTCGCCGAAGTCGACTGCCAGCGGGTCACTGACGCGTTCGTTGACGGCCTGGAGGCGAAGTTCGAGTTCGTTCTGGGCCTGGAGGAAGTCGGCCATGACGGGGATGTCGTGGAGGTCCTCCTGGGCCTGCTGGAGGGTCATGAGGTCTTCCTGGGTCGCCTTGCCGGTCCCCCGTGCGTGCATGTACTCCTCGCGGATCTGTTCGAACTCGCGGATCTGCTCCTGGGCCTCCTCGTCGGCCTCCACGGCCGCCTTGGCCTCGAGGAAGTGCTGGTACTCGGGCAGTTCCGTGATGGCCTCGCCGAGTTCGGTCGCGAGGGCCTCGACGTTGTCGCCGGCCTGGACGGCGTCTCCGGATTCCGCCTCGGGTTCTAGGCTCATTGGACATCCTTGGGGCAGTGACCCTTTGAATGTGCCGGACTATCGACTCAGATAGGGCGACTGACCGAAGCGTCGGGGTTATACGCGCCCGACCGGTAGAGAGGGCCAATGAGTCGAGAATCGTCTGACGAGTACACGGAGGGGGACCTCCGAAACACCGGCATGGCCCTCCGCCACGACCGGGAGTGGGACTACGAACTCGACCGGATCGTCTCGGAGGTCGCGGACCGCGAGGCCGAAACTGTCGGACTCCAGTTTCCCGAGGGGCTCAAGCGCAGAGGCCCCGCCGTCGCCGACGACCTCCGGGCCGAACTCCCCGGGGACGTGACCGTCCTCCTCTCCGGCCAGCCCTGCTACGGTGCCTGTGACCTTGACACCGAACTGATGCGCCGGACGGACGTCTTCGTCCACTTCGGTCACTCCCCGATGAAAGACTCCGAGAAGATCCTCTACGTTCCCCTCTTCTCGAACGTGGACGTCGCGCCGATCATCGAGCGGGCGATCACCGAGGAACTCGACGACCCCGAGATCGATCCGGAGGTGGGGCTCGTCACCACCGCCCAGCACATGAACAAATTCGACGAGATGCGCGCACTCCTCGAGGACCGTGGGTACACGGTCCACACCCGCCGCGGCGACGACCGGCTCACCCACGAGGGACAGGTGCTCGGGTGCAACTACGCCTCGGCGGACGTCGACGCCGACCAGGTCCTCTACGTCGGCGGCGGAAAGTTCCACCCGCTCGGCCTGGCGATGGAACACCCCGACAAGCGCGTCGTCATCGCCGACCCGGTCAACAACGCCCTGTCGATCGCCGACACCGAGACGTTCCTGAAACAGCGCTACGGCGCGGTTCACCGCGCGATGGACGCCGACACCTGGGGGGTCATCTTCTGTACGAAGATCGGGCAGGGCCGCTGGGACGTCGCCCAGGAGATCGTCGACGCGAACGACGACGCCTACCTCCTGACCATGGACGAGGTTACGCCCGATCGCCTGACGAACTTCGGGCTCGACGCCTACGTCAACACCGGCTGTCCGCGGATCACGACCGACGACGGCCCGCAGTTCGACCGACCGATGCTGACGCCGGGGGAGTACCGGATCGCCATCGGCGAAAAGCCCCTGGAGGACCTCGAGTTCGACACCTTCCACGGGACCTGGTGAGGTCGTGACGGTCAGCAGCCAACGCCATCGAATTATCGACGTGCATCTGGACAATATTTTATATGCTCCGGAAGTATTCGTACTGACGATGGCGAGTGCGTCGAGCGGCCAACGGGCGAGAGACACGGCCCGGACGTCCCGGAGGAGAGTGCCGTGAGCACGAAGAGCCACCTCACCCAGCAACTCGGGGTCGTCGCCGGGTTCGACGACCCCCGGGCGGACTTGGAGCAGTACCGGACGCCACCGGAACTCGCCGCACACCTGATCCACACGGCGGACCTGCAGGGCGACGTCGAGGACAGACTCGTCGTCGACCTCGGGTGTGGCACCGGCATGCTCGCGCTCGGAGCGGCCTTGCGCGGCCCGCGCTCCGTCGTGGGCGTCGATCTCGACCCCGATCCACTCGCGACCGCACGGGAGAACCAGCGCCGGGTCGCCTCGTCGAGTCCCGTCGCCTGGATCCGTGCCGACGCCACCCGGGCACCTCTCTGTCCCGACGACCCGACGACGATCGTGATGAACCCGCCCTTCGGCGCCCAGTCGGGCAACGAGCACGCCGACCGGGGCTTTCTCGCGACGGCCAGCGAGATCGCCGACGTCTCCTACTCGATCCACAACGCCGACAGCGACGCATTCGTCGAGGCCTTCGTCGGCGACAACGGCGGGACCGTGACCCACGCCTACCGGACGGAGTTCGACCTGCCGCGGCAGTTCGACTTCCACGAGGCGGACGAGCGTACTATCGAGGCCGAGGTCTTTCGAGTCGACTGGAACCCCGACTCGGCCTAACTCACTCTCGCTGGTCCCGTTCGAAGACGGCGAGACGGATCTCCGTGTCCTCGTGGCGGGCGAAGAGGGCGTCGCCTCGACGATCGACGCTGACGTCACCGACCTCGACGGTAGCGTTGGCTCTGGGGACGCGAACGCGCTCGACCGTGGTCCTGTTCCTGGTGCCGTTGAGGGCGTAGCCGCCTCGCGTGGGTTCGATCGTCAGATTCAGGCCGGCGATCGTCGGCGCGAGCCTGACGGGCTGGTCGGCGAAGGCGAGCCGTCGCGGTTCGCCCGGACGATGGAGGGAGACCTTGTACGTCGACCCTGCACCGACGGCGTTCCACCCGGAGCGGTTGGCCCGCACGCGCTCGCGCCACCCGAGCCCGCCGACGGAGACGGTCGCCTCGCCGTTCAGCGCCAGTCGACCAGCCGGAACGACCTCCTCCCAGGCGTTGCGGCGCTCGCTGGTGACCACCACCCCGCTCGCCCGGGCCGACCCCCCGGCGACGTCACCGACGACGGGGAGCGAGACGGCCGAGACGTACCCGTTCGGGACGTCCTCGACGTACGCGACGGTGTAGTCGCGAACCTCCACGGTCCCGTTTCCGTCGACCCCGTCGACGGCCGCGAGGTTGTAGGGAACCGCCGCGATTCCGATGCCGATCACCACGGCGAGCAAGAGTCCCGCGGCGAGTTGCGAACCGGTGAGCTCGGACCACGGAACCGGTCGTCGATCACTCGCGATGACGGCGATGGCCACCAGCGTCACGAGCACGAACACGACCGCGACACCGGCCCCCCGGAACAGGAGGTAGCGATCCACCCCGGCGTACCAGTAGAAGGCGTAGAGCGACTCGCTGATCCCGAAGACGAGCGTCGCGAACCACACGTACCGGACGTCTGGCCACCGGCCCCGGCGGTGGACGACGACGGCGCCGAGCAGGACACCGACGACGAGGCCGAGGGCGTGGCCCTGGATGGCGACGTCCGCGAACCACGGCCGGACGAACTGGCGTCTGGCCTCGGCGACGACGACCGGATCAGTCACCCCGTAGTAGACGACGCGAACAACCCGGACCGCCACGATGGCGAAGATCGCCGCGAGCGGCCGCGTCACGAGTGCGAACCCGGCGAAGGCAAAGACCACGCCAGAGAAGCCGATCAGTGGGCCGGGAACGAAGAGGCTGGTGACCAGTCCCACGAGAACGACCCCGACGACGAAGCCGGCGATGCGCACGACGGGGTTCGTCGACAGCGACGAGAACGACTGGCTCCCTCGTTCCGTCGGGTAGTGGCTCCAGGCGTACTCCGCGACGGGTGCGAAGACGACCGTCGAGAGGAGGTTCCCGGTGACGTGGCCGAGGTTCCCGTGGGCGAACGGGGCGGTGAACATGCCCAGCGGGTACCAGTACGACCAGGAGCGGAAGGGGACGACCAGGGGGTCGGTGAAGTCGCCGCCGGCGCCCTGCACGAACAGGTAGACCGCGACGACGCCACACACGACGACGACCGTTCCCCAGGGGACGCCCAGAACGAAGCGCGACCGGAGGGACGCCCCCCACCCGTCGCTCTCGTCGAGTCTCGCGACGACGTAGAGGGAGCCGAGGGCCGCGGCGACCACGACGAGGACGCTGCCCGTGGCCAACAGGTCGACGTCCACCAGCGACGCCATGCCGGTGCCAAGCCAGGGCTTGCGCATATGTCTACCGGGAAGGTCGGCAACCGTGGGGCCGCGACCGACCCGGCGGCTCGTCCCGGACCGCCAGAATTTACGGGTCGGTGCCCGTTCGTTCGCGTAATGGGTGTCCAGCCACCGTCGGACGGGGTCGACGACACGCCGGACGTCGTCGAGTTCGGCATCGCCGCGCTCGACGCCGAACTGGAGTCGCGAGCGGTGAGTTACCCGGTGACCGCCGACGAACTGGCGCGCCGCCACGGCGACCTGGCCGTGCCGGTGGACGCCGGTGGCAACGAGATCAAACTCCGGGAGGTCCTCGATCGGTGCGAGTCCACGGAGTTCGCGTCCGAGCGGGAACTCCTCGAGGCGCTACACCCGGTCTTCGAGGCCGAGCGCGAGTCCGTCTCCAACAGCCTCCTGGCCCAGCTCCGCAGCCTCGTTCCATTCTGATTCGGCGGATCGCGGTCACCGGTCGTCCTCGGCCGCGCCGCCGTCCGTCCGGGAGGTCGCACGCCCGTCGTCGGTCTCTGTTTCGTCGTCCGTGGCGTCGTCGAACCCGTCCCCCACCCGGTCGTCGATCGGGAGAGTGACATCGTCGTCGTTCATCGCCTGGGCGAGTCGTTTGAACTGGGCCGTCTGCTCGCGGTTGACCGTGACGATCAGGTCCGAGAGGACCCCGAACATGAGCAACTGGACGCCGAAGAGGACGGCCACGCCCGAGAGGACGGCGATCACCTCGTGGGAGATGCCCCGCGTAAACCACTCGACAGCGACGTAGCCGGCGAGGCCGAGACCGGTAATCGTGCTCAGTGCCCCGACGCTGCCGAAGTAAAACAGGGGGTTGTTGGTGCGCGCCATCGAGTAGAGGGTGAGGAGGATGACGGCCCCGTCGCGAAACGGGCGGAGGTTCGCCTCCGACTCCTCGGGCCGTGCCTCGTAGGTGATCGGAACCACCGTCGTCGGGATGCCGTGTTTGACACACTCGACGGCCATCTCCGTCTCGATGCCGAACCCGTCGGCCGACAAGGACATGGTCCGAACCGAGTCCCGGGTGAAGGCGCGATACCCGCTGAGGATGTCGGCGTAGTCGCGGCCGTGGATGAAGCGGAACGTTCGGTTGATCAGGCTGTTGCCGACCCGATTGAGTCGGGTCATGGCACCGGCCTCCATGTCGGCGAAGCGGTTGCCGATGACGTGTTCGGCCCGCCCGGCGAACAGCGGTTCGAGCATGCGGTCGGCCTGCTCGGGCCGGTAGGTGCCGTCGCCGTCGATCATGAGGACGTACGGCACGTCGATGGACTCGAGGGCCTCCCGGACCGCCTGGCCCTTTCCCGAGCCCGACTGGACCATCACACGAGCGCCGTGGTCCTCGGCGACAGCACGGGTGCCGTCTGTCGACCCACCGTCGACGACGAGGACGTTCCCGTAGCCCTGCTCGCGAAACCGGTCGACGACCTCGCCGATGGTTTCTGCCTCGTCGTATGTGGGTACGAGGACACAGACCTCGGCGGGGTCGACCATCGCGTCGTCATAAACCCCACCCGGAGAAAAAGGTAGGTGATACCAGCGGCGTCGCCGACCCGTCGGGGTTGATCCTAGTCGTCCGTGCGCTCTTCGCTCAGGTGTTCCCAGATCTCGGCGCACCCGCTGCCGTCCTCGACGCCGTACAGGTGATCGTCCGGGTCGTCCGCGGTATCGTCTGGCATAGTTACTCGTCGTTCGAGTAACTAGACGGCAGCCGGCATAAGGGTTCCGGGGCGACGGACGGAACGCAAGCAGTTTGAACGACACCGGCCTAGTCGCAGACAGTGACTGACCCCGCGGACGCCTCGACGGCGGACGACGACGCACCCACCGCCCCTGACCCGTTCTACGACGCCCTCGAAGCCGTCGGACGGCCGATCGTAACCGCCACCCGGTACGCGCAGGCCCGCGACGTCAGCCAGGCGACGGCCAGTGCGGAACTCGACGCGCTCGTCGAGAACGGTATCGCCGACCGGCTCGACGTCGGAGGCGAGGAAGCGGTCTGGTACCCGGCGGACCTCTCGGGACTGACCGACCGCGAGCGCGTGATCCTCTTTCCGGGGAGCCGCGAAATCGTCGTCGACCAGCCGACGCAGTTTACCCGCGCGCAGCTATCGCAGTTCGCCCACCTCCTCGCCACGACCGGCTCGGGCGCGTACCGGTACGAAATCCGGCGCGAAGACGTCTGGCAGGCCCCCGTCGAGTCGCTCGAGGACCTCCTCGGAACCGTCCGTTCGGTCCTCCCTGAACGGTCCGACCACCTCGAAGCCTGGATCGAGGAGCAGTACCGCAAGGCGACCCAGTTCAGGCTCACCAACCACGAGGAGGGCTACACCGTCCTAGAGAGCGAGACGGCAGAGCTGATGGGCAACGTGGCCCGACAGGAACTCGACGACGAACTTCGGGCACCCATCTCCGACACCGAGAGCTGGGTGGCCGAGGACCAGGTCGCCGCCCTCAAGCGAGTCCTCTTCGACGCCGGCTACCCGGTCCGCGACGAACGCGACCTCGACTCCGGCGACGACCTGCCGCTGGACCTCGACCTCGACCTCCGGGACTACCAGCAGGCCTGGGTCGATCGCTTCCTCGAGACGAAGTCGGGCGTCCTCGTCGGCCCGCCCGGCAGCGGCAAGACCGTCGCGACGATGGGCATCCTCGCCGCCGTCGAGGGCGAGACGCTGATCCTCGTCCCCGGACGGGAACTGGCCACGCAGTGGCGCGACGAACTGCTGGCTCACACGACCCTCGAACCGGCGCAGGTTGGCGAGTACCACGGCGGAACCAAGGACGTTCGACCGGTCACCATCGCCACCTACCGCACGGCCGGAATGGACCGGCACCGACAGCTCTTCGACTCGCGAGAGTGGGGGCTGATCGTCTACGACGAGGTCCACCACATCCCCGCGCCCGTCCACCGGCGGAGTGCCGACCTCCAGACGCGCCACCGCCTCGGCCTCTCCTCGACGCCGGTCCGCGAGGACGACCGGGAGGCCGACATCTTCACGCTCATCGGCCCGCCGATCGGGACCGACTGGGACGCGCTCTTCGAGGCCGGCTACGTCGCCGAGCCGGAGGTCGAGATCCGGTTCGTCCCCTGGGCGGACGACGACGCAGCGAACCAGTACGCCAGCGCGGAGGGCCACGAGCGCCGCCAGCTCGCCGCCTCGAACCCGGCGAAACTGGACGAGGTCGAGAACGCCCTCCGCGAACACGGCGACTCGCGGGCCCTCGTCTTCGTCGAATATCTCGACCAGGGCCGGGAAATCGCCGACAGGCTCGACGTGCCCTTCGTCAGCGGCGAGACGCCCCACCACCGCCGCGAGAAACTCTTCGAGCAGTTCAGGAACGGTACCCTCCACACCCTCGTCGTCTCCCGCGTCGGCGACGAGGGCATCGACCTGCCGAACGCCGAACTCGCCGTCGTCGCCTCGGGCCTCGGCGGATCCCGCCGCCAGGGCGCCCAGCGCGCCGGGCGGACGATGCGACCCACCGGACGGGCGAAGATGGTCGTCCTGGCGACGCGTGGCACGCGCGAGGAGGACTTCGCCAGGCGGCGGACCCGCCACCTCGGCGAGAAGGGCGTCCAGGTCACCGAGCGCGACGCTGAAACGGCTGAGGACTGACCGGCGGCATCGTCGACTCGCCACCACTCAGTGCGTCCGCGACCAGATGGTCCCGACGACGAGGTACGCAGCGACCGCTCCGCCGAGCGCGAGCAGGCCCCCTCCGAGTGCGACGAAGGGAGCCGGCCCGAACGCGGTGAGCACCGTCGTGACGACGCCAGCAGCGACGAGTGCGATGCTTGCCAGCGCCAGCCGGTCGCCCTCACCCGGCCACGCCGAGACCGCAGGCGGGTAGAACTGGTAGATGACGCCCAGGACGGACAGGCCGAGTAGCCCGAAGACGTTCAGCCGGAGGTGAGAGCGGACGAGCCCGCCGTCGATGCCCACGAAGGCGAACCAGGCGCCGAGCACGACGCCACCGAGACCCAGGACGACGCCAGCCATTGGGCCGTAAAAGCCCACCCGATCGCGATCCGTCGAGAAAAATAGCCAGCCGTACGAGACGGCGAAGCCGACGACAGCCAGCGATTCCAGGGCAGCTCCAGCCTGGAAAACCACGCCGGCGGGGTAGCCGACGGCGAGCAGCGCCGGGGCGACGGCGCCAGCCACGAGAACCGGTCCGGCCACCGCCGTCGGCAGGTTCGCGACCAGAAACCTTGGAAGCAGGCGGTAGCCGACGCTGAACAGCAACAGGAGGGCGAAGCCGGCGGCAAGGAGGTGCGTCGACCGGACGACGGCACCGTCGATGAGGGCCGGGAGTCCCGCTGCCGGGGCGAGTAGCGCGTAGGTGCCGACGAGGAGGTACCCCAGCGCCACCGGCATGAAGGGGTTGGCCAGACGGTCGAGCGCCGCCCGGTCCGCTTTCGACTCGCTCGTAGCTGTTTCCCGTCCGAGCGGGTTCGTCGCGATGGTCGCCAGGACGGTCCCGGCGAAGACGGCGACGCCCAGCCCCCAGGCCACCGGACCGACGACGTCCAGCGCGGACGGCGCGCCTCGAATCGGCGCGAGGGCCAGGGCGGCCACGGCGACGACCTGGATCGGCAGGTGTACCGCCGGGACCTGCGGCACGACGAGGGTCCGGTCGAAGTACGAGGGAACGAGCGTGTAGGCCTTGCCGAAGGCGGTCGTCAGGACGAATCCGTACAGACCCAGGGCCACCTCGGTGCGTCGCGGCGCCCCGAGGGCGACGGCGACGCCGGCGAGCGCGAGGCAGACGACGGCGACGACGAGGTAGCGACGCGTCCAGCGGGAGAGCGTGGCCGAGGCCATTCGGATCCCACTGCGAGCGCCTCCCCCTTATGCGCTCCCCGGAGACGTTCGGGTCGCCGCGCGATATGCGTCCCGGCCCACCGGTCACCAGAACGACCGGGTTCGCGCGTACTCGCGCTCACGCCGGAGAATGTCGCGGTAGAAGTCGTCCTCGTCCTCCCGGAGCTTGTTGATGATCCGGGCGGCGTTCTCCGGGCCGACGCCGCGGGCGGCGAGGGCGATCACCGCCTGCTTGCCGTGGCTCTGGACGATGCTCGCCGAGCGGTAGGCCCGCTGTGTCTGTTTCTCTTGCTCCTCGTCGCGGTCGTCCGCTCGGACGGCGTCGACGACCTCGTCGGCCCAGGGATTGAGGGCGGCGATCTGGGTCGACCCGCACTTCGGGCACTCGGGCTGGTCGCGGACGCGGCCGACGCGGCGCTTCGTCTCCCAGTCCTGGCAGTGCAGACAGAACAGGATGACGTGGTCGTTCTGGATTCGCTCCTTGACGGTCTTGATGACGCTCGCGTCCGCGTTCTCGGGCGTCAGGAGTTCGCTGCCGGAACTCCGTCCCGCCGTGCCGAGGGCCGTGTGCCCCCCGACGGTCACGACGTCCAGGTCGTCGTCCTGGATCCGCCGAAGCACGTCGGCGGTCTCGTCGACGGCCATCTCCTCGTGGAGGAGTTCGCGGACGGATTCCTCGAACACGGGGGTACCGTCGAGCGCGTCCACGAGGCGATCGCGGCCGAAGTGCGTGCTGCCCGTCCCCCGCCAGCGCTTGAGCGCGCCGAACTTCGCGGCGACCTGCGCCAGCTTGAACTTCAGCGCGTCGGCGTTCTTCAGGCTGAGTTCGATCAGTCCGGCGACGTGGTCGGGGTCGGTAGTCTCCAGGACCTCGACGACGTCCCTGGCCGCGATGGCACGCGGGACGTCGAGTTCGATACGGTACGGGTCGGCGTCCATACCAACCGACGAGCCAGTGCGCTGCCCGAGGAGCGAGGAGAGGAGCCGACCCAGCGTCTCGTTGATGGTGTGACCGAAGCAGGCATTGACCACGATCGAGCCGTCTGCAACTTCGACGACGATCCGATCGTCGGTCGGGAGCGGATCGTCAGCGGCGAGGTGTTCGTCGACGGTCTCGATCCCCTCCCGGACGGTCTCGGGATCGGTCTCGTATCGGCCGGAGAGGTCGCGCGACACGGCGTCGGCGTCGCCGCCCATCCCGAGTTGCTGGGCGGCGACGTGGCGGACTTCCCCGACCTCCTGGGCGACGTCGGCGGGCACCGGAATCTCCTGGCCGGTCCAGGAGGGGACCTCGCCGGCGGGGTCCTCGACGGGCGAGACGGTCACGATCTCGTCCTCGCCGTCGACGTTGGTGATCCGCCACATCTCGCCGCTCTGGATGAAGATCTCGCCGGGCGAGGCGAAGTTGACGACGAAGCGCTCGTCGAGGGTCCCGATCTGGCGGCCGCTGGCGACGTCTTCGACGTCGTACGTCGCCTCGTCGGGGATCATCGAGAGGTTGCGGTAGAAGTACTGCCAGGTCCCGCGGCGCTTCTCCAGGCGATCCGCGTCTTCCTCCAGCCAGACGACGCGGTTGTCCGCGAGTTCCCTGACGACGGACTTGAAGGCGTCTTCGGAGAGGTCCCGGAAGGGGTAGGCCCGCGTCACGATCTCGTACGCCCGCATGGCCTGGATCTCGCCGTAGTCCATCACGAGGCCGGCGATCTGGTTGGCCACGGTGTCGAGGCTGGCGTGGTGGATCGCGGCGGGTTCGACGAGGCCGTCGCGGGCCTGCCGTGCGATGACCAGCGACTCGATCACGTCGTCGGCGTGACTCGCCAAGACGGTTCCCGCGGAGACGAGGTCGCGTCGGTGGCCCGCGCGGCCGACGCGCTGGAGCAACCGGCTCACCTGGCGGGGACTGTTGTACTGGACGACGTGGTCGACGTGGCCCACGTCGATGCCGAGTTCCATCGACGACGTACAGAGCAGGGCGTCGAGCTTCCCGTCCCTGAAGTCGTCCTCGACGGCGATCCGGGCGTCCTTCGCGAGTGAGCCGTGGTGGATCCCGACGTCCGTCCCGTACTCTTTCAGTCGAGACCCGAGTGCTTCCGCCGTCTGCCTGGTGTTGACGAAGATCAGCGTCGACTCGTGCCCGGTGACGAGGTCGTCGATGGTCCGGACGTGACTGGCGACGGTGGCGTCCGTCACGAGTTCGCGAGCCGTCGCCTCGTCCGCGTCGGTGACCTCGGGGCTGACGACGTCGATCTCCAGGCGACTTCCCACGTCGACCTCGACGATCGCACAGCCCCGGTCCCCGGTCAGGAAGCGACCGACCTCGTCCGGGTCACCCACAGTCGCCGAGAGGCCGATGCGCTGGAAGGGGCCGGCGAGCTCGCGAACGCGCTCGAGGCCGACTGTCAGTTGCGCGCCGCGCTTGGCGGCGGCCAGTTCGTGGACTTCGTCGACGACGACGTGCTCGACGTCTTCGAGGGCTTTCCGGAGCTTCTTCCCGGTGAGCATCGCCTGGAGCGTCTCCGGCGTCGTGACGAGGACGTCCGGGGGGTCGTCGGCCTGCTTCTGGCGCTGGTAGTCCGTCGTGTCGCCGTGCCGGACGTCGACCTCGAGGCCGAGCGTCTCGCCCCACCAGTCCAGCCGCTCGCGCATGTCCCGGTTCAGGGCGCGGAGCGGCGTGACGTAGAGGGCGCCGATGCCGAAGCGCTCCTCGCCGACGAGCGAGTCGAACACGGGCAGCATCGCCGTCTCGGTCTTCCCGGTGCCGGTCGGCGCCACGACGAGGGCGTCCCGGCCGTCCGCCAGCGGCGGGATGGCGCGGCGCTGTGGCTCCGTCGGGGTCTCGAAGCCACGTGTCGAGAGGGCCGACCGCACGTCGCCGCCCAGCTGGGCGAACGCCGCGGCGCCGGCGGCGTCTGTCATCTACACCGGATTGGGGACTCAGCCGATTAAGCCCGTCGGGAGCGAGTTGATGGCGAACAGGCGAGGCTGACCGGGCCCGACGCGACGCCTCGCACGCTCGCGAACCGCGCCGGGGTTGGACTCATCGCATCGGGGCGTCTGACCTCGGCATTCTACAAAAGGCTACGTACGTCGTCAGATGGACTCGTAGGCCCCGAGCCTGGTCCCGTCGAGGAGGTACGCCTCGCCGTCGACCAGGCCGTCGGGGAGGAACGGCGCGAGGAACTCCTGGTCTTCGACGTTGATCCAGGTCCCGCCCGAGAGCGCGTTGAACGCAGGGAAGACGACGAGTTCGCCGTCGGGCGTCAGGTCCGGATCGCTGTAGTGGACGCGGAACGGCCCCGGGGCGAGATTGCCCCGGAGCCAGACCCGTTCCAGGCGGGACCCGCCGACCTCGTCCTCCAGGCGGACCTCCGGGTGTTCGTGGCCGACGCAAACGACGTCGGCGTCGAGGACGGCTTTCGACGGCCAGGTGTGCCCGTGAGCGAAGCCGACGTCGCCGATGCGCACGCCGTCGGTCGGCGTCACCTCGACGGGCAGGCCGAGGTCCGAAACGAGTGACTCCACGTCGCCGTCGTGGTTACCTTTGACGAGCGTGACGGGGACGCGCTCGGAGACGTCCGAGAGCAAGTCCGCGAACTCGGCGCGCTCCTCGTCCCACGGTTCCCCGATGGCGTGTCCGAGGTCCCCCAGAACGACGAGCCGGTCGGGGTCGGTCTCGTCGAGCAGCGCGTGGACGGCACCGATCCGTTCGGTCGCCTGGCTGGCGAGTTCGACGCCGTCGCGACGGAGTGACTGCTCGATGCCGGCGTGGTAGTCCGCGAGGACCAGCACGCGCTCGCCGTCGCAGTCGGCGACCGCCGCGGGCGAACCGGCGACCGGGTCGACGACCATCAGATCGGCTTGTAGCGGTCGTCTTCGGGTTCGTAACACCGACCGTCCATCAGCGCGTCCTGGATGGCCTCGTCGACGGCGTCCGCGTTCGCCCCGGTCCGCTCGGTCACGGCCGAGACGACCGCGTCGCGACCGGCGCCGTCGCCCTCGTCCAGCGACTCCATCGCCGCCACGACGGCGTCCTCCAGGTCGACGTCCGCCGGTTCGTCGGCGTCATCGGCTGCCTCGTCCGCTGCTGCCGGCGCCTCACCAGTCTCGGACGGGTGCGTCTCGGGCCCCTGAGCAGATTCGGCCGCCCCGACCCCCTCGGCCGCCGCGGCGTCGACCTCCTCCGGGTCGGGCGTCTCGATGTCGGCCTCGCCGGGATCGTCGACTTCGGTGCCGCTCTGAAACTCGGTGCCGTACGCTTCCTCGATCTCCTCGCGCTCGGACTCGTCGAGGTCGAACTCGCCGGGTTCGAAGTCGCCCGGACCCTCGTCGGCGTCGTCCGGGTCGGGGGCGTCCCGCTCTGGCTCCGACGTCTCTGCCTCGGGCTCCTCGTCGATGGTCGGCGTCTCGGCGCTTGCTTCCGCCGACCCGGCCTCCGGTTCGGATCCAGGATCGGATTCCGGTTCGGGCGCCGATTCGTGATCCGGTTCGGACTCTGCTTTACCCTCCGACGATTGCACCGGTCCCGATTCCCTCTCAGTCGTGGGAGCTTCGTCGACGGCCTCCGCATCGGGCTCCGTCCCATCCGGTACCTCGTCGGCTTCGAATGCGCCCTCCGTGGGGGACGGTGCCGCTCCAGCCGCCGGCCTGGCGTCGACGTCGAGTGGTTCGACGGGTTCGGACAGGAGGTCGGTCGCCGTTACGTCGCCAGCCTCGTCCGGCGACGCTGCCAGCCCCGTTACCTCCTCAAGGTCGCCCGCGACGACGCGTGCGGCGTCGAGTGCGAGGTCGCGGACAGCCGCGAGGTAGGTGGGTGTCGTGCCGTAGTGGTCGAGGGCCAGCGCGACGCCGTCAGCCAGTCCCTCCTCGACGCCGCGGTCGTCGAGTGCCTGGCGGAGGGCGTCACCCTCGGCACCGAGGGCGATGGCCGTCGCCGCCGTGTCCACGCGGTCGAGGGTCTGCTGGGCGGCGTCGACGGTCCAGCGGTCCCGGGTGTCGCCGTCGACCTCGCTCATCGACTCCGGACGGACCGACGTGAACACCCGGTCCGAGTCCTTGGGCTGGAAGGTCCGGGCCTTGCCCGTCACCGCGACGAACGTCGGCGGGTCGGCCCGCTCGAGGAATGCCCGCTCGTCCTGCTGGTACTGGCCGGCGTAGAGCACGAAGGCGCCGGTGGGATCGACGACACGTGCCCTGAGGACGTCGTCGCTGACCGGTTCGACCTCCGTCAAGACGCCGACGACGAACAGCCGATTGACCCGGGCACCCGTCGGCGTGATCACGTAGTTCGGCGCGCGCTCCTCGTCGCTCTCGGAGTAATCGAGGTCCGCGTCCTCGTACTCCGCCGCGAACAGTCGGTAAGCGACCTCGCGCTGGCCGGGGCCACTGTCGGATTCGCTCATTCGCCCACCTCCGCGAGCAGGGCCTCGGCACGGTCTGCGGGGTCGTCGTCGGACTCGACGAAGGTGTCGGCGTCCACGTTCGCGCCGTAGTCGTCGACGCTGAGCGAGCCACGGATGCGGTACTCGTGGCCCACGAGTTCCTCGCGAATCGCCTCGGCCACGACCGCCTTGTCCATGGCGTCGCGGGCGTGCTCTTTCGCGTCCTCGACGTCCCCGCCGTAGATCTCGGCGGTCAGGTCGCTCCCGAGGATGGCCGTGACGGTGCCGGTCCCGTCGTCGAGGATGGCCTTGACGCGAAGGTCGTCCTCGGCCTCGACGGCGCCGTGGCTCCGGCACTGGCCGTTCTGGACGAGGCGGCCACACTGCGGACAGCGCTCGATGAGTCCGGAGCCCTCCCGGACCGAGAGGACGTTCCCGACGAGTTCGACGTCGAAGAGGCCGCCCGACTCGACGGCGTCCTGGATGGTGTACCGGGGTGCCGACTCGGCGGGTTCGACCGTCCTATCGAGGGTCGACACGGTGGAGTACTCGGAGACGTTCACGGCCGGGGCGCCGCGGAACTCGCGGACGAAGGCGTTCTCGATGCGGACCGACGCCCCGTCCTCGATTTCCTCGTGGGGATCCCAGTCGGTGAATGGCAGGCGCGTGGTTTCGTCCGCGAGGACGCCGCTGAGGATCTCCGTCTCGCCGTCGCGGCCGTCGATGACCTTCGTCTCGACCTCCTGGACGCGGGCCTCGACGTTGACGCCGCGATCGCCCGGCGCGAGATCGGCGAGGTCGCGATCCCCGCCAATGTCGTAGGGAACCTCGATGCCCTCGTCGGTGGGTTCGATGCTCGTTCGCTCGCCGAGGTTGAGTTCCGGTTCGCCCTCCCACTCGCGGATGCCGGCGTTGTCGATCCGGACCGTCTGGCCCGGTTCGAGGTCGAAGTCCTCCCAGGCGGTGTAGGAGATGACGCCCGTCTCGTCGGCGAGGCGGCCCTCGCCGATGACGTGGTCCTCCCCCTGGTACCGGATCGAGCGCGTCCCGGCGGTCAGGACGGCGACCGTGACGGACACGCTGTCGTCGTTGACGGACACGTCGGCGACGTCGCGGGCGGTCGGGCCGCCACCGCTGTCGCCGCCGTCCCCGTACTTCCGTCTGAGACTCTGTTTGGCCTCGTCCATCGGCACGCTGTAGGAGACGAGGTTCTCCAGGTCCGCTTTGACCTCCGCTTTGTCGACGCCGAGGTCGGAGGCGAGCTCCTCGGCATGGTCCTCGAGACTCATGGCACTGGCTTCGACCCGACCACACTAAAACCGTTGCGTGCGCGTCGAGCCGTCGGGCGTCGTGTCGCTGGACCGTAAGCCGTATTTCGACACCGGAGCGAGGTCCTGCATGCACGTGGTGGTCAACGCCGCGACGAGCGTCGACGGGAAACTGTCGACCCGTCGGCGTGACCAGGTCGCGATCAGCGGCCCAGAGGACTTCGACCGCGTCGACGCCCTCCGCGCGGAGAACGACGCCGTCATGGTCGGCGTCGGCACGGTCCTGGCCGACGACCCCTCGCTGACGGTCGACGACGCCGACCGCCGCCAGGAGCGAGAGGAGCGGGGCGATCCCCCAAACCCGGCTCGTGTCGTCGCTGACTCCCGGGTCCGGACGCCGGTGGACGCCCAGGTCCTCGACGACCGCGCCGAGACCATCCTGCTCGTCAGTACGGAGGCTCCGCCGGGGTTCGTCTCGGCGATGGAGGACAAGGAGGCCACCGTGATCCGGGCCGGCGAGGACCGGGTCGACCTCGCCGCCGCTCTCGACGCACTCGAGGAACACGGCGTCGAGCGGCTCATGGTCGAGGGCGGCGGGACGCTGATCTTCTCGCTGTTCGAGGCCGGACTGGTCGACGACCTGTCGGTCTTCGTCAGTTCGCAGGTAATCGGCGGCCGCGAGGCGCCGACCCTCGTCGACGGAACGGGATTCGTCGAGGATTTTCCACAGCTCGCGCTCACCGGCGTCGAACGGGTCGACGACGGCGTCGTGCTGGCCTACGAGGTGTGCGACGGGTGAGGGTGCGGATCGTCCGCGGTTAGTGTCCGTGGCCGGTGACTTCGGCGTAGGTCTGGCCGAAGCGTTCCTCGAAGCGGTCCATGATCTCAGACTCCGCGGCCTCCAGTTCCTCGCCCACGTCGCCGTGCCCGTGGTGGACGATGCCGTGTGCCTGCTGTGCCAGCCCGAGCATCGCGATGTCGCCGACGACCTGGGCCGGGTTGTCGCCGTCCTCGCCGAGGACGTCGAGCAGTGCGGTCGGGACGGCGATCTCGTCGCTCGCCTCGTCCGTCGAGAGTTCGACTGTCAGGGTTTCGGTTGCCATACCACACAGTGGCGGGGCCTGCCTTAAGCGTCTGTGGTTGACGAGACGCCACGACCGGGCGGGGCAGGATCCAGTCAGTCGTCCGACTCGACCGCGGCGGCGTCTGCCGCGCCCGCGGCGGCCTCGGGGAGATCCTCGAGGTACTCGTCGGCGTCCAGCGCGGCCTTCGACCCCATGCCACCCGCGGTGATGGCCTGCTGGTAGTAGTAGTCGACGACGTCGCCGGCCGCGAACAGTCCCTCGACGCCGGTCTTCGTCTGGCCGGCACCGCTGCCACCCTCGGTGATCACGTAGCCCGCGTCGTCCATCTCGACGCCGGTCCCCTCGAGGTAGTCGGTGTTCGGCGTGTGGCCGATGGCCAGGAAGACGGCGCCGACGTCCATCTCGACGGTCTCGGTGTCGGGGTCGTCGAGGTTGTCCGCGGGATAGCCTCTCTCGTTGCGAGCGAGCGTCACCGCGTCCACGCCCTCCTCGGGGGAGCCCTCGATCTCGAGGAGTTCGGTGTTGCGCATGATCTCCACGTCGCCCGCCTCCTGTTTCTCCAGGATGCGGTCGATCCAGTAGTCCTCCGCGCGGAACTCCTCACGGCGGTGGGCAAGGTAGACCGTGTCCGCGAACTTCGTCAGGAAGGTCGCTTCCTCGAGTGCGGCGTCGCCGCCACCGACGACGAGCATGTCCTCGCCGCGGAAGAAAGCCCCGTCGCAGGTGGCACACGTCGAGACGCCGTAGCCCATCAGAGCGTCCTCGCCGGGGACGCCGAGCGTGCGGGCGCTCGCCCCGGACGCGGCGATGAGCGCGTCGCAGGTGTAGACCTCGCCGTTTGTCAGTTCGACGCGGAAGGGGCGGTCCGAGGCGTCGACGCTCTCGACGATGCCGTGTTCCAGTTCCGCGCCGAATCCCGTCGCCTGGTCTTTCATGCGCTGGACGAGTTCGGGGCCGCCGATCCCGTCGGGGAATCCCGGATAGTTGGCCACGTCGGTCGTCAGTGTGAGCTGTCCGCCCGGTTCGTCGCCCTCGAGGACGAGGGGATCGAGGTTCGAACGGCCGGCGTAGATGGCCGCGGTCAGGCCGGCGATGCCGGAGCCCGCGACGATGAGCCGGCGGTGCTCGACTGGCTCGTCTGTCATGTGCGCTCCTAGTCGACAGGGGAGTATGTAGGTTGTGCCTTTGCACGAGTCGTACAATTCCGGGTCGTCGGCGGCCTTTACGTGGGTGCCCGCACAACGCCCGGCATGGCCGACCTCGCGGAGAAAACCGACCGGTACGAACAGTTACTGGCGGACGCGATCGCAGCGACAGCGGTCGCGCCGTCCGACGAGTCGCCACTCGGCCGGGCAGCCCTCGACTTCCTGGAGATGGCCGAATCCTACCTGGCGGACGGCCGCCACTTCAGGGACGAGGGGGACCTCGTCGACGCGCTCGCGGCGTTCTCCTACGGGCACGCGTGGCTCGACGCCGGCGCCAGAGTCGGCCTCTTCGACGTGCCGAGCGAGGGCCACCTCTTTACGGTATAGCACCCGGGCGCCGGCGTAGGGACTGACGAACTATCATTAAGGTTCGTGTTACCGGGAACCGTGGTTCCGCCTCCCTCGGTCGGTTTCGGGTACGAATCAGCGAAGCATTTAAGTAGTTTACGGACTAACCAATAGTCAAGGAAACCAGGCTCCGAAGTTATAGAGCTTTGGTCCCCAGCAAGAGGATACATAATGACCGAAACATCTGTCAGAGACACGGAACGGGAGCTGCCGGAGACAGCGGCCGAGTCGTCGGCCGAACGAACGGACGAACGTGAGCACGAGGTCTGTCCCGAGTGTGGCGGTCGCCTCACCTCGGACGAGGCGCGCGGCGAGACGGTCTGTGCGGACTGCGGGCTGGTCGTCGAGGAGGACGAGATCGACCCCGGGCCGGAGTGGCGGGCATTCGACTCGCGCGAGCGAGACAGCAAGTCCCGCGTCGGCGCACCGACGACCCAGATGATGCACGACAAGGGGCTGTCAACGAACATCGGCTGGCAGGACAAGGACGCCTACGGGCGGACGCTCTCGTCCTCGCAGCGCCAGAAGATGCAGCGCCTGCGCACCTGGAACGAGCGCTTCCGCACGCGTGACTCGAAGGAGCGCAACCTCAAGCAGGCACTGGGAGAGATCGACCGGATGGCCTCCGCGCTGGGGCTGCCCGAGAACGTCCGCGAGACGGCCAGCGTCATCTACCGCCGGGCCCTCGAGGACGACCTCCTCCCCGGGCGCTCTATCGAGGGCGTCGCCTCGTCGTCGCTGTACGCCGCAGCGCGCCAGGCGGGCACCCCGCGGTCGCTCGACGAGGTGTCGCGCGTCTCCCGCGTCGACCGCATGGAGCTCACCCGGACGTACCGATACGTGGTCCGCGAACTGAACCTGGAGGTCAAGCCCGCGGACCCGGAGAGCTACGTGCCCCGGTTCGTCTCGGACCTGGACCTCTCGGACGAGTCCGAGCGCCGGGCCCGCCAACTCCTCGAGGCCGCACGCGAGGAGGGCCTGATGAGCGGGAAGTCGCCGGTCGGCCTCGCGGCCGCCGCCGTCTACGCCGCCGCCCTCCTGACCAACGAGAAGGTCACCCAGTCGGCCGTCAGCGAGGTCGCGGACATCTCCGAGGTCACCATCAGGAACCGCTACAAGGAACTCCTCGAGGCCCAGGACGGCGTCCCGGCCTGAACGGCCCGTCGCTGAGGGGGACCCACCCACCAGCTTTTTCTCTCCCGCACGTGTGAGAACGACACGCATGGAGGAAGCGTACGTGCGCCTGTTGTGTCCCGAGTGTACCAAGGAGTGGGAATCGACGCCGACGGACCTCCCCGACCTCCCGCGAACCTATCACTGCCCGAACTGCCACGCCAGCCGACCCCTGGCCGAGTTCATGCGTACCGAGCACGACCTCCAGACCGTCAAGTCACTCGGCTGAGCGTCGCGTCGGGTGCGACCGACTTCGTACGGACGGCGCCGCTAGCTGCCGGTCGGCGAGCGTGCGCCGCAGGCCTCACACCGGAGGAGGATCGCCCCCTGCTCGCGTTCCAGCGTCGTGTCCGGAAGCCCACACTCCGGACAGAGCACGAACTCGTCGGCGTAGTCGTCGACGGCGTCACCGATTCGGCCCGCACGGAACTCGCCGGTGAGTCGGGCCCGGCCGCTCTCGTCGATGTGTGCGCTCGTGCCGAGGTGGTTCTGGATGACCTTGAGGACGTGGTCGGGGTCGCGCCCGAGGGCATCACAGATCGTCTGGAAGTTCTCGACGACCGTGGCGTTGCCCTCCTGCCGGACGTCGGGATCGGGGACGTCGAAGCGACCGGACTCCGCGTCGATGTCGGGCGTCTCTTCGAGCCCGCGATCCAGCATGTCGTCGTAGTCCATGGGAGACAGTCGCGACGCGGTACCGGAAAAGTCTGTCGTGCCACAATCACGTCGACCGGTCCGCAGCAGTCGCGTCGTCGGTCACCTCGTCCGCAGACCCCGTCCGAACCACCTCGGCGGGGACCCCTGCAACGGTCGCGTTCGCCGGGACGTCGTCGGTGACCAGCGAGTTGGCGGCGACGCTGGCGTCCGCGCCGATCTCGACGCCGGGGAGGACGATCGCGCCCGCGCCGATCATGGCCCGCTCGCCGATCACGACCTCCCCCGTCCGGACCTCGTCCTGGAGGAACTCGTGACAGAGGACGGTCGCCCCGTAGCCGACGATGGCGTCGGTCTCGACCGTCAGCAGGTGGGGGAAGAAGACGTCCGGGGTCGCCTCGAGGGCGAAGACGGCACCCGATTCGATCGTGACGCCGATCCGCCTGAGCAGCCACCGCTTGACGCGCAAACTCGGCGAGACCCGGCAGACCACGACGACGACGTAGTTGAGCATCACCCGGAGCGGACTGTAGTGGCGCCACCAGCGCCGGAAGGAGTTTCCGGGGCCCGGCGTGGACCGCGTCCCCATGCGCTCGTGCCGTGGCCGCTTCTCGCTCACGACCGACCGTTCGCGTCGCCAGGTCTTGAATGGCCGGGCTCAGGGCCGGCGCCAGAACGAGAGCCTGAGCAACACCAGTACGGGGATGATCTCGATGCGACCAACCCACATCATGACGGTCATCAGCACCTTCGAGGCGGTCGGAAACGAGTGGTAGCTGTCGAACGGTCCCGCCTGGCCGAAGGCCGGACCGATGTTGAAGAAGGTCGACGCCGCCGCGCTCAGCGCCTCGAACTCGGTGACCGAATGCCCGGCGTGGGCGCTGAGGACCACGATCGCGACCGACCCCAGGAGGAAGATGAGCAGCGCCAGCAGGGTGTAGGAGAAGACGTCGCGGATCGTCTCCTCGTCGACCACCTGGCCGCTCAGGCGGACCGGCCGAACCATCTCGGGCTTCGCTGCCACGAGCAGGTCGCGGTCGAAGGCCTTGGCGACGACGAGCCACCGGAAGGTCTTGATCGAGCACGTCGTGCTCCCCGCCATCCCGCCGACGAACATGCAGACGAACAGCAACTGCTTGGCCGGGGCCGACCAGAGCTCGAAGTCGACGGTCGCGTAGCCGGTCGTCGACACCAGCGAGACGATCTGGAAGACGGCGTGGCGGACGGTCGCCTCGAGAGTCGCGAACTCGGCGTCGACCAGCAGGATTGCCCCCAGCAGCGTGCTGAATCCGGCGAGGATGCCCACGTACATCCGGAACTCCTCGCTGCCGCGCAGCCGGTCGAGATTCCCCTGGAGCACGGTCCAGATCAGCACGAAGTTCGTGGCGCCGACGGCCATCGCGGCGACGAGGACCCACTGGACCGCCGGCCCGAAAGCACCGACGCTGTCCGGTCGCGGGGAGAACCCCGCGGTCGCGACCGAGGTCAGCGCGTGGGCGACAGCGTCGAAGGGCGTTACGTTGGGCGCGAGTCCAACCATCACGAGGGTCTGAAGGAAGACGGCAACGACGGCCGTGATGCCGACGTAGAGGCCGAGGAGGATCTTGGCCGTGTCGGCGAAGTGGACGGTCAGCCGCGTGACGTCCTGGGTCTGGGATTCGGTCTCCATGAGCTTCGCACCGCCGACGGAGAGGCGCGCCAGAACGGCGGTGGCGATCAGCAGGATGCCGAGGCCGCCGAGCCACTGGATGATCTGTCGCCAGAGCATGATGGCCGGCGAGTGGGCTTCGAAGTCGACCAGGACCGTCGCGCCGGTGGTCGTGATGCCGCTCGTGCTCTCGAAGAGGGCGTCGACCCAGCTGTCGAAGACGCCCGTGCCGGCGAGACGGAATGGGACGGCCCCAACCACGGCCACGGCGAGCCACGTCAGCGCCACCATCAGGAACGCCTCCCGGTCGTGGATGTGACGCTCGTCGGTTAGCTGGCGGAGGGCGAGACCGAGCAGGAGCGTCACCGCGATGGTCGTGGCGAAGGGGACGACGTCGGTTCCGTCGTAGACGGCGAGGGCCAGACAGGGCACGAGGGGAACCGTCAGCCACGTCAGGACCGCCCCGACGAGACTCACACTCGACCGCCACTCGACGTTGACGGCCATCCCAGTCCGTCCCGTCCCTACTGTCCGCGGAGGTCGGCCACGTGGTCGATCCGGCGCTGGACGAGGTCCGCCGTTCCGATGTCGTGCCGGACGCGCAAGCCCTCAGTCCCCGCGCGCTGGAGGGCCTCCTCGGCGATCTCCTCCGCCTCCGTGATCGTGTCGGCGACGCCGACGACCGCGAACGAGCGCGACGTGGTCGTGTAGATCCCGTCCTCGCGCTCGTCGACGCTGGCGTAGAAGAGGATCGCCTCGCCGGCGTTGTCTTCGTCTATGGTGACCGTCGCACCGGCCTCGGGATCCGTCGGATACCCCTCGGGAACGGCGTACTTGCAGACGGTGGCCTTCGGCTTGAAGGTCAGTCGCGGCAGGGACTCCCCGTCGCGGGCGGCCGTGAGGACGTCGAGGAACGGCGTCGAGAGGACGGGGAGCGTGTTCATGGCCTCGGGGTCGCCGAAGCGGGCGTTGAACTCGACGACCCTGATGCCGTCGGCCGTCAGCATGAACTGGCCGTAGAGGACGCCCTTGTAGCCATCCAGCGCGTCGACGGTCGCCCGGAGGACGTCGACGGCCTCGAGGTAGTCGTCCTCGTCCATGAACGGGAGGAAGGTCTCCGCATCGCTGTAGGATCCCATGCCGCCGGTGTTGGGCCCCTCGTCGCCCTCGTAGGCACGCTTGTGGTCCTGAACCGCGGGCGTTACGCGCAACTCGCCGTTGGCCACGAAGGCCTGGATCGTGAACTCCTCGCCGATCAGGCGCTCCTCCAGGACGATCCGCTCGTAGTCGGACTCCCGGATGTACGCTTTGGCCTCCTCCTCGGTGACCTGGTCACCGATCACCCGGACGCCCTTGCCGCCGGTGAGGCCGGCGGGCTTGACGACGAGGTCGCCGTCGGCCGCGTCGATGTACTCGCAGGCGGCCTCGAGGTCGTCGAAGGTCTCGAAGTCCGGACACCCCGGGACGTCGTGTTCCGCCATGAAGCGTCGCTGGAAGGCCTTGTCCGTCTCGATGCGGGCCTCGTCCTTCTGCGGACCGAAAGCGTAGACGCCGACGTCGTCGAGTGCGTCGGCGACGCCGGCCTGGAGGGGCGCTTCGGGACCGACGACCGCCAGCGTGGCGTCGACGTCGGTTGCGTAGGAGCTGACCGCGGAGGGGTTCGTCGTCTCCAGTTCCTCGAAGCCCTCGGCGAGGCGGGCGATGCCGGGATTCCGGTTGCCCGCGCAGGCGTACAGCGTCGCGTCCGACTCGGCGATCGCGCGGGCGACGGCGTGTTCCCGACCGCCACCGCCCACCAGCAGCACGGTCTCAGTCATACCGGAAACCCCACGAGCCGCGACCCTAAGTATTGCGCCTCGGTCGCGAGTCCCCCTGGCGACCGGTCGGACCGCACGCGACCCACCGGCCCTTTGTGCCTCCTCGGCGTAGGCCACGCCATGAGCGCACCGACGGAGCGAAACCGCCTGGACGAGGAGGAGAGTCCCTACCTCCGCCAGCACGCCGACAACCCGGTCAACTGGCAGCCCTGGGACGAGACCGCCCGCGAAGCCGCCCGCGAGCGCGACGTCCCGATCTTCCTCTCGATCGGTTACGCGGCCTGTCACTGGTGTCACGTCATGGCCGAGGAGAGCTTCGAACACGAGGCGATCGCCAGGCGGCTCAACGACTGGTTCGTCCCCGTGAAGGTCGACCGGGAGGAGCGCCCGGACGTCGACCGCGTCTACCAGACCATCTGCCAGCAGGTGACCGGCCGCGGCGGCTGGCCCCTCTCCGTCTGGCTCACGCCCGACGGGCGCCCGTTCTACGTCGGGACCTACTTCCCGCCCGAACCGCGGCGCAACACGCCGGGCTTCGGCCAGCTCCTCGAGGACGTCCACGACGCCTGGACCGACGCGGACGGTCGCGACGAGATCGAGTCCCGGGCCGACGAGTGGCGCGACGCGATTGAAGACGAGGTCACAGGCGGTCCGACCGGCGACACGGTGACGGAGGCGGACGACGGCGACCGCCTGCTCGAGTCGGCCGCGGAGTCCGCTGTCAGGGGTGCCGACCGCGAGTACGGCGGCTGGGGACGCAGCCAGAAGTTCCCCCAGCCAGGTCGCCTCCACCTCCTCCTGCGCGCCCACGCGGCGACCGACCGCGAGCCCTTCCGCGAAGTCGCCCTCGAGACGCTCGACGCGATGGCAGACGGGGGCATGTACGACCACCTCGGCGGCGGGTTTCACCGGTACGCGACCGACCGCGAGTGGACCGTCCCTCACTTCGAGAAGATGCTCTACGACAACGCCGAGATTCCGCGGGCGTACCTGGCCGGCTATCAGGTGACCGGCAAGGAACGCTACGCTACCGTCGTCCGCGAGACCATCGACTTCCTCCAGCGCGAGCTCCAGCATCCGGAAGGCGGGTTCTACAGCACACTCGATGCCCAGAGCGAGGGCGAGGAGGGCCGATTCTACGTCTGGCGCCCGGCGGACGTCGACGACGCCATCGAGGACGACCGCGACGTGGAGCTGTTTCGCGAGCGCTTCGGCGTCACGCAGGCCGGCAACTTCGAAGGAAAAACCGTCCTGACGGTCGCCCGCGGGCTCGACGATCTGGCCGAGGAGTTCGACCTCGCGGAGAACGAGGTCCGGGACCGACTCGACCGGGCGCGCGAGCAGGCCCTCGCCGCCCGCGAACATCGCGAACGGCCCGCCCGCGACGAGAAGATCCTCGCGGGCTGGAACGGACTGGCCGTCTCGCTGCTCGCCGAGGCGGCGATCGTCCTCGACGCCGACTACGCAGGGCTCGGGGCCGACGCCCTGGCGTTCGTCCAGGACCACTGCTGGGACCCCGACGCGGGCCGACTCCAGCGCCGGTACGCGGACGGCGTGGTCAAAATCGACGGGTACCTCGAGGACTACGCGTTCCTCGGGCGGGGGGCGTTCGACCTCTACCAGGCGACGGGCGACGTCGATCACCTCGCGTTCGCACTCGACCTCGCCCGATCGATCGCGGACCGGTTCTGGGACGAAGACGACGACGCACTGTACTTCACGCCCGGCGGCGGCGAGGACCTCGTCGCCAGGCCCCAGGAGGTCACCGACCAGTCGACGCCCGCGAGCGCTGGCGTCGCCGCCGACCTCCTCTCGCAGCTCGATCACTTCGTGTCTCACGACCGGTTCGGCTCGATCGCGGACCGAGCGATCGACGCCCAGCGCGCCCGGATTCACGCGAATCCCCTCCAGCACGTCTCGCTGGCCCTCGCCGCGGACCGCCGTCGGCGCGGCGACCTCGAGCTGACACTCGTCGCCGACGAGCACCCCGCGGCCTGGCTGTCCACGCTCCGGGAGCAGTACCTCCCGCGCCGTCTCCTCGCCTGGCGGCCGGCCGACGAGGAGCGGTTTGCCACCTGGCTCGACCGACTGGACCGGTCCGACCCGCCGGCGATCTGGGCCGAACGCGAGGCCCGTGACGGCGAGACCACCGTCTACGCCTGTCGATCGTTCACCTGCTCACCGCCCCACCACGACCTGGCCGCGGCGCTGGAGTGGGCGAACAATACCCTCGAAACTGATCGGGCCGGCGGCGACGCGGACGCGCCGTTCTGAGGCGGTTCAGTCCTCCCGGGTCGGTTCGTCGGCCTCGGGCGTGGCGAGTGCGGCCTCGATTTCGTCCGCGATGTAGACGGAAATCGGGACGCTCTCCTCCTCGACGAAGCGGGCGATTTCCTCGCCATCCCGTTCGACCACGACCGTCGGGATGAACTCGATGCCGTACTCCTCGACGCCCGGGCCGACTTTGGTGCCGTCGTCGTCTTTCTCCACTTCGTGGTGTTCGATCCGCTCCGGCGGAACCTCGGCGGCGTTCAGTGCGGCGCCGAAGTCGGGGAGCTGGGACCGGCAGTCTTTGCACCAGTCGCCGCCCCAGACCTTGTAGACGAGGTCGTCGGCGTGCGCGCCGAGGACGTCCACCGTGTCGGCGTACGCGTCGGCAACCCACACGGGGTTTGGCTCCATGGTCTCCAGTGACATACCACGTGGTACGCACGCATCACTCATAACCTCCCCGCTCCAGCAGGCGGGGTCGACCGGTCGGTGATCGGTGGCTCAGACGCGTGCCCGGAGCTCCCCGACGAGCGTGTGGCGGTGACAGCGCTTGTCCTCCCCCTCGAAGCAGACGAGGACGACGGTTTCGCCGCGCCGGGCTCGGTCGGCGAGGGAGTCCAGCGTCGCGTCGACGTCGGCCGACCCGGCGACGTACTCGCGGTACCGGTCCGCGAAGTCCGTCTCCTCCCAGGCGGCGTTGTGGGCGCCTTCGTCACACATTCCCTGCGCGGCGAAGCGGTCCTGGATCGCCTTCGTCTCGTCGAGGAGTGCCTCCGGTGGCCCCAGTTCCGGGTAGTTCGCGTCGACGGTGCTGCGGAACCACCCGGTCGGTCGCCGGACGACGCCGGCCAGGTGCTCGTCGCCGGCGAGGTCGACCAGGTCGTGCTGGATCGCCGCGTGGTAGGTCTCCCGAATCCGTCCCGCGTCGCTCACACGCGGTGGTTGGACCGCCAGGGTCAAAGCTCTCCGGGAGGAGCCGGGCCGCGCCCACGGCACGGGCTGCCGGTGGCACGGAGCGTTTATACGAGCCGGTCGTAGGCCTCGCCAGTGCACGACGACATCCTGGAGACGGTCGGCTCGCCGCTCGTCCGGGTGGCCTCCCCGCCCGGGACGACGATCGCCGCGAAGGTCGAATCGTTCAATCCCGGCGGGTCGGCCAAGGACCGCCCCGCCGTCGCGATGGTCGAGGCTGCCGAGGCCGCCGGCGACCTCCAGTCCGGCGACACCATCGTCGAACCGACGAGCGGCAACACGGGTATCGGCCTCGCGATGGTCGGCGCGGCGCGGGGCTACGACGTCTTGCTCGTCATGCCGTCCTCGAAGTCCCCCGAGCGCCGCCAACTCATGACCGCCTACGGTGCCGACCTCGAACTGGTCGACGGGACCATCTCGGACGCCCGCGAGCGCGCCGACGAACTGTCCGCACGAGACGGCTTCGTCCAGATGCACCAGTTCGACAACCCGGCGAATCCCCGCTCGCACTACGAGACCACCGGCGTCGAGATACTCGACCAGGTCGGCGACAGGACCGTCGACGCGCTCGTGGCCGGTATCGGCACCGGCGGCACGATCACCGGCACCGGGCGACGCCTGCGGGACGCCGTTCCCGACGTCGAGATCGTCGGCGTCGAACCGGCGGACAACGCCGTCCTCTCCGGCGGTGAGCCCGGGGACGACGAGTTCCAGGGTATGGGGCCCGGGTTCGTCAGCGACAACCTCGACGTCGACCTCCTCGACGACGTCGAGACTGTCACCATCGACGCGGCGGAGACAGAGTGCCGTCGACTCGCCCGGGAAGAGGGGATTCTCGTCGGCCAGTCCTCCGGCGGATCGCTCGTCGCGGCGAAACGCGTCGCCGAGCGCCTCCGGGACGACGTGGAGGATCCCCTCGTGATCACCGTGTTCTGGGACTCCGGCGAGCGCTACCTGTCGACGGGACTGTTCGACTGAGGGGTCAGCGCCCTTCGAACTCGGCTTCCGTGACGCGCACGACCAGCGTGTCGTCCACGTCGCGAATGTCGTAGGTCGGAATCTCGTCGCCGGTCCGCGTCACCAGCATCGGTTCGACGAGCCGAGGGAGGCCGGCAGCCTCGGCGCCGTCCCGATCTGCGTTTGCACCCGCCTCGGCATCCGGCGAGTCCGGCCGTTCGACGCCGTAAACCTTGAGCAGCCGGCCGGTCTCGGCCGGACTGACCGCCTCGTTGCGGATCTCGGCCGCCAGATCCCGCGAGAGCCACTCGTCCTCGCTGACCGACGGTTCGCGGACGAGTGCCTCGTCGACGAACCGCACGAGGTACCAGTTGAGGTCGTTGAGCAAGGAGATGGCCGCCCCCAGACTGACCGTCTCCAGGCCGATCGTGTTCCGGTAGGGAGCCCTGAGATCGTAGTTCTGGAGGGCCTCGCGGGAGGTCTCGCGGGAAAGCAGTTCGTAGCGGAGTTCGACGTCCGCGTCGCCGACGAGACAGACCCGCGTCACGTCCGTCGGTTCGACGCCCCGCGGCAAAGCGGTTTCGGCTGGCGTGCACGAACTCAGTCGATCTGCACCGTCGTCCCGTCGCGAACGTCCCGCTCGGTCACCCGGACCGCCCGGTCGCCGATCCGGTACCGTCCCGGGTGGGCGACGGTCACGGATGCGTCGCCGTCCTCGGTGGCGAACTCGCGAACGTACTCGAACTCGGCGCCGGGAATGGAGACGTCGGTCCTCGCGCGGTCGGCATCGAGGTCTGCCGATCCCCTGAGCGTCGCACCGGGGACCAGCGAGAAGACCACGTATTGGCCGTCATCGGTCGCGTGGAGTGCCCGGAAGTGACCGAGTCCCGAATGGCCGTCGCCGCCACTCCCGAGATGCCGGTGGAGTCGCGTGTAGAGGCGGGTGTCCGGCAGGGTGGCGAGGCGCTCGAAGTCACGCGTCACGACGAATCCGACACGGTCGTCGAGTCGCTCGTACCAGGCCTCCTCGGTGCGGCCGAGGAGGAACGACTGGTAGTTCTGGCGTGCGTAGGAGTAGGACGCGGCCTCCCCGTTGACGACGTGGTTGTACATCCGGTTGCGACCCCACTGACTCAGGACGTAGTTCTCGGGGTATGACAAGTCCCGGTCGCGGGCGTCGTCTCGGATCCACCGGGCCGTCTCGACGGCCCCGCCGTCGATCGTGATTCGGGCGTTGATGACCGACGTGTAGAGCGTCCCGGTGCCGAACAGGACCGCGCCGACGCCGCTTAGGAGTGACCGCCGTCGCCAGTCGAGTGTGCCGGGATCGTTCGACGAGCCGTTCTCGTTCTGGCCGCTATCACTGTCCAGGGGGCGGAGCACGGCCAGCCAGGAGAGGAGCACCACCAGTCCGTAGCCGCCCAGCACGGCCAGGGCGACTGCGAGTTCGCCGGCGAACCGTCGCTGAACGAGCGCCAGCACGGTGAAATAGCCCGCGTAGATGGCGACGACGATCCACGCTGGATCGCCCTCGCGCCAGGCGGTCCGCAGCCCGCTCGGAATCGCGACGAGCGCCAGGAATGGCGCGAAGCCGAGGACGATCAGCGGTCCGAGGACGGCGCCGTAGTCTCCGACGAGCGAGGACATCTCGCCGATGGGCGATGGTTGAAGGAGAAAGGCCACGCCTCGCGAGAGTGCACCACTCAGGGCTGGCCAGGCCAGGAGCCCGGTCCCCAGGGCACCCACGACGAGGAGCGACGCGACGGCAACCGTGACCCCCGTGCCTGCGTCCGAGCAGCGAACTGCCATCACGAGGCCGAGCAGGCCGACCGCGCCGAAACAGAGCAACCACGGACTGGCGACGACGGCGAGTGGGTGCCAGCCGAGTCCAACGTGAGCCAGCGCGACTACCGTCGCGGCACCCCCGAGGCCGGCGACGATGGGTGGCAACGACCCGGGCGAGTCCCCACGCCAGACGCGGAGGCCAACCCCCGCCGGCAGTGCGAGGGCGACGGCCCCGATCAGTAGCGGTCCGGCCTCCCAGGCGAGGACCTGCCCGGCGACGCCGACTCCCAGGCCGATCGCGTACCACCAGGTTTGCCGGTCGCGCTCCGTCCGCGACAGGAGCACGAGCAGACAGTACAGCGTGAGCGCCAGCCAGACGTAGTCGAAGGCGTGGTGGTCGGCGAAGCCGAGACTGGATCGGTAGGCGTGCGCCGGCGTGACCGCGAACACCGCGACGGCGGCCAGCCCGACGCGCCGATCCCTGCTCGCCCGCGTCGCGATGGCGTAGACGAGTGCACCCGTGACGACGGCTGCGAGCACCGGATACGTCGCCAGGACCACGTCCGTCGCGGTTTCGCCACCACCGAGTATGAGCGACCCGAGCCACAGGGCCGTCACGAGGAGCGGTTCGCCGGTCGCGACGCCCTCGGGGAGCGCCCAGGGCGCCCCGGCGCCCTCGAGCAGCTGCCCGACGGCGTGCCGGTAGGCGTAGGGATCGTTGCTGGAGAGGACGATACCCTCGCGGACCACGTCGGGGAGCGTGAGCAGTCTGACGGTGACGACGAGGGCGAGTCCGGCCAGGAAGGGCCTTCGGTGGCGTCGGGTGCGAGGCCAGTCGGACCGTGTGTCGTTAACGCCAGTCATTTACCGCGCCACTGGATTTCGATACGCAGTCGAGTAGAATCGTCGAATTTCGGGGTCAAGGATGTAAACGAACAGTGTCAGGACTGGGTGCCGGTCTCTGTGGTCCCCTCGTCTTCGTCGCTGTTCTCATCGTTGGATCCTTCAGTACCTTCCTCGTCCGTTTCTTCATCCTGATCGCTCTCATCATCGGGGTCGTCAGGAGTCTCTTCTTCGGGCGTGTCTTCCGGAGTATCCTCGGGCGTCTCCTCGGGTGCGTCTTCTGGTGTTCCGTCCGGCGTCTTCTCGGGTGTGCCATCGGGCGTCTCTTCCGGTGTATCGTCAGGCGTTCCTTCGGGTGTGCCATCGGGCGTCTCCTCCGGTGTATCGTCAGGCGTTCCCTCGGGCGTCTCTTCCAGTGTGTCCGCTTCTTCCGGAGTCTTTGGCTCCGGCGTTTTTATCTCCGAATCGTGCTCGATTATCTCCGGGCCAATTATCTCGACGACCCTCTTTTCGAACTCTGCCTCGCTCATGTTCCCGGTCGGATTCTCGGACAGACGAGGTGCGTTCGCCGTACCTTCGATATCGTCACCCCCGAGGGCCCCTTGAGTCTGGCTGGGCGACTGGGACTGAACGTTCATCAGCCCGGCCTTGTCCTCGCCCTGTTTTTCACTGGGGTAAATGACCATCCAGTACATCAGACCCCAAAACTTCGGCTTCGACGTCTCGTAGGCCAGGCCACACTGGACGTGGTCCGGATACAACTGGACGATAGGCTTCCAGTCGTTCTCCCACTTACTCTCGATGTAGGATTCTCCGTCCCCCGAGAACGGCTGGAGGACTCGATCGCCCATTTCGTCGACGGCAGCGGGCGTATCACACGCATCGGTGCTTGCATCGATAGTCACCGTCGCGTTCTCCGTGTCGCTGAGGAACGCGTGCGTGGCGCCACCCGTAATCGACGCCAACGCGACGAATACCACTACGAGTATCGCGGAAAATTTGAACTTAGTCATCGTCTCCCTCCGGGGTCGCGGCCGTCTGCGACCCGACGTTTGAACTGGCAGCACTCGACGCGTCCACGTCGTCCGAAGACGAACCCCTGTCGGAGCCACCGCCGAGCTTCCCGTTCGCGTAGATCCCACCGAGCAACAGCAACGCCACGATGGTACTGCCGGCCACGCCGAAGGACCACACTTCCATCGTGGCGTAGGCGACCCAGAGGCTGTAGGCGGTGAAGGCCACGAGAATCCCGAGGCCCAATTCGAGTTCGCTCGCGCTGAAGGTCAGTTGTGCATCGCTTGGATCGGACGTCTCCTCTCCCGACTCGGCGAGAGACTCGGCGTCCGCGTCGGCGGCCTCCTCGTCACGTTCCACCGCAGCAGCGGCGTCCTCGTCCGAGGGCGCCTCGTCGCTGGCCGGCGAACTCGACGAGACCACGTTGTAGACCTCGTTGAGGACGAGCAAGACCAGCGGCACGACGAACAGGGCGCCAAACCCGATCGGTGTGCCCGTGAAGTTGATCACGTAGCCGATCAGCGGGATCGAGTGGAGCGGTCCGAACGACATCACTGTCCCCTCGACGTTCTCCGCGGGCACGGGCGAGGCGTCCGGATCTTCGTTGTTGTCACCCTTCGTCTCGAAAGTCAGCCCACCATCGCCTTCGTTCACGCCGATTACCCGGTGCGTCGTCGGCCGTTCGTCGCCGCTGCTACCGAAGGTGATCACGTCGCCTGTCTCGATCTGTTGCGGATCGACGCTCTGGACCAGGACCGCGTCACCGGTGCCGATTGCCGGCTCCATACTGCCCGAGAGGACCACGTAGCTGTGGTCCGCGCCGACGACCTGTGGGACCGCGTAGACGACGAAGGGGACCACGATCAGGACGAGCAGGACCAGGCCAAGGCGGCTGCCCCAGGTGCGAGCGAAGCGGCGCCAGTTACGGTTCGCACCATCGGATTCGTCCCCGGCAGACGGTGGTCGAGACTCGTCCTGACCGCTTCCATCAGAGTTGTTATCAATTATTTTATCAGTCATCGTCATCACCATCCAGTGACCCGTCAGCTCCAGCATCCTCGGAGCAAACGGAAACGGTGAAGTTGCTAATTCCAGGATAATTTGACGATCTCCCACTCGAACCGTCGTCTGTTCTCTCCGGAGGTCGGGCGAAGTTGTCAGTTGGCTCGAAATCTTCGTACACCCTGCTAGTCGGTCCACCCTTCACTCGCAACCGACAAACTGAGACGGAGGAACTGCCGTTCGATATATCAAATTTTATTCCAGTTATTTCGTCACCGCCGTCTTTCGTCTCGACGTCGGTAATTGTGAGCGTGTACTCGGTATCGCCGTGACTTAGCGAGTACTCTTTCTGGTCCTCGAGGCGTGTGTCTCCCTCGTTCTCGATCTTTTGTAGGTCGACACAATGGGGACAGGAATCCGTTTCCCCACACTGACCGCGCCCAGCAAAGGGATTGGACGGTGGATCGTTGTGTCGACGTTGTTCTGCCTCGAAGTTCAGAGAGAGATCTATTTCGATATCCTCGTACTCGTAATGGCTTTTCTCGAAGAGAGAGACTGCCAGGGGTTCCCGGTACGCCTCGACGTGCTTCTTATCGAGTGTCCACTCGAAGTCGAGTTCGTACTCCTCTCCTGGTTCGAAGTAATCTTGCTCCGAGGGAGTCAACTGCTGTCCACCTACGAGCCTCGTTTGTACCTCTGAAAGCGACGCGTCCTCGATGAGGGGCTCACCGTCGAACTCGATCGTCAGTTCGAGACCCTCACGGAGATTTCCTTCTTCCTTCGGGAGATCCAAGCAATCAATGCCTAACCAGACGTATCCTGAATTGCTGTCTTCGTCGAGCCATAGTTCGAACGACGAATCACCGTCGGGTTTCGGATTGGAACCCTCGAGATCGCGTTCCAACGTAGTCGTTACAGTTTCGGTTCCCTCGTTGGTTTCTTCGCAAGAACTAGATGCGCACTCGACGTGCAGGTCCAGCGTCCCAGCAGCAAGCGTCGCGCCGAGCCCGTCGACCTCGTCGGTCAGCAGCGCTGACGTCCCGGTCCCAACGCCGGCGCCGGCCCCACCGGCCGCTGCCAGGCCCGCCAGAAGCTTCCGTCTTGTCAGTTCAGAGTTCGGCATGCATCCACCTCCACCAGGTCCCGGGTATCCCAGCCCGAGATCCACCCTCGTTCGGCGTGTGAAGAGTCGCCATCCACGTACTTAATCGTTGGCACAACCTTGTGAGCCGAGTCGTGACCACGTCGCTTCGAGGACCAAAATTTCCCGCGTGCGAACGTGAGACTACCCATCACGTCTATGGGCTCTTCCACGTCCGAGTTCCCGATCCGGGCCGTCCCTCGCTGCTCCCTAGTCGTCGACGTCATCACTGATCATCACCACACTGGTCGGGCACGAGGACGACGTCGAACTCCACCGAGTCGCCCTGCGTGACGTTCTGATCCTCCTGTTGTTCGGGGAACTCCCAGCCCATCGTGACCGCTAGCGAGTCGTCGCCATCGAGGCAGCCCCCAATCTCGACCTGGTCCAGCGCGTCGGCCACTGCCGCGAGCGATCCCTTGGCGTCGGGATCCACCAGCCCCTCTCCGAGGTCTTGGGTACCGTTGTCGCCCCCGAAGGCGTCGACCCCCATAATGCCGGTATCGTACCATACCGCGACCTGCAGGTAATCCTGCAGCTCCCCGACGTCGGGCGTGTCGTCGCCCGCCTTGCGCTCGGGTTCGTTGCGTCCGTTCTCGGCGGTCTCGGTCAACTCCAGCGTGAGGTATGGCTGAATATCCGGCATCTCGCCGTCCTCCGACTCCGGGGCCACCTGGAAGCTGAGCGTACCGGTGTCGCCCGGCAGGACGTTCGAGACGGTGGCCGTGGCGCCGTCGTCGATCGTCTCGACGCCCTCGCCGGACTCCGAGACGACGCTGCCGTTGTGTGTCGCCCGCCAGTCCGACTGGAGGCTGACCTCGCTGGCGCCGGTGATCGTCGCGGAGTGCGTGTACCCGAGCGCGTCGTCCGTAAGTACTGAAAGTCCCGCTACTGAAACCGCTCCCGCAGCTCCCACCCCGGCAAGCAACCGTCGTCGAGTGTACCTCGGTCGTGTCATGTGTCGGTTTCCGCGTGTCGCTTCATAGCTGGGTGTCACCCCAGTTCGTCCCACCGTCGGCCGGTGGCCCGGTCGCTCGAATTCCCGTCCTCCGGGCCGCCGCCAGTCGAATCGCCGCATTCCCACCAGAGCCGACTGGCCGCGCCGCCGATGGTCCCGTCGCCCACCCCACCAGGGAGGGGACGGTCGTAGGTGGCTTCGTCGCTGTGCTCGCTGGACTCAGTCCGATTGCGCGAACGGTGCTTCCGGACTCGTACCGTCGTTGTGTCGGTACTGTTCCGTGTAGAAGCCGAGGTCGAACTCGACCGAGTCCGACTGGACTTTGTTATTCGTCTCGAGGGGAAGTTCCCACTCCAGGCCCAGGCACTGGGTCATCTTGGGTGCGAAGTGGTCGCGGCCCTCGCTCCCCCGATTACCGTCCAGCGCTGCGCCGGACTCAAGACCGTCCCAGTCACCGTTACCCTGGAACAAGTCGGCAAGCGACCCCTCGAAGATGACTTCCTCGCCAGTGATCGCCTGCGCCACCTGGGCGAAGACCTGATCGATAGCATCCTCCGCGTCCGTATCATCTGCCACGACGAAGACGTTGTCAGAGTCTCCGGTCAGCGTGTCCAGCCAGTTCTCGTTCGCGCCTGCGACACCGATGGCGTAGAGCTCCACGTCGTCGGGGAGGTCATCCGCAGCAGTTTCGGCAGCTGATTGGGAGTCCGGTGCACCGTCGGTGAAGACGATCATGACTTTGTCGTGACCCTCGGTGCAGTTCTCGAGGTCGTCTCCCGCATCGTCGATGCCGGCACTCATGTTCGTCCCGCCATCGGAGACCAGACCGCTCAGGTCGGTGAAACTGTCACTGACGCTCTGATCCACGTTTGCCCCGTCTGCGAACGTCGTCACACCGACTTCGTTTTGCTCGTTCGCTCCCAGGACGTCTCCGGCGAGGTCATTGGCAGCGGACTGGACAGTCCCGATATCATCGCCTATGGAACCGGAGGTGTCCAGTACGAGCTGGACGCACACCGGAGCGTCGTCCTCGCCCTCCCCGTCGTGTTCGTTGTTGCAGTCCTCGTCGTACCAGAGCTTGGTCTGGATGGCGTCGGCGAGTTCGCCGTCCCCCTCAATTGTGCTGTCCGTCTCGTCGTTGTTCTCGCCCTCGGCGTCGGCTTCGGGTTCCGTAACCGTGTTTTCGTCGTTCGCGGACAGCCCGCCCCACATCCAGACCCACCCGGGGTTGTCACAGAGGTGGAGGCTCATCGTGACTTCGCCGGCGTCACCGGGTTTCACATCCTGCAGGGTGAAGACGGGAATTTCGTCGCCATTGATGAGATCGTACTCGGGATCACAGAAATCCCATTCCTGGACTGCGCCGTCCCATCCATCCCCGAAGTCGCCGGGATCCGGCACCTCTCCGATGAGGTAGACGCCGTCTTCCTCCTCCTCGACGGGGAACGGCTCGCCCGGGCCTGACTCGCTGTAAGTGTCGTCAATCTCGTCCAGTCGTCCGGAGCCGCCTGCGTACGTCGCCCGGTAGTCGAGCTTCAGGTCGAGTTCGCCCGCCGTGAACGAGTTGTTGGTGAACGATTCACGATCGCTGAAGAAGGCACTCGTGCCGAGACCTGCCCCGGCACCGGCCAGCCCCACCGCGCTGGCGCCGGCCAGAACCTTCCGCCGCGTCAGTTCAATCCGGTTGTCGTCCGTCATGGTTGTTGTCCCCTCCCGGGGATACCCACCGGCGGAGTCGAACCGCCGTGCTCCGAGTGGGTCGAGTCGCGTCAGGTGCCGCCCCAGTTGACGGTCGTCACGCCGTCGCCGTTGAGCGATACCTCGGCCGACCCCGACGCAGTGTTCGGAATATCGTCGAGAGTCAGATCGATGTAATCGCCAGCGCCGAGGGTCGTAGAGCCGTCCAGCGAGATGTTCACCCGCTCCGCACCGTTGTCCGCGTCAACGCCCGTAATGTCTCCCCATATGTCCGTTCCCTCGAGCAAGAGGTCGATATCCGGTGCGGCGGTCCCACTCGCGAGAGACCCGGTGGCGCCATAGTCGACCCATATCTGGGTCAGTGCCTCGCCGTCGTCCTCGCTGCCGACGGTGATGTCGAGGTCGTGCGTGTTGCCCTCGACTGTCAGGTCGACTGACTGCTGGGTCGTTCCCGAATCGTCACTGAAGGGATCGTCGTTGTGGCGAGCCTGTTCGGCGTGGAACTCCAGGTCGAATTCGAAGCCGTCTCCTTGAACGACGTTGCCGACCGCTTTTGGGAGGTGTAACAGCAGATACCACGTCGCGGCATCGTCGCCCGTGCTAACTTCTAACGGATCGCCGCTACCTTCGCGGAGGAGGACGCCCGTGCTGTACGTATCGTAGGTCTCCTGAACCGTCGAATCGGAGGGGGTCGTCGGGTCACGAGACGAGTTGTTCAGGTAACTGTACGGCGGATTTGCCGCGTTGTTTGAAGCGACCCCCGCTCCGGACAGGCCGCCGTAAACGACGGCAAGCATCTCGTCCTCCAGTTCGCCCTCATTTGGTGTGTCGTCAGTCGGCTCGGGCTCTTCGAACCCGTTCTCGTTCGACACGAGGCCGCTGGTCACCGTCTGGACGTACGCCGGATTGTCCTCCACTTCGATGTCGAACCGGATAATGGCCCAGTCGCCCGGTTTGACGTCGTCGACACTCAACCCCGCAGTGACGCCCCCGTCGGCCGTTTCACTCAGGCCGTTGATGGCGGGACCGTACGTCGTGTCGTCGTCGACCTTGCTCGCCCAGTATTCGTTCGCGCCCTCGACGGTCGCGGTAACGCTCATGTCGAGCGTTCCCGCGGTGAACGTGTTGTTACCGAACGCCTCCATGTCGCTGAACAGCGCACTCGTTCCCAGTCCCGCCCCGACGCCCGCGACTCCGACCGTCCCCGTCGCGGCGAGGATTTTTCGACGTGTCAGCTTGATCCTGTCATCGTTCATGGCGTATCCCCCTCCCGGGGAAGCCCACCGGCGGAGTCGAACCGCCGCGAATCCAAGTGGGCCAGACATGCGTGTCGGTCAGTCGGTTATGTCTGGGGCTCCTCGGTTGAACAAGTGTACACGTGCGTGGAAGTCCCGTCTTGAACGTCGCCGTCAATTTCGATCGGATCGGTCTCGACGCCGGTGAGGTACTGCAGGGCGTCAATACCACCACCGACGTCGAGATCGATACCGACGTCAAAGTCATCCTCGAGGGGACCAATTGCACCGCCGTCTGTCATCGGCGCACTCCAAGTCCACTCTGCCGACCCAATACCGAACGAGTCGTTGCCGCCGTCGTCATCCTTGACGGCCCATCCGGCACTGGCCCCGGTGAACTGCCCGTCGACCGCGCCACCGGTCTGGTCGTCGGACGAGGCGATATCGTGGACGACGACCAGATACCGATCTCCCCCGGGCTCCTCGTATATCACCAGGTTCGTCGCGTCCTCTGTCTGGATGTCTCCATTGCCGGACGCCCACGGTGAGAAGTCGTAGAAGTCCTGAACGGTCTGACCCTCGTCACCCTTCCAGACGGGGACACACCGCGAGGACCCGCCGGACAGTTCGACAGCCACTTCGTTCGGTCCGCAAGAGCAACACGGATTCTGCGAACCGTCGTTGTGGCGACTCTGGATGGCGTGGAAGTCGAGGTCGAAGGAGGCGCTGTCGGTCTGAACCTCGTTCCCCACGGAACGCGGCAGGTACAGGAGCATACACAGGCACGCCTGGCCCGCTCCCGCGGGGAACTCGGTACGGCCGTCCCCCTCGAAGGGAGTACCATCGAGCGCCAGCCCGTTGTTCATCGCCGTCAGCACCGAGGCGAGGGACCCGCTCCGGAGGACGGGAAGACCTGCATCTTCGAGTGTCCCGGCAACGTCGGTGCCGGGATCTCCCGGGTGGAAATCGTCCGGGCCGTAATCTCCACCTTCCTGGAATGCTGACGCTTCGGGGACGTCTCCATTCCCGGCGCGAGGACAGTAGAACAGAACGGCCTGGGTCGCTTCGGCCAGTTCACCGCCCGGACTCTCGTCGACGTCCGCCTCGGGTTCCGTTTGCCCGTTCTCGGCGTTTTCAGTCAGGTCTCCACAGGTCCACAGGTACGCTGGATTGTCGGTGATGTCGAAGCAGAACTGGGCGAGCCCCCAGTCACCCGGTTTCACGTCCGTCGCCGAAACGTTGAACGTCGGGTCGCCATCGCTCGTGCCACCAGGACCGATCTGAAGGCTCTCCTCGGCGCCGTGATACACCGACCGTGCATTGACGACCAGATCCAGCGACCCGGCCGCGAACGAATTGTTTCCGAACGTTTCGCGGTCGCTGAAGAGTGCACTCGTGCCGAGGCCTGCGCCCGCACCCGCCAGCCCTATCGCACCCGTGCTAGCGAGGATTTTCCGTCGCGTCAGTTGGATTCTGTCGTCTGTCATGGTTGCCCCACCTGGGGAAGCCCACCGGCGGAGTCGAACCGCCGATACGGCGTGGAGGCCGGGACCGCCAATCCGAACACGTTGTTCGGATACGTGGTCCTACACCTGTGTGGGTGAATCGTAGCTCAGACTGGCGGGTCGCTCCAATCGACCAGATCGCCCCGCGGCCGGGTTGCCAGGCCACCGAAGTCTGGATGGTCGTTGTGGCGAGCTTGTTCCGCACGGAACTCGAGATTGAAGCCTAGCTCCGCCCCCTGGAGCTCGTTCCCGGCCTCCGTGCTCACATTGATGGTAATGCAGTAGAGCACGGCCTCGTAGTCGGCCGGATCGTTTTCGCCGATGAGAACGTAATCGGCAAGCCCGTCCGTGAGCGGATCAGCCGAACCGGACGAGTCCTGTTCGTCCTTGTCTCCGACGCCGTTGTGGTGGCCGACCGGAACGCCGTCCTGGGACGTCCCCTGCGTGTCCGACAGGCTGGAGACCCAGTTCCCGAGGCCGCCATCCCTGTCGTGTGACGGATCGTCGTTGGAGTACGTGACCGTCTCCTTCAGCCGCGTCCCCTTCACACCCTCAATCGTTTCGCCCTCCTGATCACAGACGTACAGGTCGTTCTCGACAGTGATGTGTTCTGAACCCAGGAGATTGACGAACTCCTCGTCGTCTTCGATGTTCCAGATGTCGGCAGCTTCGACGTTTTCAGCTTCGGCACCAGTCTGCGTGTCGATGCTTTCTCCCGGGATGAACGCGCGCACGACCCCCGGGTTGCTGTCGATGTCGATGCACCAGCAGAAGTCGTACGTGTCGCCCGGCTTCAGGTCCTCGATGTTGATCGACTGGCCGATCGTCCCGACGCCGTCGTCCTCATCCGAATAGAAGACATCCCCTTCGTCTGGACCGCCGTCCTGGTCCGCAGATCCGTACGGAGTAACCTCCATGTCGAAGGTCCCCGCAGTGAAGCTGTTGTTGCCGAACGTTTCCCTGTCCGAGAACAGCGCACTCGTTCCCAGCCCCGCACCCGCGCCGGCTGCCCCGATCGTCGCGAGGCCGGCCAGCGTCTTCCGTCGTGAGAGTTCGTATTTCTCCGTCATGGTTGGTTGTCGAAGTCCGGGTTGCTCCGGACCTGTCTCGTCCTCTTTACCCCCTTCCCCATAGCTAATTGCAGCCTCAAGGCCAGCGAATGGATGCTTCCGGTAACCCATCGGTTCGTTTGGGCCGTCGAGTGGGTGCTTTGAGCGGGCAAATGAGCTGTTTGAGCCGATTAAGGACTACGTTAATCGCCAGAAGGGACCGATATTGGTCCACAGTCGAATACGATCTAGACCATTTATGGTCAATGGTCCTGAACGCAGAGCACGCACAGTCGCTGGGGGTTGGTCCACCGTGGTGGGACGCGGATACCCAGTGAGAGAGATCAGCGCACGCGACCGGTCGAGTCGTCGCAGGGACCGCCTGCCCGTCGACTCGGTGCGCGTGCACCGACGCGAACGAGTTGGGGATGGGAATGGGAATCGCACACACCGACGAACCGAGCATCGAACCGGGAGAGATACACGACATCCTGCGCAACGACCGCCGACGCCAGGTAATCGAGCAACTCCGGAGCCAGTACGAACCCCTGGAACTCCGGGAGCTCTCCGAGCGCATCGCCGCGGCCGAGTCGGGCGAGTCGCCCGCGCCGCGCAACGTGCGCGAAAGCGTGTACAACTCCCTGCACCAGACGCACCTGCCGAAGCTCGACGAGCGGGGCATCATCGACTACGACAAGGACCGCAAGACCGTCGAACTCCTCGAGGGGGCGAGCGACGTCGAGGTCTACATGGAAGTCATCAACCGCTACGGGATGACCTGGGCGACGTTCTACCGGACGCTCGGGGTCATGTCGCTGCTGGTGGTCGTCGCGTCCGACGCCGGCGTCCCCCTGGTCGCCGACGTCCCGGCGCTCGCCTGGGGGAGTGCCTTCCTCGGCCTGTTCGCCGTCTCGGCGTGCTACCAGCTGTGGTCCCGCCGCTGGTTCTACCTCCGACAGCTCCTGGCCTGACGATCACGTTTTGCGGTCCGTCGGCTCGCCGTGGCCGGAGTCACGTCACTCGACGCGTTCGACGCGATCCGCCGCCTCGCGGGCCAGTTCGAAGAGGTCGTCGGGCTCCATCTCGCGGACGTCCGCGATGGTGGCCGCCGTCTCGGGGAGGCTCGGTGCCACCCGATTGCAGCCCGCGGGAATCGTGGCGTCGTCGAAGGTCCCGATCTCCCGGGCTCGGGCGGTGATCTCCGACTTGTCCATCGTCAGCAGCGGCCGGTGGACCGGCAGGTCGACCGCGGCCGACGTCACTCGGAGGTTCGTGGCGGTCTGGCTGGACTTCTGGCCGACGGCCTCGCCGGTGACGATCCCGACGGCGTCGAGGTCGTCGCCGACGGCCGCCGCGATGGCAAACAGGAACCGGCGGACGGAGAGCATCCGGAGGCCGTCCATCGCCTCGACGAGCCGGTCGATGCCCTCGCCGCCGGGCGCGACGCGCATCGTGAGGTCGGGAGCGTACGTCCGGAGGTCGTCGACGGTGGCGGCCGCACGGGCTCTGTGGTCCGGGCCGCCGTAGTCACCCAGGTCGACGTAGAGGGGGTAGATCGGTGACCCGCGCGTCATGGCCTCCCAGGCGGCGACGGGCGAGTCGATCCCGCCGCTGAGCAGGGCGACGAGGGGGGCCTGGCTCCCCAGCGGGAGGCCGCCGGGCCCCGGTCGCTTCTCGCAGAAGACGAAGGCGCGCTCCGGACGCGCCTCGACGAAGAAGGTGTCGTCGGGCGAGTCGAGGTCGACCTCGGGATCCACGCCCGTTTCCGCCGCTGCCTCCCAGACGGCGGCGCCGCCCTCCCGCTCGAGGTCGGTGCTCGCGAACGGGTGGGCCTCCCGTTCCCCCGCACGGCGGGCGCGGACCGCGAAGGTCCCGCTGTCGTAGTGTTCGCGGGCGGCCGCGGCAAGGGCTCCACAGATCGCGTCCAGCGTGGGCTCGACGACCGTCGCGGGGCTGGCCGAAACGACGCCGAAGGTGTCCGAAGCGGTCCGGGCCGCGGCCCCCACCGCGTCGGTCGAGGTGTGGACGTACAGTCTGCCGTGCTCGACCGCCACGTCGCCCGGAACCTCGCGGTCTGCGAGGAGGCCGGCGAGGTTGTTCCGGAGCCGGCGCTCCATGGCGTGCTGGACCTGTGGGCTCTTGACGCCGACCTCCCCGTGGCGAACCACGACGGTGTCGGCGCCCTGCGGATGCATGAACAGTCGTTGCGGTCTCGGCGGGATAGCGGTGTCGGCCTGGCCCGGGACGGCTCAGAAGGTGGAGAGTTCGCCCGCGACGACCCGCTCGGTGACGTCGGTGACGTTGGCGAGTTCGCGGTCGATGGCCGCCTCGACCTCCCCCCTGATGTCTGCGAGATCGACGTCATCCGTCGTCGCGATCTGGGCGTCCGCGACGTGGGGCTGATCGATGGGCTCGCCGATCTGGCTGAGGAGACGGACCTGGATCTGGCGGATGCCGTCGACCTCCGCGACCACCGTCTCGGCGACGTCGGTCGACAGGAGGTTGTAGATCTTGCCGATGTGGTTGACGGGGTTCTTGCCGCTCGTCGCCTCCATGCTCATCGGCCGGTTCGGCGTGATGAGGCCGTTGGCGCGGTTGCCGCGTCCGACAGAGCCGTCGTCGCCCTGCTCGGCGCTGGTGCCCGTGACGGTGAGGTAGATCGAGCCCTCCTCGTAGTCGTCGGCCGTGTTCACGTGAACAGTCACGTCGCGGTCGGTGACTTCACGAGCGACCTCGCCGGCGTAGTCGCGGACGGCGTCGACGGCGTCCCGGTACTCGGCCATGTCCTGGACGTGCTCGTCGATCATCGCGACGGCGACGGTCACGTCGATCCGGTCGCCCTCGCGCTTGCCCATCACCTTCACGTCCTGGCCAACGACGGGGTTGTCGTCGCTGTAGGGACCGGTCAGTCGCCGTTCGACGGAGCGGACGATCCGTTCGGTCTCGGTCAGGGGGGCGTGGCCGACCCCGTAGCTCGTGTCGTTGGCCATCGGAACCGCCCCCTCCTCGCCGAAGACCGTCTGGAGGTCGCCGCTGCCCTCGCCGAGTCGCACGTCGACGATGACCTCGTTGCCCACGTCGAGGAACGGGAAGTTCTCCTCGAGGTAGTCCCGTGCGGCCTCGAGCGCGATGGTCTCCGCCGGAACCCGCTCGCCCTCGTAGGTCTTCGTCGCGCGCCCGACGATCAGGAGGTAGATGGGTTCGAGGACTTCGCCGCCGCCGAATGCCGGCGCCGCGTTGCCGGCGACGAGCTGGGTCTCGTCGGTGTTGTAGTGCAGGACCGTCCCGAACCGGTCGAGGTAGGTCTGGGCCAGCGCCCGGGAGACGCGCTCGGCGATGCCGTCACAGATCGAGTCCGGGTGCCCGAGGCCCTTGCGCTCGACGATCTCGACCTCCTGGTCCTCCACCGGCGTCCCGGCGGCGGGCTCGACGCGAATGTTCCGCTCGGTCATTGCCGGTCCTTGCGCAGGGGCCAGTCTATAACTTTCGGAAACTTTTCCGTCGCGTTAGATTACTCACAATCATCGACAGTGCCGCCATGTTGCGCTTCGAGCAGCATGCCCAGATAGGACGTTCGGATGCCGTCGGCGGGGTCGAGATCCAGGGACCGGAGGACGTCGATAGCGCCGTCGCGCGCCCGTTCGACCTCGTCCGCCCGGGCCACCTCGGTTTCGACCTCGACGAACTCCCCGAGCCCGTCGACGGCGTCGAGCGTGACGACGTATCCCGCGAGCGCGAACCGCTCGCGGTCCTTGGCGACCGTCGCGGCCGGCTCGAAACCGAGCCCCGAGAGGGCGGCCGCCATCGCCTCCCCGTCGTCGACGGTCGTCTCGGCCTCTTCGCGAGTCTTCGATTCCGTCTCGATCAGTGGGCCCTTGTAGGTGAGTGCGGTGGTTCCGTCGTCCCCACCCGGGGTCGTCTCCCGGCGGAGTCGGAGTGCCTCGTCGGTCGCGGCGAAGTCCCGGTGTGGCGCGTCGTAGTACGTGTCCTCCTGGCGGACCGTCCCGAGGGATTCCGCACCCAGTTCGTCGAGTACTGGCCGAACCTCCTCGTGGGTCGCTTCGACCTTCACCTCAACCTCGTACATGGCACGTCCCGGGAAACGGACCGAAGTGGGACGTACGTTTGGATCTGCCCACGCCGGACGCGAGCGGTCGCGGGGCCGTCCCATCGCTCTCCCGGGCAGGTGGCTGGGTTTTGCAGGCCATGCGCGTTTTCGCTTGCGCCACGAGGTGACGTCCATGCACGTCTCGCCGTCGAGCGGTCGGGAACGGGTCGGCTGGATCCTCGTCGGCCTCGTCATCGCGGCGCCCGTCGTTCTCGTCGTCAGCTCGTTCGTTGGCTCGCTGACCGTGGCCCTGTTCCTGTACTACGCGACTCGGCCGGCCAACCGGTGGCTCTACGCTCGCACGAGTCGCCGCTACCTCAGCGCGACGGTCACGCTCCTGCTCGTCGGGCTGCCCATCCTGCTGATCTTCACGTACGCAGCGTACGTCGGCCTCCAGGAACTGGACCAGTTTCTCCAGGCGACCGACCTCGAGCAGGTCCGGTCGGCCCTCCAGCCGTACCTCGGGAGCGCGTCCGCGTTCGACCAGGACCAGCTGGTCGGCCTCGTCCAGGGGAACCTCTCGCGAATCGGGTCCGTCGTGGGAATGGTGGCGGGTTCGCTCCTGCGGTTGTTCGTCGTCCTCACCGTCGCGTACTTCCTCCTCGTCGACGACGGCAAGATCGGCGACTGGTTCCGGAGGAGCTTCGAGGACAACCCGGCCGTCGTGCAGTTCGGCGAGGACGTCGACGGGGACCTGACCACCCTCTATTCGGGGAATCTGCTCATCGTCGTCGCGACCGGCGCGATCGCCGTCGTCACCTTCCTCGCCCTCGACCAGGTGGCGCCAGGCGGGTCCGGGATCAGCTATCCGATCCTGCTCGGCCTGTTGATCGGGATCGGCACGCTGATCCCGGCGATCGGCATGAAGATCATCTACGTTCCCTACACGGCCTTTCTCCTCTGGCGAACCCAGACGGGACCGGGGTCGCCGCTCTGGTTTCCGATCGTCTTCTTCGTCGTGACCCTGATCGTCGTCGATCTCCTGCCCGACACGGTCGTCCGGTCGTACGTCGCCAGCGGCGACTACCACAAGGGGCTCGTCATGCTCGCGTACGTCCTCGGGGCCGCCGTCTTCGGGTGGTACGGCATCTTCCTCGCACCGCTGTTGCTGGTGCTGTTCGTCCACTTCGCCCGGGACGTGTTCCCCAACCTGGTGTGAGGGGGAAGTAGTCGACGAGCCTCGACGTCCGTCCCCCTGACGATGTGGAGGGCGTGCCAGTACGTCGAGCCCCTCAGCCGAGGTGCCGGGCGGGGACGCCCCGTGACTGTCCGCTCCGACCGGGGGACGGCACCGTGACGCGGCGGTGGATAACGTTTTCAGTGCGCTCCCCCAGGGTGGCTCATGGGCGCGTACGACCCCGTCGAGTCCCCGGACGAGTCCACCCTCTTTCCGTACCACGACACGGCCCCGCCCACGCTCCCCGACGTCGAGGCCGCACGCGAGCTAGTCGACCGCCACCTTCCCTCGACCCCCCTCGTGCGCAGCGAGAGCCTTTCGGCCGCCCTCGACGCGGACGTCTATCTCAAGCGCGAGGACACGCTCCCGACGGGAGCGTTCAAGGTCCGGGGTGGCGTCGCGCTCGTCGCGGACCTGGCCGCGGAGTTTCGCGATCCGGGACTGATCGCGGCGAGCACCGGCAACCACGGCCAGTCCATCGCCTGGGCGGGCCGGCGGTTCGACGTGCCCGTCACCATCGCCGTCCCCGACGACGCGAATCCCGACAAGGTAGCGGGGATGCGCCGCCTCGGCGCCGACGTGGTGTCCCACGGAGCCGACTTCGACGAGGCACGAGAACACGTCGAGTCCCTCGCAGCGCGCGAGGGCTACCGGTACGTCCACTCGGCCAACGAGCCGACCCTGGTCGCCGGCGTCGGCACGGCGGGCCTGGAGGTCGTCGAGGACTGTCCCGACGTCGACGTCGTCTTCTCGCCCGTCGGCGGCGGGTCCTCCGCCGCCGCGTACTGTCTGACGGTCGGCGAACTGACGGACGCGGACGTGATCGGCGTCCAGTCGGCTGGCGCCCCGGCGATGTACCACGCCTGGACGAACGGGACGCTGGAGCCACAGGACGCAGCCGAGACCTTCGCAGAGGGTATCGCGACCCGCGTCCCGTTCGCGCTGACCGCCCGGATTCTCGACGCGCACCTCGCCGACTTTCGGCTCGTGCCCGACGAGGCCATCCGGGACGCCGTCGCGCGGCTGTTCGTCGACGACCACCTCGTCGTGGAGGGAGCGCCGGGCGCCGCCGTCGCGGCTGCCCTCGACGCCGGCGACGAACTATCCGGGAAGACGGTCGTGCTCCCGATCACCGGGCGAAACATCGACCGCGACCGCTTCGAGCGACTCCTCGCGGCGAGCGACTACGGTACCTGAGGCGGTGACACCGGGGGTGCGGCGTCTCGGGTCGTCGAAACGTTGTGCTTAAGAGTGCAACGCCAGACCGTCAGGGTATGAGCAACGACGACGCGCCCGACGCCGACGACGAGGCCGCGGCGGACGCGGAGACTGAAGCGAGCGAAGATGCAACGGGTCTCCAGGAGGGAGATTTCGTCGAACTGGCTTACACCGCCTGGACCGTCGAGGGCGACCAGCTCGTCGACACCACCGACGCGGAGGTCGCAGAGGAAGAGGGCGTCGGCGAGGACCAGGAGTTCGCGCCGCGGACCATCGTCCTCGGCCAGGGCCACATCTTCGAGTCAGTCGAGGACGACATCATCGGCACGGAAGTCGGTGACGAGGGCAGCGTCGTCGTGCCCGCCGAGGAGGCCTTCGGCGCGTACGACGACGAGCAGGTCCGGACCGTCAGCAAGGACAAGATCCCCGAGGACGACCGCTACCCCGGCGCGCAGGTCCAGATCGACGGCCAGCAGGGCTTCGTCGAGACGATCATCGGCGGTCGCGCGCGCGTCGACTTCAACCACCCGCTGGCCGGCGAGGACGTCGAGTACGAGTACGAGGTCGTCGACGAGGTCGAGGACCGCGAGGCGAAGGCCCAGGGCCTGCTCTCGATGTTCCTCGACCTCGACCTTGACGTCTGGTTCCAGACCGACACCGTCGAGGAGGAACAGCTCGTCGAGGACGACGAGGACGGCGACGAGGGCGACGCCGACGAGGAGGCCGAACCCGAGCACGAGACCGTCGAGGTCGAGAAGGACTCGCTGTACATCGAGGCCGTCCCCCAGCTGACGATGAACCAGCAGTGGATGATGCAGAAACAGCAGATCGGCCAGCAGCTCATCGACCTGCTCGACCTCGACCGCGTGGTCATACAGGAGACCATCGACGGCGGCGGCATGGGCATGCCCGGCATGATGGGCGGCATGGGCGGCGGCGCCGGCGGTGGCGGCGGTCTCGAGGAGGCACTCGAGGACGCCGACATCGACGCGGACGACCTCGAGGACGTCGAGGAGATCGCCGACGAGATCGACTCGGCCTCGGAGTAACTCGGACCGGCGTCGATTGTCGCACGTGTAGGCGGACGCCAGCGACGGAAACGCCCTCGAGCATCGGGAGCGCGACCAGGATCGGCGCCAGGCCGGCCACGATGCTGGAGACGCCGCGCGGGCCACCGTGGACCCGGAGGGTGAGAGGCCTGGCGGAGGGCGGGAAGGCGGGCGAGGGACCTGGCTGGACGGGGCGGCGCCTCACGTCCGGCGTGAACTGGACCGGAGCGTTCCCGGATCCGGGCTAAGACGAAACGGGCTGTCGGCAGGCGTCAGACGATGATGTGGGCGGCGATGTCCTCGCGGACGATCGTCCCGCAGTAGGCACACCGGACGCCGTCGTCGAGGACGTCGAATCGCGACTGGACGGGTTCGTCCTCGGTGGTGATGCAGTTGTGGTTCGGGCACGCGAGGACGCCGACGACCTCGTCGGGCCGCGAGACGCGGTGTTTCTCGATCACGTCGTAGTCCCGGACGATGTTGATCGTCGCCGCCGGGGCGATCAGGGAGAGGACGTCCACCTCGGACTGGCTGAGTTCGCGGTCCTCGACCTTGACGAGGTCCTTCCGGCCGAGGCGATCCGAGGGCACGTTCATGCCGATGGAGACCTCTTCGCCGCCGGAGCCGTCGATGCCGACGATGGCCAGGACGTGCAGCGCCTGTCCGCCGGGGACGTGGTCGATGACGGTCCCGTTCTCGATCTTGCTGACGCGGAGTTCGGTCTCGTCGGTCATCGCGATCCCTCCAGGAGCAGGTCGAGCAGGGCCATCCGGACCGGCACGCCGTTGTGCGCCTGCTGGAAGTACGTCGCTTGCGGCGTCCCGTCGACGTCCTGGGCGATCTCGTCGACGCGCGGCAGGGGGTGCATGACTGTCAGGTCGTCGCTGGCCGCCTCGAGCGTCTCGGCGTCGATCTGGTACTCGCCGGCGACCGCGCGGTACTCGCTCTCGTCGGGGAAGCGTTCGCGCTGGATCCGCGTGACGTAGAGCACGTCGAGGTTCGGGAGGATCGCTTCGAGGTCGGTGTGTTCCTTGATCGACGCGCCCTCCTCGTGGAGATCGTAGCGGACGTTCCGCGGGAGCTTGAGGCTCTCGGGACTGATGAAGTGCTGGCGGGCCCCGAAGTTCGACAGCGCGTAGGCAAGCGAGTGGACGGTCCGGCCGTACTTCAGATCGCCCATGATCCCGATGGTGATGTCGTCGAGGCCGGCGTTCTCGCGGATGGTGTAGAGGTCGAGCAGCGTCTGGGTCGGGTGCTGGCCGGCGCCGTCGCCAGCGTTGATCAGCGGCACGTCGACGAACTCGCTGGCCATCTTCGAGGAGCCCTCGCTGGGGTGGCGCAAGACGAGGGCATCGGCGTAGCCCTCGACCACGCGGACGGTGTCGGCGAGGCTCTCGCCCTTCTTGACGCTCGAGTACTCGGTCGGCCCCATGTCGACGACGTCGCCCCCGAGGCGCTTGATCGCGGCGGCGAAGCTCATCTTCGTCCGCGTGCTGGGCTCGAAAAAGAGCAGGCCCAGGAGCGCGCCCTCGTGGCGGTCCGCGAACGCGGCCGGGTCAGCGGCGATCTCGCTCGCGTGGTCGAGCACCTCCTCGACGTCCGCCCGGGAGAGGTGTTTGGCGCTGATGACGTGGTCGTCCCGCATCGCTCGTAGAGGCGACCCCGCGGCTCTTGAAACCCTCGGACCCGCCACGCCACGGACGGGCGCCCGCAGTTTGAAGTGCGATACCGCGGCCACCGTCGCCATGACCAGGCCTGCACGCGCCGACCGAACGACGGTCGCGGTCGCCGGTGGGAAGGGCGGCTGTGGCAAGACGACCACGGCCCTCGGACTGGCCCTGGCGCTCGTCCGTCGCGGGCACCGGCCCGTCGTCGCCGACGCCGACGTCGACGTCCCCGACCTGCACATCCGCGCCGGCGTGGACCGCGAACCCGGGCTCCCAGCCCTCGCAGCAGGCCACCGGCCCGCCCGCGTCCTCCAGCCGAGTTCGACCTGTCCGGGCGTCGACGTCCTCGCAGCGGGAGGGACGCTTTCGGAAACGGACGCGGCGCTCCGTCGACTGGACGACCTCCATCGCCCGGTCCTGATCGACTGCCCGGCAGGGGCCGGACCGGACGCGGCGACGCCACTCCGTGCGGCCGGGTGCACCGTCGTCGTCACGACGAGCGACACCCAGAGCCGTGAAGACGCAGCCAAGACCGCCAGGATGGCCACGGCCCTGGATGCCCCACCCACGGTAACGGTCCGGCGGGCCCGCGAACCCGGGCGTAGTGGAGCTAACGGGTCGGCGGCCGGATCGCCCGGCACCCGACAGCAGATCGCTGAATCCAGAGAAGTCTCGGTCCCCGAGGTATCCGGGCCGCCGCTGCGTGACGACCGGACGCGGGAGCGCTACGAGCGCGTCGTCGCGGCACTCGGGTGGTAAGTAGTCTCTCCCGTGGTGAGGGTCCCATCGCCGGGTCGTCCGTCGGTTGGGACGGCCGGAATGTTTAACGTCCGGTAGCAAATACAGGGTCAGTACATGGCCAGTCGGTTACGGACCGGTATCGACGTGCTCGACCGGAAGCTCGACGGAGGGCTTCCAGCCGGGAGCATGGTGGTCCTGGCCGCACACCCCGCCAGCCAGGCGGAACTCTTCCTCTACGAACTGACGGCCACCCGTGGCACGCTCTGGCTCTCGCTCGACCGGACGGCCGAAGCCGTCTCCGACAGCATCGAGAACGCGCCGGCGAAGACCGGCGATCCGACGGTCCGGCACATCTCGGGGGAGGCCCCGCTTGACAACGCGGGCAAGCTGGTGAGTGCGCTGCCGGAGACGTCGAACCTCATCGTCGACCCGGTCGACGTCCTGGAGTCACAGGAGCCGCCGTCGCGGTTCCGCAGCTTCATGAACGACCTCCAGAACCACATCTTCAACACCGACAGCCTCGCCATCCTCCACTGTCTCGACGGCCGGGCCGTCCCGCCGCTCCGGGACACCACCGAGCACTTCGCCGACGTCATCTTCTACCTGAAGACGGACGTGACCGGCGACGAGGTCGAGAACCGCCTCGCCGTCCCGAAGTTCCGCGGCGGGCGGGCCCCCTCGGACGTCATCAAACTGGACCTCGTCGAGGAGGTCTCCATCGACACCAGCCGGGACATCGCCTGAGGCGAGGCGTCGTCCCCGGTTCCCCGTCGTAGCGTCGCCGTCTCCAGAAAGGCTTTACTCTAGTCCTGCGAACGTCTACTCGATGTCCCGGAAGCTGAAGCTCGTCGTCGCCCTGGTCGCCGTGGCCCTCGTGTACAAGCTCGCGGTAGCGGACCGGTAGCGGCGCGAACCGATCGACGCATCGCTCCCCGACCAACCGCTTCTCGAACGAATTACGTACCTCCGGCCACTGGCCAGTGCATGGTCGGCGTCGTCACGCGAAACGAACCGGAGGTGTCCTGGGCGGAGTTCGAGCGGGCGTTCTACGAGACCAAAGACGTCACCGGCCGGGCCGTCGAGCCGGTCGCGGACGCCGTCAACATGATCTCGGCCTTCGGCGACAACGCCGCCGTCGAGGGCAACCCGGACGTCGGCGCCGTCGACGCCTCGGGCGTCCCCGCTACCCGCGACCAGCCGTACTTCGACTGGAGCTACGTCTGTCCCACCCACGAGGGGTACCGCGAGGGCATCCACGAGATGGTCGAGTCGGCCGCAGCGGCGAATCCCGACGTCCGCCTCGACGACGTGGGCTTCCCTCGCGAGGGCTACTGTCGGTGTGACCGCTGCGACCGGCTGTTCGCCGAGAGCGACTACGAGGATCGAGAGGCCTGGCGCGCGGCCGTGATCACGGACTTCGTCGCGGCCGTCCGCGACCGCGTCCCCGGCGACCTCTACCTGACGCTGTACCCCGACCCGTACCCGGGTCACCTCCACCGCCGTTCCGGACTGGCCCTCGACGCCCTCACCCCGCTCGTCGACGAGTTCGTCGTCCCGCTGTACGACACCGCCTACGGGACGACCTACTGGCTGGAGGTCATCGCGAGCGCCTTCGCCGATCGGCTCGACCAGCCGTTCACGGTCGAACTGTACGCCGTCGACGTGGACGTGGACAACCTCATTCACGCCGCCGAGGTGGCCGAGACGTACGCCGACGGTGTCCTGTTCGGGTACGACGCCAGCACGGCGAGGGCCGCCATCCGGCGGATGCAGGCGGAGGACCGCGACGGGGCGTCCCACGGGGCCGGCGACTGACCGGGACTGGGAGACGCGCTACCGGAATCGATCTTCGAACCAGTCCTGAAGTACCGCCCTGTCGCGGGTGTCGCGTGGGAGATCCGCGAACCACTCCGCCGCCGAGATCTCGTCGTCCGGGTCACAGACTTCGGGATCCGCGCCGTCGGCGACGCCCGCGAAGACCGGAAGGACGCCCCAGGTCGTGTGGCCATCGCCGTGGAAGGTGACCCGCCCGAGGAGTTCGAGGCCCTCGTAGTCCGCCCGGAGGCCCGCTTCCTCTCGCAGTTCGCGCTCGGCGCCCTCCCGGAAGGTCTCGTCGGGTTCCGTCTCGCCGCCGGGCAACACCCACTTGTCGACACCGTCGTGCCTGACCAGGACCAGTTTCCCCTCCGGGCGGTAGGCAAGCGTGTGGGCCCCGTAGGGCGCCCCATTGTCCTGGATCCGACGGGCAACGGTGCGAAAGCGCTCCCGGGAGACCCGCTTTGTCGTTTCGAACTCCGTGACGCCCTCGTGGTCGCCGAGCAGGCGGTGGTACGTCTGTTCGGCCTGCCTGCTCGCCTCGTCGGCGAGGTACCAGAGTTCGTCGACGGTCGTCATCGCGATCGTGGATCGAGGTGCGGTCGAAGCCGGGCGCAAAGTGACGAGAGACCGGGCGTCGGTGGTAACATGCTGGTCCGTTGGACCAGGGGTCAAATAAGTCTTCGACCCACCACGCCCCGAATCAGTCCACTTTTGTCGAGTCGCAGGGTACACCCGTGCATGACATTCGAGGAAGAGGAGACAGTCGTCTTGCACGACGAGCACAGCGAGTACGACGGCCAGGAGGGCACCGTCACGCAGGTCGTCGAGAACATGTTCGGCGACGCCACCTACACCGTCAGCTTCGAGGACGGGCAGGAACAGGGGGTTCCCGAGGACGCCCTCGAGAGCGCGGAGTAAGGCAGCGATGTCCGCGGTCCCCCTCCACTACGTCGACCTTCGCACGTTCTCGTACGCGACGGAGGACGAGGACCGCGTCGAGTCCGCGCTGCGCACCTTCCTCCCGGCGGAGTTCGAGATCGAACGCGCCGAGACCGAGGGCCACTACGGCGACCCGATCGTCGTCCTCTCGGCGCGCGTCGAACGCGCCGACGAGGTGCGCGACGTCCTCGACGCCGTGGAACGGCTCGACGAGGACGAGCTCGCGACCCTCCAGACCCAGCTCGACGAGCGCGTCGACGAGGACACGAGCCTGTACGTGACCTTCGACAAACAGGCCGCCTACGGGGACGAGGTCCGGCTGGGCGACGGGATCACCCTCCGCGGCAAGGTGGAGGCCTACCCCGCCAAGAAGCAGGCGGCCGTGGAAAACGTCCGCGAGCTGTTCGCCGACCTGGAGGACGAGTGATGGCGACCGGCGGCCCGTACGCCGCCGTCCACGCCCGTCCGGACGGCGACAGTACCGTCGCCCGCATGGCCACGACAGCCGCCGAGTACGGCTTCGCGGGCGTCGTCGTCAAGAACCACGGCGACGCTCCCGCGAGCTACGACCCGACCACCATCGGCGAGACCTACGGCGTCGACGTGGTGACCGGCGTCGAGGTACGCGCCGACGACCGCTCGACGGCCAGCGGGTACCTCGGCACCCACCGGCCGGACCACGAGATCGTCGCCGTCCACGGTGGGACCGAGACGATGAACCGCTTCGCGGTCGAACAGCCGCCGGTCGACGTCCTCGCCCACCCGATGGCCGGCGACGGCGACGTGAACCACGTCGTCGCCAAGGCCGCCGTCGAGAACGGCGTCCGCCTGGAGGTGTCTCTGGCGCCCGTCCTCCGCGACGCGGGCGGGTCGCGGGTTCGCTCCATCGCCGACCTCCGTAAACTCGCGGAGCTGATCGACCAGTACGACGCACCTTACGTTGTGAGCGCCGATCCCGCGAGTCACCTCGAACTACGCGCGCCCCGGGAACTGGCGGCCCTCGGCGAGGTGCTCGGGCTGGACGGCGAGTGGGTCGCGTCGGGACTGGCCGAGTGGGGCCGCCTGGCCGAGCGCAACCGGGAGCGACAGTCCGACGCGTTCGTCGAACCGGGCGTCCGGCGGCAGTCCGACGACGAGTGAGGGCTATCGGGCCGCGGATTGGTCGAGTTCCGCGTCGCAGTACTCACAGTGGTCGCGGTCGCCAGGGTTGAGCGAGCCACAGTCGGGGCAGTTTACCTGCCCCACGTCGCCCTGCCGCTCGTCGAGCTGGTGATCGTAGAGGACGCCACAGTCGTCACACCGCGCCACGTTGCGGCCATCCCACGGGCTGCCCACCACCTGACTCAGGTCGCTGTCCTTTGTCATCCGGACGTTGATCTCCGTGTGCTCGGTGCCGTCGCAGACGGGGCAGGGCATTGACACCGGACAGTCGACCGAGGCGCACTTAGGGGTACCGCCGGTCCGGACCGCGGTGATGCACGCCCTTCATGCATCTCCACCGCCAAATCCCGCCACCATGAAGAAGCCCCTCGACGAGCACGCCAGCCGGTTCGACGAACTCGCGCCAGAGTACGACGGCGACCGCGGTCCCGAGTACGAAGCGGCCGTCTCCCTGGTGGTCGACCACGCCGACCCCGGCCCGGACGACGTGGTGCTCGACCTCGGGACCGGCACCGGCGCCATCGCGCTGGCCCTCGCGAGCGACGCGAAGCACGTGGTCGGGCGGGACATCAGTGCGGGGATGCTCGCAGAGGCGCGCGAGAAAGCCGCCGACCGCGGCATCGAGAACGCCGAGTTCGGTGCGGGACAGTTCCGCGAGCCGAACATCGAGGCGTCCGACGTCGAGGAAGTCGACGTGATCACGTCGAACTTCGCCATGCACCACCTCGCGGACGACGAGAAGCGCGAGGCGATCGCGGTGCTCGCCGACCTCGGCCCGCGTCGGATCGTCCTCGGCGACGTGATGTTCTTCGGGCAGCCCGATCCGGACGAGCCCTTCTACAGTCCCGACGTCGACGATCCAGCCACGGTGGGAGTGCTCGTCGACGCGTTCACCGACGAGGACTACGCCGTGACCGCCGTCGAACTGATCCACGACCAGGTCGGGGTGCTCGTGGCCGAGCGCCTGGCGGGTGCGGCCGACACGGACCGATGAAACACCTCCCGAAACACCTCCAGCCGCGCTGGCGATACCTCGCGGTGGACATCGAGACCTGGCCCGACACAGCCCTCGACCGGCGGGCTTTCCAGCGAGAACTGTGGTTCGCGGCCCAGAACCTGCTCGGCGACGTTGGCAGCGCGGCGCTGGACTGTCAGATCGTCGATTTCGCGGTCGAGGACGGCGACGGATACGCGATCGTCCGGACCCGCCGCGGCGAGGAAGACCGCGCGCGAGCAGTCGTGGCGTGCGTGGACGCGGTCGACGGGGAAAGCGTTGGGCTGCGCGTCCGCGGCGTCGGCGGCACCGTGCGTGCCTGTAGGGAAACGTATATAGGACGGGGACCGGAAGAATCCGAGCAGAGACACGTCGTGTTCGAGAACGCCGAGCGGCGCGCCGTGGCCCGCGACGGGCGCGTCGACGTCCGCGTCGGCGAGGCGTTCGCGGGGGCGACGACCCTCGATATTTGAACTATGCAGGGACAAAACCAACAGCAGGCGTACGACCGCGGGATCACGATCTTCTCGCCGGACGGACGTCTCTACCAGGTCGAGTACGCCCGCGAGGCGGTCAAGCGCGGTACGGCGAGCATCGGCGTCCGCACGACGGACGGTGTGATCCTCGCCGTCGACAAGCGCATCCGCTCGCCGCTGATGGAGCGCTCCTCCGTCGAGAAGATCCACAAGGCCGACGATCACATCGGCATCGCCAGCGCGGGCCACGTCGCCGACGCCCGCCAGCTCATCGACTTCGCCCGGCGCCGGGCCCAGATCAACCAGCTCCGGTACGGCGAGCCCATCGGCGTCGAGACGCTGACCAAGGAGGTCACCGACTACATCCAGCAGTACACGCAGGTCGGTGGCGCGCGTCCCTTCGGCGTGGCGCTGATCATCGCCGGCATCGCCGACGGCGAACCGCGCCTCTACGAGACCGATCCCTCGGGGACTCCCTACGAGTGGAAGGCCCTCGCCGTCGGCGCGGACCGCGGTGACATCCGGGATTACCTCGAAGAGCACTACGACGACGAGATGGACCTCGAGGGCGGCATCCGGCTGGCGCTCGAGGCGCTGGCTTCCGTCAACGACGACGAGCTCTCGCCCGAGAGCATCGGCGTCGCGACCATCGACGTGGAGACGGAGGTCTTCGGGGAACTCACGGACGAAGAGAAGACGGACTACCTGACGGAATTCGACCTGCTGGCCGACGAGACGGCGGACGAGGCCGACGACGAGGACGAGACCGAGGAGTGAGGCCGGCCGGTCGCCCCGTCCCGGGTGACCGACCCCCGTATCACCTCACCACCAACACCTTTTACGCCCCCCGAAGAAGGGGCGAACATGATATCGCTCGACGAGGCGGTGACGGCCCGCCTCGAGTCCCACGGCGAGCGCTTCGAGGTGCTCGTGGACCCGGACGCCGCCCTCGCCATCAAGCGCGGGGAGTTCGACGGCGACCTGGAGGACGTCATCGCCGCCGAGGACGTCTTCGAGAACGCATCCCGGGGCGACCGACCGCCGGAGAACGCCCTGGAGGACGTCTTCGGCACGACGGACCCCATGACGATCATCCCCGAGGTCATCGAGCGCGGGGAGATCCAGATCACCGCCGACCAGCGGCGGGAGATGCAAGAACAGAAGCGCAAGAACCTGATCAACCGCATCACCCGGAACGCCGTCAACCCCCAGATGGACGACGCGCCCCACCCGCCCGAGCGCATCGAGTCCGCCCTGGAGGAGGCGGGCTTCACCGTCGACCCGATGGAACCCGTCGAGAACCAGGTCGACGAGGCCCTGGAGGCGTTGCGACCGGTCATCCCCATCAGGTTCGACACGATCACCGTCGCCGTCCAGTTACCCGCCGACTACGCGGGCAGCGGCCAGGCCCAGGTCCGGGAGTTCGGGGACCTGCAGCGCGAGGAGTGGCAAGCCGACGGCTCGTGGATCGGCGTCGTCCAGTTCCCCGCGGGGATGCAAAACGAGTTCTACGACCTCGTCAACGAGGTCTCGAGCGGCAACGCCGAGACCCAGATCGTCCAGGACGAAAACGAGATCAATCGGCGGTAGCGCCACGACCCGCCAGCGCCCCGACTCAGGCCTTCTTGAAGCCGACGAGGAAGCCACCGGCGAAGCCGACGCCGATGCCCGCCGTCGAGATGAACGTCTCGACGAGGGTGCGGCCGGCGTCGCCGACACGGTTCGGGGCCTCGGCCGAGGCGTTCGCCAGCCGGTTCCAGTTGACCTCGAGGACGCCCCGCGACTCCAGGAACTTGAACAGGACCAGTTCGATGCCGACGATGATCGCGATGATCTTGGCGATCTTCTTCGCCGCGAACCCGATGATGGCGCCCAGGAGGGCGCTGCCGCCCATCTGCAATCCCAGGCTCGCGAAGTCGATGTCGACCATGACCGCCCCGTCTCGGCGCGCCGACAAGACTCTTGTGACCCCGGAGTACGAACTGCCTGCCGACCCGTATTTTAAATAGCGGAACCGCGTAGTTTCGACCGAGTGACGGAGCACCACACCACGTCCGATCGTGCCGTCATCGTCAAGCGGGTCGACGAGGGGTCGGCCGACACCGAAGAGATCGCCGACCTCGCCAGCTCGGCCGGCTACGAGGTCGCCGCAGAAGTGACCCAGACCCGCACGGAGGACCCCGCCTACCACGTCGGGGAGGGGAAGGTCGCCGAGATCGCCGCGGCGGTCCGCCGGACCGACGCTACGGCCGTGATCTTCGACAACCAGCTCGGTCCCTACCAGACGTTCAACGTCGGGAACGAACTCCCGGAAGGGGTCAGCATCGTCGACCGCTTCCGCCTCATCCTCGAAATCTTCGGGCAGCGCGCCCAGACCAAGAAGGCACAGCTCCAGGTCGAACTGGCCGAACTCCGGTACGAACTCCCGCGCGCCGAGGCGAAGGTCAGCCTCGCCCGGCGCGACGAGCGGCCCGGCTTCATGGGCCTCGGGGAGTACGACGAGAGCCGCGAGGAGGACATCAAGGCCCAGATCGCCCGGCTCCGCGACGAACTCGAGCGGATGGAACAGACTGCCGAGAAGCGCCGCGAGCACCGCCGCGAGGCCGGCTTCGACCTGGTCGCGCTGGCGGGCTACACCAACGCCGGCAAGTCCACGCTCCTGCGTCGCCTCGCCGCCGACGTCGACGTCGACGAGAACGAAGATCTGCATCCGGACGTCGACACGACCGCTGCTTCGGAGGATCGCCTGTTCACGACCCTGGGGACGACGACGCGGCGCGCCGAGATGGACCGGCGCGACGTCCTCGTCACTGACACGGTCGGGTTCATCTCGGACCTTCCCCACTGGCTCGTCGAGTCCTTCAAGTCGACGCTCGACGCCGTCTACCGGGCCGACCTCGTCCTCCTCGTCGTGGACGTCAGCCAGCCCGTCGAGGAGATCCGTGAGAAGCTCGTCACCTCCCACGATACCCTCTACGAGCGCAACGAGGCGCCGATCGTCACGGTCCTGAACAAGATCGACGCCGTCGACGAGGCGGAAGTCGAGCGGAAGCGCGAGGCTCTGTCGGCCCTCGCCCCGAGCCCGATCGCCGTCAGCGCGCGGACCGGGGCGAACGTCGACGCACTCCGCGAGCGCATCGACGCGGAACTCCCCGACTTCGAGTCAGAGCGGCTGGTCCTCCCGATGACAGAGGACACGATGAGCGTCGTCTCCTGGCTCCACGACAACGCCCACGTCACGGACGTCGACTGGGGCGAGGAGGTCGTCGTCGAGTTCGAGGCCCGGCCGGCCGTCGTCGAGCAGTCCCGCGCGAAGGCCGGCGACCTCGTCGAGGCCGAGGCGTCGGCCTGAGCCGGCCCAGTTACTCCGCGTCCTGCCAGATCGTCCGCGGCAGTTCCCCCAGCAGGTCGCTCGCGACGAGTCCGTAGCCCTCTCGGTCGACCACGGCGTCGCCGGCGCGCCCGTTGACGTAGGCGGCGATACCGCCACCGTCGACGGGGTCCTGACTCGCCAGCATGGCGCCGCAGACGCCCGCGAGCACGTCGCCAGTCCCGCCGACCGTCATCCCGGGGTTGCCGGTCTTGCTGACGCGCGTCGTCTCCCCGTCCGAGACCACGTCGACCGGCCCCTTGACGAGCAGCGCGTGGCCGAGGTCGGCGGCGAAGTCTTCGACGAGGCCGCGTCGCTCGCGCCAGTCGTCGCTCGTACGGCCGCCCATCCGGACGAGTTCGCCCTGGTGGGGCGTACACAGCAGCGTCGCGTCGGTGCTGGATCGCGGCACGACGCGGAGAGCGTCCGCGTCGACGACTGCGCGGCCGTCGAAGGCCTCGAGGACCCCCTCGACGGCCTCCAGCGTGTCCTCCGCGGCGCCGAGGCCGGGCCCGATGACGAGGACGTCGTGTTCCCCGGCCAGTTCCATGATGGGTCCGACGTGCTGGGGCGCCAGCTTGTAGCCGTCGACCTGGCGGACGATCAGGTCCTCGCTGTAGCCCTGGACCTCGTGGGCGACGGCGGCGGGACACGCCACGCGCACGAGGTCGGCCCCGGCGCGCAGGGCGGCCTGGGCCGTCAACGCCGGCGCGCCGGCGTAGGGCCCGCCACCCACGACGAGCACCTCGCCGTGGTCGCCCTTGTGGCTGTGCGGGTCCCGCGAGAGTCGCTGGAGGTCGCCACGCTCGACGGTCGTCTCGGCCGCTGTGGGGATGCCGATGTCCGCCACGGTCACCTCCGCCGCGAGGTCGTCGAGGCCGGGCTTGGTGTCGTGGAACGTGACGACGTGGTCGGCCTCGACGGCCGACGCTGCCAGGTCGCCCGTCTCCGCGTCGAGTCCCGAGGGGACGTCCACGGCGAGGACCGGCGCGTCGGACTCGTTGATGGCCTCGGCCGCACTCGCCTCGGGCTCCCGGAGGTCGCCGCTGATGCCCGTTCCGAGCATCGCGTCGACGAACAGGTCGGGGTCGCCGAGGTCGAGTCCCGTCGAGTCGCCGACGGTCTCGGTCGCGTAGTCCCCAGCGTCGAGCGCGTCCCAGTTCTCGCGTGCGATGTCCGTCGTGATGGCGTCGGGCTTCCCGAGCAAGTGCGTGGTCACGTCGTAGTCGTCGAGGAACCGCGCCGCGACGAAGGCGTCGCCGCCGTTGTTTCCCCGGCCAGCGACTACGGCGACGGACGCTCCGGGTTCGACCAGGTCCCGGACGGCCGTGGCGACGGCGTTGCCACTCGACTCCATGAGCTGTTTTCGCGGGACGCCGAGCGCTTCTGCGTTCGCGTCCACGACCCCCATCTCGGACCCGGTGAGCATGCGCGGGCCTTCGAGCGGCCCCGAAATAACTGTGGGGTACGCGCTGGAGAACCACATCCGTTGACCGATGGATGTGTTTCTACCGACAGCCAGAGCGTGGACTTCTCAGATAGTATCTGTTGCTAGTACAGTGACACAATTGGAACGACGTACGTCCGTCCATCAGGAGTCATCACGATACCAAGCTCGTCGTTTCTCTCAGCCTGTGGTTCCCCGACCTGCCACTGCTCCGAAAGCGTTCGGTCGCCGATACTGCCAGTAAGGGAGTACGTGCCTCTTCGAATGTAGTCGAAGTGATACACGACAAACGCCCGACCCCCGAGCGTCGTGGAGTTCGTGAATCGGCTTTTCGGCGCCGATGCGTTCACCGGTTCGATAGTTACCGAGAGTGAACGGTCAGCGCGTGCGAAGTTGTAGACGTACACCGACTCGCCGGTGACTCCCTTGGTGTCCTGCCCGCCCGGGTACGTCGAATTGGGGGCTTCGATCAACGTCCCAGTGTTGACTTTCGCCGTGGCCGACCCGTTGACGAAGTATGCAGCGGGCGGTCCGCCATTGGAGCCGCGAGGTCCTTGCGTCACCGTACACAGCGTTCGGACGAAGTATCCGTCGTCGAGTTCCGTTGGGGTTGCGGTGCCACACCCGAATTCGATGCTCCACTGGTTCTCGAACAGGGCGCGATACCGCTCGGCTGTCTCGTACTGCTCGACGTAATCCACGACGGAGGAGTCGTTTAGTTGCGCGGGCCGCTCCGGATACGACGGCGCGTTGCCGACGATGGGGAGTGTACAGCCAGCGAGGACGAGGACTAGTCCAACGAGAAGGGCCCGACGGAGGGACACACCACGTGGTCGACGGCGGTGGGCAAAAAGACAACGGTGAAACACGAACGTGTGTCGCCGAGCACTCCCCCGACGGTCCACCCGGAGGTGGCACGTCGGCGGCTATGTCGAGGAGTCTCCCTCGACTATTCTCGCACTCGCCTCGAACTCGGCGTCCGGGGAGTCGGCGACGTCCTCGAAGGCGACGTTCAGGCTAGTCGTCGAACCACGGCCGATGTCGACGGTTCGCTCCCGAGTCCACTCGCCGTCCCCGTCGGTCCGCCGGAGCGTCACCGCGAGCACGCCGGACTGCCGATTCGGCGTGGTGTTTTCGACCGTGGCTCGCACGCCCACGTCCTCGGGGTAGTCGTACCAGTCGTCGCCCTCGCGGTGGATGACGACCGCGTTCGAGGCGTGGAAACTCCCCTCCTCCGTGCAGCCAGCGAGCGACGGGGCCAGTGCGCCGGTCGTGGCGGCGAGGACGGCGCGACGGCTGTAATCCATCGATTGGTGGGTACTCGGGCCAGACCGTGCTTGTACGTGTCGACCTGGACTCAGCGACGGATCCGAAAGCCGTCCTCGTCCCGGGGCTCCTCCCACGAGGTCTCGACGTCCTCGACGCGGGCCGCGTCGCTCCCCTCGTGGCAGAACTCGACCATCGCCTCGACGGCGTCCTCGGGGCCCTCGAAGACCGCCTCCACGCGGCCGTCCTCGAGGTTGCGGACCCATCCGTCGACGTCGCGGTCGCTGGCCTGGTCGCGAGTCGTGGCGCGGAAGAAGACGCCCTGGACCCGTCCGGAGACGAACACGTGTGCGCGCGTGCGGGCTGCCATGTGCGACTGTCTGGGCGTCGGCCCCAAAAGGCGTGCTGGCTCACGCCTCGGCGCGGCCGGTACGCAGGTAGTGGAAGAGGTAGGTCTGTGCGTACCCCGCGTACGGGCCGAAGCGCTCGCGGACGGCGCGTGAGGTCTCGGCGTAGGAGTCGCGGTCGCAGTCGGGGTAGTGGTCGGCGATAGCCCCCTGGATCCAGGTGTCGAGCGGGACGGCCTCCAGGAAGCCCAGCGAGAACAGCAGCACGCAGTCGGCGACCTTCTCGCCGACGCCGACGAACCGGGTGAGGTAGTCCCGCGCGTCTTCGTAGGCCATGTCGCGTGCCGCGGCCGGGTCTGCCTCGCCAGCTGCGACCATGCGCGCCGATTCGAGGACGTAGGGGGCGCGGTAGCCGAGACCGAGGTCGCGGAGTTCGGCTTCGCTCGACGCGGCGACCTGCTCGGGTGTCGGGTAGGCGTGGTAGGTCTCGCCCTCGTGGACGAGCGGCGAGCCAAGGTGCTCGCGGAGCGCCTGCTGCATGGCGTGGATCCGGGCGACGCGCATCTGGGCCGAACAGATGAACGTCACGAGCGTCGGGAAGGGCGGGTCCCGGACGATACGCAGGCCCCAGAACGCGTCGTAGGCGGCCGCGAGCAGGTCGTCGGCGGGCGTCGCCTCCCGGATGGCCGGCAGGTCGTCGGCCAGTCCGAGACGCCGGCGCAGTCGGTCCTCCACGTCGGCGGTGGCGGTCCACTCCAGGTAGCCGTCGGTCTGGCGGGCCCGACAGATAGCGGGTGTGCCCGCGTCGTCGCGGACGGTCGTCACGTACCAGGCGTCGCTGCCGGCGTGGGTCTCGTCGGCGTAGGTGGGGCCGTCCTCGCGCCACCAGAGATAGGACTGCCCGCTCTCGACGGCCGCCTGGAGGTCCAGGCCACCGGGGAGTGCGTCGACGTCGATCCTCCCGCCGTCCATGAGTCACGGAGCGAGTGCCGTCCCCTTCTGGATTCCGGGTTCGGGCCCGGGCCAACCTTCATAGTGTTGCCCAGCCAAACGGTTGGTATGAACTGTCGTGTCGTCGTCGAGGCTGCCGTCCCCGTCTACGACGTGGAAACCCCCGACGAGGCGGTCAGGATTGCCATCTCCAAGACGGGGGAGATGCTCAATCCCGACCTCAACTACGTCGAGATCAACATGGGGGAGCGACGGTGTCCACACTGCGGGGAGGCCCTCGAGACGGCCTTCATCGCCGCCGACGAGAGCCTCGTGGCGCTCGAACTCGAGATGACGGTCTTCAACGTCGAGCGCGACGAGCACGCGGCCCGCATCGCCCGCAAGGAGATCGGGCAACGCCTGGAGAACATTCCGCTGGAGGTCCTGGAGATCGAGGAGATTCCGGACGAGGACGAGAACGGGACCGAGACGTCCGACGAGAACACCGAGGTCGACGACGGCGACGACACGAACGAACTCGAACGGGCGGACGACGAGGTCCTCCCCGAGTTCGAGGAACTCATCGACGAGTAGGACGTGCGGCCGCAGAGAGATCCAGATGGGTGGGTGGGCACTAGGGAGGCAGCGAACCGGGAGAAGCAGCGAACAGTTCAGTCTGCGGCGGCGGAAACCGGCTCGGTCTCGGTCGTGTTCATCTCGGAGGTGATGCCACGTGCCAGGGCGAAGACGGCTGCTTTATGGTCCGTTTTCGATCGGTGAATCGAAGTCGGCTGGACGCCGAGTGTGGTGTACTCGTCGTGCTCTACAGGCTGGCCGGTTTCCTGTTCGTAGTGGTTCTGTACCTGGGCGAGGAGCCCGTGAAGATGGATGAGCTCTTGCTTCTTCATAATCACCTCCATCTACAAACTGGAGGGTTATAGTACTACTCTGAGGGTCGTTAACATGCTGCCTCGAATTGACGGTAGAGCGGCGCTCTCCGGTGCCTGGTTCGCCCTGGCGGCCTGCGGGCCCGCGGCGAATCGACGTTCTATGGAGTAAGTACCCCATACTCTGACACAGTGAACCGGCCGACGGCGACGTCGGGACGGTAGGAGGTGATTACTGCCGGATGCGGACGACGCCGGACCGGAGGACGCGCTGGTTCGGGATGACGTACTCCTCGCTGTCGCTCTCGACGTGGGTCACGAAGATGTCGACCTCCTGGACGATGCCGCGGTGGTCGCCGATCTGGACCTCGTCGCCGATAGCGTACGGTTCGCTGAGCAGCACGTAGACGCCCGCGGCCGCCGCGGCGAGGAGGTCCTTGAACGCCAGTCCCGACAGGAGCACGAGGCCGAAGGCGTAGGCCGCAAGCAGGATCAGGAGCGCTCGCGTCGCGACGCCGACCTGCGAGAGTGCGACGAGGGCCGCGATGTAGAAGACGCTGTACTTGACGAGCTCCGGGATGATGTCGGCCTCGGGGAGTTTGACGCTACGCAGTCGGTCGCTGACCTCGAGCTTCGCCTTGTCGCCACCGATCAGGCCGACGATGATGGCGAGTGCGGCGATGAACAGGCGCGGGAGGTAGCCGGTCAGCCGCGACCAGAAAAACTGGACGTCGAGGAGCTGGGCGAGCTGGAGGGCGATCACCGCCATGGTGACGTAGACGAACAGCGCGGCGAGCTGGGCGACGATGCCGACGGTCGACGTCCCTAAGCTCTGGGCGGTCCGCTCGAAGGGCGTCCCCTCCACGGACTCCGGCACCCCGATGCGACCGAGGACGCCGTGGACCCACCGCCAGACCAGGTAGGCTACAGCCAGGCCGAGGACGAGGATGGCCACCGAGACGGCAAACGCCGTCTCCTGGGAGAAGACGCTCCGCACGACGCGGGGCCAGTCCACCTCGACCATCAGTACTCCTCCGGATCGAGTTCCAGAATCAACTCGCCGGCCTTGAAGGCCCGGACCATCCCGTCGCTCTCGGAGAGGACGATGGCCACGCTGTTGGTGTCCCGCGTGATCGCCCCGGCGGCCATGTGCCGGGCGCCGAGTCCCTTGGGGATGTCGACGCCCTCGGCGGACGGTTCGAGGTACCGGTATGCCGAGACGATCTTGCCCGAGTCGGAGATGACGAAGGCACCGTCGAGGCGGGAGAACTCCTTGAGCATCACGTTCACGATGGGGTCGCCGACGTGGACGTGTGACTTCTCGAAGGGGTTGTAGCTGAGCGGCCGGGACTTGTTCATCACCTTGCCGGCGTCGCCGACGACGAACAGCGCCCCGACGGGTTTGCCCTTCTGGCCCTTCTTCCCGAGTTCGATGGCCACTTCGAAGACGTCCCGGATCACGGCCGGTTCCGCACGCGAGTTCACGAACAGGTCGTAGACGCCGGTGTGGGCGAATTCCCGCGCACGGACGCGCATGACCGTGTCGACTTCCTCGCCGAAGACCTGGGTGACGCAGACGATCTCGTCGCCGTCTTCGACGATGTCCTGCTGGTGGGCCCCCTCCAGGCCGAACCGGACCCGGCCCACGACGTCCGTGAACTCGAGGGGGAGTTCGACGAACAGGTCCGCGTCGTGGGCGTTGTCCGGCGAGACGACGACGAGTTCGACGTCGGCGTCGGCGAACCGCTCGTAGTCCGCCCCGCTCGGTGAGAAGAGAAACACGGCGTCGGCGTCGTCGACCACGTCCTCGAGGAGTGCGCCCAGCTCGGTCATTGTCGTATCATCTCATCCGACAGGAAAAAGCCTTGCGGGGTCGTCGTGCGGCCGTCATGCGTGCGTCGTCCCCGCTCGGGCCGGGGCCCGAACTACCCGAGCGTTGATCATATCGGCTCGGCAGCCGAGTCGGGGTTGGGCTCACGCGGGATCGACGAGGCGCTCGAAGGCGCCGCTTTCGGGGTGGCGATGGGCGTAGGTCCCGACAGTCGCGTACTCCACGAGGCCGTCGCGCTCGCCGTCGACGCCCTCGCCCCGGACGACGTCGAACGCGAAGCGCGCGTCGCGGCCGACCGTCGCCCGGGAGTAGTGGAACTCGTGGCCACGGAATCGCTGACCGACCTCGAGCCCCGGTGCGTGCCCGGTCGCCGCCAGGGTCACGTGGTCCAGAGCCTGGTACCGGTCGCACATCTCCACGTCGGCCGGAAGGACGCCCGCCATCTCGTGGGTCGCCCCGTCCGTCGTCGTCAGCGACTCGGCCAGGGCCATCAGGCCACCACACTCAGCGAGAACCGGAGCGCCGCCCGCTGCGGTCTCGGTGACGGCCGCGAGGCTCTCGCTGTCCGCGAGCGCGTCCGCGTGGAGTTCCGGATACCCACCGGGGAGGTAGATGGCGTCCGCGTCGGGGAGCGGGTCGCCCGCGACCGGCGAGAAGGTCTCGACCGTCCCGCGCTCGCGCAGGTACTCGGCCGTCGCCGGGTAGACGAAGGCGAAGGCGGCGTCCCGCGCGACGGCGACCGTCGCGTCCGTGTCGCTTTGCTCCCGGACGTCCGGTGCGGGTGCCGGCTCGGACGCGGCGGCGACGAGTCCGTCGACGTCGAGGTGACTCGCGGCGTCCGCGAGGGCCTCGCGGGGAAGTGATGCTTCCGCACCCATGTGGAGCCCGAGGTGGCGGTCGGGAATCGCGAGGCGGTCGTCCGGCGGAATCCGACCCAGGTAGTCGAGGCCGTCGGGCAGCGCCTCGCGAATGCCGCGCTCGTGGCGGCCGCCGTGGGCCCGCTGGGCGATCACCCCGACCACGTCGACGTCCCGACCGATCTCGCGGGCGTAGGCCTCGAACCCGAGCGCCGTCGCAGCGACGCTCTCCATGCCGGCTTTCGCGTCGACGACCAGGACGACCGGGAGCGAGAGGGTCTCTGCGACCATCGCCGTACTGGAGGCGTCCCCGTCGTACAGCCCCATCACGCCCTCGACGACGCAGACGTCGGCCTCGCCGCGGTGGTAGGTCCGTCGCAGGCCGTCCTCGCCCTCGAGCCACAGGTCGAGCGTCCGGGACGGCCGGTCGGCGACGGCGGCGTGGTGGCTCGGGTCGATGAAGTCCGGCCCCGCCTTCGCGGGCTGGACGTCGTGGCCCGCCGCCCGGAGCGCCTCGATGGCGACCAGGGTGGCGACCGTCTTGCCGACGCTCGACCGCGTCCCCGCGAGGACGACGCCGTTCATCTGGTCACCGCGGGGTCGTCCGCCGGCTGGCTCGGGTCCAGTCGGTCGGCGATGGCCACGAACCGCTCGCGGACCGACGCCATGTCGGCGTCCGCGTCCGCGACCAGCGAGAGCGCCCCGCCCATGCCGACGCCCTCCTTCGCCTCGCCGGCGCAGTACGCGTCCGTCGCCGGGTGATCCACCGCGTCGAACCCGGGATCCGTGGCCCGGACGGCCACGTCGAGCGAGTCCGCGAGGGCCGCGACGGCAGCGCTCTCGTCGTCGAGCAGGAACGAGGTCGTCGCGAGCGAGAGGGGCGACTCGACGCCGTCGTGTCTGAGCAGCGCAGCGAGGGCGAGTAACTGCGTTCCCCCGGCCAGGGTGAGGGGCGTCCCAGTCTCGAGGGCACCCCGGGCGATTCCCGCCCCGGCCGCGAGGACGGGATCGCCCATCGCTCGCACGGCCGCGGTCGGAGCGCCGGCCGCCCCGCCCGCCGTCAGACCGCTCGCGTCGAGTCCCTCGGCCACGACCGCACGCTTCCGTTCGAGTGGGTTGTCCGGGAGCGACGAGGAGACCGTCGCCCGCTCGCCCAGCGCCGTCAGGACGCCGAGGGCGGTCGTCGTCCCGCCGGGAACCGACTCGCCCAGGAGGATGGGATCGTCGGTCGGGAGGGCCCGTCCGTACGTCAGGCCAGCCTCGAAGACGTCGGCTGCGTCGGGGACCGCTGCCGCGGATCGCAGGTCGCCGCCGGGGCTCGCGTCCACGGTGACCGTCGGCGCGGCGGTCGGTTCGGCCAGGCCGGCGTCGACGACCGTCACGGGGAGGTCGAGCCGCTCGACGACGGCCCGCGTGACGGCCGCTGGCGTCGGACAGCCCGTCGGACTCACCGGCGTGACGGGACTGGCGACGGGTTCGCCGTAGACGACGATCTCCGCGTCCGCGCTGGGCGTGTGGGCGACGAGATCGGGCGAGGCCCCCGCGGCGCTGATCCCGTCGATCGTCGCCGTCCGCGTCGTGCCGGTGACGAGCACGAGTCTCATTGTGGGTGCGTTAGTTCAATTTTACTTTAATTCGACGGTCGGGAGCCGGGGATCGGCCCGGGGTGGGATCGGAACGCGACCCGTGGGTGTGATCGGAACGCGCGGCGACGCCGCAGGCTCACCGGGCGGTCCAGACCGACGGTGCGAGGCCGAGGCGTGCGACCGCGGGGCGGTACAGGAGCAGGGCCACGACCACGGCGACCGTCTCGATCCAGAAGTTCACCTCGCCGACGGTGAGGCGGATTAGCGTGAGGACGGCGAACGCCAGGACGAGCATCGCCAGGTAATGCGGGGCGAGTTCGACGAGGTCCTGCCTGTCGACCATGGGGCTCCTTTGCGGACGTCGCACATAACGGTGTGGCCGCGGAGGGCCCCGATCGACGCGGCCGGGCACAAGTGCTAACAGGCCACGCGAGGTCCCTGACGTATGGGAGCGACTAGCGAGGGCAGCGGCGTGGACTTCGGCGTCGACGAGGAGACCCGGCTGCTGCTCGACAGCCTCGACGAGTTCGTCGCCCGCGAGGTGGAGCCCCTCGTCGCCGATCTCGGCGAGACGTACGCGAATCCGCGCCGCCGCCACGAGGCGGACGGTCGCCTGGTCGACGAGGTGCTGGCGGCCAGGGAGACCGTCCGCCGGAAGAGCGCCGAGGCGGGCTTCTACGCGATGAATCTCCCCGGACCCGACGGCGAGGAGCCCGTCTCCACCGTGACGTGGTACCGCGCGAAGCGCCACCTGGCGACCCACGGCCCCGGACTGGCCGAGGCCGTGCTGGCGGGACCGGAGGGCCCCAAACCCCTCCTCGCGCTGGCCGAGGGCGAACAGGTCGAGCGCTACCTGGAGCCGGCCCTCCGCGGCGAGAAGACCACGGCCTTCGCGCAGACGGAACCCGGGGTTGGTTCTGACTCGCCGAACATGGCGACGACGGCCCGCAACGAGGGCGACGAGTGGATCATCTCCGGCCAGAAGCAGTGGATCACGAACGCTCCCTACGCCGACTTCGTCCAGGTCTTCGCGCGCACGACGCCCCAAGAGGAGGCCGGCCGACACGGGGGCATCACCTGCTTTCTCGTCGAGGCCGACGAGTACGAGGTCGGCAGTCTGAACAACGCCGTCGGGTGGCTCGGCGACCAGGCCGAACTGCACTTCGACGACGTCCGGGTCCCGGAGAGCCGGGTCCTCGGCGCGGTCGACGAGGGCTTCGAGGCGGCGATGGACTTCCTCTCGCTGGGCCGCCTCGAACTCGGTGCCGAGGCGGTCGGGTTCACGCGCTTCCTGCTCGACCGGGGCGTCGAGTACGCCAATCGGCGCGAGGCCTTCGGCCGGTCGATCGGCGGCTTCCAGGGCGTCTCGCACACACTCGCGCAAGTCAGGGCCCGGAACTTCGCGGCCGACGCCGCGGGGCTGCGGACCGCCTGGGAGATGGACCGGGGCGGCGACGCCATCGAGGCCTCGTCGATCTTCAAGTACCTCGCGACGAACTGCTGTTTCGACGCCGCGGACGACGTGATCGGCGTCCACGGCGCCACCGGCGTCAGCGAAGAGGAGCCGTTCGCGGACCTCATGGCGACGGCGCGGGTGCTGCGGATCGTCGAGGGCACCGACGAAATCCAGCTCAACACCATCGCGAAGCAGTTGGGCGTGGCGTAACCTAGCCCGTCGGCCAGCGGCAGTTCGCACAGCGGTTGCTCCCCTCGCGCTCGACGGTGTCGCGGACGACGGCCCACGTGCCCTCGACGGTCTCGCCGTCGGGGTCGGCGCCACAGCCCCGCGGCCCGACGAGGTGCCACGTGCCGGCGGTCGCGTTCTGGACTGCTTTCACACCGGCTCGTCGGTCCGGAGCCACCAGAGGCTACCGGATTCGTTCGGCCGCTGGACGGTGGCGGGACGGGCCACCTGCTCGGGGACGTGACAGGCCAGGTGCGGACGCGTCGATCAGTGGTGGGTGGGCGCCGATCGCCTGCACCGGTGGGTTGGGTCGCTCGTGCTGGGCGTGCACGTCGGTGACAGGCGATCGGGCGGGGATCGGCGGCGTGGAGGGAACGGATGCCCGCCGGATGGTGGACGCGGCCAGGTGACGACCGGTTGGTGGCAGCCGGCGGGGCGATGGAGGCCCGGTCGCGGGGAACCGGATTCAGGGCGTTGGGATGCACGGCCTCGGTGGCGCCGGGGACGGGGGTACCCCGGTGGGCCACTGACAGGCCGACCCGACGCCGGCCCGTTCCCGCGGCGGGCTGCCATCGCACTTGGGGCGAGTCGCGGATGGCACAAAAAGGGGGTCGCGCTGTTGCAGGCACTGCAACGGTGGAAACGGCTATACCGCTGCTGGCCACCATCGTCGGTCGTGAGCGAGGAGCCGGACGTCGAGACCATCGGATCCCTGCTCGCGGACCCGACGGTGAGAACCATCCTCGCCCGGACCAGCCAGGAACCCATGTCAGCGACCACACTCTGTGACCACTGCGAGTCCTCCAAGGCGACGGTGTACCGGCGACTGGACGACCTGAGCGACCTCGGCCTCGTCTCGGCGCAGACGCTCCCGGACCTCGACGGCGGCCACCACCGCACGGTCTACCGGGCCACCCTCTCCCGGATCACCGTCACGGTCCGGGACGGCGAGATAGACCTCGAGGTCCGCGAGCGCGAGGACATGGCCGACCGCTTCACGCGGCTGGTCGAGGAGATGTAGATGCTCGCGCTTCCGCTCCAGCTCTGGGAGGGCGCCATCCCGCCGGGCTGGGTCCTCAGTCTCATCCAGGCGACGGACGTCCTCTCCGCGGTGCTCGGCCTGGGCATCGCCGCCGTGGCCTTCCGGGGCTACCGCCGCAACGGGAGCCGCCCCATGCTCTACCTCACCGCCGGGTTCCTGCTGGCGTTCTCCGCTCCCGTCGCCGTGCTCGCCCTGTACCTGTTCGTCCCAGGCATCACCGGCACCCACTTCGGCATCGGGAGTCGCGTCAGCCAGACGCTGGGTCTCCTGACGATCCTGTACGCGCTCTGGACGCCGTCGTAGGGTGACGTGGGTTCAGTCCGACAGCAGTTGGAGGGGGCAACTCGTCCGACATTTTATGCCGGTTGCTGCATCAGTTCTCGTCATGAGCGTGGAAATTCGGGGGTTCGAGGACGTGGTCGACGATCTCGATCGGGTGTCTGGTCTGGAGGGGGCAGATGCTGGAGAAGTCGACGTGTCGATTGCCGACCTGTTCCCACGGGACTTCATGGAAACCTACACGGCGTTCGTCTCGGTTCAGGCGTTCTTCGAGGCGAGTCCCTGGACCGTCGAGACCGAGTCGGACTTCGACGACATACCCGAGGACGCGTTCGACGAATACGTGGACGAACACACCGGGTTCAGTACGTGGGAGGCCATGCTGAGCGCGGGGGCGCGGGAGTGGCTACTGCGCGAGATGACCTGAGACGTCCCTCAGTCACGTCCTTCGTCGCTCGCATCCTGTACCGACTCGTCCGCGTTTTCTCCGCCGGGATTCGGGACGTTGAGGTGTACATCAATGTCGTGATTCCGTCCTCGAATTTCAAGAGCCCGTACCGTTCCGTCGGAAGGTCCGCCGCTTCGCACGTGGTTGTACCCCGCGAGCAGAAACGACCCGAGCGTGGCTAGACCGATCGAAAGCTGCCAAATGGCCCCGAGTACTGCACTAACGTCTCCCAGATGCGGGCGATCGACAACGATCCGAACCTCAATGAGAACTGACGCGAATAGAAGAAGTAACCCCACACCACCTAGTAGTGCGAAGGTTCGCGACGAGTACCGCCGGAAATCGACGTCTCGGAGCATGGTATCCTTGCCGGTGCGTGGCTCGGCATCGCTGATAAACGTCCGCAGACTTCGGGAAATAAGCAGACAAATCTGCCGGCAGTAATGCCGGTCCAGAGCGCCCCTCACCTCGTGCGCCCGTCTCTAAGGAGCACCGTTCCCGGAGCCACCCGGTCCCCACTCCTCCGGGTCCTCGGCGCCGAAGCGATCCGTGACGAGCCGGGCCGTCTCACTCGCCGTGAGCGTCTTCGCCGCGTCGTCCGGATCCGCGACGGCCCAGTACTCGCCGCGGTGGTCGACGAGCCCGTCGTCGGCCAGTCGCGAGAGGACGACGCCGACGCTTCCCCGGGCGACGTCCGTCGCCTCGTGGATCTCTTTCGGCGTGAACGCCCTGTCGGCGTTCGCCGCCAGGAACGAGAGGACGCGCTCGGCGTTGGTCGGCCCGCCTGCCTGGAGGGTCTCCTCCGGCTCCGAGTGAAAGCGATCGATGTCTATCGGCATCGCCACCCGAATGTAATAGTTGTAATCGAAGTAAGCGTTGAGGTCACGGGTCGGAATGGGGTTGGGTCCGGCATCGCATTTGAATATGCGGAAATTGAGTACGGATGAGGCCAGTTCGCTATGCCCGTCAATCGGTGCATCTCTGAGTACCGGAGTGAGTCAACTCACCAGTACGTTGGGTTTCAATCCCGAACGATGTTCTCGACGACGCTACTGAGATTCGACTCTAGTTCTGAGGCCTGCAAAATTCGAATCTCTCGCTGCTCTTGCGGCGGTCGTGTCCGTGTGGCTTCGATGTCACCAGTCACCAGCACACCGTTCCATCCGTTTCCAAAGATGTTGGGTTCCTCGAACACGATTTCGTCGTCGTCCCGGAGGAAGGCGAGGTACTCGAGTAATTCCTCGACTCCCCGTTCGACGGTCTCCTTTCGAGACGAATACTTCACCTCAGTAATCAGGTATTCGAGTCGATCACCTGATTCGACTTCCAAGACGATCACGTCTGGACGACCCGTCCACTCCCGGGACTCTTCGTCGAAGAAGTACTCGCTCGTCAACTCGGCAGATTCGTACTTGATCCGCTCAGTCCGAGAAAGCCGGTCTGGATCCTTGTCAGAAACGTCAGACCGGAAGCTGAGTTGCTCTGCCCGTGCAGCACTGTCGTGGTAGAGAACGATGGAGCGACCGTCGGCGTCGAGACGGGCTACCTCCTGGGACCCACGCTCGATGGTATCGAGGGTGAACCGATCGTTTGCAAGCCCCTCGACCACGCTGATGTACCTGAAGAGAACGTACAGTTCGAAGAGTGTCTCTTCGTCGTCCGGCGTGATGGCGGTCATCTCGAGCAATTCCGAGATCGCGTTCGCATCACCGCGGAGGGTTGCTCGATACTTCGTCAGCAGACTGGCTGCCTCTTGATACACTCTTTTTCGAGACTCGGTCGCCCGCTGGACCATTCGATCGGTCGGCTCGTACGCCTCCGGGCTCCGAATCCGGGTCACGTGCACGTTCCGATGGAAGATGTCCCGCATCGTCGACACCAAGTCTCGTTCGCCCTTCCACCGGTCGTTGACCCACTCGTAGTCCTGTTCGAGGTACTCCTCACACTCGGAGAGCGTCTCGTTGACGATTGCGAGAATCCGTTTCAAGACGATGTTCTCGTCGATGTCGTAGTTCTCGGTCCGATTGTCGCAGACGAACAGCGAGGTGTCGCCCGGATTTTGCGAGTGGCGACGCCGTGTCGTCGCAGCCCAATTGATGCGGCCGTCGACGACGCCCCGTTTCACTTTCGACACCGTCGAGGTCTGTGTCTTCATGCTTCGCAGCCGCTCTGGGAGCTTCTCGACGAACTTCACCACGTCTGGCCTGAGGATGAAGTGAAGCCGGACCAGCATCTCGTAGTCGTGGAACCGGTCGTCGAGTTCCGATGGCGCTATTTCCTGTGCGAAGTGGCGCTCGGGAAACTCCCCGTGCATCACGTACGCGAGGACGTCCTGCGAGAGTTGTTCGAGAAGGTCGTCCTTATTCATCGATCTGGACCTGCAAGACGTCGCTCGCCACCGAACGGAGCCTCGCCGGTTGGACCGAGTCGAGCGACGCGAGTGCAGAGATGATGCGGTCCCGGCGCCGGACACCTTCCAGTTGTGGAATGACGTAGCTCACGAGCGCATCGGTCAGAGCCTGCTCCATCGGCAGGTCCGACGCGGTGACGTGTGTCAATATGTCTCTGATGATTGCCGGACCGATGGGTTGGTCCTCGAAGCGGACGTTCATGACGTGCCAGACGTTTCCGACAGCTTCGTACAGCGGCTGACCACCCGCGATCCCCCAGACGTCCGCATAGTCCGCGACCAGGGTACCTCGTTCCGCGGTCGAATCCGGGAGAGTGGGGGCCTCCACGTAGATGAACGCAAATCGCCGCATGAACGCATACGACATCTCGTAGAGCGACGTCTTGTCGTAGCTATTCATCGTCGCGAAAATGCGCCAGGACGGTGGAACGTAGTATTCGTGGGGTGCCGGGGTGCCATCCGAGCGAGTCCACGGACGTATCTCGATGTCGCGGCCATCCTTCGTGAACGGAAGTTGGACCGCCTGCCCGGAGAGCAACGTGAACAACTGTCCGAACGATTTGTCGATGTCAGAGCGGTTTATCTCGTCGATAATCAGCAGTTCGTTGCGTTGTTCATCTCCATTCTTGAAGCACCGAAGGATCTGTCCAGGTGTGAAATCCAGATCCCCGCCGCCGCTCTCCGTAGGCATGTACCCACCGACTGTTTCGAAGGTCGACCAGTCCGCTGTCGCCGTAGTGGTCTGGAACCCGGTAAACACGTCCGCGTGTCTGTCGACGATCTGTGATGCGATTCGTCGCGCGATTTCTGTCTTCCCCGTTCCGGGTGGCCCGGTGAAGATGATGTGTTTTCCAGCGTTCAACGCGTCGTTGATCTGCGACGTGATCTCGGCAGTCCCGACGGTGTACTGCTCGGGGAAGTACAGCCCGTCCAGGGCGTCGGTACTCACGTGGAAATCCGGATCGCTCCCAACTTCGACTTCCGTAGGTCGATCCGTGGCTGTGGATGTCGCTTCGTCGCCGTAAATGAAGCTCTCGACCGATCCATATCGGCCTCGGATTCCGCCAACGCCCATCTCGTTTAGTGGCGAGAACCCCATCGGATAGTCGATGTCGTAGCCGGCGAGATTGTGGACTTCAGACGAGTCCACGCCGAGGTCGACCGGCTCTTTCAGATAAATCACGCACAGCCAGGGCTTGTCCTCCTCGTGGTTCGGCCAGAGTTCCCGTCCGAGATCCTCGTTCTCTTCTGTGTCGACAACCTCCGCCGCGTACTCGTAGACGCCGTCTCGATAGAAAATCAAGAAGTCACCGGGCTCGATGTTCTCCCAGGTCCCCTTGACCGTCTCCTTGGTTCCCCAGACGCGAACGGGGGACGTCTGAAGATCTACTTGAGCCAGTTCTACAACACTCTCTCGATCGACACCATCCAGAACCGTCCGTTGAAAGTTTTCCCGTGCCGCAGAGTTGCCGATAGGAGCGCGAAAGATTCCAGGTCCGTCGTACGTCATCTACTCTGACAACACCCGGCCCGCATAAAATAAGGGTGGGTACGATTGTTTATACGCGAAAACGCCGGCACAGTCCCACGTGCGATTTTACGAGCATCCCGACGCCCGCTGTGATTATTGCGGTCGTCAGTCCGTTACCTATGGCGTCAAAGAGGAACCAACGGGCTGGAAGGTATACTGTCAGTGCAACAAAGCCGACTGCCAGACTGAATGGAAGACGGGGTGGATCTCCAGAGAAGAGCTAGACTCGATCGACGATCTGTACCAGTCTGCAGAACAATTAGTTAGGTGACGGCGGAAATTCGCCGGACGGTAGTATCGTCTCTGACAATCGACCCGCCTCGATACCGTCCACTCGTCGGCCACGTACACTCTTGTGTCTGTAGCCCCTGACTCACGACACCTGCGATCGCATCATGGAGCCCCCTTTGCGCCAAATACACGTCCTCCACGTCGACGATCAGCCGGACGTCACCGACCTCGCCAGTACCTTTCTCGAACGCGAGAACGACCGGCTGACCGTCGAAACTGCCCACGACGCCGACGAGGGGCTCTCGATCCTGGCCGAGGAGGCCATCGACTGCGTGGTCTCCGACTACGAGATGCCGGGCCGGAACGGCGTCGAGTTCCTGGAGGTCGTCCGCGAGGAGTACGGCGACCTCCCGTTCGTCCTCTACACCGGCAAGGGCAGCGAAGAGATCGCCAGCGAGGCCATCTCGGCGGGCGTCACCGACTACCTCCAGAAGGAGACCGGCACGGACCAGTACGCCATCCTCGCCAACCGGATCGAGAACGCCGTCGAGGGCTGGCGGGCCGGACGCGAGCGCCGCCGCCAGCTCGAGGCCATCGAGGCCGCTCAGGAGGGCATCTCCATCCTCGACGAGGACGCCACCTACACGTACGTCAACGAGGCCTACGCCGACCTCTACGGCTACGAGCCCGAGGAGATGATCGGCGAGGGCTGGGAGCTGGTCTACCGCGACGAGGACGTCGAGGCCATCCGCGACGACGTCCTGACCGAGGTCTACGAGAGTGGGCACTGGCACGGGACCACGAGGGGGCTGCGGGCCGACGGGAGCACCTTCGTCGAGGACCACGTGCTCGCGACGACCAGCGACGGCGAACTCGTCTGCAGCGTCCGGGACGTCACCGAGCAACGCGACCGCAAGGCCGAACTCGAGCGGATCGAGGATTTCTTCACCCAGGCCGAGCGCGTCGGCGACCTCGGCGCCTGGGAGTACGACCCGAGCAGCGGGGCCATCTGGAGCGACGGCGCCCGCCGGATCGTCGGGGTCGAGGACGACGTGACCCCCACCGTCGAGGCCAGCCTGGCCTTCGTCCACCCCGAGGACCGCGACCGACTCCGCGAGGTCGTCGAGGCGGCCCTCGCTGACGGCACTGACTTCGACGAGCGGTGTCGGATCGTTCGGACAGACGGGACCGAGCGCTGGGCCCGGATCAGCGGCGGGCCGGTCGAGGGCGGGAGCGACGGGCCGACCATCAGGGGGTTCATCCAGGACGTCACGGAGCAGCGCGAACGCGAGGCGGAACTGGAGCGGACCGGCGCGCGCCTCCAGGCGCTGTTCGACCACTCGCCGGACATGATCAACGTCCACGACGCCGACGGCACGATCCTCGACCCGAACCCGACGCTCTGTGAGAAGACCGGCTACGACCAGGCGACGCTCACCGGCATGGCCGTCTGGGAGCTCGACGCGTCCATCGACGAGGCCGAGGCGCGGGCCGTCTGGGCCGAGATGGATGTCGGCGACACCACGACCGTCGAGGGCGAGTACCGTCGGGCGGACGGGTCCACGTTCCCCGTCGAGGTCCACATCGCCAAGTTCGAGATGGACGGCGACCCGACGTTCGTGGTCGTCAGTCGCGACGTCACCGATCGAACCGAGCGCGAGGCGGAGCTACGCCGCTCCGAGCGGCTCTTCCGCGCGGTCTTCGAGGACCCGAACATCCTCGTCGGGCACCTGGACGTGGACGGGACCGTTCGCGACATCAACCGGACCGCGCTCGACTACGTCGACAGCGACGTCGAGTCGCTCGTGGGCACGCCCTTCTCCGAGACGCCCTGGTTCACCGGCGATCCAGAACTCCAGGAGCGAGTCCGCGAGTGGGTCCGTCGGGCGGCCGTCGGCGAGTACGTCGAGTTCGAGGCCGACCTCACGACGGCCGTCGGACGCGAGCTGTTCATCGAGGGCGTGGTCCGTCCGGTCACCGACGAGAGCGGGGACGTCGTGTCACTGCTCGTTTCGGATCGGGACGTGACCCGCCGCCGGCAGCGCGAGCGCGAACTCGAGCAGTTCGAGACCGTCATCGAGACCGTCCCCGACGGGGTCTTCATCGTCGATGGGTCCGGGACCGTCGTGCTCGTCAACGACGCCGGGGCGGACCTCGTCGGCGTCGACGCGGAGGATCTGTCCGGACGACAGTTCACCGACCTCGTCTACGAGGGGGTCTACGACGAGGACATCGTCGAGGCGTACACGGAGGCGGTCAGGGAGATGCTCGCAGCCAGACCGGAGCGCACGTTCGTCCAGCAGGAACACCAGGCGACCGTCGACGGCGAGACGCGGGTGCACGAGTTCCACCTCGCCTTGCGCCCCTTCGAGGACGCCTTCCGGGGGACGATCGGCGTGGTCCGGGACGTCACCGAACAGCGCCGGATGGACCGCGCGCGCAAGCGCCAGAACGAGCGCCTCCAGCGCTTCGCGAGCATCGTCAGCCACGACCTGCGCAATCCCCTGAACGTCGCCAACTCCCGGCTCGAACTCGCCAGGGAGGACGGGGACGACGAGCACCTCGCTGCCGTCGAGGACGCCCACGAGCGGATGGAGGCGATGATCGAGGACCTCCTCCAGCTCGCGCGCGACGGCGATTCGGTAGACGAGACGAGCCCCGTGGACCTCGAAGAGGTCGTGGCCGACTCCTGGCGAACCATCGACGCACCCGGGGCGACAATCGAGACCCGACCGCTGGGGACGGTTCGCGCCGACCGCTCCCGCCTTCGACAGCTCCTCGAGAACCTCTTCCGGAATGCAGTCGAGCACGGCTCGACGGACGCCGCGGCAGGAGAGGGGTCCTCGCGCGCCACCGACGTCAGCGTCGAGGTCGGTCCCCTCGACGACGGGTTCTACGTCGCCGACGACGGCCCGGGCATCGATCCGGCGGACCACGGCGACGTCTTCGAGTACGGCTACTCGACCGGGGAGAGCGGGACCGGCCTCGGCCTCAGCATCGTCGACCAGGTGGCAGAGGACCACGGCTGGACGGTCGAAGTGACCGACGCCGAGACCGGCGGCGCTCGCTTCGAGGTGACCGGCGTGGAGTTCGTCGACGAGTGATGGGGCTCCATCGGAGTAGCGGACGACTCGACTATCCGAATCCCACCGTCCGACCCGGCTTTTGCTCTCCGTGATTGCTGTTTCCCCCCCCCCCGAGACAGATAGCGTTCGCGTCTCGCACGCAGGGACTTGCAGGCTTCCAGGAGGCTCCGTGTCGTCGCTCACTTCGTGCGCACAGTCACTCGCGGTTGCCTACGGTCTCCGCTCGCCAGTCCCGAGACGTTCCCGATGGTCGGGTCTCGCTATGCCCAGGACCCGATTCGAACTAGAGCAAGTCGGTCCGGGCGTATGGCCTCCCGTCGTTCGGCCGTTCGGGGCCGCTCGATAGAGTGGCAATCACTGTGAACTAGCATCCGCCGAGCGGCGACGCCGCGAGGCGGTTCGCTGGAAGACGGTCCTGCTCGGCGCTTCGCGCCTGCCCTGGCGTGTGACTACCAAGCCCTCGATCGCTCCCTGCGGTCGCTCACGAGGACACCGGACGCGCACTACGTTCGCGTTCGGCTTTTTTCACCTCGTTTTGTGCGCCGAGCGGTGTGGTTCGAGAGAGCTTCGCTCTCTACTCATCACGACAGAGCGCGTCGCGCTCTTTCGAACGACGCCTGCGGCGCACCCGAGGCGTAAAAAATGGTGGTGCGCGGGACCGGATTCGAACCAGAGCCAGAGGCTCCCGCTCGCTGCCCTCCGGTCGCTCCGCGTGCTGCCTCTGGCAGGGTTCGAATCCACTGGACGCACTCGTCGCTCACGTCCGTTCGCGACAGCGTGCGAGGGAAGGGATTCGAACCGGAGGAAGACGGTCCGGGCGTGCGGCCGCTTCGCGGCCGGTCCGGGCTATGACTTCCAGGGATCAAATCCGGAACTGCTCTTCGCTCCCTTCGGTCGCTCATGCGCGGGACCGGATTTGAACCGGCGGACCCCTACGGGACAGCGTCCTAAGCGCTGCGCCGTTGGCCTGGCTTGGCTACCCGCGCGCACTCGACCCCTACCGCAAGCCCGTGCAAGAAGCCTTCGGAAGCCCGGCTTCACCACCGCTCCGGGGCGAGCCCTTATGTGCCCCGATCCCTCAGGGACCCGCGTGTACAGGGCCAGCGACGAGGTAGCCAACGCCGAGTGGCGCGAGGACCTCGAGGCCGCAGCGGACCGACTCGACCTCGACACGGCGGCCCGCTCCCGTGCGATGGACGTCTTCCTCTCGGCACTACCCGACAGCGAGCGGTCGAAGCGTGCGACCCTCGCGGCAGCCGTCTACGTCGGTGCGCTCGTGGCTGGCGACCAACGGTCGCAGGGCGAGGTGGCCGAGGCCGTGGGCGTGTCGCGACTCAGCGTCCAGAGTCGGTGGAAAGAGGTCCTCGAGGCGGCGGGTCTCGAGGCACCCTCGTGGTAGTCAGGACTCCTGCTCGCGCGTGGCCGGGCGGCCGTCGCGGTCGGGCGTGAGGGTCCCGTGCTCGTCGATCTCGCCGGCGACGATGCGCGTGGAGGAGATGATGTCGCCGTCCTCCGCGTAGACGTGGTCGACGACCTCGATGTCGAGGGGCTCGTGGCCTCGCTCGGCGCGGATTTCGTTGATCCGCTTGCCCCCGGTTTCTGTCTCGGGCGAGACGACGAGGACGTCGAACTGGGGCTCCGGGGCGATGCCCGTCGGCTCGGTCAGCTTCCGGACCTCGTACTCGCGATCGTACTCGGCGGCGTAGGACGCGAGTTCGGTCGCCAGGTCGGCCCGGCGCTCGTCGTAGGAACGGACGAAGCGGTCCTCGTGGCGGGTCTTCGGAGCGAGGTCGTCGCTCGTCAGGCCGACCGTCACGTCGCCGAGTTCGAACGCGCGCTCGAAGAGGGCGCGGTGGCCGTCGTGAATCGGGTCGAACGTCCCACCCAGCGCGACGTTCATGGTACGGGGGACGGCTCGTCCACCTTTAGTGGCTTCGGAACGTGTCGGCCCCTGGCGCTCCCCGTCGGGATCAGGCGTCGCCCCCCGAGCTGTCGGCGTCGCCCTCGCTGTCGTCGGAGGTCGCGTCCGCGCTCCCCGCCGCGTCGGCTCCCTCGACGGTGATCGTCACCGGCTCCGACTCCGCCTCGGCCTCGGCGTCCCGACTGCCGAGGTAGCAATCGAGGTTGCAGACGGTGTTGAGTTCCGACTGGACGTCCTCGACGACGTCTGCGACCAGGTCGCTCGGGGCCATCGCGCTGTACTCGTAGGGGTTGTTGCCGGCCCCGCTGCTCTCGCGCTTCTCGCGGGCCACCGTCCCCTCACCGTGCAGTTCGGCCAGCGCCTCCCGAACGGTGCTGGGATACAGGCCGGTCCCGTCGGCGACTTCGTCGCTCGTGCTTTCGGGGTGCTGACGGAGGAAGACGTAGATGCGGGCCCGCGTTTCCGTGTCGAGCACCCACGAGAGGAGATCGACGATTCCGTCGTCGAACCCCTCGATGGCGCGGTCGGCCTCGCGCTCCAGTCGATCGCGGACGTCCTCTCCGTCGTCGTCGACGGCCCCCTCGCCGTCCGGATGGTGTCGGTCCTCCCCTGACATGCGTCGTTTCTACGACGACGAAAGCGGTACCCGGGTAAAAACCCTTGGCTCGGCGCGCGTCCGGCAGGAGAGTTCGAGAGTCACCGCGTTTTCACTATCGAAAATGAACGTCTTCGATTGTTATATTACGCCCCCAACAAGTACAGGTAGCAGGGCCAGCCGTGGCCCGTGACTGGGGCGTCCGATCGGTAGATCGGACGTCGGTGGCAGGTCGCATCGGCACGGGGGCTATCGTGGGGTCGGCACCGCACACGTAGGCATTGTACGCGTTTGCCGCTGGGTCAGGAGTGTGCCAGCAGGAGGTCCGCACACAGCGCATCGAGACCACCGGCGTCCCTGCGGGCACGCTGGCGTTGGGCACCGCTCTGGCGCTCGCAGAGCGACCGCAGCGCAGGGAGGCCGAGCCTATCGGCCTCGTCGGCGACGACGTCCGCGAGCGGTCGTTCGTCGGCGAGGTCACGAGTGAGGACCCGGGCGGACTGGCCGTACCGGACGGCTCGCCACTTGTGTTCGGCCAGGAGCTCGCGCCGCCAGGTCGATCCGGACTCGCCGTCCTCGTACCGATCGGCGAGCTCGAGGACCAGGGCGTGGACGTAGTCGACGAGCGCCATGACGACGTCGGGGTCGCGCTGGGCGTCGGGACTGCGGATTTCGACGGTCCCGAGCTCGGAGTGGGGCCGGACGTCGTACCACAGTTCGCCCCGGTCCCTGATCGACTCCGTCTCGAGCATCCGGTGCTCGAAGTCGTCGAAGGCGGCGTACGAGTCGAAGCGGGTCGGCATCCCGGTGTTGGGCAGCGACTCGAAGATCACCGCCCGGGCGGACTGGAGGCCGGTGTCCCGTCCACACCAGTACGGCGAGTTCGCAGAGAGGGCGAGCAGGATCGGCAGGTGCCATCGCAACTCGTTTGCGATCCAGACCGCCTTGTCGGCGTCGTCGACCCCGACGTGGATGTGCAGGCCGGCCGTCGTATTGCGGTGCTGAGGGTACTGGATCCGGTCGAGCTGGTCGGCGTACCGGGGCTTGTCAGCGTGGGGGAGTTCCCACCACTTCGCGGCGGGGTGGAGGCCGGCCGCGGCGATCTGGTAGCCGTGCGCTGACGCGTGCTCGATCAGCGCGTCGCGGACGGCGAGCAGGTGCTCGCGCGCGTTCGCGGGGTCCTCGATGGTCGGCGTCTGCGTCTCGATGGTGAACTTGAACAGTTCGTGGTCCAGGCGGCCCTCGAGGATCTCGGGCGGGTCGGTCTCGTAGACCAGTTCGTCGGTGCCGGCGACCGGCCGGCCGTCGTCGTCGACGACGTAGAACTCCTCCTCGATGCCCAGCGTCCCAATCCGGGTGAAGTTCGCTGCGGAACCCCGCTCCATCGACGCCGAGTTGCGCCGCGCCGGGCTAAAGTATTCCCCTCCACCCCGACGGCCGCCCGAGGCCGAGCTAGCGCGGTCTGGCGACGACGGCCAGATGGTCCTCGTGGAGCGGGTCGAGGCGCTCGGTCTCGAGCACGTCGAAGTCCGCCTCCAGCGACGAGAGTACGTCCTCGAAGACCGTTTCCGGGGCGCTCGTCACGTCCTCGCTCCGTGCCTTCACGGCCAGCAGGAGCCGGCCGTCGTCCGCGAGGAACCGGCGGTTCTCGCGCGCCACGCGGGCCTGGCCACGCGTGGCGACGTCCTGGATTAAAACGTCGACCGGCTCGACGACGTGCGCGTAGGTTTCGGGGCGGCGGGCGTCTTTCAGGAGCGGGAACACGCGGTCGCGATTCTCGGCGACCGCGAGCAGGTCCCGCATCGGCCGCGGGGCGAACTCTACGGCGTAGACGGGCCCGGCGAAGTCGGCGACGTGACTGACCGTCGTCCCCGCCGCCGCGCCGAGGTACAGCACCGTCTCGCCGCCCTCGAGGCCGGTGTCCATCCCGCGGTCGAGCATCGCCCCGAGCTTCGACCGGTGGGGGTCCCAGTGGCGCCACCCCTCGCTCGTCGCCTCGTCGGAAATCGGCTCCCCCGTCGTCGCGAGCCCGGTCAGGCCGTCGAAGTCACGCCGCTCGACGCCGGCCGGGAGACTCACGCGTCCTCACGCTCCCGGATCCGGTCGATGCGCTCGGCCAGTTCCGACTCCAGGTCGGGGCGCAGGTCGCCGCCGTAGTGGTCGACGCGCGCGGCGATAGTCAGCTTCCCGGCCAGGGCCCGGGCCGCCGAGCCACGCTCCGGCGGAGCCGTCCCCCGGACGTACTCGTGGGTGTAGATGATCCCGTGCTTGGGCGAGGGGGCGCCACCCTGGAGGTGGGCGAAGAGGGCGTCCTCCGCGCCCAGGACCTGGACGGTCCCGCTGGGGAGTTTCGCCATCGACTCGAGCCCGCCGGCCTGCGAGAGGAGCCGTGCGGCGAGCACCGGCCCGGCGAGTGCGGCCAGGTTCGGTGCGATCGTCGGCGTCGCCCGCTCGATGAACCCCCGGAGTGATTCGGCCTGCTCGTCGAGAGCCACCACGCGCGCGGCGAAGCCCGACAGTTCTGCCGCGACGGACTCGTCTCCGTCCTGCTCGGCGAGCCGGCGGGCGAACTCGACGCCCGTCCCCGCCTCGTCGACGACGCTCCCGCCCCACTCCGCGACGCGTTCGGCCAGTTCGTTGCGCGTCCGGACGCAGTCGTCCAGCGCCCGGACCGCGTGGATCAGTTGCTGGTCGTCCGCGCGCTCGCGCTCGTGGACGCCGGCACGCGCAGCCGCGACGGTCACCTGGTGGAGGCGGTCGTAGTAGTCCTCGACCGAGTCGGCGACGCCGGCCTCGACGGCGAGGTCGGGCCAGTCCGCCGGCTCCGCGGCCGCGCCGGTCGCGACGGTGTCGATCGCCCGCTCGTCGTCTCCGGCGTCGACGCCGGCGAACCAGCCCGACTCCGCAGCCGCCCTCTCGCTCATGTCCCACACCTCGCTCGCCAGGGGCTAAATCCTCCCGATCGCGGGCCCGCCGCCGGCCCGCCTCAGCCGGTGGTCGTCACGCGGACCGTCCGGCGTCGCGGACCGTCGCACTCCACGAGCAAGACCGACTGCCAGGTCCCCAGCTGGAGTGTGCCGTCGACGACGGGGATCGTCTCGCTGGGCCCGACGAGCATCGCCCGGACGTGCGAGTCGGCGTTGTCGTCGATTTCGTCGTGGGCCCAGCCCTCGTCGGCGACGAGGTCGGCGAGTGCCGTCTCGAAGTCGCCCAGCAGCCTGGGTTCGGCCTCGTTGACGGTGATGCCACAGGTCGTGTGCGCCGAGAAGACAGTCGCCGTCCCGGTCGCGTCGGCCGGAATCTCGTCGGCGACCCGATCGGTCACGTCCAGCACGGTCAGTCTGTCGTCGGTGGAGACGTCGAACGTCGCGTGGGTCATGCAGGCCCCTTCGCGGTGGCCCACCTTGTCGATGGCGCCAGCGACCACGGCGACTCAGGCCAGCCACTCCTCTGGCTTCGTGTCGTAGTCGACGTCGTCGGCCGCGAGGTGCTCGACGTCCTCCCAGTCGAGTTCCTCGATGCCGAACTCCATGCCGTCGTAGGTGAGGAGTCGCCCGACTTCGGTTCCCTCGGGTTCGCTGTCGCGGCGGCGAGCCACCTCGACGTCGTGCTCGTCGTAGACGACGGTGATCGTCCGGAGGTGGACCGGCCGCCCCCAGAGTTCGAAGATCCGCTCGAGGGTCTGTTTGGCCTGCTCCAGGTCCAGGACGACCCCGTTGTACTCGTGGTCCAGCAGCAGTTCGTTGCGGTTGCGGAAGTTGCCGTCGACCACGTCGACCGTGGGCTTGCCGAAGTTGGTGAACTGGAGCAGCAGCTTCTTTGTGACGTCCTCGTAGGCCGTCGAGGTGACGCGGTAGTCGTCGCTCGACTGGACGTACTCGTAGGTGAAGTAGTCGTTCTCGTCGACGAACTCCTGGGTCAGGAACTCGTCGAGGAAGGTTACGTCGTTGTGGCTCTCCCGGACCTCCCGCATCCGGTCCCAGCCGACCGTGTAGTCGACGTCGGCCAGGGCAGCCTCGACCGTGTCGTACTTCGCGTCGTCGAACATGTAGCGGGCCCGCTGCTCGAGTTCGTGCTGGCGGATCCGCGCGAGGGCACCGCGGTGCTGGGGCTCGACCAGCGCGTAGTGGCGCTCGGCCATGCCCTCGTAGGTCAGAACCTTCCAGGGGTACCGATCGAGGTCGATCTCGCCGGCTCGCGCTCGCGCCAGTTGCTCGGCGTCGATGCGCGGATCGTCCGGGTCCATCAGGTCGACGGTCGCATCGTCGATGGCGGCGACGAGTGGATCGGGTTCCAGCAGGTCCAGAACGTGGTCGAAGTCGATCCGGTCGTGAAAGTTTCGCCAGGTGACGCCCTCGACCCGGAGCAGTTGTTCGGCGACGTGTCGGCGGTTCTCCGACATCTCGACGTAGGTCCAGAGCTCCAGGCCGAGCTTGTAGGGGTTCAGGCCGGACGAGGCCAGCACGCGGGCCATGTGGTCGGCGTAGGTGAGGAACTCGTCGGCGTCGGCGAAGTTCTCGTCGGCCATCATCAGCGACTCGTGGTAGGCCGCCCACCCCTCGTTCATCACCTTCGTCATCTTCTGGGCGGCGAAGTAGTAGGCCTCGCGGCGGACGATCTCGAGGACCTCGCGCTGCCAGTCGGCCATCTCCACTGCCTTCCCGGCGTCGGCGTCGTACTGCTTGCCGAAGCGCCGAAGGAATCCCAGCACGTCGGACTCTGGCTCCGGTGGAAGGGTGGTGGGTTCCTCGTCGTCGGCCTGGGTCTCGAGCCACGCGTCGTCGAAGACGTGCTGGCGCACCTCCTCGGAGACGGCGAGGTCGCCGAGCCGGTCCTCGACGTCTCCCACGTCCACGTCGCCGCCGATCTCGAGGTTCGGGTCGATCGGTTCGTACGGCCGGTGCTGGTCGACGTTGTCCTCGAGACAGAGCGCGTGGTCGATCCACTTCTCGACCTCCGCGCGGTCGATGTCAGGGTCGGCCATGATCTCCTCGATGGCGTCGGCGTGGCGGGCCAGCATCCGCGCCGCGTCGGGTCCTCGCTCGCGACCCTCGCGGCTCGCGCCGTCGGCGTCTCCGCGAGACGCCCCGCCCGCGAACATCGCGAACCACTCGTTGTTGGCGAAGAAGTCCGCGTGGGCCTCGACGTGGGTGATGACCGCCTTCTGGTCGGCCAGACTGTTCGAGACCTGGAGGAAGGCGTGGGCCGGGACGTCGTTGTTGACGATCTCGAAGGCCTTGCCGCCGAGGAACCGGGTCTGCTTTCGCTGGCGGTCGTACTGCATCCCCCACCGCCAGTGGGGGTAGCGGTGCTGGAAGCCCCCGTAGGCGACGAGTTCGTTCATGTCGTCGTGGTCGACGATCCAGTAGTTGACGTCGTATGGGTCGAGGCCGAGGGTCCGTGCCAGGGTCGCGGCCTCGCGGACGGGTTCCTCGAGCTGCTCGGCCTCGCGTTGCATCTCGATCTCGTCGGTCGGTGGGCTCATGACTCGTCCTCCGTGCGCAGGATGGTCTCGATGGCGTCGATGACGTCGCCGGGGCCGGAGACGTACGCGACCGCGACGTTCCCGGCGTCCCGGAAGTGGCGCTCGACCTCCTCGGCGTGGGTCGCGTTGATCGCGTTCCCGCTGGGCTGGGTCTCCACGTACGCGTGGAGGTTCGCCGGAATGGACTCCATCAGCGGGACGACGTGCTCCTCGGTGTCGTTCGAGGAGTTCTCGGAGTCGCCGGCGGCGAAGACGTAGCGGTTCCAGTCGCTCCAGGGGTAGGCCTCCTCGAGGCGCTCGGCGGCGAGTCGGTAGGCCGCGGAGATGCGCGTCCCGCCGCCCGAGCGAATCCCGAAGAAGTCCTCGCGGTCGACCTCCCAGGCCTCCGCGTCGTGGGCGATGTAGACGAACTCGGCGTTGTCGTACTTGCCCTGGAGGTACCAGTCCAGCGGGGTGAACGTCCGCTCGACGAGTTCGCGCTTCTGCTGGCGCATGCTCCCCGAGACGTCGCGGATGTTGACGACCACGACGTTCTTCTCCCGTTCCTCCTCGATCTCGGGGTAGCGGTAGCGCTCGTCCTCGCGCCGGAAGGGAATCTGGTCGACCCCCTCGCGCCGGATCCGCTGGACGGTGTCGGTCCGCTCGACGTTTTCCGCCATCTCCGCCATGCTGGCCCAGGTCGTCTGCTCCGCGGCGGTCAGGTCGGCGTAAGCCTCGTCGAGCCAGGCCCGCGACACCGGCAGGCCCTCGCCGCGGGCCCACTCGAAGACGCTCGCCGGGCCCATACCGTCGACCTTCAGCGCCTCGCGAACGAACTCCCGGTCGAAGTCCATCGCCAGCTTGCGCTTCAACCCCTCCTTGAACAGCCGTTCGAAGTCGAGCGTGGACGACGGCCCGGTCCGGGTCACGTCGGTGAAGTCGCCCTCGACCTCCTCGATCACCTGCTTGCCCTTCGGTTCGAGATCGAGGCCGAGTTCCTCGTCCAGTTCCCGGGCGAACTCCGCGGGGTCCATCTCGTAGTACTCGTGCTCGCCGCCCTCTTCGCCGGGGTCGCCGTCCTCGTCGCCGTCGCCGGGCTGGGGCTGGCCCACGGGATCGCCGACGTCGGGGGTGCCGTCCTGGCCCTGGCCGACGCCGCCCATGTCGCGCTGGTCGTAGACGAACTCCGGGAGGTCGACGATCTTGATCGGGATCCGGACCGCGTCGGCGCGGCTCCCGCCGAGGTCGCCGTACTGGATGAACTCCGCGAGGTCCTGGCGGCGCGCCTCGCCGACCTCGCGGAACCGCTCGAGGTCCTCTCTCAGTCCCATCGGCTGCCCTCCCTGGTCAGTCCCATCTGTAACTCACCTGGCTCATGACGTGGCGGCTGGTCAGTTCGGCGGAGGCCTCGCTGTAGTCGAACAGCTCCTGGAGGTTCCGGATGGTCGATTCCTTGAGTGTGGCCGTCTGGGTCCCCTCCGGTGGGGTGTCCCACTGGCGCGGGTCGAAGTCCTCGAACGTGCGTCGGACGTCGTCCCAGTCGTACTGGCCGAGGACGGCCTCGATGACCGGGATCTCCTTGGGGTTGACGTCCGTGACGCGAAAGTCGTCGTCGCGGTGGTGCCACGCGTGGCGGTTCAGCGCGGTGATGATCCGGTCGGTGCGGAACGACTCGACGGCCTCGGTCGGCCGGTCGCCGTCGTAGTCGTCCTCGCCGAAGCGGCCGAGGTGGTCGATCTCGAAGACCTTCATCTTCAGCGGGTCGGGGCCCACGTCATGGCCGCGCTCGGTCTCGACCTGTTCGTCCGTCGCCCAGGCGTAGACGTGTTCGACGTACTCCTCGACGGTGGCCTCGTCGACGCGTTTCTCGCGCATCATCGCCTCGAGGACGTCTGCCTCCTGGCGGTCGTAGAGGTAGTTCTTGACCGCGACCACGCGCTCCTCGAACTCCGCCGCCTCGGTGTTCGAGAAGACGGGGGCCGAGCGCAGGCCGTCGACCATCGCGTCGATCACGTCGCGGGGCATGATGACGCGCTCGACTGGCAGGTCCTCGTGGAAGCGGTCGGAGTCCCGGTTCAGGAGGTCGGCGATCACGTCGCGCGTGTACGTGACGGGAACCCCGTGTTCGCCGTCGCGGGCACCGTCGCCGAAGTCGAAGTCGTCGGCGTCCAGGCGCTGGTCGCCCTCTTGCAGGTAGCCGCGGTCGAACAGCAGCGCCTTGTCCACGAGGTCCAGCCCACCCGGGACGTCACCGGCGTCCAGCCGCGTCACGACGCTGTACATCGCGGCGGCCTCGATGGTGTGTGGGGCGAGTTCGCGGTCGACGACGCCGTCCTCGCCGCGGCGGACGTCGATGTGGACCGGCTGGCGGATCCGTGTCTCGAGGTCCGTCCAGGAGTCGGCCGTCCACACGCGCGTCTCGTTTGTCAGCTCCCGAACCAGGAGTTCGGCCTCCAGCGAGAGGTTCGTGAGGTACGAGAACTCCCGCTTGTCGAGGCGGCGCTTGAGTGCCTTGAGGGGATCCTCGCCCTCCGTCTCGGCGTGCTGGTTCAGGCGGTCCTCGAGGTCGGGGTTCGAGATGATGACCAGCTGCGTGTCGACGTCCATGCCGATGCCCTTGTCGAGTTTTACGTGGCCCTCGTCGGGGACGTTGAGCAGTTTCTGGAGGAGGTCGGCGTGCTGGGCGGCGTCCTCGACGATGGTCAGCAGGCCGTTGCCCTGCGAGAGGACGCCGTCGTAGCTGAACGCCTGGGGATTCTTCCGGCCCCGGGAGTCGAGTTCCCGGAGCATCCCGGCCATCCACGACCCGACGAGGCGCTCCTTGGGCGTCCCGTCGTCCTCCGAGTGGAGGACGCCGATGCCCTGGCCCACGTCGACGACGTAGTTCTTGACACGGAGGTGTCGCGGGTCAGTCGCGGCCGAGAAGAGGTCCTCGCGGCCCTCGCGGCGGTACTGCTCCTCCAGGTAGTCGTAGGCCTCCCGGCTGAAGGGATCGAGGTCGGCCTCGAGTCGGATCGGGATGTGGTCGTCGAGGCGATCGTTGAGTGCGTCGACGATCTCCTCGCGGACGTCCCGCGGGAAGACCGTCAGCGGGCGCGCCTGAACCGGGCTCTCGTACCAGTCGTCCTCGTCGGCGACGTCCCGGTCGCCGTAGGACAGACCCGGGGAGTCCTCGACGCCGGCGACGTTCCACTCGACGGTGTAGCGCCGGCCGGCCTCGGACTTCGAGTACTCCCGGAGGCCGTTGACGAGACAGCGCTTGAGTTCGGACTTGCCCGTCGCCGTGGGTCCCTCCAGCCAGATGATCTTCTCCTCCTTGCCCCGCCCCGCGGCGATGGAGCGGAGGTCGTCCACGAAGTCGTTGAGCGCGTCGGTGTTGCCGAGGATGGCGTGTTCGCCGTCGTTCCAGGGGTCGTCGAAGAAGCGGTACCGCTCGGTCTCCTCGCCCTCCTCGACGACGGTCCGGGTGCCGGCGTCCTCGATGGCGTCCAGCAGGTACTTCGACGCGTGGGCCGCCAGGCCCGGCTCCGAGAGGAGCACCTCGACGTACCGGTCGAGGGCCATCGGCTCCTCGAAGGTCGCGTCGAGGGCGCGGTCGGCCGCCTCGATGAAGTCCTCGCCGCTCATCTCAGTCTTCCATCTCGCTCTTTGCCACCTCGGCGCCGGCGAACTCGAGCACCTCCGTGGCCCCTGCCTCGGAGTACCCGCGCTCGATGAGCGCGTCCACCCACTGGTTTCGCTCCTCGTCGTCCATCTCCCCGCTGGAGACCAGCGCCGAGAAGTTGATGTTGTGCTTCTTGTCCTCCCAGAGCTTCCGTTCGAGGGCGCGGCGGAGGCGGTCGTTGTCCTGGGGATTGAAGGTGTCTCCTTCGCGTGCCCGCCGGGACACCCAGTTGCTGACCTCCTGTCGGAAGTCGTCCTTGCGGTCCTCGGGGACGTCCAGGTGTTCCTCGACGCTGCGGAGGAACTGCTCGTCGGGTTCCTGCTCGCGGCCCGTAATCTCGTCCTCGACGGTGTCGTCGTCGATGTAGGCCATGACGTGGTCCATGTACTTCTCGCCCTGGCGCTGGATCTCGTCGACGTCGTAGGCGAGCGCGTGGCGCACGTCCTCGATGGCCCGGTCCTTGTACTCCTCGCGGACGAGTTCGAGGTAGCGGTAGTAGGTCTCGAAGCGGTCCTCCGGGATCGAGCCGTGGTTCTCCAGGTTCTCCTCCAGGTGCCGGAACGTCGTCAGCGGCGAGAGGAACATCCGGTCGCGGTGCATCGAGTCCATGATCGCCTCGCTGATCTCGTCGCCGATGAACCGCGGCGAGACGCCCTCCATGCCCTCGCCGACCTCGGCGGCCTCCTGGGCCTCCTCGCGGAGCTTCTTGACGTCGACGTCCTCGGCCTCGTCGACCTCGCCGTTGTAGGCCTTGGCCTTCTGCAGGAGGTCGACGGTGCCGGCGTCGGGTTCCTCGACGCGCGTGAGGACGCCGAAGAGGCCCGCCATCTCCAGGGTGTGGGGTTCGACGTGGATGTCCGGCAGGTCGGCGTTCCGGAGCATCTTCCGGTAGATCTCGGCCTCGTCCTCGTAGGACAGGACGTACGGGAAGTCGATGCGCTTCGTGCGGTCGTTGAAGGCCTCCATCTTCTCGTCGCCCTTCTTGTCCTTGTACTCGGGCATGTTCGTCCGGCCGACGATCAGCTGGTCGATGTCGATCCGGGGATTGCTCTTGGGTTTGATCGTCTGCTCCTGGGTGGCGTGCAGGAAGTCGTAGAGGAACTCCCGCTGGAGTTTCAGTAGCTCCTCGCCCGAGAAGATGCCCCGGTTGGCGTTGCAAAAGGCGCCGGCGTAGTCGAAGGCCCGCGGATCCGACTCGCCGTAGACCGCGATCTTCGAGTAGTTGACGTCGCCCGTCAGTTCAGTCTCGTCCTGGTTTTTCTTGTCCTTGGGCTCGAAGGTCTCGACGGCCTGGCGCTGGTTCTCGTCGGCGGTCAGCCGAACGACCTCGACGTGGTTCTCCAGGACCGACTGGAGGTCGTCGTCGTAGTGGGCCAGGAGCGTGTCCATGTAGAATTCGCTGGCCGGGTCCAGCGCCTGCTCGTTTCGGATGGTGTAGGGGGCGTCGAGGGCGTCGTTGAGGTCGTCGATCACCCGCGCACGCTGGTCCATGGGGAGGAGCACGATGGGGTCCTGGTTCATCGGCGACCGGACCACGTCGTCGGCGGGGTCCTGGTCGGGGATGATGTCACAGAGGTTCGTCCACCGGAAGGTGTACATCCGGCCCTCCTCGCGCAGCGTGTAGTCCTCGAAGTACCGGCGGACCTGCGAGTCGAAGTCGGACTTGCCGGAGCCGACCGGCCCGAGCAGGAGCAGAATGCGTCGCTCGGGACCGAGGCCCCGGGCGCCCGATTTGACCTTGTTGACGAACTCGTGGATCGCCTCGTGGACGACGGGGCCGTAAAACGTGTTCTCGCCGTCGTGGAGCGGGTCCTCGGAGGCCAGTTTGTACTCGACGACACCGGCGTCCTCGTCGTACTCGGTCCCGTAGTAGTCGAACATGTCCGCTATGCGCTGGTGGGCCGAGCGGGCGATCGTGGGATCGGCGTACAGTTCGTCCAGGTACCAGTCGAACGTCCGGGTCTCCCGGAGGTCCGAGGGGATGGTGTCGCGGTACTCTGCGCTCAACGCTTCGAGTGTTTGTCTGTCTCCTGTCATGCTATCACGGGATGGCTCCCACGGTCGACCCCACCAGCGTCCGGGCGGGATCCGTCGCTCCGGGAGTCGAGTCGGCGCTGCCGCGGACGGCGAGGAACGGCTGTGACCCGAATGGGTCGCGGGTGGTCGTGTCGTGCCATGTGTATTCGTACCAGGCCCGGAGCCCCACGAGGTCCTCCGGGCGTGACACGGTCGTGCGGTGGTGCGTCCACCGATACGCTTTATTGTAAAGCGACTCCATCCATATAATTGTTGCCTGTACCGGAGATAATACAGATATTCAGGTTCGTCCGGTTGGAGAAAAGACGGTGACGGCGACGGCCACTGGTACGTGGTACCAAACTGGTCGCACGTTTGGTTTAAGTGTAGTTTCGCCCCACGGTCGGATACCGACCGGTTGGCACCGCGGTCGACCCCGAACCGCGACGCTCTTGGCGGCGGGCCACCATCGATCAGGCGTGAGCTTCGAGTCGCTTCCGGCCGGGTGGGAGGTCTGGAACGACGAGCCCGCGCGGGTCGTCCTCGCCTATCGGCCGGACGTCTTCGACGGCGCCGACTTCCCGGCCCCGTGCATGCCGACCATCTACCTCAGCAAGGGGCAGCGTGGCCGACGGCCCGGCCAGCACGATCCAGCCCCCGATGCCGCCTGGTACGTCACGCTGTACCTCGAACCCGAAATCGAGGCGGACCCCGACGTCGTCGACACGCGCGCCGAGGCCGAGGCCGCCGCGACGGACGTCGCCCGCGAGTTCGCCACGGGCCAGGTCGATTACCGCGCGCTCTACCAGGTGCCGCGGCCGGACTACTTCGACCGGCTCGACGACCTCACGGGGCGCGAGTGAGCCAGTCGAAAGGGCTTTTCGCGGCACGTGCCTACGGCGTCCCGATAGACGACCCCGGCGACGGCACCGGGACCGAGACCCACGCACGATGACACCGGCAACCGAGGGCGGCGGATCCGACACCGACGAGGAGTGTGCGCTCTGTGGCCTCCCGGTCGACGCCCGCGGCACCCGCACGGCCGACGGCACGTACTGCTGTACCGGGTGCCGGCAGGTCGCCGAGGCGCTGGGCGACGAGGCCGACGTCGAGGCCGCGGACGTCCGGGCCAGGGCCGATGCGAACGACGAGACCGCCGACGTCGACAGCGATCCCGTCCCGCCGGGCTGTGAGCGGTCGTACCTCCACGTCGACGGCATGTACTGTACGACCTGCGAGGCGTTCATGGAGACCGTCGCGGAGGAGACGGCGGGCGTGGACACCGCCCGTGCGAGCTACGCCACGGAGACGGTGCGGGTGGACTACGACCCGGCCCAGGTAGCGGGGGACAGCCTCCCCGACCGCCTGAGTCGCGCGGGCTATCGGGCGATGGACCGCGACGACGCCGTCGCCCGCGAGCGCGCGGAGGACGACACGGTCTGGCGCCTCGGCTTCGGCGTCCTCCTCGGGATGTTCGTCATGCTGCCCTATTTCGTGTTCATCTACCCCGCGCACTTCGAACTGATCTACCCGCAGTGGATGCTGGAACTCCTCCAGGGCCAGCTCCGGCAGGCTCGGTACCCCTACTACGTCATCTGGCTGATGACGACGATCCTGATCGGGGTCACCGGCGGCCCCCTGTTCAAGGGCGCCTACGTCAGCGTCCGGACCCGCCGGCCGAACATGACGTTGCTCGTCTCCATCGCGGCGCTCGGGGCCTACGCGTACAGCGTCCTCGCAGTCCTCCTCGGCCGGGTCGACCTCTACTTCGACGTGAGTATCGCCGTCGTCCTCGTGGTTACGGCCGGGAACTACTACGAGTCGACGATCAAGCGCAAGGCCACCGGGCTGCTCTCGGACCTGACGACGGCGACCGTCTCGGAGGCGACGCTGTACGAGAACGGCGACACCCGGACCGTCGAGGTGAGCGACCTCGCCGCCGGCGACCGCGTCCTCGTCCGCGAGGGCGAGCGCGTCCCCGTCGACGGGACCGTCGCGGAGGGTGAGGCGACCGTCGACGAGGCGGTCATCACGGGCGAACCGATTCCGGAGACGAAGGCCGACGGGGACACGGTCGTCGGGGGGAGCGTGGTAACGGACGGGTCGCTCGTGGTCGCGGTGGACGAGGGAGCGACCAGCAGCGTCGACCGGATCGTCAACCTCGTCTGGAACCTCCAGAGTTCCCGCGGCGGCGTCCAGCGGCTGGCCGACCGCCTCGCCGTCATCTTCGTGCCGGCCGTCCTCGGGCTGTCAGTCGTCGCCGGGCTCGGGTACCTCGCGCTGGGGGCCGCCCCGGTCGACGCGCTCCTCGTCGCGCTCACGGTGCTGATCGTCTCGTGTCCGTGCGCGCTGGGCCTGGCGACACCGCTGGCCGTCGCCTCGGGCATTCGCGAGGCCATCGAACGCGGCATCGTCGTCTTCGACGACGGCGTCTTCGAGGGGCTCCGCGAGGCCGACGTTGTCGTCTTCGACAAGACCGGGACGCTGACGACCGGCGAGATGACCGTCCGGGAATCCGACCTGTCCGACGACCTGCTCGCGAAGGCGGCTGCCCTGGAAGAGCGATCCGGCCACCCCGTCGCCCGAGCGATCGTCGCAGCCAGCGAGCGCACGGCCGACGCCCAGGCGGCGGTGCGTCCCGACGGCGGCGTCCGGGCGTCGGGCCGCCAGGACGTCGACGCTGGAGGCGCTACGGCCGATCCCGACGTCGGCCAGTTCGAGAGCCACGCGACGGGAGTCGGCGGCACCGTCGACGGCGACGACCTCCTCGTCGGTCACCCGGACCTGTTCGCAGAGCAGGGGTGGACCGTCTCCACGTCCCTCCGCGAGCGCGCTCGAGCGGCGAGCGACGGCGGTGCGGTCCCGGTCCTCGTCGGGCGCGAGGGGGCCGCCGACGGCTTGCTGGTCGTCGGCGACGAGCCGCGGGAAGGCTGGGCGGAGACCGTCACCGCGCTCGGCGAGAGCGGCGTCGAGGTCGTCGTACTCACCGGCGACGAGTCTGCGGCGGCCGCCGAGTTCCGCGACCATCCCCACGTCGCAGAGGTCTTCAGCGGCGTCCCGCCGGAGGGCAAGGCCGAGACGGTCCGCCAGCTCGGAGCGGACCGGCAGGTCACCATGGTCGGCGACGGGACCAACGACGCGCCGGCCCTCGCGGCCGCGGACCTGGGCATCGCGATGGGCGGCGGCACCGCACTCGCCGTCGACGCCGCCGACGTGGCCATCGTCGACGACGACCTCGGCGCCGTCTCGACTGTCTTCGACCTCGCAGCGGCGACCGGGATGCGGGTGAAACAGAACATCGCCTGGGCGTTCGTCTACAACGGCGTCGCCATCCCCCTCGCGCTGACGGGATTGCTGAATCCGCTGTTCGCGGCGGCGGCGATGGCGACCAGTAGCCTGCTCGTGGTCACCAACTCCACCCGCTCGCTCGTGGACTGAGAACAACCGAAACCCATTCACGGGGCCTTCGGCTAGAGCCACCAATGGTCTCGATGGGGCTCGTCGTTCCCCTGCACGTGCTCGGATCGACGCCCGATAGCGTCCAGCTTGGCGTCTTCTTCGTCATCGGCCTCCTCGGGGGCGCCCACTGCCTGGGGATGTGCGGCCCGCTCGTCACGATGTACGCCGACCGGATGAACGCCAGCCGCGCCGACGGGGGGCACGCGAACCGACGGGACCTGCTGACGCTCTACGAGGTGCGCCAGCACGCCCTGTTCAACCTCGGGCGGACCGTCAGCTACGCCACCATCGGCGCCGCGTTCGGACTGGCCGGCGGGCTCCTGTTCGACGCCTCCTCGCTGACGCAGTACGAGCAGCCAATCCGGTTCGTCACGGGCTTCCTGGTGGCGCTTGTCATCCTCCTCGCGGGCGTCCGGTACGTCGCCGGCAACTTCGGAGGCCACAGCTTCCTCGGCAGCGGCCCGTTCTCGTGGATCTACGCGCGCATCGAGGGCCACGTCGACGAGTGGGCGACCGGGCCCGGTATCTTCGGGTTCGGGCTCGTCCACGGCTTCCTGCCGTGTCCGCTACTGTACCCTGCCTTCCTGTACGTCTTCGCGCAGGGGTCGGCAATCGGTGGCTTCGTCTCGCTCGCGCTCCTCGGCCTCGGGACCTTCCCGACGCTGTTCCTCTACGGGACGATCGTCCAGTCCGTCGACGCGACGAACCGGGCCCGGCTCCACCGCGCGCTCGGGATCGGCTTCCTCGTGATGGGCTGGATGCTCCTGTCGCACAGCCTCGGACTCGTGGGGGTGAATCTCCCCCACGTCGAGATTCCGATCTACCAGCCGCTCTGAGTCACGGGAGCGTTCCCTCGTAGGTCGCGGCGAAGCCGAACAGTTCGTCGTAGCCGTAGGCCGACATCAGGACCGGGTAGAAGGGCTCTGCGGCCTCCAGAGGGGCGTCGCCGGCCGTGGCGAACGGCTCGCCGGCTTCGACGCGCTCGAAGTTCGACGCGAAGACCTCGTACTCGCTCGCGGCCGACTTCGCGATGGACCGATCGAGTTCGTAGACCGGGAGCTCCGTCGCCACCGTTTCCGGCTCCTCGTCGATGGCCCCGGTCGCCGCGAGGAACTCCCGCGCGATCTGCGTGGCGTTGTCGGCGGCCTCGGGCGAGCCCTGGAAGCCACACTCCACCTCGATGGTCCGCGGGGCGACGGTGAAGAGACGCCCGCGGTCGAACGAACCCGCGTCGACCACCGCGTCGACGGAGAGTCGTGGACAGACGCCGCGCGCGAAGTCGTCGACGTCCTTCACGATGGCGAATGCCCGCTCGTAGGACTGCGTCGAGTGCAGGGAGAGGGTCTCACAACCGGCGAGCAGGTCGCCCAGTTCCGCTGCGAGGCGCGACTCGTGTGTCGCCCCGTCGTGATCGCCCGGGAACGTGCGATTCAGGTCCTCCTCGAGGTACCGCACGTCCTCCGCGATGGCCTCCTCGTTCGCGACCACGAACAGGGTCGAACGCTCGTACGTGTGGTCCTCGGCCAGGAGTCGCTCGACCGCCGCCGGGCCACAGGGCTCGTCGCCGTGGATGCCGCCGACGATCGCGACTTCCGGGTCACCCTCGCCGCGACGTTCGATCCGCATCTGTTCGTGGTTGCAAGTCCGTCCTTATCAGGGCGTTGGGATGGGGACGTACACGAACGGCGGGGCGGGTCACTCGTGGACGGCCAGCGAACCGCTCCGGTGGAAGGTCACGGTCAGGTCGCCGACGCCGAACGACACCGTCTCGCCGTGTTCTCCATTCAGCGTCGGGAGAAGCCGTTCCTGGTCGATCGCCGTGGCCGGCTCCGGAATCCGGTCCGCGGGCACCCCCGTCGCGGTCGCGATCGCGTCGACGACGGCAGCCGTGACGGCGATCGGTTCCTGCCACCCGTCACCACCGGACGGCAGGAGGTAGACGCTGTCGAGGTCGGTCTCCGCGTAGTCCGCCGCGTCGATGGCGCTGGCGAGCGTGTAGTCGACGGTCAGGGGCTCGGACACCGACAGTGACAGCGACACGCCGTTGTCATCGTCGTCGCCGACGGACCGGCCCGCTGGAACCGCTACCGTGCCGCCGTCCGACGCTGCGCGGACCGCCGAGTCGGCCTCCGCCAGTCCGACGGCACCGGCGTGTGCGTCCGGTTCGTGGCCGGCGACCGCGTCAGGGTCCTCCGGCCCGCCGAGTTCCGGTGGCAAGACGACGTCGCCGTCGAACTCCTCGGCGGCTGCCACCAGCCGTCCCTGGGCCGCGTTTCCCAGCATGTCCGTGTACCGGGCGGCGAGTTCGGCCACGACCGCGTACCCGTCTCCGTCGACGGCCGTCACGGCCCCCTCGTCCGTCACGGTGATCCCCTCGATCGATCGAGCGATGCGAATCGCCGGGTCGCCGATCATGGACCGTTGCGTCTCGATGAGTCGACCGGTGAGGTGTTTGTAGGTCATGTCAGGTCGTGGTGGCGCTGTTGATCGTTTCGTAGAGCATGTAGAACCCCGCGAGCAGGAGGATTGTCACGATGAGGTTGACCGTACTTCCGACCTCGGCGGGCGGCGTCTGGAGTGCCGCGAGCTGGGAGGCTCCGTTCAGGAGTTGCCAGGAGCTGAAGAGAATGACGCCCCCGCTGACGATGTAGATCGCTTTCCCGATTTCGCCGCCGTACAGGCGGGCGGCCAGGATCGCGAAACTGACGGCGGCGATCGACAGCAGCACCTGTGCGATTTCGCTCGTCGCGAAGATGATGTCGGTCTCGGCCGCCTGCCCGGTGGATGCCCCCATCGCCGACCCGACCGCGACGGCGCTCCCGACACCGGCGAGAATCGCGATGCAACCGCCCCTCCAGAGGTGCCGTCTGGCCTCGTCCATGGCAACGTGTACACCTGGCGTCGATTTAACTGCTAGTCACCGTCCACAAATATCAGCGGCGATAATCGGGCGGTCGCGATGTGCTGGTGGGTGACTGCGATGCGCGTTCACTGTGGACAAAATTCGCCTCGGCCCGCGATATCTCGTGGCAGAGTGGACGAGAACACTGTTGTCGATTATCACCACTTGTAACTGGGCTGACCCAGGCGGGCCCTGCGTCGGTGTTCGGCCAACCGGCCCTGCTGTGGGCGTACGGGTATCAGTCGTGTCGCTCGGCGTACTCGAAGTCGACGGGCCCGGCCTCGGGTTGCTCGCCGTCCATCGTGATGCGCCACCCGTGCAGTGCCTCGGAGTCCGCGCGGGCGTCGGTGAGCGTCGTTCGCACGTCCAGGACGTCGACGCCGTAGAAGTCACGAGGGACGTTCTGAAGGTACTGGAGCGCAGTGCGAAACAGGCTGTCCATCCCGGCGTCGTCCTCGAAGTCGAAGTGCTTGTAGGCGCCGGCGGCGACCTGCACCATCCCGTGGAGGAAGCGACTCTCGGTGGTCCCGCTGCCGTAGTTGTACCACTCGTCCTCGAAGCAGTCGTGGGACTCGTGGAACGCCCCAGCGTTGTACAGGCCCACCCCGTGGACGACGGCTCGACGGAGGGTCGCGTGCTCCCACCGGCCGTCGGCACGCCACCCCGTCGGATCACCTCTCGGCGGATCGACTGTGGCGTCGCGGGTGTGGTCGTCCATCCCGTAGTCTTTGCCGACCACGGGTGGTAAATGATTGCCTCCGGTTCGACGTCACGACACGGCGCAGAGTAGTGACGCGTGACCACACCCCACACGATTCGAGTCGGCGTCGCGTCCAGCCCCTAGCCATTTATTATCGGCTGTGATAATTTACTTGTCGAGATCAGCCATTTCCCATTCTGACGAGCCCTCCACGACGTGGGGCGACGGCTCGCGGTCCACACAGCCGCTGGACGAGGAGGTACTTGCTGATATCACGGACGATAGCGAAGCAGTTGGCTGGATCCTGACGGCGACGGACGGGCTGACGCGTCTCGATGGGACGGACGCGCGTACTGTCGATGTTGCCGTCGTGGTCGTGATCACGGACCGGCGCCTCCGGTTCCTGTCCCCGCCGTCGGATTCGGCCGAGTCGCCCCCGGAAGCCGGACGCATCGACTACGCCGAGATTGCCGCGACCGGCGTCGCAGACGGGGTCCTGGAGATAGCGACCGTCGACGGCGTCGAATGGCGGATTCCGCTGGCGGGCGTCGACGACCCGACTGTCGACGCCCTCGAACGCCACCTCGCCTGGATCGGACACGTCCGCAGCCGCGCCATCGCCGCGAAGAACGACGTGGACCTCGCCGTGGGAGAGATCAGGGAGTCGGCCGCAGCCATGGACTGGGCGGACGGTCGGGAGACGTACAATCGAGCCCGTGCCCGGCTGGACGATATCGTCGACCTCCGCCACCAGACGGCGCCGGTCCCCGACGACGCGCTGGCGCCCGCCCTGACGGCCCTCGAACGACGCCTGGAATCGGCCGCCGCGAGGCTGGCGATCGAGCGTGCCACCTCCCGGCTGACCCTCGCCCGCCAACTGGCCGCGAGCGAGGACCACGAGCGGGCGCGTCGGACCCTCGAGTCGGCCCGGGCCGACTACGACGCTGCACGGGAGCACGCGCTGTCAGTCCGCCGGGGCGACGAGTTCCTGTTCGGCGAGCAGCGCGACGTCCAGGACGGACTCGATCGGCTGGAGTGGGAGCTCCAGGCCGTCGCAGCGGAGCCCCTTCGGCAGGCCCACGAGGCGACGGTCCTCGCGCACTCGGCCGACGATCCGGAGGAAGCCGTCGAGCACTGGGAGACCGCAATCCGTCGCTACGGGGACGTTCTCGCGCTGTGCGACGGCGAGGGCCACCGTCACTTCGCCGGCGATCCGAACGCCGTCGCGGACGACCTCGCGGACGCCGTCGAGCAGCTCGTCGCCACGCGGCAGGTACTGGCCCGAACGACGTGGGACGAGGGCGTCCAGTGTCACCGCGAAGGAGACACCATCGGGGCGATCCAGCGATTCGACGCAGCCGTCGACCACCAGGCAAGGGTGACGGAGGTGGCCTCGACGTACCGTCCCGGGACGACGACCGAACTGGAGGCGCGACTCGCGGAGATGCGAGAGAAACTCGAACTGGTTCGCCGGACGGGAAGCGCCGATCGATCGACGGCGACCACAAGCGACGACGGTGGCGTTGCTGACGAACAACCTGACGACCCCCAGGCAGCGGACGACGGTCCGTCGGGAACGGGCATCACCGCGAGCGAACTCGCGGCGCTCGACACTCACACCGAGATTACCTTCGACGACGGCCCCATGGTCAGGGAGGGTGTCACGACCGACCGTCACTCCCCGGAGGAACCCCAACGGGACGATACCGAGACCGTCCACGGCGACATTGCACTTCGACCAGACGGTGACGACGGCGACTGACCTGGCACGCACGTTCCCGCACCGGGCCAGCGCCGTGCCGTCTCACCCCGATCCTGCTCCGTCGACGGACACGTGCCAGCCGCGCTCTTGCTCCTGACTCCCGACCGGGTATACTGGAAAATTCCACCACTCGGTTACCGGGCTATTCCAGGGCGAGAACCGCTCGTGGACGCCTTTCGATCGCTCGCCGGCAGTCGTTTAGGCGCGAACGTCGTGACAGCATACTGCCAGCCATGAGCGACGAGCAGGAGGCGAACCCGGACACCGACGGGGCACTCGGACTGGTCGAAACGGCGGCGGTGATCGACGGCGCGCTCACGTCACGTGGCGAGAATCGCGTGAAACAGTGGCTCCTACTCACCGGCTCCAGGCTGTCCGTGGCGGTGCTCCTGCTCGCCGTGGTCTTCGTCACCATCCTCGTCCTCGCGCGGGTCTGGCCGCTCGAGTTGCGGGCACTGCTCACCGAGACGGACGCGGCGAAGACGCTGTTCGCCACCCTCCTGAGCGGGGCGATCCTCCTGGTCTCGGTCGTCGTGTCGATCAACTCCATCGTCCTGTCACAGGAGATCACGGGCATCGAGAACCAGCAGGCCCGCGTCGCGGCCACCATCGACTACCGGCGCCACATCGAGGACTTCATCCAGGCGGACGTCACGCCGGCCCGGCCTGGGGAGTTCCTGGCAGCCGTCCTCTTTTCCATCTCGCAGCGGACGGCCGCGCTCCGCCAGGTCGCCGATGGGAGCGCGAACGAGCGCTTCGCGCGACAGGTCTCGGAGTTCAGCGACGAAGTGTCGGCGGAGATCGGCCTGGCCCGTGACCACCTCGAGGGTGCCAGGGTCGGCTCGTTCAACGTCCTCATGGCCGGGCTGAACTACAACTACTCGGGACAGCTCCACGCGGCGCGAGGCCTGAAGCGAAACTTCGACGAGGAACTGACCGACGAGGAGGTCGCGGCCATCGACGACGTGATCGACGTCCTCCAGCACGTCGCGACCGGTCGGGAGTACTTCAAGTCGCTGTACCACAAGCGCGAACTCGCCCGCCTGTCGAGCATCCTGCTGTACGTCTCGCTGCCGGTGATCGTCTTCACCTCGTACGTAATCCTCGCGCTCGACGCGAACGTCTTCCCGGAGGTGGAGTTCCTGGGCTTCTCACCGCTACTCATCTCGGTGACGGTCGCGTACGCGATCGCGCTCGCACCCTACGTCGTCCTGACCGCCTTCGTCGTCCGAACGGCCACGATCACCCTCCGGACGCTCTCGGCGGGCCCGTTCATCCTCCAGTCGGGCTCGGAACTCCGGTCCTTCGAGTGGGAGCAGTTCCAGACCGACCGTGACTGGGAGGGCGCCGAAGCGTCGGAAGGCGACTGACGGAGTCGTCCAGACCGACCGCGGGGCCCCTCCCGACACACCCCTCGCCCGTATCCGCAGACGCTTAATACGAGCGCGTCCCCAGACGGACGTACGGCTCGGTCACGCCAGGCGACGACAGCGGGATCGGGGCCGGACATTCGTGCGAGGGTAGCCAAGCCAGGAAACGGCGGCGGACTCAAGATCCGCTCCCGTAGGGGTCCAAGGGTTCGAATCCCTTCCCTCGCATGTTGCTGCGAGCGACTAGCGAGCAGCAACTGCAAACGGAGGGATTCGAATCCTGGAAGTCGCAGCCCGGGAAGCGAACGGAGTGAGCGACCCGGACCGTCTTCCTCCGGTTCGAATCCCTTCCCTCGCACTCTGTCGCGAACGGACGTGAGCGACGAGTGCGTCAAGGGATTCGGGCCCTGCCAGTCGCAGTGCGCGCAGCGAACGAAGTGAGCGAGCACAACCGTCTGGCTCTGGTTCGAATCCCTTCCCTCGCATTACGAGGCCGAGCGGCGGAGCCGCGAGGCCTCGGGAACGCGTTGCGGCGAACACTGTGAGCCGCGGGCAGCGAGATTCGAGCCTCGCGAGAGAGAGCGAGACGCGAACGAAGTAAGCGATCTGGGTGACGGAGCGCCCGAAAGCCGAACAGACGCCAGACTAGTCCACGTAGTCGAAGTCGTCACTCTCGCGAGTCCCGTCGCGGTACTGCTCCAGGTAGTAGCGAACGCCCGGCTGGTGGGCGGCCCCGACGAAAACCTCGACACGGGCGCCCTCGGCGTCGTGGACGACGTAATCGGCCATGCGCGCGTTGCGGGCGTGCGTTATCAGTTCGAGTTCGCGGTCGTGGCGGCGGAGCCACTCGCGCTCGAGAGGTTGGGGGAGGAGGACGCGCCGGTAGTACTCCTGGAGGGGGGCGAGGGCGGTGGGATCCTCGGCGGCGCGGCGCGTCCGCCGGAACGCCTCGAAGTCCTCGCCGGTCGCGAGGTCTTCCGCGTCGGTGAAGACGTCCGAGGCGACGGCCCCCAGCGTGGCCGAGAATTCGTCTCCGTAGAGCGCACTTCCGGACTCGATGACCGCGAAGGCGGCCTCGCGCAGGTCGTCACCGACACCCTCCAGGGACTCGCGCAACCCCTGGAACTCGGACCGGGGGAGGTCCGAGAGTCGGTCCTCGGATCCGAGGTCGCCACAGCGCTGCATGGCCCAGCGATAGTCGTCCATCGCACAGGCGTCCGCGAAGTCGGTCAGGTACATCGACCGGATGCCCTGCTCGCAGTAGACGTCGGCCTCGGCCGCGTCCGAGGCGTGGCGGCGGACCGCTGTTCGCTCCGCGTCGGTGCCGGCGTGGGTGATGCCGTGGACGACGATCGCCGTCCCGTCGACAGTGACGCGGGTGCCGGGCAGGCCGTCACGCGTGCCGGTCGTCGTGACGGGACGGCGGGACCACAGTCGCTTCGCGCGGACGTACGCCTCGTCGGTCGAGTCGGCGTGCATCACAGTCGTCAGATCGTCGAGAGAGTCCGCTGTGCGAATCCGGGCGAGCTGTCGCCGGCCGGGAGCGCCGGCCTCGGAGTCGCTACCGGTGTCCAGAACCACACCCCGGGCTTCGCCGCCGAGGCGGATAAATCACCGGCTAGCTTCCTCACCGACGCTGGGAGGGACCGTTCAGTCGTGTGTGAGCTGGTACCGAACACCAAACGTGCACGAACGATCATTACATTTATCATGGGGCACCCCGAGAGTGTGAGTACGAACCATCATTACAGATCGTGATGGTTCCCGACACCGCTGAATCATGACCTACACGCACTTCACCGACGCGGAGAACACCGGTGCCCCGATCGTTCCGATTGTCGAACCTGCCGGCGTCGCCGCCGACGGCGGCCAGGAGCGTGCGGACTACCTCGCAGAGGTAATCTGGAGTCACCGCGTCGAGGACTGAGGCTCGTCTCCGCGCCGGCACCATCTCGGTGCGGGTCACGATCACTCCCGTTCTGCCGATTCACGCCCCGAGCGACAGGTACAGGACTGTCGAGCGGACCGCGGGGGAGACGAAACGGAGAGGCTTTCAGTCCGCCCGGCGGATCGATCCGCATGACCGACGCGACGCGACGCGCGGCGATCGCCGAACGGGCCGCACGGGCCGGCGGCGTCGTCGCACGCGAGGCGTTCCGTGGCGACTTCACCGTCGAGACGAAGGCCAACAAGAACGACCTCGTCACGGACGCTGACGTCGACGCCCAGCGGCAGGTCCTCGCGACGATCCGCCAGGAGTTCCCGAACGACACCGTCGTCTGCGAGGAGGACGCCGACCCGCTGGAGCTGCCCGCGGCAGACGACCTCGAGGTCGCCAGTACCGTCCCCGACGCCGGGAGTGCCTGGGTCGTCGACCCCATCGACGGGACCGCCAACTTCGTCCGGGGTATGCGCTTCTGGGGGACGAGCGTGGCGGCCGTCGTCGACGGACAGCCCGTCGGGGTGGCGACGTACATGCCAGCAGAAGGTGACGCCTACACCGCGGGGCCGGAGAGCGTCTCGCGCGACGGCGATCCGATGGCCGTCAGCGAGCGGGGCGATCCCGAGACCTTCGCGGTCGGGCTCATCGGCTGGTGGCCGACGCGGGCCAGCGACCGATACGCGCAAGTCTTCCGGGCCACAGCTGAGCGATTCGGCGATTTCCGACGGCTCGGATGCATGCAGGGCGTGCTGGCGCTCGTCGCCGACGGCGCGCTAGAAGCGGCCTTCATGCCGAACCAACCGCATCCATGGGACGCCATCGCCGGCGTCCACCTGATACGGCGGGCTGGCGGCGTTTCGACCGACCTCGACGGAGATCCCTGGACGCGGGAGAGTGCCGGACTCGTCGTCTCCAACGGCGAGGCTCACGACGAGGTCCTCGCGGTCGCGCGCGAGGGCGCGAACGTCGAAACGGCAGACTAACGCGGGCCGCTAGGCGGACCGGAACGATAAACTCCCCGGCCCTCTCCCGACAGCACATGGACGTGTTGGAGCAGTACGGCGTCGATCCCGAACGCGCCTGGCTCGGCGGATTTTTCGCAGCCGTGGCTGCACTGGTCGTCGGGTCACTCGCCTTCCCCAGAACCGTCTACGACGAGTTCGTCTGGCGGTACTTCTGGGGGCCAGTCCACGCCGACGCGAAGGCGGCGAGCTGTGCGGTCCGTGGGCCGGAGGGCGCAGTCGACGTGATCGACGGAGCCGCCGGCTGCGATCCCGCACAGGTCGGCGACGCGGTCGTCGCCGTCCCCGGGTACACGACGGTGTCGACGATCGGGTACATGGTGATCCTCGTCTACATGCTCGTCGGCGTCTACTTCCTCCTCAAGCGGTTCGACCTCGCCCCCTTCCGGGAGTTTCTCCTCGCGCTCGTCCCGTTCATGCTCTTCGGTGGCGCGCTACGGGTCGTCGAGGACGGGACGGACGCCATCCAGGAGGCGGGTGGGCAACCCCTGCTCGACTATCCACTCAACACCCTCCTCATCAGCCCGATCATCTACGGCACGGTCTTCGTGCTGGCGCTCGGCGCCCTCGTCGTCGCGAAGTACCTCCACAACGGGGAATATACGGACACCTACCACTATCCACTCGGGGGTATGGGCGTGGGTGCACTCGTCCTCACGCTCGGGTACCTCCTCGTCCTCGCCGTGACGACCGACGCTGTCGAGTTCCACCCGCTGATCCTGCTCGGCGTCGTCGGACTCGCCAGCCTGATCGCGTGGCTCGTCTACGCGGTCGCCGATCGGGTCTGGCCCTGGGTGAACGGGGGGACGGGACTGATCGGCCTCGTCGTCCTGTGGGCACACGCGATCGACGGGGTCGCCAACGTCTTCGCCGCGGACTGGGTCGATCGATTCTACGACCTCGGTCCCTACGGCTCCAAACACGTGTTCAATCGGTTCATCATCGACGTGACCCAGGCCGTCCAGCCGGCGTCGGTGACCGCCGCCGTCGGAACGTCCTGGCCGTTCCTCGTCGTCAAGGTGGCGGTCGCGGCTGGCATCGTCGCGCTCTTCGACGAGACGTTCGTCGAGGAGAACCAGCGCTACTCGATCATGCTGCTCGGTGCGATAATCGCGGTCGGCCTCGGGCCCGGGACCCGAGACGTCCTCCGGGTCACCTTCGGGATCTGAACCCTTCGAGGGCGGACTCGGGATAGTGGCGCGTGCCACAACTCGGACACACGGCGACGGTGACCGACCCGTCGCTCCCGTCGGCCGCGACGGTCGCTTCGGCCAGGTCGTGGCCGCAGGCTGTACACGGAAGGTCGAACTCCGAAACCATGACTACCAGGGACTGATCGGCGACCGGCGGACGGCCTCACTCGTCCCGTGTGAACTATGAACACGGGATTGCATAAATCCCCTTGCTCGAACCATCAGTCGGTACAGTTCGGGAATCGGACCTACGGAACCGTCTCGGTTCAGGGGAACGGGTGGTGTGGACGATCGAGAGCTGGCTCGAAGCCGAGTTCGACCGGCACGGCCTCCGCCCGATCGCCGAAGTACGGCTCGCCGAAGAACAGCGGCTGGGCTCCGGGCACGACGACCCGGACAGCCTCGAACCCGAGCACTGCGACGTCGCGGGTGGTCGTCGGAGCGGCGTAGGCCGTGAGGTTCGCGTTCTCGATCCGTTCCAGGACCTCGGCGAGCTCAGCTTCACCGGTGGGGACGTCCGCAGGACCGACCGTGTCGGCCGACGCGACGGTGTCGACCGAGCGGAAGCGGTCGGCGTCCTCGGGCACGTCCGCGTAGTGCCCGATGTCGCCCGAGGCGTCCGGCGCCTCCTCGGGTCCCATGCTCCGGAGTTCCATCCAGTTTTGCAGAGCCTCTGCGAGGGCAGAGCGCGCGGCCGCGCCCGCGTCGAGGTCTGCACCCGACCCGACGGCGAACCGTGGCCACTCCTCGCGGTGGACCACGGCGGCGACGACCGGCACGTCGACGTCCTGTGTCAACAGGAGCGCGGAGACCGACAGGTCAGCCACACGCGCGCGACGCTCGAGGTCTCGATACCCCTCGTCCTCGACGTCGAGGGCGATCGGATCGAAGGTCGAGTACCAGGCCAGCATCGCGGCGTCGCGCTCGATCACCTCGTAGAGCCCCGACAGGATCGCCTCGACGCCACCGTTCCCGAGTCCGAGTCCGGTGGTGATCGCCGGCCGGAACCGCCTGGTCTCGGGCGGATAGTGCACGAACTCGGCCGGGAGATATATCGACTCGTCTCCGTGGAGGTCCCGTCCTGCGACCCACCGCATCGACTCGTCGTCGGCGTCGTCGTCCCGACGGACGAACTCGGTCGGGGGGACGGCCCCTTCGACGTCCGCGGGCGTCCCCTCGAGGAGGTCCCCCGTGCGGTAGACGCCCGCACAGTAGCGCTCGTAGCCCTCACCGAGGGCCTTCATGAACGCGGCGTCCCAGTCGGGAGCGACGCCCGCGCCGTTCCTGGCCGCCTCTGTGTCGCTGAACCCACCGGTGTCACAGGTCTGGGCGAGGTAGTAGGGGGCCGGCAGCGACTCGACCTCGCCGACCTCCTGGACGATCCCGACGCGCTCGTCGAGGCCCTGCTCCGCCCGGGCGAGTGACGCCTCCAGCGACCGGTCGACGGCCGAGCGATCCAGCGAGGCGGCCCGGTCGTCAGCGCAGTCACAGCCTGGCAGCGGGAGGAGCGGCCGCTCGGCGTGTGGAACTTCCCGAAGCGTCCCGAAGACGCCGTCGTCCCCCGCATCGAGGTACCGGACGGCCGCGCGACCGGCGACCGCGCCCGCGAAGCGGGCGGTGTGTGCCGGCGGCGCGGCCACCGGGTCGGCCTCGGGGTCGACGTTGGCTGCGACCCGGCCGCGCAGACACTGGTAGCAGGCCGTCTCGGGAGCGAACCCGACGATCGCGGCGTCGACGACGGGGTATCCGCCGACGCCCCCGAGTTCGACCGCGATCCAGGGCAGGTCCGTTCCGCGGGCGTGCTCGTCGACGGTCGCCAGGGTGTCGTCGCCGACCCTGCCGACGGCCACGGCGAGGGCGACGTCCGCGACTCCCTCGGGATCGACCGGCTCAGTGTCGGCGTCCACGTCGGCGAGTGCGGCCCCGATGGCTGCCACGGCGGGCCCGCTACCGACGAGTCCAACTGTCATGTCGGGCGCACGGTTGCGGGGGAGAAAAGCCTACGCCTCGCCGGCGACACGGTCCTGGACCCGGTCGATCAGTTCGTCCACGGGGAGACCGACGAGGTCCTCGTCTCCGAGCTTGAGACGGAGGCGGGGCCGGCCCACGTCGATGGGCACCTTGTCCGTGTCGATGACGCCAGCCTCCTCCAGGTTCGTCTTCGTTCGCGAGAAGGTCGCCTTGCTCGCGAGGCCGACGTCCTCGCCCCACTTGCTGACGTCGTAGAGCAGGACGTCGTTTCGCGCCGCGACGACCAGGCTGACCGTCACCTCGTCGAGGCCGTCGCCGTTGCCACGGGCGGCATCGAGCGCGTCGAGGGCCGCATCGAAATCATCGGCCGTCTCTGGACCGATCTCCACCTCGAGCGTCGAGCGGACCTGAGACAGCGGCGGCGTGCGAAGCGTGAACTCCGCGGCGGCCTGCCATCTGGCGTCGTAGTGGTCGTAGGCGTCGTCTACGAGCGCCGCGTCGGCCGCCGAGAGGCCGGCGACGGTCTCGCCGCCGTCGACGACCGCCGTCACCGCCTCCGGCGAGACGAGCAGGGAGTTTCGAGGCACGGTCTCCAGGGTCCGGATCGACAGCACCCCGTCCGTCGTCAGGTCCGCGACGGCGCTCGCGACGAGGAAGTCGTCCACGAGATCCTTCATGAGCCCGGCGTCTGCGAGCAGGCGAACGGCGGGCGGCGAGTCCATGGTACCGAGTTCGTCGACGAGCGCCCGGACCGTCGCCGTCGTCGGGTTGACCACCAGGACGTCCTCGCTGACGCCCGCCAGCCCAGTAGACACGACGTCACCGACGCCCTCGTCATCGCGGCTTACAGCGTGCATCCCACCCGCACCTATACCCGATTCCCGTATTTAATTTTACTGGCCGAAAATCCTGAAACACTAACAAGATCGGTCGTGTACCAAGATCCTTTTTGCAAAAATTTAGTCACACCGGCGGACGCAACCCGGACCCGGCGCCCTCGCCTGGCCGACGGCGGTGGGAGGCGCCCCGCCGCGGACCGGGACAGGTAGATTATTACCCGGCCCGGGCCACCACTCGACCATGAGCTACGACACGGTCCGGTCGGTCGATCCGACCGTCGCAGCCGCCCTCGACGGCGAACGCGAGCGGCAGAACGACACGCTGGCGATGATCGCGAGCGAGAACCACGTCAGCGAGGCGGTCCTCGAGGCCCAGTCCTCGGAACTGACCAACAAGTACGCCGAGGGCTACCCCGGCGAGCGCTACTACGGCGGCTGCGAGTACGCCGACGACGTCGAGGAGGCGGCCATCGAACGCGCGAAAGAGCTCTGGGGAGCCGACCACGTCAACGTCCAGCCCCACTCCGGCACGCAGGCCAACATGGGAGTCTACCTGGCCGTCCTCGACCCTGGCGACAGGATACTCTCGCTCGAACTCGAGCACGGCGGGCACCTCAGTCACGGTCACCCGGCGAACTTCGTCGGGCAGACCTACGAGGTCGAACACTACCAGGTCGACCCCGAGACGGGCTACATCGACTACGACGCGCTCCACGATCACGCCCGGGAGTTCGACCCCGACGTCATCGTCTCCGGCTACTCCGCGTACCCGCGCGACATCGACTTCGAGGCCATCCAGGCGGCGGCCGACGCCGTCGACGCCTACCACCTCGCGGACATCGCCCACGTCACGGGGCTCGTCGCGGCGGGCGTCCACTCGTCGCCAGTGGGCATCGCCGACTTCGTCACCGGGTCGACGCACAAGACGATCCGGGCGGGCCGCGGCGGCATCATCATGTGCGACGAGGCGTTCGCGGACGACGTCGACGCCGCCGTGTTCCCCGGGAGCCAGGGCGGCCCCCTGATGCACAACGTCGCGGGCAAGGCCGTCGGCTTCCAGGAGGCACTCCAGCCCGAGTTCGAGGAGTACGCCACGCAGGTCGTCGACAACGCTCAGGCTCTCGGCGAGCGACTCCAGGAGCACGGCTTCTCGCTGGTCTCCGACGGCACCGACAACCACCTCGTCCTGGTCGACCTCCGGGAGTCCCACCCAGACACGACCGGGAAGGACGCCGAGGAAGCCCTCGAGGAGACCGGCATCGTCCTCAACGCCAACACGGTTCCGGGCGAGACGCGGTCCGCGTTCAACCCCTCGGGTATCCGCGCGGGCACGCCGGCGCTGACGACGCGGGGCTTCGACGAGGACGCCTGCCGGACGGTCGCCGACCTCATCGCGCGGGTCGTCGACGCCCCCGACGACGACTCGGTGAAGGGCGACGTCGCGGCCCGCGTGGACGAACTGACCGACGACTACCCGCTGTACGACTGAGACGACCGGTTCGGAACGGCTTTCTGGCTCCCGCGTGACGCGACGCCCATGTCGGCCATCGGCTCCCGCGGGCGTCTCGCTCGCCCCCTGCCGGAGCCGGTGGAGTTCGCACTCGCGTACGTCGTCCTGGCCACGCTACCCCTCCTGGACATCGTCGCCCCGGAACTCGCCTTCTACGTGGGGAGCGCGCTCCCGCGGTCGGTGTCGGGCGCGGTGATCCTGACGCGCGCCTGGTTCTGGGTCCTCGGCGGAATGGTGCTCGTGGGCCTGGTCTACGCGGTGGCCCGGGGCTGTCCGCTGTGGCTCCGACCACCCGCGCGATCCGACTGGAAACCGCTCGTCGTGGTCGCGCTCGGTCCAGTGCTCGTAGCGGTCGGTCTCGCGGTGGTCGTCCACGGACTGCTCGGGACGACCGTGGCAGCGGTGACCTCGAACGCGGCGATTCCGACGCTGACGCCCGGCTTCCTGTGGTGGAACGTCCTCGTTCCGGGACTGCTCGTCGGAATCGCGTACGCGGTGTTGTTCCAGGGTGCCCTCCAGGAACACTGGCGACGGGTGCTCGGCCCTCGCGTGGCCACCCTGGCCATCGCGGCGCTGGCAGGCCTCTACCACTGGTACGTCGACCCGATGTGGCGGCTCGCCCGGTCGAACGCCCTCCTGCTCGTGGCACTCGTCTTCGTTATCGGGACGGCGGTGGCGGCCGTCGAGCTGTCCCGGCTCGCGGACGCCGACTCGTTCCGTGCCGTCCTCGCGCCGACTCCCCTCGTCGCCCTGGCCCTCGCCGGCGTCCTCGGATTCACCGTGGTCGTCGACGTCCTCTCCGGTGCCACGACGCTCGGCGAACTCCTCCTGGCGGCGGCCTGGCTCGGCGTCTTCGGCGTCGCGGCGTGGGAGTACGAACGGACGCGGTCGCTGTGGATCCCGACGGTCGCCGTCGCCCTGTTCCAGGTGAGCCTCCTCGGAGTCCCTCACGTCGAGGCGGTCCTCGGCGTCGCACCCGGGTTCGCGTGAGTGCCGGTCCAATCGCCGATCTCGAGCACCTCGACGGGACGTTCACGGGGCCGATCCGCTCGCAGTCTTCCGTGACGCCGTTCGCACACGCCAGTGGGTCGTGCGGGTGCCGGCACATCCGGGACGTTCAAGAGCCATCCGGCCCGCATGCTATCCAATGACCGAGATCATCGACGGCAACGCGGTCGCCGCCGACGTCCGGGACGGCCTCGGCGACGCGATCGACACGCTCGACGAGGCCGGCGTCACCCCCAGCCTCGCGACGGTACTGATGAGCGACGATCCAGCCAGCGAGACCTACGTCTCGATGAAGCAGGACGACTGCGAGGAGGTCGGCATCGAGGCGATCGACGTCGAGATCGAATCCGACGCGCCGGCGGCCGACCTCTTCGAGACCATCGACGACCTGAACGCGGACCCCAACGTGAACGGGATCCTCGTGCAGATGCCCGTGCCCGACCACGTCGAGAAGCGCGCCGTTCTGGAGCGCATCGACCCCGCGAAGGACGTCGACGGCTTTCACCCCCAGAACGTCGGTCGGCTGGTCGCCGGGAACCCCCGGTTCAAGCCGTGCACCCCTCACGGCATCCAGAAGCTCCTCGACGCCGTCGCGGTCGACCCAGAGGGGAAAGACGTCGTCGTGGTCGGCCGCTCGGACATCGTCGGCAAGCCGATGGCGAACCTCCTGATCCAGAAGGCACCCGGCGGCAACGCGACGGTCACCGTCTGTCACTCCCGGACCGACGACCTCGCGGCCAAGACCCGCCAGGCGGACGTCGTCGTGGCGGCCGTCGGGGTTCCGGAGATGATCGACGGGTCGATGCTCGCCGAGGGCGTCACAGTGATCGACGTCGGGGTCAACCGCGTGGACGCCGACACCGAGACGGGCTACGAACTGGTCGGCGACGTCGACTTCGAGTCGGCCAGGGAGAAGGCCGCCGCCATCACCCCGGTTCCCGGTGGCGTCGGTCCGATGACGCGCGCAATGCTCCTGTACAACACCGTCAAGGCGACGAGCCAGCAGGCAGAGGTCCCGGTCTCGCTCCCCTGACCGGTACCCACCGTCACCGCGGGTCGGGCAGTCGTTCCTCGACGCGGACGAGGGCCGCCTCGTCGTCGCGTTCGAGGTACGCGTAGACGTCCCGGACGGCACCCACCAGTCGCTCGGCCTCGCGGGGTTCGACGTCGCCGTCCAGGGCGTCGACTCGCTTCTGGTTGGCCCGGATCGCGGAAAGGGCGGATGCGAGGGTGCCGTCGACGTCGTCGAGGTAGGTCCGGAGATCGCGCCGGTACGCGTCGACGGACCGACTGACGGCCAGCCCGCGTTCGGCCCGGAGTTCCGCCGGAACCGCGTCCGGCCCGGGTCGCTCGCCCTCGACCGGTACGCGCAGGAGCGTCAGGAAGTAGTGCTCGGCCGCCTCCGTGACCTGCATCTCCCGCGCGAGGCACGATCCGACCGCCTCGACCTCCGCCGCGAGGAGGTACTCGTCGGGGAGGGGCCGCAGGTCGCCGCCGGAGACGAAGCCGACGTCGCGCCGGTAGTCCCGCGCCGCCTCGGCGGCGAGCGTCGCGACGCGGTCGAGGGGCTCCTCGTCGACGGCAGCCCGGGCGTCGCTCAGATCGAGGTCCGCGTCGCCACCCGTGTGGACCGCCCCCTCGTCGACGGCGACGCTCCTGAGGCTCCCGCAGTCGGGACAAACGACGCTCTCCGTCTCGTAGTACGACCAGCGGGTGCCACACGCCCGGCACTCGCGCTCGCCCCGCAGTTCCATGCGTATTTCTTCAGCCCGGGGACAAAAAACGACACCGGGTCGACGATGCCGCCGGACACCGAACGTCACACGCCCTCGACCCGGATGCCGAGGCCTCCCGGGAGAAGGTTGATGGCGACGAGCACCGACTCACACGACATGCGCGACGAGGCCGAGATCAGGGAGCAGTACGAATTCCTGGCCGACGAGCTCGAAGACGAGGACATGCGCCACGAGGGCGTCCGACAGATGTTCACGTACTACCGACGCGCACTCGGGTGGGTACTCGAGGAGGAACACCTCTGACTCGGGTCGAGCGCTCGGTTACAGACCGAGGAGACGTGTCACTACAGCCATATGTCTGACGTCGTCCTCACGTGTACATCTACCGAACGGGCGGTGGCGTGCAGGTCCCGGGCGTGACGTTTCGTCAATCCGAAGGGACCCAGGCCGGTACATTTAAGGCCCTTCCCCCGATTTGACCACATGACGCTTCGCTTGGAGGGCCGAAGCGTCAGCGGGGACCAATTCAGGGCGGCAAGCGTTCGCGCGGTTTTCCCGCGCGAACTGCTTTCCTTACCTTTCGTCACATTCCCGAGGAGTAGCTGGACCGGTCACAGCGAGCCAACGCTCACTCGCGAGCCACTGCAACACGGCGCACGACGAGTGTAAGCTTTCAGTCGGTTCACCGCGCCCGCGGCACTTACTCGAAGAGAGTCGTGTCACGTCGTATCGGACGATTGAAAGACCGCGACGAGTGTGATCCGATATTGAAGGGGCCGTCGTCCGATTTCAAGGCGAGTTCACTCGGGACGCCTCGCGGTGAATACGCCCCCGACTGGCCACTCAGGGGACGGTGGACACCGTCACAGCACCACCGTGAGAACGGTTCGGTCGGTGGCACCGCCGATGGGACGCGAGTTCCCGGGGCACCGATATCTCCTCCGAACGGCCGCACGTATTTGGAACGACATATTTAATATATTCCGACAAGAAAAGGCAGGCAGATCTTACCGATGCACGACCTGACAGGATTTCAGCGTGACTTGCTGTACGTCATCGCGGGCAAGGACGAGCCCCACGGGCTCGCCATCAAGGAGGAACTCGAGGAGTACTACGAGAAGGAGATCCACCACGGGCGGCTCTACCCGAACCTCGACACCCTCGTCGAGAAGGGGCTCGTCGAGAAGGGGCAGCGCGATCGGCGTACCAACTTCTACAGCCTGACGCGCCGCGGTCGCCGCGAGATCGAGGCCCGGAGCGAGTGGGAGTCCCAGTACGTCGAGGACTGAGGCGGTGAATGCGCCGGGCCAGCCTCGCCACCGCCGTCGCCGGTCTCGCGCTGAGCCTCCTCGGCAGCGTCGCCGCCTGGGTGTACTTCGACTCGCTTCTCTTCTTCCTGTTCGTCCCGTTCGTTCCGATCCTCTTCGGTCGCGGGCTCGGTGACCGCACGGACGCACAGCCGACGCTCCGGCGGTGTCCCCGCTGTGAGTTCCAGACGCGACGAGACGACTTCGAGTACTGTCCGCGGGACGGCGCCCGGTTGGAACGCGCGAGCGCCGGTGGCGGCCCGAATCGCAGGGCGGAGTAACAGACTGACTCCATCCACGCGGCTCCGATGACGGCCGGCCGCTGACCCTCGATTCAGAACTGGTAGCGGCGGTCGTCGTCCTGGGCGGCCTGCGGGAACTGGTCCGCACCGGTCATCTCGTCGAAGGTCATCCCGGAGAGGTACTCGTCGTAGGTGACGTCGTAGCCGCTCCGGAGGTGAAAGTCCAGGGACCCCGTCTCGACGGTTGACTGAAAGAGCACGTGAACCGCGCGGCGGACCAGTTCGTCCGCGTCCTCGGGTTCGAGGGCCGTCGTCAGCATGGCGAGTTCGTTGCGCGTCTCCCGGTCCAGGTCGACGGCCAGTTCGTCGCCGATCTCGGCGTACCGGTCGGTCACGTCCTCCGAGAGGTCCTCCAGGCTCATTGCCGACGGGAGGGTCGGCGCGTGGAAACCGCTTTCGCTCCCGCGACAGCCCCGACCGTTCGGGCCCGGGACCGCCATACGTAAGCCCCGGCCGGCGCTACGCCGTGTCGACCGACGATGGGCGAGACTGGGGAACAGAACGGCGACGCAGCGGAAGGCGCAGACGTGGATCCGTTCGCCGACGTCGACCTGCCGGCAGTTCGCCAGGGCCTGTTGTCGTGGTACGACGAGCGCCGCCGCGAGTTCCCCTGGCGGGAGACGACCGACGCCTACGAGATTCTCGTCTCGGAAGTGATGAGCCAGCAGACCCAACTCGGCCGCGTCGTCGACGCCTGGCACGCTTTCCTCGACCGCTGGCCGACCGTCGAGGCCCTCGCAAACGCTGACCGGGCGGACGTGGTCGGCTTCTGGACCGACCACAGCCTCGGGTACAACAACCGCGCGACGTACCTCCACGAGGCGGCCGGCCAGGTCGTCGACGACCACGACGGGGAGTTCCCCGAGACGCCCGAGGGCCTCCAGGAACTGATGGGTGTCGGCCCCTACACGGCCAACGCGGTGGCGAGTTTCGCCTTCGACGACGGGAACGCCGTCGTAGATACCAACGTCAAGCGGGTCCTCCACCGCGCCTTCGACGTTCCGGACGACGACGCGGCTTTCGAGGTCGCGGCGAGCGACCTCATGCCCGACGGGGAGTCCCGCGCCTGGAACAACGCCATCATGGAACTAGGCGGACTGGCCTGCGAGAAGACGCCGGCCTGTGACGAGGCGGCCTGTCCGTGGCGGGACGTCTGCGTGGCCTACGAGACGGGCGACTTCACCGCACCGGACGTGCCGACCCAGCCCTCGTTCGAGGGCAGCCGGCGGCAGTTCCGGGGGCGGGTCGTGCGGGTGCTCGGCGAACACGGACCGCTCGAACTCGACGAACTCGGTCCCCGGATTCGGGTCGACTACGCCCCCGACGGAGCGCACGGCAGAGAGTGGTTGTCAGACCTCCTCAGGGACCTCGAGGACGACGGCCTCGTGACCACGGACGAGGGCGTGGCGTCACTCCGGCGCTAGCGAGGACGGGCACTCGAGAACCCACACCGCTTTCACGATTCGTGGCACAGCGAAGGGCATGGCAGACACCGTCCAGGTCGTCGCAATCTGTGGCAGCATGCGAGACGGGAGCCACACCCGCACCGGTCTCCGACACGCTCTGGACGCTGCCGCCGACCGCGGCGCGTCCACCGAACTCCTCGACCTCCGCGAGTTCGACCTCCCGGTCTTCGACGCGGACGCGGAGGACGCCGGCGACGCACCGGAACTCCGCGCACGCGTTCGCGCGGCCGACTCGATTCTCCTCGGGACGCCGATGTACCACGGCTCCTACGCCTCGCCGCTGAAGACGGCCATCGACTACTGCGGGTTCGACGAGTTCGAGAAGAAGACCGTCGGGCTCCTGGGCGTCGCCGGCGGGAGCTTCCCGATCACCGCCCTGGAGCACCTCCGATCGGTCTGCCGGGCGCTCGACGCCTGGGTGATCCCCCACCAGGCCGCGATCCCGCGGGCTTCGGGCAAGGTCGACGACGGCCACATCGTCGACGAGAGCGTCGCCGAGCGCGTGGCGACCCTCGGCGAGGAGGCCGTCCGCTTCGCGAACATCGAGGCGGACCCGGCGAGTTTCGAGAGCGAGGAGAACGTGGGCGCCTCCCACTGAGGCGGCTGTCGGCGGTCGGTCGGCAAGTCACAACGGTCATACCCGCGGTGTGAGTACGGGCGAGCGTGACGCGCTGGGTCGACGATTCGGGGATCGGACGGCCGCGAGGCCCGCGTGCAATCGTTCGCGCGTGGACGGAAGTTCTCGTGCGGCCGCGAACCTTCTTCGCCTCGAACGTCGCGCCCGGCGACCAGGCGCCCGGGCTGACGTTCCTCGCGATGGTCGTCCTGATCGAGGAGGGGATCAGGCACGTCCTCGTCCCCGGTGCGTATCCCGTCGTCGGCGACCGGCCGCTCCTCTCGGCTGCGATGTGGACCCTCGTCGCCGTCGTCCTCGTCGCGCCGGCGGTCGTCCACCTCGTGGCCGCCGTCCAGACGCTCGTCCTGATCGCGGTCGTTCCGGATCGCGCGGGCGTGAGCGAGACGGTCCAGGTCATCTGTTACGCCACGGCACCTTGCGTCCTCGCGGGGGTCCCCGACCCCCGGATCCGGTCCATCGTCGTGTGCTGGGGCGCGGGGCTGTACGTCCTCGGGACGGCCGTCGTCCACGAGGTACGACTGCCCGTCGCGCTCCTGGTCGGAGCGGTCCCGGTCGTGCTCGTCTTCGGGTACGGCTTCTGGGGCATCGGCGCGCTCCAGGCGGCGGGCGAACTGCTCGCCGACACCGTGGCGGGCCTCGCCTGAGTCGTGACGAGCACGTTTATCCACACGCCGCGCCGACGTCCGGTATGTTCAGTCTCGACCTGGACGAGTTCATGTTCGAACTGAAGGACGGCGCGATCAAGCACGTCGGCCCGTCGAACCGGACCGGCACGGCGAAGCTCTACGACGTCGAGGACGTCGAGGTGCGGGCCTTCGGCGACAAGCGCGTCAAACTGGCCTTCACCGACGAGGACGGCAACGAGGTGGAGGTCGCCCTGTTCCCCGACGACGCGACGGCGGTTCGCGAGGGCCTGGCGGACCTGGCCGAAGAGACGGACGTCCTCGAGTGACGCCCGCGAGAGGGGCAGTGACGTAGCGAGGAGCGGTCGGCGTCTCGCCGCAGTGATTCGACAACCGTTTTAGGGCGGACCCACTTTCACCTGCCAATGGGTTCGTGTATCATTTGCGGAACGTCTGTCGACGGCCGAATCTGTGACATCCACGAAGAAGACGTCGTGTTCGAGTTCCGTGGGTCGCACCCGGACCAGCTCACGGTCGATCGCTTCTACCGTGGCACCGTCGACGGTTTCGCCGAGTTCGGCGTGTTCGTCAACATCGGGGACCGAGTGACCGGTCTCCTGCACAAAAGCGAGCTGGACCAGCGCCTGGAGAGCCTGGACTGGGACCCGGGCGACGCCGTCTTCGTCCAGGTCCAGAACGTCCGGGACAACGGCAACGTCGACCTCGGCTGGTCGATCCGGCAGGGCAAAAGCGAATTCCGGGGCACGCTCATCGACGACCCCGACGCCGACACCGAACTGCTCGCCGAGGAGGACGAGAGCGGCGAGGCGGACGACGCCGAGGCAGAGTCCCCTGACGACGGCGGGAGCGAGATCTCGCCCTCGGCCGTCGGGCGAGACGCGTCGGCCGACGAAGAAGAGACTGGCGAGGAGGCCGAGGCCGCGTCGGGAAACGGGCACGGCGGGACGGATCCTGAGTCGGAGACGAGCGACGCGTCCGACGGTGCGTCCCGGCCGGATCCCGAGTCCGCGACGGTCGACGCGCTCGACGACCTCGTCGGGACGGTCGTGCGCCTCGAGGGCGAGATCGTCAGCGCGCGCCAGACCAGCGGGCCGACGGTCTTCGAACTGCGCGACGAGACGGGCACCGTCGACTGTGCCGCCTTCGAGGAGGCCGGCGTCCGCGCCTACCCCGACGTCGGGGAGGGCGACGTCGTCCGACTCGACGGCGAGGTCGAGCGCCGCCGCGGCGACTTGCAGGTCGAGACCGAGGCTCTGGTCGTCCTCGAGGACGACGAGCGGTCGGCCGTCGAGGAGCGCATGGAGGACGCGATGGTCCAGCGGGCCCGGCCCGAGGCCGTCGACCCCCTCGCCGACGACGGCGCCGTCGAGTCCCTCGCCGACTCGCTGCGCGACGCGGCGACCGCCGTCCGCCGGGCCGTCATCGAGGGCCGACCGATCGTCGTCCGCCACGCCGCCAGCGTGGACGGCTACGTCGGCGGCGCTGCCCTCGAGCGCGCGACGCTCCCGCTGGTCCGCGAGGAACACCAGGACGCCGACGCCGAGTACCACTACTTCGACCGCCGTCCCCTCGAGGGAACGGTCTACGACCTCGACGACGCCACCGGCGACGTGACGACGATGCTCTCGAACGCCGAGCGCCACGACGAGCAGGTCCCCCTGTTCGTCTTCGTGGGCGCCGGCGGGACGCGCGAGTCCCTGGACAGCTACGACCTGCTCGACGTCTACGGCGCGCGGACGCTCGTCCTCGAGGCCGCAACGGTCGACGACGACGTCCGCGAAGCTGTCGGGACGACGGTCACGCCGCCCTCGGACGACGCAAACACGACTGCGGCCGCCCTCGCGGCGAACGTCGCTGCCCACGTCGACGGAGGCGTCCGGGACGACCTCGCGCACCTCCCGGCGGTGAGCTTCTGGGAGGACGCGCCCGAGGCCTACGTCGACCTGGCCGCGGAGGCGGGCTACGACGAGAGCGAGGTCCGGGAACTCCGCGAGGCCATCGCCCTGGAGGCGTTCTACCAGTCCTACGAGGACAAGCGCGAACTGATCGTCGACCTCCTCTTCGGCGGGGCGGACGGCGAGGACGAGACCCTCGCCGCCCACGTCAGCGAGCAGTACCGGACCCGGATGGACACGGCGGTCGACACCGCGCTCGCGAACCTCGAGACCCGCGAGGTCGACGGCTCGACCATCCTCGTCCTCGACACCAAGGCCTACACCCACCGCTACGAGTTCCCGCCGACGCCGCTCCTGCTCGACGTGCTCTGGCGCCGGGAGCGCGACGCCGGGGACGCCCTGGTCGGGCTGGGCACCGACGAGGCCTACGTCCGGACCGACGCCGACCTCGACGTCCGAGAGGTCGTCGCGGCCGCGACCGACGACGCACCGAAGGCCGGCCTCGACCCCAGCGGGGCCCGCGAGGGCCGCATCGAGTTCCTCTCGGGCGAGCGCGCGGCCGTCCGCGACGCCGTCCTCCGCGCGTTGGGGAACGAGTTCTCCTCGGTCGCCGCGGCCTGAGGGAACGGTCGGGCCGGTACTCCCCCAAGCGACACCCTTATTCGCCAGACGCGAAGAGTTTGGAGCGACAACGAGCCCGATGAGCAGCGACACCCCCACCACCGAGGACGCCTTCGAGCAGGTCTGTGCGGAGCTGATCGACCGCATCCTCGCCGGGGAAGTCGGCCGGGACGACGTCGAGTCGGCCAAGACCGAGGTCTGCGGGAAGTACTCCGCGCCGAAGGTGCCCAAGAACTCGGAGCTTCTCGACCGGGCGCCCGAGGGGACGCGCGAGGAACTCGAACAGGTCCTCCGAAGGAAGCCCGTCAGAACCGCCTCGGGGGTCTCCCCCGTGGCGATTATGACTTCGCCCGAGCGCTGTCCGCACGGGAAGTGCCTGTACTGTCCCGGGGGGCCCGACTCGGAGTTCTCCTCCGCGCAGAGTTACACGGGCCACGAACCCGCCGCCGCGCGTGGGGTCCAGAACGACTACGACCCGTACGGACAGGTCCGCCTGCGCCTCCACCAGCTCCGGGAGATCGGCCACCCCGTCGACAAGGTCGAGCTGATCCTCATGGGGGGGACGATGACCGCGCGCTCGCACGACTACCAGGAGTGGTTCGTCAAGCGGGCGCTCCAGGCGATGAACGAGTACGACGTGGACGGCGACCCCGAGCCCGCACAGGGCGAGAGCTTCGCCCAGGACCCCGAGGAGTACGACTTCGCGTACCTCGAGGACGTGATCGCGCGCAACGAGACCGCGGACGTCCGCAACGTGGCGACGACGTTCGAGACCAAGCCCGACTGGTGCGACCCCGAACAGATCGACCGGATGCTCGACCTCGGCGCGACCAAGGTCGAGGTGGGCGTCCAGACCACCTACGACCGGATCAACCGCGAGATGCACCGCGGTCACGGGACCCAGGACTCCATCGACGCCAACCGCCGACTCCGCGACTCCGGGTTCAAGGTCGGCTTCCACATGATGCCCGGCCAGCCGGGAATGTCGAGGGAGATGTGCCGGGAGGACTTCCGGCGCATCTTCGAGGAGCCGGCCTGGCGCCCGGACTTCCTGAAGATCTATCCGACCCTCGTCGTCGAGGGGACCGCTGTCTACGACTGGTGGCACGAGGGCGAGTTCGAACCGCTCGGCAACGAAGAGGCCGCCGACCTCGTGGCCCGGATCAAGAAGGACATCCCGCGCTACACGCGCCTCCAGCGTGTCCAGCGGGACATCCCAGCGGACTTCATCGAGGGCGGCGTCTGGAAGTCGAACCTCCGGCAACTGGCCCGCCAGCGCATGGACGAGCACGGCTGGACCTGCGAGTGCATCCGCTGTCGGGAGGTCGGGCACAACGACGCCGAACCCGAGTCGGTAGACCTCGACGCGATCACCTACCAGTCCGGCGGCGGCACGGAACACTTCCTCAGCGTCGAGGACTTCGAGCAGGACCTCCTCGTGGGCTTCTGCCGGCTCCGGTTCCCGAACGACCCCGTCCGCCGGGAACTGGAGAACGCCGCCGTCGTGCGGGAACTCCACGTCTACGGGAGCGAGGTCGGCGTCGGGAGCGCTGGTGCCGGGGAGGAGAACGACCCCGCCCTCGGCGAGGCCGACGCGACCGTCGGCAGCCACCAGCACCAGGGGTGGGGCCGACGACTCCTGCGCGAAGCCGAGGACCTGGCGGCCGACGCGGGCTTCGACAAGCTGGCGGTGCTCAGCGGCATCGGCGTCCGCGAGTACTACCGCGAGAAGCTCGGCTACCACCAGGACGGCCCGTACGTCTCGAAGCGACTGTGAGACGGGGGCCGAACCCCGGCGCGACGCCCCCGCGTCAGTGGAAGCCGCGCTCGACGTCCTCGCTGACGACGTCTTCGAACTCCGCGTCGAGCAGGTCCTCGGCCTCCTCGAACGTCTCGGTCAGGTCGTCGAGGGTGTCGGGCCGGTCGTACTGGTCGAAGTCCATCGGCCCGTACGCGGGGCTGTCCATGGCGTCCATGACGTCGTCGAAGAGGTCCTGTGGCGTGGTCGGCGCGTCGGCGTGGGCCTCGACGACGGAGCCGACCTCCTGTGCCACGGTCTCGGCCTCGTCCTCGTCCGCGACGGGTTCCTGGACTCCGAACAGACCGGGGGTTCCCTCCTTGCCGGGGAACAGCGGGTCGATGTCGTCGTCGATCCGGCGGGCGACCTGCGCGCCCACGCCCTCGACCTGGAAGGGATTTTTCGCGTAGGTCTTGAGCTGGAAGACGCCGGCGTCGGGGTGGCCGACGAAGAGGTCCTCGCCGAGGCCACCGCTCCGGTCCCCGCCGACGGCACGCCAGCCGGACGGGTCGGCGTCGCTCTCCACGACGTCCGTCAGAATGTCCTGCCAGTCGCGCACCCGCATGGTGCCAGCGCTTGGGTCCTCGGCGGAATATAGCCATCGATAGGACCGCCGGTCTCGACCGCCGACCCGACCCGTCGCGTGGGGCAGCGACCGGGCGTCCGCGGGCGGTGTCAGCACGCTTTTCCCGGCCGCGCACCTCTGCCCGTCCGTGAATCTACGGGGGCCCGTCGTCGCAGTGGGCGAGCGCCGGACCGTCACCACCAGCCGGGGCGAGAGCGACCTCTGTGAGGTCCAGGTGCGCCCCGAGGGCGGGGCCGCAGACGCCGTGACTGTCACACTCTGGGGCGACTGGAGCGAGGCCGCCGACTACCTCGACGTCGGGATGGAACTGGCCGTCTACGACGCGACCGAGCGCGAGTACCAGGGCGAGACCCAGTATAGCACCGACGGCGACACGATGGTCGTCGTCGAACCGGACTTCCTCGTCGACGTGACCGACGTCCGCGGCTGGGTCCAGTGCCCGCGGATGTACTACCTCAACAAGATCGGCGGGACGCCGCTGGCCGAACCCGTCGTCACCGGGACCATCGTCCACGAGGTTTTCGGCGACCTGCTCCGCGGTCGCGACGTCGAGGAAGCGGTCGCGGCCCGCGTCGAGGAAGCGGGCCTCGAACTGGGCCTCCTCGGAGCCGACCGCGCGGCCACCGTCGAGACCGTCCGCCAGCACGCGAGCGCCATCGACGGCTGGCTCAGCCAGGGCACCCTCACCGAACGCGACGAGTGGCGCTCCGAGCAGACGCTCGTCAGCGAGCGCTACGGGATCAAGGGGCGCGCCGACGCCGTCCGCCGCGGCGCACCGGTCGAGCTCAAGACGGGGAAGAACACGCGGCGCGAACCGCGCTTCCACGACAAGGTCCAGGCCACGTGCTACGCGCTCGTCCTGGGCGAACGGACCGGCGAGGCCCCCGACACGGGGACCCTGCTGTACACGAAGAACGCCGCCGTCGAGCGCACCGAGGAGGGTGGCGACCTCTCGCCGGCGAAGGACTTCACCATCGGCGCGGGCCTCCTGCAGTTCGTCCTCCGCAAGCGCAACGAACTCGCCGCGATGGAGTTCGACTCGAGCGTCCCCACCGGCTACGAGGCCGACGCGAAGTGCGAGTACTGCTTCGAGCAGGACACCTGCATGGCCGTCTCCGGCCGCCTCGACCAGGAGTCGAAGGCCGGCCAGGTCGGGACGCCGATCCCCGACGAGGAACGCGAGTACTTCGAGCGGCTCTACGACGCCATCGAGCGCGAGCGCACGGCCGTGCACCGCGAGTACGCGAAGCTCTGGGAGCAGTCCCCCGCCGAGCGCGCCGACGACGACCGCGCGCTCGTCGACCTGGAGCCGACAGATCGGCGACGACTTGACGGCGGCCGCTGGGAACTGCGCGCGACCGGGACCGGGGCCGTCTCGAAGATCCGCGAGGGCGACCTGGTGCTGGCCAGCGACGGCGACCCGATCGAGGGCGACGCGGAAATCGCCCGTGTAGAACGGTTGGGCGAGGAGATCGTCGTCACTGCCGACGAACCCGTCGACCTCCATCGCCTCGACGTCTACCCCTCCGAACTGTTCGCGGACCGCATGCTCACCGCGCTGCACGACGGCGTCCTGACCCAGCCACCCGAGCAGAAGGACGTCCTGTTCGGCCGGCGGTCCCCGGAGTTCCGGGCCGTCGACGGAACCGTCGTCGACAACAACGAGGCCCAGGACGAGGCCGTCCGGCGCGCGGTCGGCGCGGAGGACTTCGCGCTCGTCCACGGTCCGCCGGGGACCGGCAAGACCTACGTCCTGGCGCAGATAGTCCGCGCGCTGGTCGACCGCGGCGACCGCGTGCTCCTGTCGGCGTTCACCAACCGCGCCGTCGACAACGCCATCGAGGCCCTGGAGGATCAGGGCTTCACCGACGTGGTCAGGATCGGCACGGAGAGCGGCGTTCGCGAGGACATGCAGGCGTATCGCCTGGAGACCGCTGGCGACCCGGGCGAGCGCGCCGCGGCGCTCCAGGAGGCGCCCGTCGTCGCGGCGACCACCGCCTCCTGCGGGTCGCGGATCATGCGCGAGCAGTCCTTCGACGCCGCCGTCGTCGACGAGGCCGGGCAGCTGACGGAGCCAGCGACGCTCGCCGCCACGGCGCTCGCGGATCGGTTCGTCCTCGTCGGCGACCACCAGCAACTTCCGCCGGTCGTCCGGGACGCCCCGGCGCTGGAGACCTCGCTATTCGAGCGGTTGCGCGATGCACATCCCGGTGCCGCCGTGATGCTCGACCGACAGTACCGGATGGCCCAGCGCATCCAGGCCTTCGCCTCGCGGGAGTTCTACGACGGCCGCCTCAGGCCGGCCACGGCTGACGTCGCCGGCCAGACCATCGGCGACCTGCCGGGCGTCGACGCGAGCTCGCTCCCCGCCCACCTCCAGGACGGCGTGGCGTTCGTCGACCCCGACGGCGCGACCGACGGTCACACGAACCCGATCGAGGCCGAGGCCGTCACGGAGGTGGTCACGGCGTACCTCGACGCTGGCGTGGACCAGGGCGACCTGGGAGTCATCGCGCCGTACCGCGCGCAGGTCGCGGAGATCACCCGCCGCGTCCCCGCTGGTGTCGCCGTCGACACCGTCGACCGATTCCAGGGGTCGAGCAAGGAGGTGATCGTCGTCTCCTTCGTGGCCACGGGGAGCCTCGACGGGCCGATATTCGAGGACTACCGCCGCGTCAACGTCGCGCTGACCCGGGCGAAGAAGGCCCTCGTGCTCGTCGGCGACGCCGACGCGCTCTCGACTGACGAGACCTACGGGCGTATGGTCGAGTGGGCGCGCTGAGGCCCGCGAGCCCTCGCCACCGCACCGCAATCCCTTTTCAGGCTCGCGTCGAAGTCCGCCCAATGCCAGTCGACGTGCCGCTGGGGTCGGGCACGGTCACCGTCGACCTCCCGGACTGCGACGTGACCGTCGCGGAGCCGCCGGGGGGCGAGGCTATCGACGTCCGCAGAGCCGCCCGGGCGGCCGTCGACGACCCGCACGGCCCGACGCTCGCCGACGTCGCCAACCCGGACGACCGCGTCGCGATAGTGGTCCCGGACGTGACGCGTGCCACGCCCGACGAGGTCCTCCTCGACGTCCTCGTCGGCGCGCTCGAACGCGCAGGGATCGCCCGCCAGCAGGTGACGGTGATCCTGGGCCTGGGACTCCACCGCCCGATGACCGGCGACGAGATCGCAGACGCGCTCGGTGGCCACGCCGACCTCGCGATCAACCACGATCCAGACGCCACCGTCACTGTCGGCGAGGTCGACGGGGTGCCCATCGAGGTCCACGAGCGCGTCGCGAGCGCGGACCTCGTGCTCTCGACGGGGATGGTCGAACCGCACCAGTACGCGGGCTTCTCTGGCGGGGCCAAGACCGTCGTGATCGGCGCCGGTGGGGAACCGATCATTCGCTACACCCACGGTCCCGACCTGCTGGGCAAGCCCGGCGTCCGGCTCGGCCGCGTCGATGCCAACCCCTTCCGCGACGTGCTCGACCGCGCGGGCGACCTCGCCGGCCCGGACTTCTGTGTGAACGTCACCCACGGACCGCAGGGGATCCTCGGCGCCGCCGCCGGGGAGCCTCGTGCGGTCGTCGCCGAACTCGCAGCGACGGCCGTCGACGCACTGTCGGTCGACGTCTCGTCAGCGTACGACGCCGTGATCGCGGGCGTCGGCGCGCCGAAGGACGCCAACCTCTACCAGGCGACCCGCGCGGCGACGTACGTCGTCCTCGGGGCTCGCAATCCGCTCCGGGAGGATGGGCAGGTCGTTGTTCCGGCGACGCTCCCCGAGGGTGCCGGAGAGGGAACCGGCGAACAGCGCTTCTACGAGTGGCTCTCGGCCGCCGACAGCCCCGAGGGCCTCTACGAGGAGATGGCCGAGGGCTACGAACCGGGTGCACAGCGTGCGTTCGTCGTGGCCAGGGCGCTCCGTGACCACGACGTCTGGATCGCGAACAGCGAGCATCCCGGCGTCGTCGAGGACTGCCTGATGCACGCGGCGCCGACCGTCGGCGACGCCGTCGAACCCGGGAGCGACGTCCTCGTCGTCCCGGACGCGCTGAACACGCTGTTGACGTGAACGACCGCTCCTCGGTGACGTTATTACGCCCCGGCGATAGGTCACCGGCGATGGGGCCAGGCTCCCAACGAGTCCCCGGCACACCCGAGAACGAGCGCGGGAGAGACTCGGGATCTGGTCGCAGAGAGGGAGCGGCGGCGAGGGTCAGGTCCGCCGTCAAACGTCGATTCCGGGCGCACCTCGGTATCGACGCCCGGGCGCTGGCCGCCTTCCGGATCGGTCTCGGCACGGTCCTCCTCGGCGGGACGCTGCTCCGGGCGACGAACTTGCGGGCGTTCTACACCGACGCCGGGGTCCTCCCGCGGTCGGCGCTGGCTGACCTCTACCCCGTCGCCGAATCGCTATCCGTCCACGCACTGTTCGGGAGCGCCGAAGCCCAGGCGGTCCTGTTCGCCGTCGCCGCCGTGGCGGCCATCTGCATGATCGTCGGCTACCGGACGACGCTCGCGACGCTCGTCTCCCTGGTCCTCGTTCTCTCCGTGCAGGGGCGCAATCCGCTCGTGCTCAACGGCGGGGACATCCTCCTCCGGCACCTGCTGTTCTGGGGCGTGCTCCTCCCGCTCGACGAACGGTGGGCCGTCGACGCGACTCGGCGGTCGCAATCCGGCCGCGAGCGGGTCGCCAGCCTGGCAACGGCGGGCATCCTGCTCCAGGTACTGGTCGTCTACAGCGTCAACGCGGTCCTCAAACACCGAAGCGACGTCTGGCGGGACGGGACCGCCACGGAGTACATCTTCCACCTCGATCAGTACACCGTCCTCCTGGGTGACGCACTCGCAGAGGTGCCGGTCGCGCTCTCGGTCGGCGGCCGCCTCTGGTTCTGGCTCCTCACGGGATGTTGGCTGCTCGTCGTCCTCCGGGGGTGGCCGCGTGCCGGCCTGGTCGCGGCCTTCGTCGGGGCCCACCTCACGATGGCCGCGACGATGAGCCTCGACGTCTTTCCACTCGTCTCGATCGTGGCGCTCCTGCCGTTCCTCCCGGCAGTCGTCTGGGACGCCGTCGACGACAGGTTCGTGTCGCGCCTGGAGAAGCGCCTCCCAGACGTCGATGGAATGGCAGCGAAGTGGCAGCGTCTCCCGTCCCGGCCGTCGGCAGTGGGTGGTAATGTGGCCGATCTCGTACGACGGTATCTGCTTCCGGCGATCGCTGGCCTGGCTATCCTCGTCATGCTGGCCTACAACGCCGGGGCGGTCCTCGAGGATGGCTTCGGGCCGACAGACGGTCCGGACTACCTCGACGGCGACCCCCACTGGAACATGTTCGCTCCGAATCCGCCCCAGACGACGAACTGGAACAGCGTCACCGGGACGCTCGAATCGGGTGCACGGGTCGACGTCCTCCACGGTGGGTCGATCTCCCCGGACCGACCACCGGATGAACCGAGCGAGTTCCTGTCCGCCCGCTGGCGCAAGTACTTCGAGGACGTTCGCACGCCGGGCCGGATCGAGGTCCTCGGGCCGCACCTGGCGGACTACCGCTGTGCCCGGTGGGACGCGACCCACGAGACCACGCTGAGGGCGATCACGATCACGCACGTCACCGATCCCGTCGATTTCGACGGGTCCCGGACCGTCCACCGACGGACCATCGGCCAGTACGAGTGTCCGAACTGAGGCGCGTCAGTCCGACCAGGCGGCGCCCTCGTCGACGGGGTCCTCGCCATCGTCGACGGGGTCCTCGCCCTCGATCTCCTCGATCACGCGACGGTGGAACTCCTGGAGGACCCGGGACTCGTCCTCGGCGAGGACTACGTCGCTGGCCATGAGCGTCGCGAGGCCGAACGCCCGGGGGCTCGGCGAGGTGACGCGCGTGGTCGTGACGCTTAGCTCGCCCGACCGGAGCGACTCCAGGACGTCCTCGATGCCGGCGACGTGGAGTTTGTCCTCCATGATCTCGCGGTAGGTCTCCTCGATGACGGCGAAGTCCTCGAGGTCGTCGGCGAAGCCCAGCAGCATGTCGCTGCTGACCTGCTGTTCGCTCGCGGACTTCTCGTACCCTTTGTAGCGCTTCAGGATCATCAGCGCCCGCGTCGCGTTGATGCGGAAGTACCGTTCGAGCAGGTCCGTCCCCTCGAGGCTGGCGCGGAGGTCGGCACGGGCGTCTTCGGGGTCGATGTCCGCCAGGATCCCCTGGAGGTCTATCTTGCGGTTGAGCGGGAGCGACAGCGAGAAGCCGTTGTCCGCGACGGCGACCGAGACGTTGGCGTTAGCGGCCTGCGCGATGCGGTAGGCCAGCAGGCGCGAGAAGCCGTCGTTGAACCGCCGGCCGTAGTTCGAGTGGACGTAGTACCGGCGCTCGTACTCGTCGTGGTCGAGTTCCTCCTCGATCACGAGGCGCTCGTCGGTGCTGACGCTCTCCGGCCCGGCGTACTTCAGCTGTTGATCGTAGAGTCGCGTGATGGCCTGCACGCTGTTCTCGTCGAGGGGAAACTCCCGGAGCCAGACCCGGGCTTCGCTCTTGCCGCCGTGGGCCATCCGCTCGACGAGTTCCCGCTGGAAAGCCAGGATCTCGCGGCCCAGGTCGTAGGAGAGGGGGAGTCGTTCGGAGTACCAGGAGGGGACGGTCGGGCGGGCGCTCGTCCGGTCGACGTAGACCTTCGAGCCGCGACGATAACGGAACTCGAACCGATCGCCGCCGAGAACGAAGACGTCGCCAGTCTCCAGTGTGTCGAGGTAGCCCTCGTCGAGTTGTCCGACCCAGTCGTCGTCTCCCCTCGTGTAGACGTCGCAGGTGAAGGAGTCGGGGATCGTCCCGATGTTGGTCATGTAGATGACCCGCGCCAGGCGGCCGCGCTTGCCGACGAGGGACGCCCCCACCGGATACGCCTCGTAGTGGTGCTCCCCATCGGGCTCGTCGTTGGTGTCCCGCCAGACCTTCGCGTAGACGTTGCGGTCCTCGAGGCCGGGGTAGTCGGCCGTGAGGTACCGCATGAGTTGCTCCCAGTCGGCGTCGTCGTAGTCGCGGTACGGATAGGCCCGCGTGAGAATGGCCCTGATCTCGTCCTCGGGCCGTGGTCCGTTGATTGCCATGCCGTAGACGTGCTGGACGGCCACGTCCTGGGCGTTCTCCGGGACGAACACGCGGTCGACGAACCCCGACTCGGCCTTCTCCAGCATGACCGCACACTCGATCAGCTCGTCGCGCTCGAGGGCGACGACGCGGCCCGTCACGGTCTGGCCGAGCTGGTGGCCGGCACGGCCGACCCGCTGGAGGAGCGCCGCGACGGACTTCGGCGAGCCGACCTGCACGACGAGGTCGACGTGGGGCATGTCGATGCCCAACTCGAGGCTCGTCGAGGTCGTCACCACGTCGAGGTCGCCGTCCTTCAGCGCCCGTTCGATGCCCTGGCGGCGCTCCTTCGAGAGGCTGCCGTGGTGACACCCGGAGTTGCCCTCGTCGTAGTCGTCGAAGCGCTCCCGGAGGTTGTGCAGGACTCGCTCGGCCCCCGAGCGAGTGTTGGTGAACACGAGCGTGTTCGTGTGGTCCTGGACCATCTCGTGGAGGTCGTGGTAGAAGCGCTCGGTGACGGTGTCCCGGGGGGTGTGGACGAGGTCCGCCGCCGGGGTCGTCAGTTCGACGTCGAACTCCCGGGCGAACCGCGCGTCGACGATCTCGTAGTCCCGCGGTGGGCCGCCTGGTTCGTCTCGCCCGACGAGGAACTCGGCGACGGTGTCCAGCGGCTCGACCGTCGCCGAACAACCGATTCGCGTCGGCGACCCTTCGGCGAGCGCCTCGAGGCGCTCCAGGGAGACGGAGAGGTGCGTCCCGCGCTTGTTGGCGGCCAGGCTGTGAATCTCGTCGACGACGACGTACTCCACGGTCGAGAGCTTCTCCTTGAACTTCGGCGAATTGAGGAGGATCGCCAGCGTCTCCGGCGTGGTGTTGAGTATGTGTGGCGTCTCCTCGAGCATCCGCTGGCGCGCCGCGTCGTCGGTGTCGCCGTGGCGGATCGCGTGTCGCACCGACACGTCGTCGCCGCGCTCCTCCAGTTTCTCCGTGATTCCCTCGAGGGGCACCTCCAGGTTCCGGTGGATGTCGTTGGCCAGGGACTTCAGCGGTGAAACGTAGAGGCAGTACACCGAGTTGTCGAGTCCCTCGGTGCGATCGCGGCGGAACAGTTCGTTGATGATGCCGGTAAACGAGGCGAGCGTCTTGCCGCTCCCCGTCGGCGCGCAGATCAGGGCGTTCTCCCCGCGATGGATCAGCGGGATGGCCTCCTTCTGCGGTGGCGTGAAAAAGCCCTCGTTGCCGGGAACGAACTCGCCGAACTGCTCGACCCACCACTCGCGGACCACGGGGTCCAGTAGCTCGAGGACGCCCTCGTCGTCGATGGCGACGGCTGCCGGATCGAACGCCGGTTCCACCTCCGCCAGTAGCTCCCGGCCCGTGGACATTCGGGTCTCACGGCCTCCTCGGGGCCCAGCCTTGAAGTGGGTTTGGGGACCGGGGTGGAAGTGGAGGCTGTGTTCGCGCCAGATGCCGTCCAGGTGGTGGCCACGTGGGGTCTGGAGTAGAAACGGCGGTCACCTCGTGACTCTCGTAAGCGTTTTTCGCCGGGCGTACGGAGAGCGGGCAGGGCGTGTGGCCTAGCGGACAGGGCGAGGGGTTCCTAACCCCTCGATCGCGGGTTCGAATCCCGCCACGCCCGTAGTGGGTGAGCGACAGCGAACCCCGGAGGGCGACCGGAGATTCGAACCCTGGGAGTCGCAGTGCGCGCAGCGAACGGAGTGAGCGAGCACAACCGTCTCCCTCTGGTTCGAATCCCGCCATGCCGGTTCGGTCGTCGCTCCGCTCATCCCTGCACGGGCGTGGCGGGATTCGAATCAGGGAGCGCGGGCAGCGGAGCGAGCACGTCCGACCGTAGTTCGAGTCCCGCCGAGTCCACGTCCATCGGTCGCTGCGCTTCCTCAGTCAGTGGACGCGCCGACGTCCCACTCGCTTCCGAGTGTCGCCCGCGGGACTCCCGCCCAACCCTTCGCGATGCCCGTGCAGAGGAGACCTGCCCAGGCAACGAGGGGTAATCAGCCAACACAGCGGTGTCGCCCCGAGGTGTCCGACAGCAGGCGCCCGCGACCGCCGACCGAGTGAGTCCTGACGTGGCCGCCCCCGATCGGACCCCCAGCGGCCCCTATGCTTAAGCCCGCACCGGGGGAAGGGGCGGGAACGACCGGTGGCAGGTCGGACGGGAACCATGAGAGGACTACCACGTGGGCGCGGGCAGTCGGGACTCGACCGGCTGTTGCTCTTCGTCGTGCTCGTCGTCGCCCTCGTCGTCGTCGCGCCGTACGTCCTCGGCCTGGCGGGCGTCGACGTGCGGCCAGACGGCGGCGACGGGACCGCGACTCCCGACCACGACCTCTCGATCCTCGCGGCTCGGGGGGACGCGGTCGACGCACAGAGCGGGACCGTGGGCGCGGTTCGGCTCGTCGTCTCGCCACAACCGGGTCGGGAGCCGGTCGACCTCCGCGAGGGAACGGCCGTCTGGATCGGCGACGAGTCGTTCGATCTCAGCCCGGTCGGTGCCACAAGCGGGGACGGGCAGTACGGGGTGACTGCCGTCGACGGCGGCGGGCCCGTCCTCGAATCCGCCACCGACCGGGGGAGCCTCCGGTTCGACCTCGGGAGCGACGACGTCGCGGACGTCCCCGAGTTCGGCGACCGACTGAGGGCCGGCGAGACGGCGACCGTCGTCCTCGTGACGCCCTCCGGCGAGACGGTTGCCCGGCAGGTGCACGTGCCATCCGATCTCCCGGCCGAGGCGAGCGATGTTGGCCTCTAGCCGGCCCCGCGGTCAGTTCTCACCGCCGATAACTGGCGGCCTACCTTTATGCGACCCTCCGAACTGGTCAGACCAACGCAACTGGTCTGCGCAGACATGGGCACGGCGGACACACAGGCGGTGCGCGGGCAGGTCGGGCTCGGGACGGTGGTCGTCTTCGTCTCGATGGTGATAGTCGCGTCCATCGCGGCTGGCGTGCTGATCAACGCTGTCGCGTCCGAGAACAGGTGGACGGACGGAGACGATCCGTCGGCCGACGAGGTTCGCGTGATCGCACAGCGCGGTGCCGTCCTCCAGTCCGAGACGGTGCGAGTCGTCAACCTCACGGTGACGACGGCGCCCGGTGCCGACCCGATCGACCTCCGGGACGCGACCGTCAGCTGGGTCGGACCCAGCGGCGCGTACAGCGTGACGCACCACGAATCAAGCGACAGGAACGGCGGGTTCCAGGTCACCGCCCGGGAGGATCCGAGCGGCGCGGCACCGGTGCTCGACGGAGCGTCGGACCGGCTCGTCCTCACCTTCGACCTGGGCCCAGACGACGTCCCCGGTGCGGGGGAGTTCGGCACGCCGCTCGAACCCGGTGAGATGGCGAGTGTCACGATCACGACCCGTGGCGGGACGAGTACCACGACGCGCGTGGCCGTCCCACGATCACTCGACGGGGCAGTGGTCGTCCTCTGAGTCCGGTCAGAGCGCCACGAGGAGGTCCGTCGCGTACATGAGGACCAGGCCGGCGAGGAAGGCGACGAGGTTCGCGGCACTGGCCAGTCGACCGTCGCGCCGGATCATCGCGGCCAGTTCCCAGTTCACCTGGAGGATCGCCCCGACGCCCACGGCCAGGAACGCCGCACCGATCGTCGGCGAGTAGGCGACGCTCCCGATCCACCCCCCGAGGACGACCGGCGCGCCCGCCAGAAGGCCGATCGCGCCGAAGTGCCACAGGGCCGGGCGATCACCGTGGGCGACGGGCGCGACGACGGCGGGCCCCTCCGTGACGTTGTGGATCATGAACCCGATCACGAGGAAGGCCCCGAGCGAGACGCGACCGAGCGCGAAGGCACTCCCGATGGCGAGTCCCTCGGCGAGGTTGTGCAGTCCGATGGCGAAGGCGATGAGGTAGGCGAGACCGAGCGGCGACACCTCGCGTCCGTGGGAGGCCCAGGCCGAGACTGCCCCGACGAGGAGGACGGTCCCCAGTATCGCCGTGACGACGAGCAGGTCCCCCTCGAAGGCACCTGGAATCGAGTCCGCGACGGCGAAGGCCTCGAAGCCCGCGTCGAAGGCGAGGAACGTCAGGACCCCGCCCGCCAGCGCGAGGACGGCGTGCAGCCGCGATGGGTGCAGGTCTCGCATGAACGGGAACCACAGCATACCCAGTGCCACCGGGATAACGCCGACGAACAGGCCGACCACCGCGAGCGTCCAGAGCACGCCGGGCGTCACGCCCGGACCGGGCTGGGGGGCGACTATCTCGTGGCCGACCGTCGCGCCGTTCGCGAGAACGAGGTCCACGCCGAGGTCCCAGCCGGGGGTCCAGTGGTACGGGATCCGGACGGTCGAACTCTCCAGCGGGGCGAGCGTGGCGGCGCCGGGACCGCCGTCACCTACCTGAAAGTTCCAGTAGGCCTCGTCGACCAGGACCTGCGAGACGGTCACGGATTCCGGTCCGTTGTTGGTGACGTGGAGGACGAGCGTCTCCTCGTTCGGGAGGGTCACGTGACTCACGGTGACGTCCGGGAGCGCCGCCCCGCTCTGGACCCCCGCGAACGGCGAGACCACGACGAACAGACCGATCAGGAGTGCGAGGGCGACGACGGGGACCAGCGCGCCCAGCCACCGGGGGAGGTCGAACCGCCGGGACTCGGTGTCGCCCATCTCAGACCACCTCGAAGAAACTCATCCAGCCGAGTTCGGCGAACTCGGACTGGTGGGCGTGGAACATGTACAGGCCCGGCTCGTGGTCGCCGTAGTCCAGTTCGACGATGCCGCGCTGGGCCTGGCACTGCATGATCGTGTCGACGGTCTTGTGGGTCGGCAGGAGCGTCGTCCCGTGATCGTAGTAGTCGAAGAACTGCGAGTGGGTGTGAATGGAGTTGATGGGATCGAACTCGATGGCGTTGATCACGTAGAGCCGCTGGGTCTCCTCGCGGTCGATCCGGATAGGGTAAATCGTCTCGCCGGCCGACCATTCGCCCTTCCCGTCCGTGTCGGCGACCCCATAGCAGAACGCCCGGGTGTTGACGGCGTAGACCTCGTTGTCGCCGTCGAAGTTCGTGTCGAAGCCGTTCATGACCATGACCTGCTCGTCGACCTCGTCGGCGCGGTACTCGTGGTTGCGCCGTTCGGCGCGCTCGACCAGGTCGGCCCGGAAGTCCGCGTCGATCGGGCCGTGGTAGTTGACGTACTCCCTGGTGTGCTCGGGGTCGGCGACGCGCTCTGGGTCCGGGTCCACGATGATCGCGCCGTAGAGGCCGCGGTGAATGTGCTCCTTGAGGGGAAGCGAGTGACAGTGATAGAGGTGACAGCCGGCGGGCTGTGCCCGCCACTCGTAGGTGAACGAGTCGCCCTGGTCGATGACGCCCGGTCCGTTCTGGGGGATGCCGTCCATTCGCGGGTTCACGTTCTTGACGTGCGGGTGGATCGTGTGGCCGTGTGCCTGGCCGTTGACGAAGTTGATCCGGACGACGTCGCCCTCGGTGACGCGGAGCGTCGGCCCGGGAACCTGGTCGTTGTAGGTCCACGCCGGGAAGATCACGCCAGGGGCGATCTCTATCTCGCGGAGCGACGCGTAGACCTCGAACTCTCGGACGGTCTCCGTGCCGCCCTCGCCGTCGTCGCGCTCGTAGACGCGCTGGGCGTCCGCGTCGATGCTGCTCGTGCCACCGTGGCCGGTGTTGAACTCCCGGAGGAAGGTGTGGGGATCGAAGTCCGCGGTCTGGAACTCCCCGGCGGGACCGAAGTTGCCGTGGGGGCTCTCCCCGCCGTCGTGACCCGAACTGGCCCCGCCACGGCCGGTCACCGCGAGACCGCCAGCAGCCGCGGCGCCGAGACCGCCGAGGACGGCACGGCGACTCACCGCGGCGTGGTCAGCGACGGCGTCGGTCAGTCGGTCGGCCAGCGACGCGGTCAGGTCGGCCGCGTCCTCGCGCTCGCCGGGCACGTCAGCTCACCCCGTCGGCGCTCTCGATGCCCGACTCGTCTGCCGGGCCGACGCGAATTGCCTCGGCGACGTTCTCGGGCAGCGACACGGTCTCGCCGCTCGCCAGGCGAACGGTCACGAGTCCGATCGGTGCAACCTCCTCGACGGTCACCGTCGTGCCGGGCGTGACGCCAACGTCCTCCAGATAGGCCAGTTCGTCGGGGTCGCGGTCCCGGACGCGACGGACCACGAGGCGATCCCCCTCGTCGTGGGCGGCAAGCGTGGTGCCGACGGGTTCCTCGACGGGCTCGAGGGAGTCGCGGGGGATCGGGTCCCCGTGCGGGTCGACCGCTGGATCGCCGAGAACCGCGGCGACGCGGCGCTCGAACTCCTCGCTGATGTGGTGTTCGAGGCGGTCGGCCTCGTCGTGGACCTCCGTCCAGTCGTAGCCGAGTTGTTCGGCCAGGTAGGTCTCCAGCAGACGGTGGTGGCGCAGGACCTCCAGGGCGACCGTCTCGCCCTCCGGCGTGAGCGTGACGCCCTTGTACTTCTCGCGCTCGACGAAGCCCCCGTCAGCCAGGGTCCCCATCATGCTGGTGGCCGTCGGGGCCGTGACGTCGAGCGTCTCCGCGATGGCGGACGTCGCCACAGGTGGCTCCCCCTGGCGCTGGAGTTCGTAGATGGTCTTGAGATAGTCCTCCATCTTCGCGCTGAGCATACACGGTTTAGATACGTCTAAACTAAAAGTGTGTCGACCACAATATTTTGACTAGGGGAAACCCGGCTGGATCGGCTTGGTGGCCGGTCCGAAGCGAGTAACTCCAGCCCGGACGGATGGTTCTACGTGCACACCCCCGGTCACCTTGGACTCGGCTTCGCTGGGGCCGCGGGTATCGTCCTCCTGCTCGCGGTCGCCGGCCTCTCCCACCTGGCGGTGGTCGCGAGTGTCCTCTTCGTCGCGCTCTCGCCCCTGCCGGACGTCGACGAGTGGCTGTCCTGGACGACCCACCGCGGGGGCACCCACTCGGTGTGGTTCGCACTCGCCGTCGGCGCCGGGACGGCCCTCCTCGCGGTGCTGTTCGGTACCGCCCTGGCCGTCGAGCCAACCACGGGCGCCACCCTCGGGTTCGGCGTCGGGTTCCTCGCCGTCGCGCTCCACGTCCTCGCGGACGCCTTCACGCCGATGGGCGTCTATCCACTCTGGCCGGTCTCCACCGAGCGACGATCGCTGAACGTCCTCGCGTCGGCCAATCCCCGGGCGAACCGGTACGCACTCGCCGGCGGGCTGGGTCTCTGGCTCCTGACGGTCGGGCTGGTATTCTGAGGAGGGGTGAAACCGCGGGGTGGCCCGACCCAAGCGTTTTCGTCCCACATGCCGCAGGGGCGAGCATGGAACGACGGCTCGATCGGCGTGCGCTCCTGACGAGCGGCGTCGGCCTGGTCGGCGCGCTCGCGGGCTGTCCGAGCCGAAGTCGAGATGGGGGCGGATCGTCGGAGAACGCCGGGACTCCGACCGACCAGTCCAGCGAGGGGCTGTCAGTCGCGGTCGGGGCCGAACCCGTCGCGACAAACCTCCGGTCGCCCGTCGCCGTGGTCGCCGTCGAGGCCGGGTCATACCTCGTGGCCGAGCAGTCGGGCCGGATCCGCCACGTCGAAGACGGCGAGGAACAATCGGTCCTGCTCGACCTGCGGTCGCGGGTCGTCGACGTCTCCGGATACGACGAACGGGGGCTCCTCGGACTCGCACTGCACCCGCAGTTCGGCGACAACGGCCGCCTGTTCGTCCGGTACAGCGCGCCGCCGAGAGCGGGCACGCCAGACGGCTACTCCCACACGTTCGTCCTCGCCGAGTTCGCGGTGGACCCACGGGACGTGACCGCCGAGGCGTCGTCCGAACGGACCATCCTGGAGAGTCCCGAACCCCAGTCGAACCACAATGCGGGGGACATCGTCTTCGGGCCGGACGGCCTCCTGTACGTCCCCCTCGGCGACGGCGGCGGTGCCGGAGATCGCGGCGAGGGGCACGTCGAGGACTGGTACGACGGCGTTCCCGGTGGGAACGGACAGGACGTGACCGAGAATCGACTCGGAAGTATCCTGCGAATCGACGTCGACGCGACGGGCGACGGTGCGACCAGGATCGGCGTCGGCGAGGCGGGCGGCGCGACCGCGGAACCACGGCCGTACGGCGTCCCGCCCGACAACCCGCTCGTCGACGAGGGCGGTCTGGACGAACACTACGCCTGGGGCTTCCGGAACCCCTGGCGTCTCTCGTTCGGTCCCGACGGCGGTCTCTACGTGGCCGACGTCGGCCAGAACCGCCTCGAGGAGGTAAATCTGGTCGAGCGGGGCGGCAACTACGGCTGGAACGTCCGGGAAGCGACGGCCTGCTACGGCGCCGACGAGTGCCCCACGGTCACGCCCGACGGCGAGCGCCTGCGCCCACCCATCGTCGAGTATCCACACGACGGGGCGGCCGTGAGCGGCCTCGCGGTCGTCGGCGGTTATCGCTACGACGGCACCGCGGTCCCCGACCTCGACGGCCTCTACGTCTTCGGCGACTGGCAAGCGCGGGGGCGCCTGTTCGTCGCCCGCGAGGACGAGGACGGGCTCTGGCCGACGGCGACGGCACCGATCGAGTCCGGTTCGCCGGGGGCCTACCTCCTCTCGTTTGGCCGGGACCCCGACGGCGAGCTACTCGTCTGTACGAGCGACAGCACCGGCGTCGGCGAGTCGGGCGGCGCGATCCACCGGCTCACCGAGCCATAGACCGGCCTATTCCTGCTGGCGGAGACGAGCGTCCATCCTGGGACCGCTCCGACGGGTCAAACCGACGCCAACGACGCCGGCGAGGAGGGCGACTGCCACCCCGAGTGCGGGGGCGCCGACCGGGTACCGGCCCGCCGCGAGGGCACAGACCAGTAGTGGGACGGCGACGACGGCGAGCCCGGCGCCGAAGACGGCGAACAGCGGCGTGTCGAAGAGCAGGTCGTTCGGCGACAGGTCCGTCAGGGACGCCGTCAGGCCGTAGACGTACACGGCGACCGGTGGGAAGACCACCACGCCGAGCGCGAGCGCCGTCGGCCGGTACCAGACCGTTGCGAGGGCGAGGTACCCCAGCCCCGTCGGCAGGGTGAGCAGGAGGTAGGCCCGTCGCTTGCCGGCGAGGACCGCCGACCCGCCGACCGGGTACCGCAGGTACTCCCGCGGGTCGTCGAGCGACGTCACCCAGTTGTAGGTCGTGAAACTGCCGAGTCCGAGCAGCGCGCCGAAGGCCAATCCGGGCGATGGCGTGATCGTCGTCGCGGCCGCCACGCGGTCCAGCAGGAACGCCGCGACGGCGAAGAGAACCCCCAGCGAGAAGGCGACCTTCCACACCGACCCGCTCGACCGGGCCACTTCGAGGAGCGGACGTGCGGTCAGACTGCCGCGGGCGTCGTCGCCGAACAGTCCCGCCAGACGATCGTAGGTGTCGCCGTCGACCCGCCGGACGCGACGTCCGCCGGCTTGCCCGGGTTCGAACGCGAGGGGCGCGAGGGCCGCGAGGACGACCGTCGGGCCGAGGGCCAGCAGTGCGGTGGCGGGCCGCGGATCGGCGACGAGCGCGTACGGCGACAGCGCGACCAGGTCGACGCCGGCGACGTAGACCGCGAGGATGCCACCGATGAGTGCCACCACCAGGAGGCGAGACCGGCCGGCCAACCCAGTGAGCGTGAGGCTGGCGGCGGCGCCGAGAGCGAAGGTTCCGGCCACGGTGACCCAGAGGAGTGCCACCGTCAGTACCGTCCCGCCGGACGCGAGGACGAGCGGCGCGAGGCCGACCACCACCGGCGTCACGAACAGCGCGACGTAGTAGACCAGGTCCTTCAGGAGGAAGGTCGCCAGCAGGCGCCGCCAGGTGACGGGCAGCGTCCGGGCCGAGAAGACCAGCAGCGTCACGTCGCCGAGAACGTCCCGCATCGCGTCCCGCCCGACGAGCCCGATGGTCCCGACCTGGAGCCCGAAGAAGGCCACCAGGGCGTGGACGCCGGCGATGACGGCACCGGTGCTCACCCCGGTCTGGCCGAGCAGCCACCCGCCACCGCCGACGATGAGCGTGACGAAGAGGGGAAAGGCGCCAAACCGGCCGGACCCGAACAGGTCGGCGTGGAGCCGGTACTCCTCCCGGACCATTCGGACGAACAGGCCCACTGTCAGCGCCCCCCGTCGCTCGGATCGCGCGGCGACGGTCCGCCGTCACCGGCTTGAGCGATCGCCCGGTCCGACCCCCCGTCGGCCGCCTCGACCTCCGCCGTGAACGTCTCCAGCAGGGTGTCACCGTCGAGGGCAGCCGGATCGGGCGCGGCGGCGAGGTGGCCGTCGACGACGATGCCGACCTCGGTGCAGAGGTCGGCTGCCACGGGGACGAAGTGCGTCGAGAGAAAGAGGGTGTGTCCCCGGTCGCAGTAGTCCGCGAGGTGGTCCGTGACCGTCTCCTGCATCAGCGGGTCGAGGTTGACCAGCGGTTCGTCGATGAAGACGAGGTCCGGTTCGTGGACGAAGGCGGCGGCGAGCATGACGCGCTGGCGCTCGCCCTCGGAGAGGTCGCCCGACAGCGAGTCGAGGACGCCCTCGAACTCGAAGCGGCGCGCCCAGGTCCCGATCCGGTCGACCGGGTCGTCCAGGCCGCGGACGTCGGCGACGAACCGGAGGTACTCGCGTGGCGAGAGGAAACTCGGCGGATCCTCCCGCTCGGGGAGGACGCCGATCCGCCGGCGCACCTTGATCGGGTCGGCGACCGGGTCGACACCCAGGACGGACGCGGTCCCCGCGGTCGGTTCTCGCTGGCCCGTCAGGATCTCGATGGCCGTCGTCTTGCCGGACCCGTTCGGCCCGAGGAGGCCGTAACACGCGCCCTCGGAGACCGAGAGGGAGAGCCCGTCCAGCGCGGTCGCGTCGCCGTACTGCTTCGTCAGCGCCTCCGTCGTGACGGCGGGCATACGAACGGCGGAGGGTGGGGGCGGGCCGACTTGTAGCTACCGCCCGCGTCGGTGACGGGCCTGACCGCGAGGAGGGAGCCCGGCTGCATAAAGGGTTTAAATCCCCTCGCTGTCACTCGACGCACGATGGAACGTCGGCAGCGACGACTCGTTCTGTACCTCGGCGCCTTCGTCGGCGTTGTGGGATTTTACACCGTCGTCTACAACGTCACGATGGCGACGGTGGAGAACGAACCCGAGCCCATCTGGCGGTCGCTGCTCGTGGTGATCGAGACCTTCACCACGATCGGGTACGGCACGGACGCGGGGGTGTGGACGTCGGCACTGACGGTTGGCCTGCTCGTCGCCATGCAGTTCACGGCCGTCTTCTTCCTGTTCATGGCGCTGCCGCTGTTTGCCTCGCCGTGGCTGGAGGAACGGTTCTCGACGTCCCCACCGACGACGGTCGACCTCGAGGACCACGTGGTCGTCTGTGCGCACACCGGGCGGACGCAGATGCTCCGCGAGGAACTCGAACTCGTCGACGTCCCGACAGTCGTGGTCGAACCCGAACGCGAGAGCGCGCTCGACCTCCACCGCGAGGGGGTCGCCGTCGTCCACGGCGATCCGGAATCGGCCGAGACGCTCGCCGACGCCAACCTCGGGGCGGCGCGGGCACTCGTTGCCGACGTCAACGACGAGGCCAACGCCTCGATCGCCCTGGCCGCAAGCGAGGGCACCGGGGCCGACACGCAGCTCGTCACCTTCGTCGAGGAGCCGGACGCCGCGGAGTACCACCGCTACGCGGGCGCCGACCACGTCTTCACGCCGCGCACGCTCATCGGCGAGAGCCTCGCGAGCAAGGTCACGACCTCCGTCGAGGCGGGCGTCGGGGACGCCGTCGAGATCGGCGAGGACCTGGAGATCGTCGAACTCCCGGTCCAGCCCGCGTCCGAACTCGCCGGCCGGACCATCGCCGAGTCCGGCATCCGCGAGCGGACCGGTGTCAACGTCGTCGGCGCGTGGTTCCGCGGCGAGTTCGTCAGCCCGCCGTCGCCGGACGCGACGATCGACGAACGGACGGTGCTACTCGTCGCCGGCCGCGAACGCCAACTCGAGCGGCTCAAAGCCCTGACGCTGTCCGACGAGCGCCAGTTACGCCGCGGGCCCGTCCTCGTCGCCGGCCTCGGCGAGGTCGGAAGCACCGTCCGCGAGGGAGTCGCGGCCGCCGGGTTCGACTGCCGCGGCGTCGATCGAACCGAGCGGCCGGGCGTCGACGTGGTCGGTGACGTGACCGACGTCGACACCCTCCGGGCGGCCGGGATCGAGGACGCGAGCATCGTCGTCCTCGCGCTCTCGGACGACACCGACGCCATCTTCGCCACGCTCGCCATCCGACAGCTCGACCCCAACGTCGAGATCGTCGCGCGAGCAAACGAGACCGACAACGTCCGGAAACTCTACCGGGCCGGCGCGGACTACGTCCTCGCCCTGTCGACGGTCAGCGGCCGGATGCTCGCCTCGACGATCCTCGGGGAAGAGATGCTCTCCTACGACCAGCAGGTCGCAGTCGTCCGCGTCCCGGTCGGCGACTTCGCGGGCAAGAGTCTCCAGGACGCGGCCGTCCGCGAGCGCACGGGCGTGACCGTCGTCGCCGTCGAGCGCGACGGCGACCTGCAGACCGGGCTCGACCCCGACTTCCGCTTCCAGAAGGGTGACGCGGCCATCGTCGCCGGGCCGGACGGGGCGGTGACCAGCTTCATCGCACAGGCGGGGACCGACACCGGGACCGACACGGCCGTCACGGGGCCGGTGGCCACCGACGCACAGTGAGCAGGACCCAGGTCGCGAGGACGAGCGATCCCCACAGTTCCGGCACCGCCAGACCGACTACTGCGGTCCCGCCGGCCAGCGCCCAGGCGAGCCAGGCGCCGAGGTTCGCGACGGCCAGGGCGAGACTCGCCGCCCCGTAGCCGGTCACGCCGCGCCGGAGCGACCCCACACCTGCCAGCGCGGCCGTGATCGAGATGCCGAGGAAGAAGGCAACGGCGACGGGGACGTGGAGCGTCGTCCCCAGCGGAAACAGCCCGACCGCACCCATGCTCGCCGACGTGACGCCGAAGGCGCCGCCTGCCAGGCGGTCGACCCGGTCCACCACCGTCCAGACCAGGAAGCGAGCGAAGGCGAGACCCGCTAGCCCGCCGAGGACGAGGCCGCCGTCGAACAGGAGCACAGTCGCGGTCGTCCCGGCGTCGGTCCAGGCCACCCCGAGGTCCGAGAGCGCGTTTTCGGTCCAGGTGAACGACGGGGAGAGGCCCACCGCCAGGAGCGTGGCGCCGAACGCGAGGACGACCGACGCGACGCCGCTGGCGCGTCCGAGGCGGTCCGCGTCCATGTCAGTCCGTAGACCGGCCGCGGCGGCGGTCGCGGTCCCGCTCTGGATCCGCACCGAGCGCGAACTGGAGTCGGTCGGCCACCGCCTCGCGGAGGTCGGCAGCAACGGTCGCGTCCAGATCGACCGCGACCGCGTCGCCCGACGAGAGGCCGCCGCTGCTGGCGGTGTCCACGGTGACGGAGCCGAGGTGCCGGCGCCGCTGGAAGATCGTCCGGGAGTCGATCACCGTCTGCACCCGGTCGTAGGGGACGACGGCGGTCTGGCGCCGCCAGAAGCCGTTCCGGGTGACGACGTGGTCCTCGCCGAGGACGTAGCCCCGGTTGACCCAGGTCAGGTGGGCGGCCACGGGGACCACGACGAGCAAGATCAGGGGGAGGTACCAGGTGATCGCCAGCCCGGTGAACCGGTCGACGGCGTAGGCGAGTGCCGTCACGAGGCCGAGGGCGAGCGCGTAGCGGATTGCGTACCGCGTCCGGGCGCGCTTAGGCGGCCGCTCGAAGTCGAGGTCCCCGAAGGGCTCGACCGAGCGCGCGAGCGCGAGCACCCGGTCGCGGCGGCCGATCGGGACCGCCGACTCGACGGAGGCCGACCCCCCGGCGGCGTAGCCGGCCGTCTCGATGACGAGGGTGGCGTAGCCGAGGGGGCGCGCGAGGACGTTCTCCCGGATCGTGACCGTCTGGACCTTCTCCAGCGGGATCGTCCCGTTGTAGCGCTGGAGGAGCCCCCGTTCGTACCGCAGTTCGTCGCCGTGCCGGGAGAGGCGAAAGCCGTAGTATCGCAGCACCGACCGGACCGCGCTCACTACCCAGAATCCAAGCAGCGCGACCACGGCGATGGCCGGGCCGAGCATGAGGAGGATTTCCGTCCCGGGTGGGGAGGCCTCCGCGATCGAGGGCGCAAAGCCGGAGGCGACGATCGTCAACAGCCCGAGCACCCGGAAGTCGGCGGAGACGAGCCCGAGGATCCCGAGTTCGCGCGGCTCCAGCCGGAACAGTTCCTCGCTCTCGCGTTCGGGGTCCGGAGCGCCGGCGTCCACCGCCGCGTCCCGCTTGCGGTCGCTGATCAGTTCCTGGACGCGGTCCGCCTCCGTCCGGCTGACGTAGCGGAGTTGCGCTTCGGTCTCGCCGCCGCCAGCCGTCTCGATGCGGACCTCCGCGATGTGGAGCACTCGCTGGATGGCGTTCTGGGCCACGTCGACGTTCTGGATGCGGCCGTAGGGAATCTCGCGCTCGCGCCGGGAGAGGACGCCTGAGCTGATGTCGACGGTGTCTGCCGTCACCTCGTAGTCGAACCGCTGGTAGTACAGCACCTGCCAGCCCGCGAAGAGGGCGACGACCGCGAAGCCGAGTCCGACCAGTCCCAGGCTGGCGACGAAGCCGTCGCCGGACGACGCGGACGTGGCTGCCACGAGCACGATGCCGCCGAGGATCTGGACGCCGCTCTCGAGGATCCGGTAGGGAATCGAGAGGGGATGGAGCTTCACACGGCGTCACCACCCTCCGCGTGGATGGCGAGTTCCTTCACCCGCCCCTGGAGGTCCCGGGCCTCCTCGCGTGTCAACCCGGGAATGGACACGTCCGCGCCGCGCGTCCCCGCCGTGTAGACCACGAGCGTCGAGAGGCCGAGCCATCGCTCCAGGGGGCCGCGCTGCGTGTCGACGTGCTGGATGCGGACGTACGGCGCGATGGTGCGGACGTGTGTCAGGACGCCACGTTCGAGGTACAGCGCGTCGGCGCGCACCTCGTACGTCCAGACGCGGTACCGGGTGTGAACCCAGGCCACGCCGAGTGCGAGCAGGACGGCCCCCGCCGCCGCGCCGGTCCACGACGGGATGGGGTCGACCGTCATCGAGACGAACGAGATGCCGAACGTGAGGATCACCGCGCCGAAGAGCATCCGGAGGCCCCAGACGATCTGGACGCGGGGCGAGAGGGACCGCCGTTCCGTCGTGTGGGCTGCGAGCGTCTCGGTGTCGACGGGGGCCGCCACGTCGTCGTCGGCGATACCGGAACGGTCGGATCCGTCGTCGCCCGCATCGTCCGCACGGTCGGGCCCACCGTGTTCGTCGGCGACCGTCGATCCCTCGCGGGGGGTGTCGGCGTCCGCGTCCTCGGTCATTGGTTCGTGTTCGGGCCAGCCGACCCATAATCCTCGGGGTTGCGGCGGGATGTCTTTGGCGTGCCGGGCCGTAGCCGTCGGCATGGAACTGACCGTGATCCAGGGCGACATCGCGGCCCAGTCCGCGGACGTACTCGTAAACGCCGCCGGGACGAGCCTCGAGATGGGATCGGGCGTTGCCGGCGCCCTCCGCCGCAGCGCGGGCGAGGCGATCAACGAGGAGGTGACGTCGAAGGGGCCGGTGGACCTCGGGGACGTCGCCGTCACGGACGCCTACGACCTCGACGCGACCTGGGTGATCCACGCCGCGGCGATGCCCCACTACGGCGACGGTCGGGCGACCCGCGAGAGTATCGCCGATGCGACCCAGAACGCGCTGGCGCGGGCCGACGACCTGGGTGCCGAGTCGCTGGTCGTCCCCGCCATGGGCTGTGGCGTCGCCGGCTTCGACCTCCGGGAAGGGGCAGCGATCATCGCGGCGGAGATAGACGACTTCGAGCCGGAGACCCTCGCCGACGTGCGATTCATCGGCTACTCGGACGACGAGGTCGCGGTGATCCGCGAAGCGGTCGACGCCGTCGTCGAGTGAGCGCACCCGACGCGACGGTCACTCAGTCGTGGCCGCTGACCCGCACCGGTTCGTAGGGTTCCTCCAGCCACGCGACGTCGCTGTCGGCGAGGTCGACCTCCGTCGCCGCCACTGCCTGCTCCAGGTGTTCGACGCTCGTCGTCCCGACGATGGGGGCGTCGACGTAGTCCTTGTCGAGGAGCCACGCCAGCGCGACCTGGGCCATCGTGAGTCCCTCCTCGTCGGCGAGTTCCTGGACGCGCTCGTTGATTTCCCGGCCGTTGCCCTCCAGGTACGGGTGGCCGTGGGCGTGTTCGTCGGTCTCCCCGCGGGAGGTGGCGCGTGCCTCCTCGTGGGGTCGCGCGAGCCACCCGCGGGCAAGTGGACTCCACGGAATGACGCCGATGCCCTCCGTCCGACACAGGGGCAGCATCTCCCGTTCCTCCTCGCGGTAGAGGAGGTTGTAGTGGTTCTGCATCGTCGCGAAGCGCTCCAGGCCGAGGCGGTCGCTGGTATGCAGCGCGTCGGCGAACTGGTGGGCCCACATCGACGAGGCGCCGACGTACCGGGTCTGGTTGCGCCGGACGAGGTCGTCGAGCGTCCGCAGGGTCGTCTCGATCGGCGTGTCGTCATCCCAGCGGTGGATCTGGAGCAGGTCGAGGGTGTCCATCCCCAGGCGGTCCAGGCTGTGGGCCACCTCCTGTTCGATGGCCTTCCGCGAGAGGCCGCCGGAGTGAGGGTTGCCCTCGTCCATCTCGAAGTAGACCTTCGAAGCGACGACCGACTCCTCGCGCCGGCCCTCGAGGGCGTCCCCGAGGATGCGTTCCGACTCGCCCAGCGAGTAGAAGTTCGCCGTGTCGAAGAAGTTGATCCCGAGGTCGATGGCCCGGTCGATGATCTCGTGGCTCTCGTCCTCGTCGAGGACCCACTCGCGCCAGTCCGAGGTACCGAAGCTCATACAGCCAAGGCAGAGTTCGCTGACCTCCATACCGGTCCCGCCGAGGGTTGTGTACTCCATGGGTGGTACTCGCACGGAACGCACGGAAACGTTACGGATCCAGGAACGCCGGGCTCAGTCGAGGGTCTCGGGGTCGATCCCACCGACGTACCGGCGGGTCCCCAGGGCGACCGCGACCGCGACGGCCGCGAAGATGGCGACGTGGGCGATCGTGCCGGTGGTGCCGCTCCCGACGGCCAGCCGCGCGACGGTCGTCGCCGGGTGCTCGGGCAGCAGCGCCGCCAGCCCGAACAGAGCCAGGACGAGCGTCGAGTACAGCAACTGGGCCTGCTGGCGCGTCCGCATCACGAGCCCCAGCAGGACCCCCACCGCCACCACGACGGTCGTGACGGCGGACACCAGCACGAGCAGGGCTAGCGGATTGTCGACCTGAATCCCGTTGATCGCCAGCAGCGCGATCCAGAGGACCACCTGGACGGGCGCGAGCAGTATCATCCCGGCGGCCTTCCCGTCGACGACGTCCGTCAGGGAGACGGGGGCGACGCGCAAGAGTTCGAGCGTCCCCTGTTCGAGTTCCTCGGTGATCGCGTCCACGGTGATCGACCCGCTGATGAACGGCGGGAGGAAGACCAGCAGCGGCACGAGAATCGTGTAGGTGAACCCGTAGTAAGGGCTCCCGTCCGTCCTCGCGGGGGGGTCGATCGGCCGATAGGAGAGACTGGCCGCGCGCTCGGCCCGCTCGCGGTCCTCGAGCGTCGAGAGGACGCGGCGCAACTGGACGACGACCATCGTCGTCCGGAGGTTCTCCGCCGGCGCGATGGCCTCGACCTCGATTCGCGTCCCGGTATCTGTCGACACCGACCGGCCGAGCAACACCGCCTGGACCCGGCCGTCGTCGAAGGCCGTGAGCGCCTCGCCCGGCGTCGCGAACTGCACCCCCTCGACGCCGTCGTGTTGGCGCGTCGCCTCGAGCAGGTCCTCGCGCACCTCGCCCGACACGCCCACGGCGATCTCCGCGTCACCGACGCTCCCGGGGTCGTACAGCGACGTCAGCCCCACGACGAGGAACGACGAGAAGGCGGCGACGAACAGCTGGATGAGCAGGGCGAGGACGATGGTCTTCTCCCGTTTGAGCGACGCGAGGTCGCGCAGGCCGATGGCGATCCGCGGGTCGCGGCCCCGGCCACCGCTGGCGTCAACCAAGGGAGAGCACCCCCAGGACGGCCATGTTGTACAGCAGGTGGACGACCATCGCGACCGCGAGCGCCCCGACGTAGGCACGGCGGCCACGCGCCGCGCCCACGGCGGAGATGGTCGCCGTCGCCACGTGGAGGACGAGCGGCGCGAGGAGGAAGGCGAGGAGCAGCGGGCCGGAGAAGCCGACGGGATCGAGCATCGCCTCGCCCGCCGGTACCTGGGGCAGGCCGACGACCTGGGCGAGGACCGCGAGCTTCTCGGCGAGGAAGAAGGCGATTCCGCTGGCGGCCCCGAGCACGACGGCGGTCCGGAGCCCCCGGTCGAACCGCCCGTGAGCGTGACTGGCGTAGACGTGCAGGCTCTTGCCGACCTCCTCGATCACCGCGACGAAGACGAGGATCAGCGGGATCGACAGCTCCCCGAGGGCGAACAGGAGCGCGACGGCCAGCAGTTCCGCGACGAAGACGAACGGCACGAGGACCGCCGTGACGAGGCCGACGTGCCAGGGCCGCGAGATGGGGCCGGCCAGCGCGTCGAGCACCTTCAGCGGGATCGGGCGCTGGGTGAACATGTCCTCCTCGCGGTAGAGGCCGGCACCGAGGCCGAACAGCGTCAGCGCCGTCAGCGTCGGCGGCGTCACCGAGAAGGCGAACTCCAGGAGCGAGACGGCCTCGTTCTGGAGGTCGCGAACGACGATGGTGAGCGGAGAGATGAGCGCGACCGGCCCGACGTTCGTGAAGATCGCGGGCACGAAGGCGTAACTCGTCAACGTCACGGTGATCGTGACCGTCACGAAGGTCAGTTCCTTGAACGAGCGGGCGAACATCGCCCCGAGGAACGTCGCCGACAGGAAGAGCAACACCAGCGGGACGACGGCGACGATCGAGAGCAGACCGCCGACCCCGCCCGTCACGAGATACGAGAGGCCGACAGCGATGACCGCCTCGGCGGCGAGCGCGCCCGCCGCGTACGGCAGCGTCTTGCCGCCGATGATGTCGAACCGGGTGACCGGCGAGACGAGCATGAGTTCCCCCCGGCGGTTCAGACGCTCGGAGAGGATCGTGCTCCCGTAGGCCTGGATGACGAAGTTCAGCGGGATGACGAACAGAAAGGCGAGGACGAGCGACTGGAAGGGGAAGGGTGGCTGGATGTCGGCTGGCGACCCGGAGACCCCTCCCTGACCGAGGCCCGCGCCGAGCCCGCCGAGGCCCCCACTCACCTCGTCCGGACCGGGCGGCGCGCCACCGGCAGACCCGCCGTCACCGCTACCCGATCCACCGCTCGCGCCCCCGGTTCCGGCGGTGACCGAACCGCCTTCGCCGTCGGCGTCGCCGGATCCACCACCGTCCTGGTTCGGGTCGTCGCTCCCGCCGTCGCCACCGAACGCGGGCTGGACGTTCGCCTGGGACTGGTAGGTGAGGACGACGTGGACCGGGAATGCCGCCGTCCGGTTGTCCTCCCCGCCGAGCTGGCGCTGATTGTACCGCTCGACGGCCGTCCGGAACTCTTCGAGGGCGGCCTGGCCCTTTGGGGTGTCGACGGCGACGACGCGCCCGCCCCTGGCCAGCAGTTCCACGTCGCCGGCGCGGACGTCCTCGACCGTCGCGTCCGGCCTGATCGCGAAGGTGTCGTCGTCGGCTGCCCCC